>Ga0164318_10003945_pt1 | contig 14138 bp, 12 predicted proteins | sample GuaBasSedimGuay9_FD_113734 | JGI IMG/M metagenome (GOLD analysis project Ga0164318, IMG submission 113734) | Subseafloor sediment microbial communities from Guaymas Basin, Gulf of California, Mexico - Guay9, Core 4571-4, 0-3 cm | ecosystem: Environmental > Aquatic > Marine > Hydrothermal vents...
TCTGCAACTGAGCAACTTCCCTAAGCTATGTGGGAAGCTGAGGGAGGGATTCAAGGTGATCCCCAAGCGTTGGAGCAAACTTTTGCTTGGTTGAGTTTCGCAAGGAGGCTTGTGAAGGGCTGTGAATACCTGCCTCAGACAACGGAAGCCTGGATCTATCGTGCAATGACCAGGTTGATGTTGAGAAGGTTGGCTAATGAAGCCCATTAAGACAGCCTCTACTGTGGATTTTTATGTTTTGCAACTTATTTTGTTTAAAAGAATATTCATTTCAGCTAAAAGTTTATCAAGTTTTGTTATGTTATTTTGGATTTGATTTACATCTGGTTTTTGGATTATCTTCGTCCTCGATTCCCTCACAGACTTAAAGCTTTCTAGGAAACGATTTGAAATCAAGTTCTGTTTATGTAACCAGTTGATAGTCTCCATCAATCTCCAAGATTTCTTAGCACTGGCAAAACCGGCTTTCTCCGCTACTGACCAGAGGGCATTTTCTAAGACCGCCCATTTGTGTATAAACTCTGCGCTAGTAGTTCTCCTCCCTATTTTAGCGATGCTTTCAAAAGGGTCATCAAATAGGTTCTCATATAATATTCTAGCCACCTCGGCGTAGCCCTCTACATTCTCTCTTTCGACAGTTAGACCGCATCCTGCATAATAAATCCTGTTTCGCAAACGGTGGTACCACTCTAAATCAGCCAGTTCAATTCCTACCAATCTGTCACTGGCGTACTCCTCAAGTGCTTTTAGTAACTGAGGAAAATTCATACTCATGGGTTCAAATTGTTTGCGCGTTATTGCAATCCCTGTCACTCGTTTCGGCAGACTGAAAAACGTCTTCAGGGCAAGTTCGACCGCATTGTCTATACTGATAAAAGCTATTCTCCTATCGAAATCGGTATCTGAACGGAGATGCTCGAATCCATGTTGAAGCAATTCGCGCGGACCAGTGACCCATGGTCTTTTCCGTAACGGATCGCTCGTTCTCACCATCATCCTGCCCTCCCGCTCCTCCTGAAGGGGATCGGTCCATGGAGGACGAAAGCCAAACAAGAGATTGTGGGAGGCCGCCATCCAGGCGCTACACTCAGGAATCCCCAACGCTCAGGAGAAAGAGTTCCATAAATGAAGCAACTCCCGGCATTGTCCAAGATGATGGCCTCTTTGGCTCCCTCAGCGACCAAAAGTTGGCCCACTTCCTCGAGCCTTCCCGCTGCTTGCACAATCAGTACCCCGCCTTCAGCAAGACCCAAGCAGGTATGGAGGTAAAAGGACCGGGACCTTCGGCCAAAGAGCTGTGCCGCTTTTCGCCCAAGGCTATCGGGATCTTCGAGAAAATCTTCAAAAAGACCGTAGAGAGCTTGTTCCTCGGCAGGATCGGTGATGTCAAAGAAGAAGACGTGACGGATGTCATAAAAGTAACGAAGAATTTCAGGTTGTTCAATATTTACGACCCTCCCCCCTTCAACCAAAGGGCAGCCGCTTATCGCCCAGTCAACCTCGTCGGTGATTTCTTCACCTTCCCGGCCATCGGGCCCCTCTACCCGATATACCCGCTCCCCTTCGAACCGGAGCCAGGCGATCTCGAAGCCCCCCTTGACCCCCACGAGGAAGCACTTGTAAGCCCACCTATCCACTGGCTCACCCCAGAGATGGAAAAGTTTCGGGGATTTAAGACGATCATAGGCCACATATCCTAAGTTGTTACCGAGATTGCGATTCGAGACCACCACCGCCCGGTAGATCGGCTTCCCCCCCTGGTCGACGAGCCCCAAGATCTTGAGATGCTCCTCCAAGGGCGGCTTGTAGCGGGCCATTTCCCTCTCGGTGAGTCGGAACTCGAGAGGGGTCGCGTATCGTACCATCCCCCGTCCCCTTCGGTTGAGGACATCCCAGCAAGGGAAGGAGTAAGCGACCCTTGCGACCTCGTCCCTCGCGAGCCTCAAAACCACCTTCCTGGGTATTCCATTGGCTTCTTCAGTTATGCTACACTGCATGTACAATTCCCCCTTTACTTTGAACATTGTACTAACTATCGCTTTCTCCAGCATGTCACACCGCGAATTTTCTGACAAACTTGAGTGTATAAGGCTGAAGCGCGCCCCTGGTCATTAATAAGCCGCCATTTTTTGTGAATTTGACCGCGAATTTTGTGATTTTAAGCTGCCATCACTTGCAAAAGTTCCCCGGTATCTGTAAAATATGTTTTGTGAGAAGCGCTAAAGAGAGGCGATTTGTCTTGATTGAGGAACTCGTCAGATGTAATGAATGGGCCACAGCTGATCTAGCTAGGCGGCTTGGTGTTAATCTTAATCTCTTGGCCAATGACCTGAAAGTCTTGGAGAAAATGGGGTTAGTAGCACGAACACGGGGCCGTGTTCGTTGGATAGTTCCTTCCTTGAACAACATCCTCAGACAGCTTCCTTTTGTGAACAAGTGGGAGGAAGAGGAGGAGGATGTGGCGGATAAACTTGCAGCGTTTATTGTCCAACATTTCAATATCTCGAGCGGAGTTTTCCTAGACGAGGGGGTGATACCAACTCTCGTTGCGCAAAAGATTTTTCAGACAGGTATAGAAATAAACAATATCGTGACGATAAATTTGGTTATACCTCTTATAATGGCTTATATGAACCTCCCATTGCCGTGCGAGATTCTGCCAGGACGTGTGGATTCTAAAAGACTTTGCGTGTCACCAACTTCGCTCGAAAGCTGTTTTGAAAAATTTATACCGCCAACAGCCGTCGTTACACCTCACGCAGTATCTCCAGGAGGTGATCTGTGGGCAGCTGAAAGCTTTCTTTCGAAGCTGAAAAGGCGGGTTGCGGAAGTCGCTGGTCAGGTTGTCTTCGTATGTGGAGCCGAGAAAATAGGTGTTAGCGGGGGGTTTATAGTAGCAAATGCGGCCGAGGTACAAAAAAGGAAGAACTTTTATCTGGTAACCGAGGAAAGTCTTAAGGATAAACCTTTCTTCGAGGCTCTCTCCGCTATATGGGGTAAGCGTTTACTTCTGGCGAGAACCAGGGAAGGAGGGAAAGGTGCGAGGATACAGAGGGTTTGAGGGTTGGACAGAGGACCTACGTCTCAAATTGGAAGATCTAAGCAGAGACTTACCAGACCGATACCTCATCCAACAATCTATTGAAAACACCGTGGAGTTCAGTACCGCCCTTTTCTCAAGAATAGTTGGAGACCTCCACAGAGTCGAGATGGTTGCTTTTATAAGTCCCCTTTTTATGAACAACTCCGCTGCCCAAAGGCTCTTCGCACTCTCTGGGACTGCATCAGGTCTACAACAACCCACCGTTATCGTCAACCGTCTCGTGCGTGCATTTGAGGCTCCGCCTTTAATTCGGTTGGGTAAAGGTAAACCGAAAACAGAGGTTGTAGGAGCGACCCTAAAGGTGAATGTCGGAGAAGAAGAAAAACGACGATGGCGGTTGATTGAGAAACCTACGATCAAAGAGGGGCGTTTGACTGTAAAGGTAAAAGTGGAAGACCCTTCTTTTAAAGGACGCACCGCTTGGTTAGTTTTATGTGCCGAGGAAGGACAGTACCCCCTGGCCGCGGCAGAGATAAAGGACGGGGAGCTGGTTTTCGAAGTGGATCTAGCTGAGTTAAGTGAAGATGTAAAGGCCAGTATGCTTGCCCTTAAAGAAGACATTGACGTGGGAGAGCTCTTTGCAATATGGGTAGAAGCTTAAGGGAGGGCCTATGTCTAATGGATGGCCTTTAAGCAACACCGAGGTAAGGGATTTAAACAACCACATCCAGAATCGTTTTCAGAGAGAGCTCGTCGATTTGTTGGCTGAATTAAAACGTGAATTAGCACACCAAGGAAAAAAATTCATCGGCCTTGAGGATCTCATTTTATTTCTTCAACGAAAGGGCGTTGGATTATCTCCGGACTTGATCCAATGGGCGACTCGACAAAGGGCTCTGGATTGGAATGTTCCTAGAATAAATGGACCAATCCCTACCCGTCGGCTTTTTGAATTTCTCGAAAGTCTAGCGCAAGAGGTTCCCCAAGATAATAGAGTGAGTCTTGATGACCTGGTAAGGGCACTTCAAGCATTTGGAGAGACTCTCCCTAGAAGCCCTGTTCCCTTAATTCCCGTTGACCCTGAATGGAATGAGTGGCTGAACGAATTGCGACAAGTACAGGTCATCCAGGGCCGGACAGAAAATCTCTCACGTTTACTGGAACATTTGGGCCTCCGCCGGCTTGAGCATCCTCTGGTGGGTAGAGATGAGGAGTTAACAAAGCTAGAGCGGCTATTGGAAGACGGCTCAGTGCTTATAGTTGGCCCATCCGGCGTGGGCAAGACCTTCCTGGTAAGGGCCCTCGCCTCCCGTCTATGGAGGCAGAGAAAAGTGCGTGTAGCTCGTGTTGCTGCCTACCGCTTGGAAGCCGGTTCAGGAATCGTGGGGGTATTTGAACGTCGCGTGGAAGCCATATGCCAATTCGCCCGCAAACATAAGGTAATCCTCTTTATAGATGAGTTCGACACAGTGATAGGCACGGGCGTAGCAATGGGACGGCCCCAAAGTCTGGCCGATTATTTACTTCAGGAGATGGACCAGGGGCTGCGATTAATCGCTTGCCTCACTGATGAAGGCCTTAAACAGCTGGAGCGCCATAGACAAGCAAAACCATTGCTTAGAAGATTCTCGCTCTTGCGCTTAGAGCCGGTGACTCCTCAGGAAAGCCTGCGAGCTTTTATCAATGCCATAGGGGACAGGCCAGTAGAAGCTGAGCGATGGGGACAGTGTAGCTGGCAAAAGATTGGGCCTTGTTTAAGGGATGCCAGAGATCTTGGGCTGCTGCGTGAAAGCTTGTGGAAAACTTTTCAGCTTTTCCTCAGTGATAGGGCGAAATTAAAGAAATTAAATGAGGACGAATGGATGATAATTGATGATGAAGATATATACATACTAAAACACGAGGGAGATGGAAAGGGGCAAGAACTGCTAGCGGTTTACTGGTCACCGATTTCTGCCCTTCTGAAGTTGGGGAAGAGGCTATTGCCCTGGCTCCCTCAGCCAGCAAAAGGCCTGAGGTGGATAAAACTCGCTAAACAACGTTGTGAAGCGGAGGGTAGATCATTGACCACTGCCACCTTGGCAGAGGTGATAGCGGAGGATTTAGGCGTTCCCTACTACGTTGTTCATGCAATCCTGAGCAATAAACGTCCAGTGAACCCTGATGAATTACGGCGATTGCTGGAACGCCACGTGGTAGGCCAAGATGAAGCTTTAGCCCAAGTCGTTAAGGGTGTGGATGTATTGTTATCGCCTGCGGTACAGGAACAAAGGCGAAAGAGAACACCTTATAGGCCGTTAGGGGTATTGCTGTTCCACGGGCCTTCAGGGGTAGGTAAGACGTTGACCGCCAAGCTCCTGGCTGAGCATCTTTTTGGCCCCGATTCCCTTCTTCTTATCGATATGACCGTCCACCGTTCGTTGTCGGGTTACTACAAACTGTTGGGAAATCCCGCTACGGGGGACCGTGGTGAACTGGCGGTGGCGCTTGGAAGAAAGCCTTGCTGTGTCATCCTGTTCGATGAGTTCGAGAAAGCCCCTGAACTTCTTCACATCTTTCTCCCTATTCTATACGAGGGAAGGATTGTTTCAGAGCTGGGCGAAGAGGTGTATTTTTCCAATGCTCTCATCATCTTGGCCACGAATGCTGAGATACGCACTGAATCCACTCCGATTGGCTTTGTGCCGATGCCACAGCCTGGTCCCAGCCCAAGTGCGTCGCCCTTCATGCCGTATCTCATGGGGCGCATTGATTACGTAATACCGTTCCGGCCCCTTAACGATGAAGATCTAAAAGAGATCGTCAGACGCCGTATAGAGTCCTTCAATAAAGAACGGGGGAGGCTACGATATGGATTGACCGTTGCTTTGACCCCTGGGGCGATAGAAAGGTTGGTGCAAATTGCAAAGGAGAGGGACAAGGCGTCGGGAGGGAGCGGAGCCCGTGAGATCGATAGGGCGTGGGAGGAGCATGTATTACATCAAATCGATGTGTTTCGAGAACAAAACCCTGGCTTCCGCGGACAACTCATCGTCGACTTCCAGGGCGGAGATTTCCTAATTTCCCCAGCACAGGAGGTGTGAAATGCTTTTGTTGGAGTTCTTAAACGGTCCGTGGGATGGAGTCAAAATACCTTTTAAGAACGAAGTGGAGATTCACCCTAAGGAGAGAAGTGGGGTTATTCATTATCCATACGATCCGGCGTTTCATCCCGTTCAAGTCCGAGCTTCTCCGGGCGGTGTTACCCTAAAAGATCTTCAGGAAGGTACGGAAATCAGCGTGGGTTATGGGGAAACTGTGCTCGATGGGAACACATATTTCGTGATCAGGAGAGAAGGAGGTGGAGATGGCGACGAGAGCTGATATAGAAGCGTGGTTGGTGGGTCAAGAGCCAGGGGAACCCTTGCCGCAGGGTTTGCCGGTGGTAAGGGGGATCCCTGTAAATGGCCACAGGTTTCTCCTACCATTCAACGTGGAGGGGGTAGGTCCTCTAGGTGGCCAGCTATGGTTGGACGATGACAATATAGCCTTAATCGTGGAGTTACCTTGGAGGGTTTCGGACTTTGGAGATGAAATACGCCTGTTTGAAGTATTGATGGAGCTTAATAAAGGTTATGGTTTCGGCCGTTTTGCACTAGAAGACAATGGGACTATCCTGTACATAGTGGATCAGCCCACCGGGCGTCCGGACAGGGAGTATTTCGACTACTTCGGAATAATCTTCCTCCTAGGGTTAGCGCAAACCGTAATTTCCCGGGCAGCCCAGCGTCTTCAAGGTTTGCGCGGACAAGGTCCATTCTAAGGAGGTGGACGTGCCTATCAGAACTTTTCAGGACTTACAAAGGGCTTTGCGGGAATGCCGCGATGTGGGTTTGGTCGTTGTCCAAGGGGAGGCAAACCTTGTGGCCCAAGTCAGGGGACGCGCAGTCTTTGTCGACTGGGGTAGGATAAACAGGCATGCAATTACCTTAACCTGTCCTGCGATAGTTCGTAGAGCGGCAGATTTAAGTCCCCAACAATGGGCGGAAATCATGAGAAAAGCCTTACAATTGTCGGCTCAATACCGTTGGATCAAAGCTTTTTTTGAGCGTCCTCCAGAGGCAGCGGTTGTGATTATTCAAGCACAGTTAATGCTGCCCACGGAGGAGGGGAATGATCCAATGAACAGGCTGGCTTTCCTCTGTGACAACACAAATTTATGCAAGGTAGTGAGCGAAATGGGGAATTTTTTAACTCAAATATAAAAGGGGGTGCACCATCATGTGGAGACGGCATTTGAGGCACATCGTGTGGGAATGTCTTCTTTTATCAATAACGGTTGCATTCCTGGGAGGGACTTGTATTAGCCAAGAAATTCCGAGCAATTTTACGCTTTCCGTTGATCAAAACGCGTGGATGATTCTATCGGAAACGTTGCCCAGTGAGGAGCAGAATGAGCAGTTACTCGACCTCTTGCCCCTGGGGCTAGCCCAGTTCCTGGGCGGTGCCGCAGCAGTCGATACAATGCTCACATCCGGGGGACCTGTGCCCTTACGGATGGGGCCTCTTTCCCATTCCCATCTCCTCACCTTTGGCCCTGTACGAGCTTTCTATGCAGCAGAAACCACCCAGTCGGGAAACCTTTACCTCTTTGTTCCCCAAGGGGAGGAGCCAAAGGCCCTTATAGCCCGTTGGACCGATAGGTTCAGGGAAGAAACGGGGACTATTCCGGCCTACATCATCGCCTACACTTACACTCTAGATCTCAACCATGGCAAGGTTCACTGCACTTTACATCGGAAGGTCGAAGGAAAAGATGTCTTTTCCCCATGCTACGGATACTATAAGGAGCACATCCGTTCGCTAAAGGATCTGGAAGGATTCCTCGCAAAAGTAGATGATCTGATCGGTGCAGAGCTGACCGGAGATGGGCTCGTCCTTGAAGGCCGTTCATACCCTCAACAACAGCTTCCGAAGCTGACGATCGAGGACCTCGCTGCTCTTTATCAAGGGTATTACGCTCGCGGCAAGATACAGGACGCATTAATGGAAACGGATAAAGTCTCGTTGTTGGGATTGTTAGGATTGGGATCATATTACTACGATCTTTACAATTTTGAAGCCGAGGCGGGCGAGCACATAATTATTACTTTGGAATCCGACGACTTCGATGCCTATCTTACGCTGAGCGGGCCCCAAGAATTTTTTGCAGAAGACGATGACAGCGCTGGCGGAACCAACGCCAAATTGGACGTGACTATTCCGGCCTCGGGCATTTATGAAATCGAGGTTTCTTCGGCACGGCCATCTGGGGTCGGGAATTATTCGCTTAAAGTGACCACCGAAGACGGCGATCCAGTATTGGTTTGGCCTTCGGAGTCGCCCGGTTTCTCGCTTGATCCCTGTTTCCTTTGCGATTTCGATAAAAGAGGTGAACTCGTCAGACGCCTCAGGAAGTTCGCGGAAGAGGAGGGCGAGGAAGCGGAGCAAATTGTAGGGAGCGAATTATGGGACGAATTTGTCAAACTCATATATAAGGAACCGGCCGATGTGGATGAGGAGACCTTACGGGACGTTTTAGCTGAAATCGCGGATGAACTTATAAATGCGATCCCGCACGAGAAAAATGCCCGCAGCGTCTTGGACGAATTCGGGAAAGCTCTTTCGCCACTGGATTTCCCTCAATGTCCACGGTACGAGGGCAATATTCAAGGGACCGATGTGGCGATGATCATGTACTATTGTGACCTTGTGGGCAAGCTCTGGGCTATGGGCTACGGCACGCCTCGCGAAAGGGGCATGAGATCTGTTTTGGAAATCCCGGTGTCCAGCATCTATTGGGAGGAAATAAGGTCGTATCCTTCCTCAAGGCTTTGGTTCGAGCCGGATGAACGGCGTGTCGCCACCGAGGGGAACGCCCTTTATTTCGACCCAGGAGTGACGAAGGTCTCCGCCCATTCTTTCGATCCAGAAGCCTTTGTCTATGATGAGGTTGAGCCAACGGTTGATAGGGCACAGTTCATCAACTGGTGGAACGCCAATTGGCCGAAGATTATGGATTACGAACCCATGTATCACCTCCTCAACCAGATCCATAAGTGGTCGGTTCTATTCGTGTGGCTAGGTCAGGAAGGAAGCTTCTCGAAGCTCTCTTTCCTTTGGGATGTGGAGGTAAAGAGGGACTGGACCTTCAAAGAGTGGCTCGCGGCCAACCCGGAGGGCCTCCCGTATTACCATGATCTCCCCTTCGTATGCATCGATGGCCGATGTGATGAGTGCCTGCTGCAACTTGTATCAAAAAGCGTAGCGTCATTGGGGAAACCTGCACGCGCTTTGGTTGGTGGTGTTTCCAACTGGCCACAAGATAAGACGGTTCTTCCCCGGATCGAAGAGGACTTCTGGCAGCTGCTTTTGGAATTGGTCCAGAATGGCGGGAGCTGGAAAGCCCCGGACGGCACGGCTTACAACGTAAAGCCCGTCGGTGTGGGCAAGCACCGGGTAACAATCACCCCTTCCGATCCCCTTAAGGGCGATCAACTAATGAAACTGCTGGGCGAGCCTGTCATGAAGCTTCTTTCAATAAAAGAGGGCAGAGCACTCCATGATATTGAAATCCAGCTTGAACACCCACAACTCGGGATCCTGAACCTCGGCCGTTTGACATACGAGATCCAGGGGAACAACGTCAAGGTCGACTTCATCCCTGGAGTGGGTTGGGAAGTTTACCGGCTTGCAAATGCTTTGTCCAAAGGAGAGGACGTTCCGAATTGGCAAAAGGTGACGATATCCCAAGAAGAGATGGTCTTCTACACTGGCAAATACTTTATCATAGCCGGCCAGGATCTGGACCGTCCGCTGGCAATTTCCGGGTCAACTCAGGAACCTGTTAGGAAGGAAATCTCCCCTGTTCTTGCCTATGTCACAGAGGAAAAGATGACCAGCTACAAAGAGAAGGGGATAATAGACACTCCCAACTGGGTCAAGGTTTTACTGGAGGAAGCAGAACGTACTGAACCCGAAAAAATGCCCGCTTTCATTGCAGAGTACTGGAAAAAGATTGACCTCTTTCTAAAGATGACTCTGCCAGAAGGCTCCGAGTTGGCATGGACTTCAGATCGTACTCAATTAAATTTGTACATTCCTCACGGCTATCCCCAGCTGGTCACTGGCTCAAAGGGGGTTGTAAAGCTTTTGGACTACCTTCAACCACGATTTCCCAGGAAAGAATGGGAAAATATAGGATGAATTAAGGAACAGAAGAGAGGCTGCGGTGTTCAGGTTACTTCTACAAGAAGCAAAGTATTACACAGCAGAAGATCTAGATTCCATAAAAATCGGTCTGGGTGTGAAGTTGATCCTGTGTTGTAATCCCTTGCCGACCGGCTTAACTCACGGACTTCAGACCCTAGCTCTTTCTCAAAGCGGAGCATGGAAATTGCCTGTCAAATTGCGTGACCCAGTTGTTTTCCCGTCGTCAACGGCTGTGTTCGCTCGCCCGGGTGACCGGGTATATCAGCTGGTAAGAGGAAAGGAAAGCGAACTGCGTCCGTTGCTTAATGAAGAATGGAACATCCCTATAGCTGTCCCACGAGAAAGCTTTTTTGAGTTCTCATCGTGGCTTGATGAAAGACAGGCTCCTTCCGAAGTTGTGTTCTGTAGCTCTAGACCACCGGCATACCCTGAGGAAACCTGGGAAATCTTGAAAGGATGGATAGATGAGCAAATAACATGTCTATTTCCTGGAACACAATGTGAGGAAGTTGACCTGAACAACGTAAGCGAACCCAAAAGGAAGCTGGAGGAATTGCTCAAGGGGAATTCCCATGTAATAGGCCTTTTTCACAACGATGTAGAGGTCGAGTTCGAAAAGGTCATACAAACTACCGAATCCTTGGCCACAGCATTGCTGGCGATATTCCTCGCTATTAGGTCTTTGCTTGATGAGAGCCTGACAAATCGTGAGATAATTGAGCTCGCTAATCACTTTTACTCTAAGTTAAAGGGATTCTGCAGGACGATGATGGTATTGAAGGGCGACAACTTCAAGCCTTTCCTTGTCCTCAAAGCTGGCAAAGGCTTTTTTATGGTTAAATGGAAAGAGCTTCCGCCTCCTTTCAGCAAGTACAAAGAACTCTACCTTGAAGCCCCTAAAGCTAAAAAAGAGGTCATCCGAGAGATCCGTGAAAAGCTCATCCAAGAGACCCGTGAAAAGGAGGATGTGGTCTTCGCTCTCGATGTCCCTTTCGAGATACGGGAGGAACTTTGGAATAATTTGGAAGAGAAAAGAAATGTTATTTGGATAGCCCGGTCTGCAACCTGTGAGGACGCCCTAGACTTTTGGAAATATTGGAGGGGAACGGAAGGGAGGGTCTTGTGCCTTCTCTGCCATGAAGGATCTGACGAATGTGTAGCGTTCATAAGAAAAGGGGGATAAATATGCGCTCGGAAAAGATAGAGAAGGCTCTTGAAACCAAAGGTGAAGAGAGATGGAAACTATTGGGACAGGTAACTGAGGAGACATTAAAGGAACGGATTTCGCAAAGAGCATCCCCTTGGCGTGGTAGCCCTTTTGAAGCCGCTGTCCCATTGAACAAAGAACTGGAGGGGAGGCTTATAGAAGCCTTCAAAAATACCAATAATTATAGGCTGAGGAGCGTCTTCGCCTTTCTCATGGGAGAAGTTGGAGGAGAGAGCTCCATACCGGTTCTTATCGAGGCCTTAAACTCCACAGAGAAGAGGGATTTTAAATTGGTAGCAATTGAGGCGCTTGGCAAAATCGGTGGGCCCCAAGCCCTGAAGGTGCTTCGCAAGCATGCTTCACACGACCCTGATGAACTTATCAGAGGAACAGCGGTTCAAGCATTACAAGTTATCTCTTCCTCAGAGCATTCTCCCGTCAGATTCGGCCAAGAGGCTATCGGGGATTTAAGGAACTTTCTTAAACATATCGAAAATGCGGATCCTTCTCCTTACGTGCGAGCAATGGTTGAAGGGTGAGATACCATGAGCTTGATCTTGAAACTTTTGAACGAGTGGGCTGAGAGAGTTGGTAAAACGTTGGATGAAGATATGGGAAGATCTTTGAGCAATCTTCTTGCTATTGAACCTTCTTTGGTAAAGAATTTGAGCGGGATTGAACTTCTGTTACGAACTTGGCATAGCCGCTTGCTCAAGGCATGTCAAGCCGCATATCTTCCCAGCGAAGGCCTTTTAGCGGGGTTTTCAGCCTTATGTGACTGTTCCCTCCCTGCCCAGGAACTGTTTAAACAATGGAGTGAGTACGTCGAAGAAGCGCAAAACACACAAGATCAAGAACCTCCAGCTGAATTGTCTAATCAAAAGGAAGCATTGGCATCTCTTCTTCAAGCAGCGTCAAATCCTCCAGCTCCTAAGCTTTCCGTTACTGCCCCTCTTTTTGAAGCCCTTAGAGGTATCCAAGGATGGGAATGTGGCCTTGGTGGAGCATCTGCCCATATAGCCAAACTATTTGGTGAATTAGGCCTTAAAGTTTGTTTGGTAAACCTTTATCACCCGGTTGAGCTTGCAAGGCACTTCCCTTCGCAGACCAAACGTTTGGCAGGCTGGGGTGAAAGCAAACCTCTCTTACAAGATGCGAATAGAGAACAAGAAGGGGCTCCTTTGCGGACCAGTTATATAGTCTATTACCAAGAAGGAGAGGTTCTGGGAGGTTTAGCCGCTCGTGCCACAGATCGTGTGGTGCTACGTTTTCATCACTGGCTTGGTCCACAAAGTCCGTCAGAAATTAAAGTTAGGGATGTGTTTGGGAACGAATCGGCCTGGGACTTCCGTGGAACAGTACAGGGTGAGTGGCCGTGGATCCCGGGCTTTGTAGTTTGGAAAAGAGACGACAACTTTTTATGCTTCGAATTCGCGCCTTTAGAGGCACTTGAAACTTTAGCCCGTGAGTTCCGCTACATGTTCCTCAGTGGCTTAGGTATTAATGCCCCTTTAGGAAGAGGCCCACAAGTGGCTAAGGATGCTTTATGGCATCAGCTCCGCCATTTAGCAGAAAACGGAGTAAAAATTCATTTTGAATTCAGTGGGAAGCCTTCACTAAACGCTGGAATTAGTAAATGGAGAAGGTCGCTTTCTGACATCGTTTTTAGCGCAGGAATTAATGACGGTGAACTTTTCCATTATACAGAATTAAGAGATTGTAATTTTTCGTCAACGAAACACAATCTACGAAATGTTCCCCGCATTTTTGAGCGTTACTTGAGAGCCTTGTTTCTGGCACGTACTTTAAAATTGAAGCGTTTATATGTACATAGCAATGATGTGGATCTTATTTTGCTGAAGGAGGCCACGCCCGGTGTAATGAGAAGTGAAGTGATGGCCGATCTTCTCGCCAAAGGGCTCGTAATACTCTTTCTCCTTCAACGAATCCATGCAGACAATTTAGAGGATTTCCTGAAGCGTGCACCAGCTGAATTTTCAAAGAAGTCTTTTATGGCATTACTACATTTCATAGAAAATTTTGCAAAATATAATAAATTTTCTGAAGAACAAAAATGGAATTTCTTACAACAGGGCTACTGGGTTCCCTCGACTCGTGGCGAATATGCAGTGGCAATCGTGCCAGTCCTTTGGCCTGAAACGGTTCTTCAGCAGATTGACACTACTGGCGCTGGAGACATAACGTCAGCACTTTCATTGATCTTCGCAGGACCATGATGTTTTGGAATAACTTCTATTTAATTCGGTCGGCTCTTTGCTCGACCGCTATTTTCTTTTCCAAGGAGGTTCTATGTTAAAGCGTGTTCTGAAGCTTTTCAGATTGGTCGCAGCAGGTCTTATATCAGTAGCGGAGAGCTTGGCGGCTCAAAGCCGCGCCAACATCCTAAGCCCGGATGAATCCATCCAGCAGGCGATCGACGCCGCCCCTTCGGGTGCGGTCATCTGCCTTGGGGAAGGTACATGGAAGGAGAACATCGAGATCAGAAAGAGCCTGACCATTCGCGGGGCCGGGGCTGGGAAGACCGTGATCCGGAGCGCCGAGTTGAACAGACCGGTAGTGTGGATCGAGGGTGATGAGATCGAGGTGGACTTAGAGGGCGTCACCATTACCGGGGACATTGGGTTTTCTTCAGTTTCA
>Ga0164318_10003946_pt1 | contig 14132 bp, 10 predicted proteins | sample GuaBasSedimGuay9_FD_113734 | JGI IMG/M metagenome (GOLD analysis project Ga0164318, IMG submission 113734) | Subseafloor sediment microbial communities from Guaymas Basin, Gulf of California, Mexico - Guay9, Core 4571-4, 0-3 cm | ecosystem: Environmental > Aquatic > Marine > Hydrothermal vents...
GGCTATTGGGGATAATTACTATGATCCTTCTCAGCACTGTTGGCCCGGCGGTTCCTGTTCATCTCCGGATATAGATAATGCTGCTGATTTGGTCGTCGAGGGTAATGTTGGCATCGGGACGACAAATCCGGGAACAAGACTAGACGTAGTTGGTGGCTCTATAAGAATATTGAACGCAGCTCAAGGTATAATAACCAATAATCTTACCGCTTACGATAAAGGAGTAAGAATAACCATAGGATCATCAAATCAACAGAACCATATTATTTTGAACCCAGGGGCAGACAACGTTGGTATTGGGACAACAAATCCTCAAGCAAAGCTTCATGTTAATGGAAGGATAAAAGCACTTGACCCTGTGGATGATGATGATGTGGCTACTAAAGCATATGTGGATGCGCAGGTGGGAGGTAAAAAAATACATTGGGATGAGTGCCAGGTTAAATCTGATTGCGTTTACTTATCGGGCTCTAAGACTTTGAGCTGTGATTCCGGATATGTTTTGGTAGACCATTCTTGTGCAATGGAGAAGAGTGATAGTGGTGAATGCTGTCTAACTGGAGTAAATCAACTTTTTATTGAAAATCGTAATGTAAGTAGTGGAAAGACCTGTGGAAGCATTAAATGTTGCAAGTATTATTAAATTTTATCTTTATTTTTTCCTTTAATTCTGTTCTTCCAGAATAAATGCCTTATTAAAGCTGAAGAGGAAAAAAGTAAAAGGAACTCCCTTTGCCCTTAATTAACAGTGGAGACAAAATAAAAGCATTATATGGGTATTATTATCTGAAAATAAGCCCTATAATTTAAGTGAACAAAGGGGAAAGATGCTTTCTTTATATGAGAATTATTATCAAGGTATTATGCCGGAAAATACTTATTTTTAGTTTTAGTAGACAATCTTTTGGCTTGATAGATTCCACTAGATTCGGTCTAATAGGCAAATTAGCTATTGTGGCTACTGTAAATAAATAGCACTTTGATAATATGATTAATCCAGCTGAAATTAAATAAAGAAAAGAATTAACCCTGCTAAAACTTTTGAAGGAATTGGTGCCCACCCCAAGCGGGAATAGGTCTAAATCTTTAATCTTTGTTGGGTCTCTTTTATTAAAGTTTCAAAATTTTTCAATTTATCCTGAAGCACCATAAACAATGTCATAATTTACTTAGTATAATAATGAGAATAATATTTCGAAATCCAGCCATTTTGGCCATTTTTTCTGCTAAACTATCAGAGATTATTCTTTCTTCGTTTAAGATATAAAAACTCTTGCTTAAGGAGTGGGTTTCCTTAAATCTTTAAAAGCAACTACTGCTTCTGCTAAATCAATTGCTAACTGGGATACCAGATAAAGATACCCTCCTACCGCTCCTCCAACATCAATACCTTTCTCAATCTGCTGCCGACTGAATTTTTTCCGATATCTTTTTAACCCAAATTTTTCATTACCTGCCTGACGGCAGGCAGGCCTGCCCGTTTACCCCGTACCACGCAGAAAGCCACCCTGTTCTTTCGAGGAAAGGGCGGGGAGTATACTCTATAACTGTAACATTTTGAATAGTCAGGAAGCTTTTTAGAACTTTAGTGCAAATTTTGGGTTTAGAAATTGGTTGAAGTTCTTTAAAATAAGAATATTTCTTCATTTCTTATTCTGAAAAATAAAAATTTTTTAGCAACCGTTATTCTGATTAAAATAAGCCAGGGGAGAAAATAAGCACAACAGAGAAATTAAAATGCCGTATTCATCACCTTATACAATAATAGAAATGTTTATCATCTACTTTTTTAAGAGGGGGTGGATATTTACATTTTTCTTCTTGGTAAGGACAGTATTTTCTAAATACGCATCCTCCCTCTCTTTTGAAAGAGGTGATTTCTTCTAACTTATAATCAGCGGCTTCAAGAAGTAATTTTGTATAGGGATGAAATGCCTTATTAAAAATCTGGTGAATAGGGCCTGCTTCAATAATTTTTCCCCCAAACATTATAAATACATAATCAGCAATTTTTTTAACTAATTTTAAGTTATGGGAGATAAAAAGATAACTTAAAGAAAAATTTTCTTTTAACTCTTTAAGCAAATCTAAAATTTTTAAAGCAGTGGTTATATCTAAAAAAGATGTGGGCTCATCAAGAATCAAAATTTGAGGATTTCTTATAATTGCACGAGCTATAGAGACCCGCTGGACTTGCCCTCCACTCAACTGGTGAGGGAAACGAAAAAGAATATTCTCTTCTATTCCTACCTTTTTTAAATATTCCTTAAAAAAATCTTCTGCTTCTCTTTTTTTTAATTTCTCTACCTTTGCACGTGCCTCCCAGAGACTAAAAAATATAGTTTTGTAAGGGTCCAAGCTATTATATGGATTTTGGAAAACAATTTGAATGTTATCGCGAATCACTTTTTCATTCTTGGGATTGGTAATTTCTATATTTTTAAAAAAAATTCTCCCTTCACAAGGTTTATAAAACCCCAAAATTAACTTTGCCAGGGTAGTCTTACCACAGCCGGATTCTCCCACCAATGCCGTAACTCTATTTTTCTTTATAAGTAAATTTACTCCATCAACTGCTTTTATTGTCTCTTTTTTAAAAAAATATTTTTTTAAATTCTCTGTTTTAAGTATCATTCCACCCTTTTAAAAGAATCTACCAAAAACTCAGTATAGGAATTTTTTGGATTATTAAATATTTCTTCAACCTGTGCAATCTCGACCAATCTTCCCTGATAAATTACGGCGATGCGGTCGCATAAAAATTTTGCCAGTTCTAAATTATGGGTAATAAAAATAATCGTTAAACCAAAAAATTTTTTTAATTTTAAAAAAAGATGAGCAATCTGGCTTTCTACAGTTACATCCAAATTACTTGTCGGTTCATCAGCAATCAAAAGAGAAGGAGAAGTGGAGATAGCAAAAGCAATACTAACTCGCTGAAGCTGACCTCCACTCAACTGGTGAGGATAACTTCCCAAAATCTCCTCTATATTATCAATCCTTGCTTTCTTTAAAGAATCATAAATAACCTTCTCTATTATAGATTTATCTTCTAACTTTTCTTTCAAGTATTCTCTAAACTGATTCGCCATAGTCTGAAGGGGGTCAAAAGAATCATAAGGTGATTGAAAAATAAAATTTATCTTTTTCCCACGCAATTTATTAAGCTCATTTTCTTTTAAAGAAAATATATTTATATTCTCAAAGAAAATATTTCCTTTCTTAATCGCTACCTCGGGCAGGAGATTTACTATAGATAAAGCTAATGTAGTTTTTCCACTACCTGATTCTCCTACAACTCCTAAAATCTCACCCTTGTATACATCGAAACTAATGTTTTCTAAAGCTTTAACTTTATTTTCGTATTCAACCTCTAAATTTTCTATTCTTAAAATTTCTCTCATTCCCGGGGATTTAAAATCTTTCTTAAACTCTCTCCCAAAATATTGAAAGAAATTGTTGCTAAAAGGATAAAACAGCCGGGTATCATTATCCAGGGATAAATTCTTATCTTTACAATACTTAAAGCAGAAGATAAAAGATTCCCCCAACTGGCTTCTGGTTCCTGTATTCCTAATCCTAAAAGACTTAATCCTGCCTCAGCCAGAATATATCCCGGAATACTTAAAACAATGGCGACAAGAGCATAGGAAAACGTGTGAGGAAGAATATGAGAAATTATTATTTTAAAATCATTTATCCCTAAGGCTTTAGCCGCATACACATAATCCTGCTCACGCAAAGATATCGCCATCCCCCTAATTATGCGCGCCACCGGTGCCCAGCCAAGAAAAGAAAGAATTATTACAATTAAAAAATAGATCTGGGTTGAGGTTAAATTGGGAGGAAATGAAGCCCTTAAAGCTAATAAAAGATAAAATGAGGGAATCATCATAAACATCTCTACAATTCTCATAATAATATTGTCTATTCTTGCTCCAAAATAGCCGGAAATTCCACCGATAATCAGCCCTAAAGAGAAAGAAATTAAACTGGCAATTATTCCAATAGATAAAGATACTCTTGCCCCATAAAGAACACGACTAAATAAATCTCTTCCTTTATCATCAGCACCAAAAATAAAAACTTTAGTATCTGCTCCAAAAAGATGAATATCACAAGGTATCCCCAGTATTTTATATTTAAATCCCCGAACAAAGAATTTGAGAGGCCATATCTTTGATTTATCTTCGTAATAATGACGCTGATAATATTCATCAATTTTATATTTGTAGGCATATACAAAGGGACGGAAAAAAATTTTTCTTTTAAAATCAAAAAAGTGAATTCTTACGGGAGGCGCCCACAGATATTCTACATCTTCCTCATCATAAGGATAAGGAGAGAAAAAGGGAGCAAATATTGCTCCTATATAAAGAAGAAGCAATATCCCTAAACTAACCAGTGAAACTTTGTCCCTAACTATTTCTTTAAAAACGTTCATATCTTATCCGTGGGTCTACCCAGGCAAGTAAAATATCGGCAACCAAATTTCCCAAAATCAAAAGTAATCCTCCAATGAATACAGAAGCCATAACTAAGTATAAATCCTGGGATCTTACTGCTCCCAACATTACCTGTCCCAAACCAGGCCAGCTACAGATAATTTCCGTCAGAGCTGCTCCACTTAAAAGTCCAGAAAGTTGATAACCAAAAATTGTAATCATTGGATTCAAAGAATTTTTTAAGGCATGGAATAAAATTTTTCTTTTTGGCAGACCGCGTGCTTTTAAAGCATTCATAAAAGGGGAGGATAAAACCTCAAAAAGATTTGCCCTCAATATTCTTACCAGATATGCAATTGAACCTAAGGATAAAACTAAAGTGGGAATAATTAAATGTTTTAAAATATCAAAAATTTTTCCTATTTTACTCAATTCGTCAAAATTTAATGAACGCATTCCTCCTAAAGGCAGAAAATCTATAAATGTAGCTAAATAGAGAAGAAATATTGCTAAAAGAAAGGTAGGAAAAGATATAAAAATGTAGGAAAAAAAAGTGATTGTTTTATCAATAAATCTTTCTTTATATCTTACGCAGATTATACCTAAGGGGAATACAAAAAGCCAGCTAAAGACAATTGTAGAAAGTGATAATATAAGGGTATTAAATGCGTGCAAGGTAATAACTTTTATTACAGGAGCCTTATAAGTGAAAGAATATCCCCAGTCTAATTTTAATATACTCTTAAGCCAGGAAAAATATTGAATAACAACTGGTTTATCAAGATGAAATTTTTCTTTATAGAAATTAATCACTTGAGGGGACACTTGCGGATTAAGTTTTAAGGTATCTAAAAAATCACCAGGAGCAATCTGGATAAAAAGAAAAGTTATAAATGTCATTCCTAAAAGAAGAGGAAAGGATACAATTAATCTTTTTAAAATAATTTTTCTCATTTTTTAATATAAATATATTCTATCTCGGAAAAAGGACCTCCCAAGGTTGTAGGATACAAATTTCCAAATTTGTCTCTTACCGCATAAAGAGTGTAAGGGCTAACTAAATAAATCATGGGTAAATTTTCACTTACAATCTCCTGCCAGCGAAAAAATAGCTCTTTTCTTTTTTTCTCATCTAATATCTTTGCTGCCTGATTAAAAATATCCTCAATCTCTTCTTCCCAGGTATGTTGTGGTTTTCCCGTAGGATTCCACATATGAAGTGTGCCTTTATAAGACCATACATTTTTGCCAAAATAGGGCTCAATACCTCCGGTTAAGCCAATCAAAATCATCTCCCATTCAAATGTAGAGGTAAGCTTAGTTACAAGATTATTAAAATCTAAAGGTAAAAAGTTTATTTTTATACCAATTTTTTCCAAGTCTTTCTTTATTAATACAGCGATGCTAACTCTTTCTTTGTTATCGGCATTAGTAAAAAAATTAATCTCTAATTTGTGCCCTCCTGAATCCTCCAAAATTCCATCATTATCTCTATCTTTAAAGCCTAAACTTTCTAAGATTTTTTTTGCTTTTTTTGGATTATAAGGATACTCTTTTACCTGAGAATTGTAATATAATTTATTAGCTGAGGAGAGGGGAGAATACTGTGGCTTTCCCAACTTAGAAAATACAATATCAATAATTTTTTTTCTATCAATAGCAAAAGAAATTGCTTGCCTAAATTTTTTATTGCCGAACCACTTCTGTTTATATAAAGGAACAAAATATTTTTTTGTATAGGGATTAACCTGATTATTCTGATTTAATACAATAAAAGTAGAACCCCAGCTTACCCCGGCATTATAAATAGTAAAATCATCTTTTTCCCTTTTCCCTAAAATTGCTAAATCCTCAACTCTTAAAGGCATATAATCTAATTCTCTATCTAAAAATTTTAAAAGTATCGTATCCTGGTTGGGCAAAATCGCAAAAACAATCTCCTCTAAATAAGGAAGTCTTCTTCCGCATGTATCCTTCTTCCAGTAAAAGGAGTTTCTCTCAAGGATTACTCTCTCTCCAGGAATGTATTTTTTCAACCGATACGGTCCGCATCCAACAATGTCTTGGGGATTACTATCCAATCCCATACTGAAAGAAAACTCTTTATTTATAACTTTAGAATAATATTTATGTTTGGGAAGAATTTCTTGAGTTAAAGCTCTTAAGAAAGGGGCAAATGGAGAAGGAAGTATAAATTTTACGGTATATTTATCAATTTTTTCTACTTTAATCTTCTTTCCTTCAATAGTAAATATATCCCGGCTACTTGTGGGAATATCAGGATTATAAATTAAATCATTAAAAGTAAAAACCACATCATCACTTGTGAACTCTTTACCATCCGACCACCTTACTCCTTTTCTTAAATGAAAAATCCAAACCAAATTATCCTCTGTCTGCCAACTCTGAGCTAAATTAGGCTCTACTTTCTGTGTTTGAGGATTAATACGGGTTAAGCCTTCAAACAAAAGTGAGGTAATCTGTGTGGTTGATGTTTCTTTTGCCAGTATGGGATTGAAAGATTTCGGATCAGAAGTTGTAGGAATAATTAGTCTTCCTCCATATTTTCCACATTTTAATTTATACTCTGCAAATGGCTCCTTAAACGGTTGGGAGTATAAAAAAAGAGGGAGGAAGAATAAAATAGTTATAAAAGCTTTCATGGAAATAAAAAATTATTTAGATTTGGTTTCTGTTTTTTGAGGTATTTTTTCAAATAATGATTTTTGTTTTTGTTTGGAAAGAATTGCTAAAGTAATAGAAGTAAGAAAAAAAAGAATAGCTAAAATTGTTGTCATCTTTACTAAAAATGAACTTGTTTTTGTGCCAAATATTGACTCTACTCCTCCCAATGCCTCAATTAAACCTCCACTTCTCCCCCGCTGAACAAGAATAACTGCTAAAAGAAGAATTGTCACCAAAATATGTAAAAAGATAAGCAGATTATACATCCCCTACCTCACTGGCATTTTTAATTATCCCAATAAATGAATCTGCCTTAAGAGACGCCCCTCCCACCAAAGCTCCATCAATATCTTCCTCTTTAACTAAATCTTTAATATTTTCTGGCTTTACGCTTCCTCCATAAAGAATTCTTAAATTTTCTGCTAAAGAAGATGAAAACTTATTTTTGACCCAATCTCTTATAAATCTTTGTACCTCTTCTGCCTCAAAGGCGCGAGCAACTTTTCCTGTTCCAATCGCCCATACGGGTTCATAAGCAATAACTAAAGAGGAAATTTCTTCCTCTTTTAACCCCTTTAAATCTTCCTCTAACTGCCGCCCAATTACCTCTATCGTCTGATTGGCCTCTCTCTCTTCAAGTGTTTCTCCTACACATAAAATAGGAATAAGTTCGGTGTTGATTACGGATTTAAGTTTTTTGTTAATCATAACATCGTCTTCCTTAAAATACCTTCTTCGCTCCGAATGCCCAATGATTACAAACTTACACCCGCAATCAAGAAGTTGAGAAAAAGAAATTTCTCCTGTAAAAGCTCCGCTCTCCTGCCAAAAACAATTCTGCGCTCCCAGCTTTATATTCGTCCCTTTTATTATTTCTGCTACTTTAGCCAATGCGGTAAAAGGAGGACAAACTACGATTTCTGCCTTATCAAAGTTTTCTAATTCTGCTCTTATCTGAGAGACCAGCTCCTCTGCTTCCTTTATTGTTTTATACATCTTCCAATTTCCGGCAATCAAGATTCTACGCATATTTTTTAATTTTACTTAATTTTTCTATTTATGCAATGGTTTTTTTTAAATTTAGAGAAAGCTCAGGGGTCTAAAAAGAAAGGCAAGGTTCTTTTTATATCCTTTACTTTTCCTCTTTCCATAAAAAGATAGATATTTTTTAAGGAATTTATCTCATAGATATACTTATAATACCAAATCTTTAAATTCTTTTTATAATAGGAGGGGAAAACCTTATAGGGTAGGCCGAGAAAAATGACTACTTCTCTATCTTCCTTTCCCAAGAGATTTTTTCTAAATTGTAAAAAATCATCACCAAATCCACAATTTTGCGAAAAAGCCAAAATGGTTATCCCCACCAAAAGAATAAAATAGAGATTATCTTTCACTACACTAAATACATATAATATTTTTATCCGAAAATCAAGAAGAGGACCTAATTTTTCAAAAAGATTTCTTTAAGAAGATAATAAGATTTTTTAGGGGCTCTTTTATTTATTCCATATTCATTTTTTTCTTTTGATAAACCAACTATTCCAAACCACTCCTCATTCATATTTAAATTGTCCTTTGCTTTTATATCAAAATAATAAGAACCATTAGACCAGCCTGCTTGCCTGTTGTGAACCGACCAGTCAGAAGTATATCCTTCGTTATGTTTCCACCACTCATCGTTCCATTCAAAAAGTGTCCCTCCGATACAGGTTCCTTTCTCATTTTTAAAAGTAGTATTTTTCAAGATGTCCTCCCATTGAAATTTTATATATTCTGCCTGCACATCTTGATCTTCTTTATCTTTATAAGCATCGTAAGAATCGCAGCCAAACTCCGAAACCAAAACCGGTTTATCAAAAAGGTATCTTATATTTTCAAAAAGATTGCCGAAACGTTTTCCCCGATAAGAAATCACAGCAATCACATCAATATTTTTACAAACCTTAGCTGCTACATCCAACATACTTACCTCACCATTTCCCAAAGCTACCGGATGATAAGGATCGATTTTTTTTATTTCTCCAGCTATCTCATCAACAAAAGAATAATAAATCTGGGCCCTCTTTCTTACTCTTTCGTAAAGGTCAGGAATTTCCTCAATCTCTGGCGATGTCCAGAAGGCAATTTTTCCTGAAAAAGTATAATTATTCTCATTTCCTAAAACCCACATCAAAATCCCTTCCTCATCTTTCAAAGCTTTAACTATCTCCAATACCTTTTTCTTTGTATATTGACGAAATTCTTTATCCGCATAATTAGGACAAGGCCTATCCCACAGACCCAACCAGTCTCCTATAATAGTATAAATCTTGTATTTTTTGTATAATTCTCTTATAAATTTTTTAACTTTTCTCAGGTCAGCTCCCCGACAAGAATAAATTCTTACGGTATTTATTCCCGCTTCCTTCATTAGTTTTCCATCAAAAATCCATGGTTTTGTCGGATCAGAAAACAAATCATAATCATAACCACTCCCTATAGGGGTAGGATTATAAATTATTCCTTTTATTAAAAACGGCCTTCCCTTTACAAAGAAGGTATATCCTCCTGCAGAATTCCTTTCTATGGTCATCTGCTTTGCTTGAGAAAAAAGAGAGAAAAAAATAAGGCAGACTCCCAAAGAGCCTGCCTTAAAGACTTTCTTTATCTTTCTCATTTCTCAAACTTTATCTCATCAAGATAAAAGATTATTCCATGAGGGTCATTAACATCAATATTTGTTGCCCAGCAAAACCCTCCAATTATATAAGATAAATCCTTTCCCCTTAAATCAATCTCATATTTTTTCCACTCTTTGGTAAGCTGAACTGGACCAATTGAAGCACTATCGGAATCAGGATATTCTCCAGATGAAATTCCTCCTACCTTAAACTCATTAATTATCTCTCCCCCTCTCTCGCCTTTTGCCCAGAATGTTAATTTTGTTGCTCCACGTAAATCAAAACCAGCATTAGGAATACTTCCCCAGTTATTGGGAGGATTCTGCCAGTAAATCCCAGCCCATCTTGTTCCTGATTTATTAGTATATTCTATCCTTATACAGGAACTTCCACTTAAAGGATTCTCCTTCCAGTTAGTATATAATTTTAAATCCTGAGCGGCGGTAGCTGGCATCCATCCACTGGGGCAGAAGTGATTATCTAAAGAATCAGCATCAGCATAAACATAAAAAGGGAAATTTGTCTTTTTTACCTCTTCTTTAAGATTAGGGTCATAGGTAAAATAAACATCATCTAAATAGATAACTTGCTCTTTTTGAGCCTGATCCGCATTAAACACAATACAGAAACCTCCATTAACATAAGATAAGTCTTTTCCTGCAAGATTAATATAAAACTCCTGCCACTCATCAGTAAGCTTTATTGGTCCATAATCTACCTCTAAACTATCGGGATAAGTTACCAATTCTCCTTGCGCATTACGCCTGATTCCCCCTACTTTTATCTTGGTAATAACTTCTCCTCCATTTTCTCCTTTTGCTTTAAATACTAACTTATTAAATCCTGTCAAATCATAACCACTTTGTCTTTGTCCCCAGTTATTTGCTGATGACTGCCAATATATTCCTGCCCATCCCTGACCCTGGGATTTTTTTGCTGTATAGGTTATCTTGATTGAGGTTGAGCCAGAAGCTTTCTCTTGGGTGCATTGATCATTGAATTTCAAATCCCCATAATCTCCCATCCAGCCACTGGGGATAAAATGGTTAGAAGGGTTATTTTTATCTTTGTAAATATAGAAAGTTTTCTCTTGTGCTGCGGTTATCCCTATTCCCACACTTAATACTAAAAATCCTATAAAAAGTTTTTTCATTTTACCTCCTTTCTTGCAAAATCTTATTATACTTTCCAATCTCCCAATTTTCAAGAGAAAAACCCCAACTTTTGTTTTATCTACTGTGCCAAAGTTCTTTATAGACAAAATAAGCCTTCTTTAACTGCCGCAGAAAAGGAGAGTGTTTCCCATCACCTTGGCTACATACCCCCAACCATTCCTCATGCATATACCCGTCTAAAAATGGACCAGCAAACAATCCTTTCCTATCATGATAAGAAGGCTCATATGCCTTCCACCACTCATCTAACCATTCAAAAAGGAAACCTCCCAAAGCATTCCCGCACCCAAAACCAGCACGATTCTGATAAATATCTTCCCAGCAATTTTTAAGGTACTCTGCTTGAAAATCTTCTGCTTCCTCCAAGGTATATCCTTGTGCATAAGAAGGGCATCCGTATTCGGTAATCATCGCGGCTTTTCCTGCAATCTCCTTTACCTCCTCCCACAAATCCAGAAAACCATACTTTCCTCGATAAGAGTTTGTTCCAAAAATATCGATATCTGGACAGAATCTGGCAAAAATATCCAGATAAAGAGCATCTCCAGAAGCTATCGCCACCGGCCTTTTCAAAGGATCAAGTTTTTTAATTAGTTTCGCTGCCTCATTAGCAAACTTAAAAAAACTTTCCGGATCTTTATCTGCATTGCAGGCTACCCCATATACATTTTCATTACCTAAAATCCACAACAAAACATAAGGCTCGTCTCTAAATTCTAAAACCATTTTTTTAACACTTTCCAGCATATTTTTGCGATGAAGAGAATTTGAGTAATCAGTGCCTTCCTGCCAGCTGGCTCCACTGCCTAAAGCATACTTTCCTAAAAAATCTCCTAAAGCTACATAAATTCCATAATTTTCATAAAGCTCTCTTAAAAGTTTTTTGTTAAGCTTAAAAGGCTGATGATACACTCTTATACAATTTACTCCCATCTCCCTCATTAAATAAAAATCACCACAAGCAACCTCGTCTTTCTCCTGAATATTATTTCTATTTTTATCCACCCATGCTTCATAGGGGGCATCAACTATTCCATTTTTATTTGTATCCTGAAACATCCAGTTAGAAAGCGTCCCTTCATCAGGAGACTCTCCCACACGAGTAGGAGAATAGGTTACTCCCTTTATAATGAAAGGCTTTCCTTCTACCAGAAGTTGCCAATCTCCACTCTCGTATCTTACTAACTTAACTTTTCCCTTTCCTTTCTCCTCTATTATCTTCCCTAAGTTTCTTTTTTTATAGCCACATAAAGAGAGTATTTTCCCCTTAAAAGTCAACTTTCTAAATCTTCCTGGATCAACAATAATCACATCATCTCTCAGATTATTATTATTTCCATTTTTGATCTTTATAAACGCTCCTTCAAGTTTCATCCCCAGCTGAGGATATTTTTTTAATAAAAATTTAATCCGGTATAAAGCTGCCTTTCCTACATACCAAGGAGTTCCCCAATAGGTAAAAGCTACCTGATAAGGAAAATGCACCAAAACCGCATAATAAGCTTTAATTGCCTGCTTTATTAGGCCACTTCTTTCCAAAATATCTCCGATATAGAAAAGCTTTACCCCTTCTGGCTCTGGAGAAAAGCACCACTTATAAAAGGCTAAAGAAAGATCACGACTGTTAAGAATCTTCCAGTGATTAAGCCTGGGAAGTTTTTTCTTCACTTTTACAAAATTGGGATCAAATTTTACCGAAGTAGTATTAGGATAGATTCCTTCTCCTACTGCTTTAGACAATCCAATGGGATCCTTTATAATATATCTATATTGAGAGGTTCCCCGATTTTTAAACTCCCCAAATTCTTCATAATTTACAGGAAATTGCGTCCCTTCATCATAAAGAACTACCTGCGTTTGAGGAATTACCTCCTCCTCTTCTTCCTCAATCTTTCCTGTCTCCAGTTTTTTTAGAGTAATCTCTGCCTTCTCCCTCAATGACCAGAACCAACCTCGAGGATCCCAAGCCACACTATATGGATATTTGTCAATAATCTCTTTAAAAACTTTTTTTGCTTCTTCTATTTTTTTCTCCCGCATCAATGCTTCACCTTTTATAAATAAACAGGTAGCTACATCGTTCATAACTTTATAAGTCCCTTCTTTCCCCTTAGGAGGAAAATCATTCAATGTCTTTGTTAATTTTTCTGCCTCAAGAGCATACTTGGCTATACATTCATCAGTAATTTTATAAACTTTTTTAAAATCTCTTTTTCCCAAATAATTCCACCCCTTCTCTACATACTGACTGGAATCTTGAGCAAATACTAAAAGACTGACCCCAAAAAACAAAACAAAAAACAAAAGAATTTGTAATCTGTAACTCATCCCACCAATGCTCCGGCAGTTATTCCTTTAATAATGTGTTTCTGCATCATCAGATAAATAATAATTATAGGAAGAGAAGCGATAGTTAAACCCGCCATAAGAACAGTGTAGTTGGTAAGACCTACCGAGGAGGAGGCAAATTCTTTCAACCCCACCTGAAGAGGCATAAGATTTCGATTGCTAAAAATTACTAAAGCCAAGACAAACTCATTCCACACATTTAAAGCATTAAATATCACCACCACTGCAGTAGCAGGTCTTGCCAAGGGCAAAATTACATGCCACCAAATTCTTAACCGGTTACATCCATCAATACGTGCCGCATCCTCTAAGTCTCGGGGAAGTTTATCAAAAAAGGTCTTATAAAGATAAATACTTAAGGAAAGCCCTACATTAACCATTGCTAAACAATACCCTACACGTGTATTAAGTAGTCCCACTGCTTTAAGTAAAACATATAAAGGAACAAATCCGGCAGGAGTAGGAATCATCATTGCCGCCAAAAAGAGAAAGAAAATAAAATTTTTACCTCTAAATTGAAGACGGGAGAGACTATATCCAGCCAAAGAAGAAATAACTACTATTCCAATTACAGAAACAAAGGTATAGATTAAACTGTTCAAAAAATAAATTCCCATCTTTCCTTGACAGAAAGCAATAAAATAGTTCTTCCACATAATTTTATGAGGAAATTTAAATCCATAATCAGAGATAAACTCACTATTAGATTTAAACGAGGAGTTTATCATCCATAAAAAAGGAAAGATACAACTTATTGCCACACTAATAAGAAAAGTATGCACAAGAAAAAGAAGAAAGAATTTTTTAATTTTATA
>Ga0164318_10003947_pt1 | contig 14132 bp, 11 predicted proteins | sample GuaBasSedimGuay9_FD_113734 | JGI IMG/M metagenome (GOLD analysis project Ga0164318, IMG submission 113734) | Subseafloor sediment microbial communities from Guaymas Basin, Gulf of California, Mexico - Guay9, Core 4571-4, 0-3 cm | ecosystem: Environmental > Aquatic > Marine > Hydrothermal vents...
ATGTTTACAGTGCCTTTAATAATGGACAAGATTTTTAAATCTAAAATACGTCCAGAGCTTACAAGTTCCCCTTTAAAGCGGTTCTTATACAATATGACATTTACACGCAAGCTACTGCATAGGATAGCCGGAAAAAAATTATATAGTACATTTGGTGGACAATTACAATTCTTTGGAATAGGCGGTTCTAAACTAGATGAAGATGTTGATAGATTCCTTCATGAAGCTAAGTTCCCTTATGCAATAGGCTATGGTCTTACCGAAACTTCTCCTCTATTAGCAGGAGCAACTCCCGGCAAAGGCAAAGTTGGCTCTACAGGTCCTGCAGTACTTGGGACTACATTAAAGCTTAGAAACATTGATCCAAAAACTGGAGAAGGTGAAATTATAGCCTATGGTCCTAATATAATGCAAGGATATTATAAAGCCGATGAACTAAATAAAGATGTATTTACTGAGGATGGTGGCTTTATAACTGGTGACACAGGTATATTTGATAAGGATAATTCCTTATTTATAAAAGGTAGAATTAAGAATATGATTCTAGGGCCTAGCGGAGAGAATATATTCCCTGAAGAAATTGAAGCTCAGATAAATAAAAGTGAATGGGTATTGGAATCACTTGTATATGAGCTTAAAGGAAAAGTTGTAGCAAGGGTAGAGATTAATAATGAAGAATTTCATAAACAATTTGCTCACTTAAAAGATAAGACTAACGAAATTGAAAACACTATTAACGAAATTCTTGGCAATATTAAGAAATCCGTTAATAATGAGGTTAATAAATTTTCGAAGCTTAGTAATATTTTTGAGCAAAAAGAACCTTTTGTTAAAACTCCAACAAAGAAAATTAAGAGATATCTTTATAAGGATAAAGAAGCCCATGAAAATCCTGAGGAGAAACAAATTGAAGAGAAATAGTATAATTTGTTTGTTGTTTTGTGTTTTAACACAAAACAACAAACAAATTTTTAATTAAAAAGCAAGTAACTCTTTTGCAATATTATCAGCAGCATTACCACCACCATATAGATCTTTAGAAAAATCTAAATCAAACTTTTGCTCTTTATAAGCCTTAATTATTCTATCCTTATGGGCTCCAACTATTGTATTAAAACCATTGCTAATAAGCTCAACCCATTCCGTTTCGTCGCGTAAAGTAATACATGGTTTCTCAAAAAAGAAGGCTTCTTTCTGCAAGCCTCCACTATCAGTCATCACTAGCTTACAATTCTGTAATAGATAAACCATCTCTAAATAACCAACTGGCTTTATAAGTTTTATTTTTGATTTATCAATTTCAATATTATTTTTGTCAATAATATTTAACGTGCGTGGGTGAAGTGGCAAAATAACAGGATCTTTTTCTCCAATTTTATGGAAAGCATCTATTATACTCTTTAAACGCTGCAAATCATCAGTATTTTCTGCACGATGAATTGTTGCCAAAACAAAGTTACTAGGAATATCAAAATCAGGTTTGCGGCTTTTATCTGCATAAAATATTGCAGCATCTTGCATTACATCACCACTCAGGGATACCTTAATATCAATATTCTTATAACCCTCTATATTCAAATTATCAATTGCAGTTTGGGTAGGACAGAATAATATTGTAGAAATTCTATCAGTAAGAATACGATTCACTTCCTCTGGCATTTTTATATTAAAAGACCTTAAGCCTGCTTCTACATGCGCTATATTAATATGCAATTTAGATGCCGCAAGAGCACCCGCCAAAGTAGAGTTTGTATCACCAAAAACAAGCACCCAATCAGGTTTTTCATCAAGAAGCACTTTTTCAACCTTTTCCAGCATTTGTCCAGTCATAGCACCATGTCCAAGACCATTAATATCCAAGTTATAGTGTGGTTTAGGAATCTGCATTTCCTCAAAAAATATATCAGACATATTAGCATCGAAATGTTGCCCAGTATGAATAATTATTTCTTCAATTTCAGAATAATTTGAAAAAGCACGACTTACTGCTGCCGCTTTTATAAATTGAGGCCTTGCCCCTACTATTGTTATTATTTTCATTGATTGTATTATTATATACTTGCCTGCATGCAAAAATGTTAAAATACTAAATAATTATATTTTTAATTAAAAACTCAGTAATCAAATTCAGACCTCAAAATTAGCTTAAATATATATTTAAAATCTCAAAATGTTTTTTATTTTATAAAAATTAGACTATTTACGGCTTATACAACTATTATCCAATAATTTATACAATTATTATATACACATCTAATTGAAAATAAGGCCAATAATTATAAAAACTAGATAAAAAGTAGTACATTTGCGTAACGTATTTTACTGTAACTATTGTTACGGTAATATTAGTTACTATAATTAAACTATATTATTATGAAATTTTACAATAGGGAAACAGAACTTGAATTACTTAGATTACAGGAAGATAGAATGAATAACAGTTCTAGAATGACTGTAATAATAGGCAGAAGACGTATTGGCAAAACTCGACTAATAATAAAATCACTAGATCAAAACCGTGATATATATTTATTTGCAGCAAGAAAAAGCGAGCAATTATTATGCGAAGAATTTGCTGAAGAAGTAAGAAGCAAAGGCATTCCTGTTTTTGGCAAAATTCATAAATTTAAAGATCTATTTGAATTGCTGCTTAATGCAAGTAAGCAAAATGCTTTTACATTGGTGATAGATGAGTTTCAGGAATTTTACTCAATAAACCCATCGGTATTTAGCGAAATGCAAAACCTATGGGATAGATATAGAGACAAAAGTAGGTTAAATTTGATACTAAGCGGCTCCATTTACACTATGATGAAGCAGATATTTGAAAATGCTAAGGAGCCACTGTTTGGTCGTGCCGATGAAAAAATATACCTCAACGCATTTAATGTTGATACATTGAAAATGATTATGGCAGATAATAACCCTAAATATACTGCGCGTGATTTGCTATCATTCTATATATTCACTGGTGGCGTAGCCAAATATGTAGAAATATTGACAGAAAAGAATGCCTTAACATATACCAAAATGCGAAATGAGTTTTTTAAAGCTAACTCGTACTTTCTAGAAGAAGGAAAGAATATACTTATTGAGGAATTTGGAAAAGACTATGCTACATATTTTTCGATACTAAGCCTTATTGCCTCGTCAAAAACTTCGAGAACTGAAATGGAATCTGTTTTGGGAAAAAATATTGGTGGATATTTAGATAAGCTTGATAAACAATATAGCATTATAAAAAAGGTAAAGCCCATAATGGCAAAGCCAGGAAGCAGAACACAGAAATATTTGATTCACGATAATTTTCTAAACTTCTGGTTTAGATTTATATTCAAGTACAAAAGCGCCGTAGAAATACAAAATTTTGAATACTTACGAAAGATTGTTGATCGTGATTTTGATATGTACAGTGGTAAAATACTCGAAAAGTACTTTATTGAGAAACTTAGCTCACAAAATAAATACAGCGAAATAGGAACTTATTGGGAGAAAGGAAACCTCAATGAAATTGATATTGTAGCAATAGACCAACTTAATAAAACAGTACTTTTTGTGGACATTAAGCTCCAAAAGAAGAAAATAAATTTAGAAATTCTTAAAATAAAATCTCAAAAGCTACTCCATCATTTCAACGGATATAGATTTGAGTATAAAGGGTTTTCGATGGAAAATATTGAAGGATAAAGGGTTCTCCTTTTTCCTTAATACTAGTCCTTTATACTCCCCCTAAACCATTTCCCTATAGATGGTCTCTACCAAGCGGTTTTTAAGAACCTCGGCATAAATATCTACTGCAATCTCACGATATTGGAAAATAATTATACTTACTGCTTTCGAAATTTCTATACTACTTTTTACTTGCTTACTAAATTGCTTCTTCATCAATTTAGGCAATATTTCATCAATAAGTTCAACACGAGCCGAAACCTCATATTTGCGAAAAATATCAGTCTCGGTATGCACAAGGCTTTCCAACTCCATTGATATTTCTTGCAAAATCCTAATTAGCGCTTTTAATTCATCCTTATTTGAAAACTTGAAAAGCATATTTACATCTGGTTTGGAACTTCAATACCTAATAAGCTCATTGACGATTTAATAATATCTCCCGTCAATTTCGATAAATCCAATCTAAAGGCAGCCTTATCCCTATCACTCTCATTCATAATATGATTATCGTGATAAAACTGATTATACTCCTTTGCCAAATCGTAAGCATAAGATGCAATTATTGCAGGGCTGTAATTATTCGCCGCAACTTGCACTACACTAGGATAATTATAAATAATTCGAAGCAAACTACTCTCCTTCTCATTAATACTTAATGTATTATCCCAACTTCCAAACTCTGCATCTTTGGCTTTACGCATTATCGACTGAATACGAGCATAAGCATACTGTACAAATGGACCTGTATTACCATTAAAATCAATGGATTCTTCAGGATTAAAAAGCATTTTACGCTTTGGATCTACTTTAAGAATAAAGAATTTTAAAGCAGCCATTCCCACTTGATAATATAGTTTATCAGCTTCAGAATCTGATAGATTATCTATTTTACCAGACTCAGAAGTTAACCTTTTTGCATCTGCAACAATTCCATCAATTAAGTCGTCGGCATCAACAACAGTTCCCTCACGAGACTTCATTTTACCATGTGGTAACTCCACCATTCCGTATGAAATATGATGAATCTTACTAGCCCAATCAAAGCCAAGTTTCTCCAATACCAAAGTCAATACTTCGAAATGATAATTCTGCTCATTACCAACAACATAAAGCATCTTCTCAGGAGAATAATCAATCTCACGAAGTTGAGCAGTTCCAATATCTTGAGTCATATATACCGAAGTGCCATCAGAGCGAAGTAGCAACTTCTGATCTAGGCCCTTATCTTCAAGATTAGCCCATATAGAGCCGTCTTCTTTCTGGTATAATACTCCATCTTTAAAGCCTTTATTTACAACATCTTTACCAAGTAAATATGTTTCTGATTCATAATAAATTTTATCAAAATCCACTCCTAATTTCTTATAAGTAACATCAAAACCTGCATAAACCCAGGCATTCATTGTTTCCCATAGTTTATATACTTGTGGTTCTTTTGCTTCCCAATCGCGGAGCATTTGCTGAGCTTCTTTTATTATAGGAGCTTCTGCCTTTGCTTCTTTTTCTGTTTTACCATTTGCTATAAGCTCTGCTATTTCAACTTTATAATCCTTATCAAACTGCACATAATACTTACCTACCAAATGATCGCCTTTTTCACCATTAGTCTCTGGAGTTTCACCATTACCATGTTTTTGCCATGCCAACATTGATTTACAAATATGAATTCCTCTATCGTTTACAAGATTTACTTTCTTTACGTTTTTGCCACTTGCCTCAAGTATCTCTGCAATGGAAAATCCTAAAAGATTATTTCTTATATGTCCAAGATGCAATGGTTTATTTGTATTTGGCGAACTGTATTCAATAACTATTGGAGCGGCATTCTCGTTAGCTAGTTCAAAACCATAATTAGAGTTTTTTGTTGCTTCTTTAGCTATATCAAGCCAGTATGAACTTTTTATTGATAAATTAAGGAAGCCTTTAATCACATTAAAAGATTTAACATCTGGAATATTATTTACAAAATATTCTCCCAATTTATTTGCTAATTCTTCTGGTTTAGATTTTGCAAAGCGCACAAACGGAAATACATTTACTGTAAAATCACCTTCAAATTCCTTTCGTGTTTCTTGTATTGCTATTGTGTTTTTATCAATACTGTGAGAATATAACTCACTAAATGCTTCCGCAAATTTATCTTTTATAATAATTTCCATATTCATCTCAAATACTATTTTTATTGATTTAATGTCGGTAGCTAATTAACTTATTAGCTATTCTAATAATCTATATCATTATCTAATTTACTAATTTTAGCGAGTGCAAGATTCACAGCTTCTTGAATATAAACCTCAAGATTCTCTTTATTATCTACATCATAAGTTTCCTGCGATATTAGCACCTGACGCACTTTTCTGTTTCCATCAACCACCACTTTCACTCCTCCATTATTTGCCTGTCCATCAACCAATATAAGGTCCAATCGATCCTTTAATATCGACTTATCAATTTTTAGTTTATCTACAGAAAAGCTCCCCATATTATAAGCCCATTATTCCTTTTATACTTTCTGCTTTATAATACACCTCCATCACATCTTTAGAGCTTTGCATCATTTGATTAGCGGTAATACTCATATACTTAAGATTTTTTGACTCGCGCATTGATATATCAGCATCGTCACTAAAAAGCGCTTCAGTTTCTTCTATAGATTTAGGATTAAAAGGAACAATAAACTTAAACATATAAATACGAGGCCATGTGAAATCTTCTTCTAGCAATTCTGCCAATTTTGCATATTCTTTTTTATCCGTCATATCTTCATTTTTACGACTACAAAGGTCGGAATTTTTTCGCTTAGTTTTCAGATGAAAATTATAGTTATAATTGTAATTCTTATGCTCTATTCATAAGAACTTAATATTATAATAAAACTAAAAAAGCCTATATGTAAAACAATTACAGATAGGCTCTAAAACTATAAATTAACTATTATAAAATTCTAAGAAATTTCGTTTTGAAACATATCTTTAAGTTTATTAAGATCTTCTTTTGTTAAATCTTTACTATAAATCCTTACAACATCTTCTACTTTATTATGATGGAAAATAACACCCAATCCTGCATCAAAATTATTCCCTAGATAATTATGTCTTATTTTTTGAGCAACAACTTCAAACTCTTTCCATGAAATACTATTTTCTACATTAAAATAAACAAAATGAGAATTATCAGAGCTGTAATACACACCATCAACAAGTTCTAAGTTACAGAATTTCTTAATATGAATCAGTGCTTCTGAATCAATATTTAGAGATTTTCTAAGCTTGAAACCCTCTTCAATAAGATACTCTTCAAGCTTAATTATACTATCGTATGTTTCAAGATTAAATATTCTTATGGCCTTATATACTTTATTATTAAACTCAAGTTCAGCTAATGCTGCCGAAAATTCAAATTTCGCTTTCTTTTCTATATTGTATAATCTACGGTAAAAAAACTCTAAAGTAACCTTTTCACTTAACAATATAAAAAGCGTTTCTGGCTTACTTTCTGAGGTAATAAAATTGCTGCTATAATAACCTGGGAATGGATTTACAGCCTCTAGAACTCCGGTATTTGAAATTATATGATGACTAAGTGTTTTTACAGTTTCTTCCTTAGTGATAATTGAAAGAGTATTATTAAATAATTGCTTTTTCATAATATATTATTTTGATTAATAACTATCACAAATATACTAAATCCAACAACCTAAATCAATATATATAAAGTGATAATTAACAGTATAACAACAAGATAATATATACTCACTAAATTATTCCTCTTTTCTTCATTTCAAAATAGCAACGCTCAGTAGCTTCAATATCAGCAAATGCATTATGAGCACCTTCAAAATCTTCGCCAAATAACTTAATATGCAACTCCGAAAGTTTTGGCCACTTAAAACCATAATAACCTGGAATTTTACAGAAATCAGTAGAATTAAGCATGGTACAGTACTTAGGTTTAGCATCAAAACTTGAAGCAATATTTCTTCTTATAAACTCAGCACCTATTATTTTTTCATCAAAACTAATATTATGAGCAATAATAACACTTGCATCATCTACTATTTCATTAAATTTGTTTAATACATCATCCAAAGGAACACCTTCTTTTACAGCTCTTTGAGTAGTTATTCCATGAATATTAGATGCAGAGGATGGTATACTAAACCCATCAGGTTTAATAATAAACTCGGCAGAATCAATTCGTTCTCCTTTGTCATTACTCAGTATCCAACCAATTTGTATCATACGTGGCCAATTATCTATATCGCTTGCTGGAGCTTTGTAATTTTTTGGTAAACCTGTTGTTTCTGTATCGAAAAATAAATACATAATTTTTATTTAATGTCTATAATTTTAACTTCTGTTCTTCTATTCTGTTTGCGCCCTTCTTCTGTTTCATTTGTTGCAACGGGCTCATTTTCTCCATATCCCATATATGTAATTCTTTTGGCTTCAATCCCCATTTTATCAACTAAATAATCATATACAGCTTTAGCCCTTTTTGTGGACAAACTTTTATTTTCAGCTTCTGAACCTATATTGTCTGTATGTCCTCCTATTTCAACCTTCACTTTAGAGTTTACAGTAAGGAAAGTTTTTAATTTATCTAACTCTACAAACGACTGCGATTCTAACTCATAACTTAGCGATGCGAAAAATATGTTTTTAAGAGTTACTTTCTTATTAATATCAATTTTTTGTAAATATATATTCTTTAAAAATGGAGTATTTGAAGAGTGTTTATCACCCACTTTAAAATTTTCGGAATAATCTAAATAACCTTTTTTACTTACATATAAGCCTAGTTCAGCATTATTTGGAATTGTAACTAGAAAGCTACCATCACGCACATCTGATGTTGATTCTACAATAAGTTTCTTCGTATTTAAATTATAAAGCTGAAATTCTGCTTCCAATACTTTTTTCGAATTTTTTTCAGCAACAATACCTTTCATATAATTAACCTGAATTGGTCGAGCATCTTCGTATAGTTCAAAAGAATAGATATCGTAACCACCATAACCGCCTTGCATATCAGATGAAATATATGCCATATTACCATTAGAATTAATAAGAACACCCATCTGGTTTTCATAATCGTTAATTGGGTAACCAAGATTTACAACCTTCCCCCAATTCCCATCATTATCCATGCGCGTCATAAATAAATCCATTTCTCCCATTCCAACATGACCATTGGATGCAAAATATAATGTTCGCCCATCAGCATGAATAAAAGGAGTCATTTCTGAGCCTGGTGTATTTACAATATCACCAAGGTTTTTCACATTGCCATAAGTACCATCAGGCATGAGCTCTGCTGTATAGATATCAGAATTTCCTCTACCCAATCTACGAACAAAATACAGAGTTTTACCATCCGAACTAAGACACGGATTAGATTCCCAGTCACCAGTATTTACAGGACTTCCTATATTTCTCGGCAAGCTCCATGTTTTCCCTCTCTTATCCGAAATATAGATATCACACCTTCCTTTACCATCATTTCTATAACATGCCGTAAAAACCATCTTAGTTTGATCAGGAGAAATATTCATTGCACCTTCATTACCACTTGTATTGAAAATATTATTCATACGCATGGCTGTACTCCATTCTAACTCATTACTATTACGTATACTTTTATAAAAATCCTCTTCGCTATCATTTCTTTGCTCCCTAGTACTATTATTTTTTGGAAATCTTCGAGTTAGAATAATAGTATTCTCTTCAGTATTTATGGTATTAATATATTCATCGTGATTGCTATTAACAGCAGAACCTATATTTTGCGGATTATAATCAACGGGATTTGCAACACTCCATTTTCCAAATTCAGCCCTTTCGAGCCCTGAATCTACAGTTTTCTGATATCTTGGATTCTTTTTGGGGTGGTTATTATAAGCCTGAAAATTATTATATGCATCATCATACAATCCCATATTCATTTCCATAACCGACATAGTTAAAAAAACATCAGGATAGAAATTCGGGTTTACAATACTAGCTTTCTTATAATAATATAGGCTTTTCTTTATGTTATTCATTTCTGAATATATCTGACCAGCCATTAAGTAAGCTTCTACAAAACTAGAGTCATACTTCAAAGCATCATTCACTTCATAAATGGCATTATTATAATCCTTATTATCAAAAAACACTATAGCTCTATTAAAGGCTTTCTTTGCTTTTCTTGATTTAGAGGTAAGATCTTGTTTATTATTATGTTGCGAGAATGAGTCTAAAGACACCAATAGGAATATTGAGGTAATAATAGTAATTATAACTACTAGCTTTCTCATAAATTTTTTTTATTAAATAATATTACTAACGATATCTTTTGGATCGTTTTCTACCATATTTTTTACGTTGTTTCATTGCCTTTTTATTAGCTTTGGTTTGCATTACTACTCGCTTTCTTTTATTAAAAGCACGTATGGACGGGTCACTAGATTTTCCATTATGACGCACATAACGATTACTAACGCCCCAATGACCAGGAAGCTTAAAAAAGTATGTAACACCTATATTAATCATATTTAGACGTTCCGACGTTGTACCATCAACGGGATAAGCATCAACTTTATTGCTGAATATAACATGTGATGTAAACTCCCCAAATACGGAAAAGCTCTTATTTATATTATATCTTACACCAAGGCCAAAAGGCATTGTAAATTCTGTAAGTCTATTGGGGCCACGACCTTCTTTCTTAACTGTATAACCTTCTTTTGCAATTACAGAATCAGTATTCAAATCATATAATTCGCTTCTAATTTCAGAAAGACCTACTCCCAAAAACGCATATACATTATACTTGCGATACTTATCAATACCAAGAAAAGCATTTGTAAGGTCAAATACCGCGGAAATAGAGTATTCAAATAAATTACCTTTAAAATATATCTTCTCTGATTCCTTAGTACTCTTCATTATAGAGTACATAAACAAACCTTTAATACCAAAATAGGGATTAAACATTTTATCGAGATAAATTCCCAGACCTACTCTACGATCTTGATAGAAATATTTACTAAATGGATTATTATCTTTAAAGCTATTTGCATTATCTGAGACGTCACCATTGAAACGAGTTGCTCCTACAAAGAAACTAGTATTCCAATGGTTGGCAAACTTATAATGGTTTTGTGCATTTACAGTAGTAGCTATAAATGTTATAAATAGAATAAAGATGTAGAATAATATTTTTCTCATGTAGTAACCTCTGTATTTTTACAGTAATTTTAAGCACTGCAAATTTAGTAAAAAAGCTTGCTAATACTACAAAAACTTAATAAATAACAATCCCTAATTACATTATTTTGCTAGAAACATTATTGACATACTACTATTGATTCCCTATTAACCTAATAGACTTCCCTAAAAGAATTAGGTCAATATTAACTCTATAGTTTCGTGCATAGGCAATATTCAAAGTTTCTATTTCTTTTAAATTAAATTTATCATTAGCCATATCTGAAGGATGTAGGATGCTATTTTTAAGTTTTGGAAGCTGAATACCATCAATTATATCAAACCCTACAAATGTCTTTATACCAAAAATTACTGAAATTAAATTCTTTAATGCTCCAAATGGTTTTTTATAAATAAGAAAACTAAGCGGAAAAGAAACCAACAATATTATACCTATAACGAAATCGAATAGTCTTTTAAATCTTTTATTTGCATCTTTATTAATAGCATTTATTTCAACAAAATAAATATCACTGGAAGTATTTATTGAATTAGAGCCTATAATATACATACTCTCTGATGGTGCTATTTTATACTCCATATTTGGAAGTTTCAGACTAGTCATCATATCTATAATTTGAGCTGCCCCAAAATCTTTTGCACAGAAAATAAGCTCGTCAATCTTATGTATTCTAACAATCTCTTCCAACTGCGAAACAATACCCAAAACAGAAGTAGAGTTTCTTCTATCAGCATCAGTATCAGTAAGTATTTTTGAGGCAAAAGAAGCATCTATATTAATCTGATCCATTAGTTTTAAAACTCTACTCGACTCATTATCACTGCCAACAATAGCTATTCGTTTTGCTGAAACATTACCAAATTTAAAGCTTGAAAAACCAACTAAATAGGATAAATAACGCCATGCAATCATAATAATTGGGGAAATAACTGCACCAAATAAAATTATAGCTCTTGAGAAACGATAGGTTTCTGGCAAGAGTGAATACACAACCAATGTTAACATAACTCCTATTAGCTGACCCAATACAATCCTATATATCTTAATGGGTTTAGAATAACCACCAGCATAGTATATAACAGTTTGCCAACCAGCTACTATCAACGGAATAAAAAGGTATAAGAATAAATTAGGATACTTCTGACTTTCTCCAAAAATAAGCTCTGCCCAATATTTTGCAGTAAGGATTAGAGCTGTATTTATAAGAATAAAATCTATAGTAGATTCCAACATCTTGCGAAAAAAACTAGCAACTACAGAAATAAAAGCCCTAAGAATTATAGCAGCATTTATAAGAATGCTAAATAGTTTTGCATTTTCTTTAGAATAGTGTTTTTTGGCAAATATCACCATTGCATTATAAAAAACATATACATAATTAACGGAGTTTTTCTTCGTACTTTCTCCCTTATAATGAATAATTCTAGTTTTAGGAAAATAATAATTCTTATATCCTCCCAAAATTATACGATATGACAAATCGATATCCTCACCATACATAAAGAAATCTTCATCCAATAAACCTACTTTATCAAGAGTGGTTTTACGCATTAACATAAAAGCTCCTGCAAGAATTTCCACTTCATGAATTTCATCATTACTAAGATGTCCCTGGTGATAGGATGCAAATTTCTTTGATTTAGGAAATATTTTTGATATGCCAAACATTTTATAAAAAGCGGACTGTGGAGTTGGCAACCCTCTTTTTGATTCTGGTAAGAATCTACCCTTTCCATCGAGCATTTTTACTCCCAAGCCACCTGCATCAGGATGAGAATCCATAAATGCTACTGTGGTTTCAAAAGTATCGGCTTCAACAATAGTATCAGGATTAAGTAAAAGAATATACTCTCCCTTTGAGATTCGTATTCCTTGATTATTTGCTTTCGAAAAGCCAACATTATCTTTATTGGCAATAAGCTTAATATCAGGAAACCTTTTTCCCATCATTTGCAGCGAACCATCAACAGAATTATTATCAACAACAATTATCTCAGTATCAACATATTTTGCAGCTACCAAGGCAGAATCAATGCATTGTTCCAAAAAATGTTCAACATTATAATTAACTATTATTACTGATAATTTCATTGCGTGTTATTTAACTAATTCATTATATAATGAATACCTGCTCCAGGGCCCAAAGGTAAGCCTAATAATAACCAAGCTACTAATAATATTATCCAAACTACCAGAAACACCATTGAGTATGGGACCATGGTGGCAATAATAGTACCTATCCCTGCCTTTGAATCGTATTTATGTACAAAAGCTATTATCAGAGCAAAGAAGCTCATCATTGGCGATATAACATTTGTAACACTATCACCAATACGATATACTACTTGCGAAAGCTCAGGGGAATAACCCATTATCATAAACATAGGAATAAAAATTGGTGCAAGAATAGCCCATTTTGCAGAAGCACTACCCATTAGCATATTAATACTTGCCGAAAGCAGAATAAACAATATCATAAGTGGAATAAGTCCAATATCTGCAGACATTAGTACGTTTGCACCTTTTACAGCGAGAATAATTCCAAGATTACTCCACTTAAAATAAGCCACAAACTGAGCTGCAAAAAACACTAGTACAATATAGGTAGAAAGAGTTTTCATTGAAGAAGCCATACCTTTCATTACATCAGCATCACTTTTAAACTTTCCAGTAGTAATACCATAGGCTAATCCTGATGATCCTGCAGATATAAAAAGCAATGCAACAACACCTTTAATTAGCGGAGAAGATAAAACTCCACCATCTTTACCTCTAAAAAAACCATCTTCGGGAATAATACCAATTAAAGTAATAGCTGTGATAACACCTATTGCCAATAAAGCCATCAAAAGTCCTTTTTTTTCTAATTTAGAAAGAGCATCAAAAGACTCTTCGCTATCTACATCACCTGTATACTTACCTAAACGAGGTTCTACAATCTTATCAGTAACAATAGTACCTGCAATAGCAATTACAAAAGTTGAAACTACCATAAAATAATAATTTGCTGTAGGATTAACAGAGTAATTTGGATCGAGAATATGAGCTGCTTCAGTTGACAAACCCGCAAGAAGAGGATCTACTGTTCCTAGAATTAAATTAGCACTAAAACCCCCTGATACTCCAGCAAAAGCAGCAGCCATTCCTGCAATAGGATGCCTACCTACAGCAATAAAGACAACTCCAGCTAAAGGAATTAGAAGAACATATCCCACATCAGAGGCTACATTAGATAATATTCCTGAAAA
>Ga0164318_10003950_pt1 | contig 14130 bp, 12 predicted proteins | sample GuaBasSedimGuay9_FD_113734 | JGI IMG/M metagenome (GOLD analysis project Ga0164318, IMG submission 113734) | Subseafloor sediment microbial communities from Guaymas Basin, Gulf of California, Mexico - Guay9, Core 4571-4, 0-3 cm | ecosystem: Environmental > Aquatic > Marine > Hydrothermal vents...
CACAAAGGACGTCACCTTATTTACAAACGATTCAATACTGAATCGCTATTATTGATTAGTGCACCTTATACTGCTCCAAGATTCTAATGAGTGTGGTCTTTGGAACCCTTATCGAAACTTCCCAACGATTCTCGGCCTCATTGAAAGTTTCCGTCAGCATCTCAACACCAATTAGGCTGCCTTTGACCTCACTGGTAACGTAGTCGTAGGTATCCATGTCACGCATAGTAGTTCGCGCATCAATGTGTACTTTATAAATCTGCTCTACAATATTCCGTTCAGCGTCGAGCTTGGCTCCTTTTAGTGCCAACGCTTTGTTTCGTTTAACGTCCGGATATCTACTACCGACATAGGCCATGCCGATTGCTTCAAGGTACTCGTCTTGCCACTCTGTTTTGAGAGTTTGGATCACCTCATCATTTATCTTCGTCGTAGTGACTGTCTGAGTATGTCTGTCTTCCATCGTGGTAACAGTTTCGCGGGTCACTGTTTTGGAACATCCCACAAAACTGACCAACATGAACAGACCTGTTATGAAAGAAACTACCATTAATTTCATGTTTGATTAATCTCCTATACTCTGGCCGAAATTCAGCTAATTACACCGAATTACTGCATGCACAACTACGCATACATTACCATCTTTAGTCATTGTGTACTTCGGTAAAATCTCTGATTTCAACAAAAGGCCTGTTCCTTCAGTTATGGTCGTGTCTGCTACCTCGCTAATGTCGTTTATACGCGTGACAGTAGATATCCTTTTGGGACAGAATTTACCGAAAATACCTGAAAGCGCTTGGCTCTTTGCAATTCGCATAGCCTCGTCTAGTGAAGTCAGAATAGGAGCAGTTCCAGACACAATAACTTCTTGGTAACCATAACCAGCCAGCTTCAATTCACTTAAAATAACAGGAACTGCTGTTTCCACAAGTTCAGAAAATACCTGTTTCTGATATTGCAAAGCTCGATCACCCTCAGGTTTTTTCTTGCCGAAATTGACATCACAGGGGATTCGTGTACGCTTTGTCATATCAGGCGGTTGTCCCGCTCGTTGTGGTAGTAGCTCTATAACCGCCCTACCGATCCATTTACCACCTCCGGTTTTGCTGAATTGAAGAGTCTTCACAGTCAACACAAACTTAAGAGGAGGAAGTACAGAGCTCTCCTTTTCGTTTGTAATAACCCTTATAGATTCATTCCGCAATGCTGCCACCAATGTCTCCTGTAGTTGGTTAGCATCCATAAGATACTCAACTCCCTTGTACTGCTCGTTAACCAGATCCAGAACAAGATCGGGCATCACTTGGCGGCAGGTTTCCAACTCCGAATACGAATCTAAACAGTCAGTTGCTGTTTGAGCTCGCATCTCTATCGACAATAGAGATAGGACAACAACCAAATATGAGAATAATGGCCATAGGGCGGTATTAGTATTCATTACCAAAATTCCACACAGCTAAATAAGCTAACTAGTCTTTTTTTCATGGGTCGGCCGAGTGGCAAAATTGTTATCGACGAATTACAGTGCCATACACAGTGATCTTGCCACCATTAGCAAACATGCCGAGAAATCCATTTGATGGTGGGGACCATATAATTGACATGTTAATCAGAGCATCACCTCCCATAGAACGCACTTCACTATAAATTTTCGTTTTTAAAGCCATATCAGGATCAACATCATGAACAGGTAACATCCCTAAAAAGATAAAAGGTATTCTAAAGCCCTGCTCGATGTATATTAACTGACCCACGGGAGTGTAGGGTTTGGTAATGTCACCATCTCCCGTGGTAACAAAAATCTCATCAGCTGCTGGAAACATTATTTTTGATTTCCAAGCACAGCCCGACATAAGTCCCACTACCGCAAGCAGGGTTACAATAACTAACACATGCACAGTTCGCTTCATCATAAATCTCCTCCAATCTGCGTAACCAGATTACTTCTGATAACAAAGGTTTGCATTTTTATGGCATAACGTTAATATACTTAGTTTAACGACCACAGAATGTCAAGCTTTTTTCACACACCCTATGTCAAGGGATTTATCTCACAAGCTGCACTCGATTATCACAGAGTGTTACCAACGAAGAGTTCGCGTAGGCAATCATCATGCTTCGACTCTTCTCAACTGTGTTGTGGGCGCCCTCATCTGTCCCTTTACATCCCATAGTCGAGCTATGGAACAGATGCACCACTGTTGTCCCAAATAATAGAGTCCTGAATGCCATTTGCGCTCCACCACACTACCAGACCTTTTTTATTTTTTACCTGACACTAATGATTTGGAACATCTTGTAATATCATACGTTTAATATATTAGAGAAGCGCATAAACATTTCACTTCTCATACCGATATTGTTATTGTATATTAATTACTTAATCTGATGACATTGACCATGATATTGGTAGGGTTTCCTTAATCCCATATCTTGATTCTTAAGTGTAACCCACATAGGCTTGAAAAAAGATATTGGGCAGGGAAAAACTTAGCAACAACTACAAAGTTTTAAAGTTTTTCGGAGTCTTGCACAAAGTTAATTTTTATTAAGAATATTGTTGACAAAATCAAAAAATTTATAAGATTATACTATCTCTCTTAAGTTGGTGCCTTTGCATCTTACGTGTAAGCACTTCAGCATACCGGGGAAGTTGGCAGGTTTAGTTGCCTGTTGATTACTGCAGTTTGAACAGCAATGACCACTGTTCTCGGGAAAGGCTGGGGCACTAAAGAATAGAACTCTCGGAGGAGAAATTATGGTTCCGAAACGGGCACAGTTATTTGTGTATGATAATGATGAACACTGTGAAGAGGTGCGGAAGTTCCTTGAAGATGCAGGTGTTCTTCTAAAAATACGAGACATCAAAAACGATCCGTTTTCCTATAATGAGCTGATGGATATAGTCGGTTATCTTCATATAGATCATTTTCTCAACAAGATGTCAGATGCGTACACCAAGCAGAAGCTGGATAAAGCTATGCCTCCTCGCGAAGAGATGATTCAGTTAATACTAAAGGATCAATCTCTCTTGCGGGTCCCAATCGTGAAAGCCTCTCGTCTTATCACTATTGGTTATGACAAAAAGAAGATATCTGACATGCTTCAAATTAATAATGGTGAAGGAACAGTGGAAGAGCCCAGAAACATTGGCAGTCGTTATCGTGTACCAAAATCAAAAGTGCACAATCGAAAGAGACCTGCTGTTTCCAACTAAATCTTTCCATTCACCATTTTCTTCTTTATATTCTGTACGTTTAACCAGTGAAAGGATGGACGTATGGAATTCGAGCGTGAAATCCTCGAAACAGATATTGCAGTAGTGGGAGCTGGGCCAGCAGGACTTTCCTTTGCGTACAAACTGGCCAAATTAATCGAAGCTGACAATTCAACAGAAATGCCAGAGGTTCTTCTAATGGACAAGGGGGCACATGTTGGGGCGCATTGTCTGTCAGGTGCAATTATGGACCCTCGCGGGATTGCAGAATTAATTCCCGACTTTAAAGAACGCGGAGCCCCTCTTGAAGCTGATGTGTCCGGTGATGCTATGTACTGGTTGCGTGAAGGGAATTCAATAAAGTTCCCCTTCCTTCCAAAGTCATTGAGTAATCACGGAAATTTTGTGGTTTCTCTTAACCGCTTCTCGGCATGGTTGGGAGAACAGGTTGAAAACTGTGGTATTGATATCTTCGCCGGACTATCCGGTTATGATTTACTCATTGATGATGGAGTTGTCACTGGAGTACAAACAGTCGATATGGGATTAGATAAGGAGGGCAACCCCAAATCCAATTTCGAGCCGGGGTCTATCGTAAAAGCCAAAGTAACAATATTATGTGAAGGGGTACGCGGGTCGCTCACACGGTACGCTTTTGAGAAAATTCCGGGATTGACTGATGACAACCTTCCACAAATATACCTTACCGGCGTTAAGGAGGTCTGGGAAGTCCCAACAGGGCGTATCAGGGCTGGTCAGATTATCCATACCATTGGCTGGCCGCAACCTTCCGATCAGTACGGCGGAGGATGGATTTATGCCATGAGTGATACTATGGTTTCGATTGGCCTTGCCATAGGATTGAACTCACCAGACCCAACAAACGATCCCCACATGAAGTTCCAGCGATATAAATCGCATCCCCTAATTAAGAGTATTCTTGAAGGCGGAACGATGCTTCACTATGGCGCCAAGACTGTTCCCGATGGTGGATACTATTGCATGCCGAGGTTGTATCATGATGGTCTTATGTTGTGCGGGGATAGCGGAGGATTTCTCGACCCGTTACGTCTTAAAGGAATCCACCTCGCAATCAAATCGGGTATTATGGCAGCTGAGACTGTTTTTGACTGTCTAAAGACAGGAGATTTTTCAGTTGAGGCTTTGGGCAAGTACCAAGATCGGTTTGAAAACAGTTGGGCGAAAGAGGAACTGTATCGTTCGAGAAATTTCCATGCTTCATTCAAAAAGGGCTTGTACTCAGGATTGTTTCACGCCGCCATTCAGACTTTCACAGGTGGCAAGGGGTTATTTGAAAGGCGAGAAAATAAACCCGACCACGAATATGTATTAACTAGAGATAACTACCGCGCAAGCACTGGTGATCTCCCGAAGAAAATAAAAATCAAGCTCGACAACACATACACTTTTGACAAATTAACCGATGTATATAAATCCGGTACTACACACGAGGAAGAGCAACCTCCCCATCTGGTTATTTCCGACTATGATATTTGTAACAACAGTTGCACTGAGGAATACGGTAATCCGTGCACGCATTTCTGCCCGGCTCAGGTTTATGAAATGGTAGAGGACCCGGATCGGGAAGGCAAACTCAAGCTTCAGTTGACGCCATCCAACTGCATTCACTGCAAAACGTGCGATATTGCTTGTCCTTACCAGATAATACGCTGGGTCACCCCTCAGGGTGGTGAGGGACCAAACTTTGAGAGTTTGTAGAGTTTTTTGCGTCTGGTAGTTGTCAAAGTAGAGGTATAAGCTCTAACGGTTTTAGTAATAGGGAAAGATGAGGTGGCGTACCTCCTCTACATCACTCATCGCCAGCGGATACGGTAGGCTCTCTGGCCATCGGTGGCCGAACCGCCGCGTCGGCCTCCTCTGGTTAATAGTTTCAGCAAACCCCAGCCAAATGCAAAGCCACCAACGTGGGCCAGGTAAGCTACGCCTCCACCGGTACTCGACCCGACCAGCGACATCAACAACTGATAACCAAACCAGAACCCCAGCACAACTTTAGCCGGCAGAGTCATAAATTGAATGAAAAAGAACACAACCAGACATGTGATTTTGGCCCTGGGGTGTAATACAATATAGGCTCCCATTAACCCCGCAATCGCCCCCGATGCTCCCACCAGTGGAATCTGTGAATTGGGGCCGAATAATGTGTACAGACCAATTGCGGCCAGACCGGAGACAAGGTAAAAGATAATAAACTTAACACGGCCAAAGTAATCCTCAACATTATTGCCGTATATCCACAGAAAAAGCATATTGCCGATTAAGTGTATCCAGCCACCGTGCATAAACATTGATGAGAAAACAGTATAAAATACCGAGGATGGAATCTCCGGTGTCAGCTCGATAGAGTGCACTAACTCGTAAGGGATATATCCATATTGAATGATAAACAAATTGAATCCGCGACCACCAAGTAACTGAGAATACAGAAATATAATGCTGTTGATTGCAATCAATGCCACAGTAAGATACGGTTTCCGAATAGTGGGGATGTCATCACGAATTGGGAAAAACATTATTTACCTCTATCAGCCACACTATTTTCTAACCTTACCGGATTTCCTGGTAAAAAAATTGAGATACTTTTCGAATGTGTTACCAGCGCGATCGGTTACCATAATACCCAGATGATGTTTCCCCGGCTCCAGCGGCTTGAGCGGACGGCTGATACATCGCCCAGATTCGGGGTCATATTCGGGAATCAACCATTGACCATCAATCTCAATTCGGATAGCAGTATCATCACCAATACCGGAAAGGGTGTCCTCGATGATAAAATTGACATAAGGGCGGGGATCTCGGTACTGTCTGCCGTTAATAATAGACAGCCTCCTTATAGTAGGGGGATCGTAATCGATCACTGCCGCAAAAGACCCCCCACCTGTGGACCAGGCAGTCAAGGTGTTATCCTCAAAACTATTGTCGAGCCATACCCATTTATTCTCTTCCTTGTCCAGCCAGCAAAGGCCACTTTTATAATTTATATCTGTCTTCCAGGGAATACTATAGGAGATTTCAAAATTCTTCCGACTAACAAATGCTTCGGGTAGAATCTGATAATGGTCAGAATTTAGACGCATGGTTGTTTTATTCAGTATCGGGCTCCATTTTAACTCGACAAACCTGGGCTCATAGAAAAAATCTTGCCCCGCCTGAAGGCTAAAGTACTTATTAATTCTTACTTCTTCCTCTGGTTCTATCCCCAATACAACGATGTTCAGAGAATCAGATTCACCTCCTGTAAAAGTGGTATCATGAGACATGATTGCTTGTAACTTGTCAATCCGAGCATATCGCTTTTCAGGTGGAATAAAACAGATATGCTTTGTCATATTAAGATAATGGGGATATTCGACCCCTAGTAAACTATCCTTCCAATATAACTCTAAACGTGACTCGGCTCCTTTGGCGCTGTAAACATCTATTATTACTAAAAGGCCGTCTTCAAGGATTTCATGCGATATCGAGAGTTTTCTACTGCCTTTCTTGCGCAATCCGTTGAACAGATTATCTTGAATAACTGCGCCAGATGCGGCATACAATTCCAGTCGCAACACCGCTCGATCCACATTATATCCAACAACCTTGCATACAAAGCGACCATTATCGAGGTATTCAATTGCAACATCGGGCGATCTTCCCCACTCCCGTCCACGATTGAGTAAAGCTGTCACGGAATCTATGTCAAGCGCATCATATTCCGGAATCGGCGAAAAGTAAAACAGGGTTGTGTCTTTAGCTGCCTTAGAAGTGGAATCGAGGTCAAAAACATGTCCAGACGGTCCCCATAAAAACTGGAATCTCATTTCGCTTTCGTTGCCGGAGGCATCTTCAGCTACTACTCGCCCCTGGTGTAGTCCGACATGTTCTGTACCGTCTTCTCCAAACAGCCCATCACCTTTTTCTCTTCCTTTACTACCAGCAAATGTATTGCCCTGTTTTGTATACAATCTCCGCACATGCTTGCGTTTAGCTACGGCTTCAAGATAGTCATATTCAAGACTGACAGATCGATTAGTCTCGAAATCCAGCGAGTCGAACACTGCTCGGTAGTATAGATCATTATCAATGTATAGAGAAAGTTTGTAGACGGAGCGCTTCATACCTCCGGGCCGTCCCTGATCAAAACATTCCACCAGCATACCAAATGGACAATTCAGATAGAAAGTCGTGTCCACAACAAAGCGACCTTTCTTCTCTCTCGGAACCACATCCACAAAAAGTTTGCGTAATCCACTCGGAAGGAGAGAACGATCATCCGCCAAACAGATTCCAAACCGCGAGAATGTTGGACGTGTATTGTCATCCGGATCAAAACCAAACTTGATAGGGTTTAGCGGTGTATCACCTTTCCTTTTCTCAAAGTGTAAATGCGGCGCTCCTGAACCAGTTTGACCAGAAAAAGCAATCAGTTTCCCTTTCTCAACTCGAATCGAATCATCAGGGAGATAAATGTCCTGGTAATATCTCTCCGACTCTATTTGCTTCTTTTTTAGCAGATTATCTATTTCGTCAGCGAACTTAGACAAGTGTCCGAAAACATAGGTATAGCCATCATCACCACGAATATACAGAGCTTTTCCGTAGCCGAAATAAGAAGTCCTGATTCTCCAGACATAACCGTTTACTGGCGCAAATACATGCTTCCCCTGTTTTCCGCCAGTACGAAGATCTACACCAAAATGAAAGTGATCGTCACGGTAATCGCCAAAACCACTGGACAGGTCAATTTCGCTCTTCAGAGGCCAGTCCTGACTGCCCATCAGACAGGGAGCGGTGAGAATTAGTAAGACTAACAAAGTCAGTAGCTTAGTCGATAATTGTAGCATAGCTGTACACACCTTCCTTTTATGGTTGTATAGCTCAATTTATTGTCCGAAGAGCATATATGACAATGTTTTTAACAAATTTTATCAATGAAGGTTGCATATTGATTCATTTGGTATATATTTTTGATCCGGGTAGAAATGCCTGAATGCAGTTTGACTGTGCACTTTTTTATTGTGTTAGGAAATGATAAGGAGTTAAAACGAATGTTCGAAGCACTTCGCAGGATGATCCTTCCGATCATCATTATTGTTCTGATTTTCTTCGCAGGAATGATTGTTCTCCAGTGGGGAATGGGGTTCTCCAGTCGACAGGACTATGTAGACAGCAATGTCGCTGCTGTTATAAATGGTGAGATAATTGACTGGCGAACCTACAATCAGATTTATAATAACATGTACCAGACCGCATCCCAAGATAGCGATGACGAACTTCCGGATAGTAAAGTCCGCGAGTTGCATAAGGAAGCTTGGAGACAGCTTCTGCATGAAACACTTGTGATGCAGGAAGTAAAAAAGAATAACTTAATCGTAACTGATGAAGAGCTCTATGCTTACTTACGTCTCTCACCACCGGTTGAACTGCAACAGTTACCTTATTTTCTAACCGACGGGAAATTTGACTACCAAAAATATGTCAACGCTATGGCGGACCCCCAGGCTGCTCCGTTCTGGGCTCAGGTCGAGATATCAGCTCGCAGGGATGTGTCTCGCATTAAATTGCAGGAATTGGTTCTTCAAATAGCTCACGTTACTGAGAATGAAATTAAGGATTGGTTTCTTGAAACCACCGAGAAAATCAAAGTCGGAATGGTCAATGTAGGTTATGATCGCTTCTCGCGTCCTCCTCCTCAAAGCTCAGAAGAGGAAAAACAAGCCTATTTTGAGGAACACCGCGACGATTATCCGATCAAAGAACGAGCTTCTTTGAACATTGTGATGCTGGAGAAAAAGGCAGCCCCGTCCGATTGGGAAGTGGCTTTTAACAAAGCTTCTACTATTCGCGATTCGCTTCTGGCTGGAAAAGACTTCGCTGAAATGGCCTCTCGATATTCTGAAGACCCGAGTGCAAAACAGAACAACGGCGATCTGGGCTGGTTCCCCCGGGGTCAGATGGTGGATGAATTTGATCGTTATGTTTTTCAGATGCAAGAGAATGATATCTCTGAACCGATTCGCACTCAGTTTGGCTGGCATATTATTAAGCTACACGGTTTGAAAAAGGAAATGGACAAACCACGTGGAAAATCCGAAGAAGAACTTGTAGAGAAAGCTCATGCGTCACACATCCTGATAGCCGCCACACCATCACAGGAAACCCTCGATAATAACTACCGCCGACTCGAGGAATTCCAAAATGCCGCCACTAAGTTCGGTTTCTTCAAAGCAGCTGAAGATTTACAATTCCCAGTAAAGCAGACAGGGCTCTTCTTCCGAGGCCGCAATATTCAGTTCCTCGGTAAAGATGCTCAAGCTGGCCTGTTTGCTTTTGAACAGGAAATTGACGCTATTTCAGAAGTGCTGGAAAACAACTCAGCATACTTTGTAGTGCAAGTGTCTGATAGAAAACCTGAGGGGCTGGCTACTTATGAAGAAGCTAGCGACCGCGTTCAGATGGACTTGCAACAGGCTAAGGTAATTCAACTCTGTCGTGACACTGCAGCTGCTATCTGGACGGAAATACAAAATGGTACCAACATCAAAAAGGCCGCCAAAATGTTTGGTGAAGAATATGAAACTCCCGATATCTTTGATCGCTCAAGTTATGTTAAGGGGCTAAGGCGTGATCCAATTGCTATCGGGGCTGCTTTCTCTCTTACCCAGCCGGGTCAGATGACTGCGCCGGTAGAATATGATCAAGGGATTGTGATATTTGAACTTATCGAGCGAATAACTCCCGACCTGTCCGAGCTTACTTCAAAGCACGACTCCTTATTCAACGTGATTCTTACATCCAAGAGGCAGGAGTTATACTCACGCTGGTTTGACCACCTGGTGAAAACATCAGAGATCGAAAATCATGTTGATGAGTTTCTAAAACGTCAGGAATCAACACTGTAAGAATTTGAAATAAAGCTGCTAGTAAAAAAAACATCCAGGGTCTTCTCAAAACGGGGAGACCTTTTTTTTATGTGCGCTCTTCAGGTTGCATATAAAATGAGATAAACTGTTGTTTTTCCCATCATTACTCATATCTGACACATCATTTAATAAACTGCTTGACGGCCTACCTTTGCCCTGTATATTCGGCAACTAAGGAACGAAATCGGCCCAACGCCGATAAATTATGAGGAGTAGAACCGTAATGGTTACCAAACAGGAAGCTCTTGATTATCACAGTCGTGGTCGACGGGGCAAGATAGAAGTTGTTTCGACCAAACCATGTCGGAAGGAACGTGATCTGTCGCTGGCTTACACTCCCGGTGTAGCCGATCCGTGTATGGAAATTTACCGAAATCCTGAAGATGTGTACAAGTACACAGCTAAGGGGAACCTAGTGGCTGTAGTTTCCAATGGTACCGCTGTGCTCGGTTTGGGTAATATCGGACCAGCCGCAGGCAAACCGGTGATGGAAGGTAAAGGGGTTCTGTTTAAGAGGTTTGCCGATATCGACGTGTTCGATATCGAGCTCAACACCAAGGACCCTGATGAGATTATCAAGTGCTGTCAACTGCTGGAGCCTACTTTTGGAGGCATCAATCTTGAAGACATCAAAGGTCCGGAGTGCTTCTACATTGAAGAGACCCTCAAGAAGACTATGAACATACCTGTTTTCCATGATGACCAGCACGGTACCGCCATTATTTCAGGAGCTGCTCTTCTGAATGCCTTGGAGATTGTAGGGAAGGATATAAACAAAGTTAGAGTAGTATTCTCTGGTGCTGGTGCGGCTGGCATTGCTTGCGCCAAGCTCTATATATCGCTTGGTGTGAATCCGGAGAATTTGTTGATGGCGGACTCTAAGGGAATCATGCATGAAGGTCGAGGAGACAAGTTCAATAAGTACAAACAGGAGTTTGTTCGAAAGACCGACTGTCACACGCTGGCCGATGCAATGAAAGACGCGGACGTCTTCGTGGGTGTTTCGGTCAAAGATCTGGTGACACAGGACATGGTTAAATCTATGGCCAAGGACCCGATCATTTTTGCTATGGCCAACCCGGATCCGGAAATAACATACCCCGATGCCATTGCGGCTCGCAAGGATGTTATAATGGCTACCGGCCGGAGCGATTATCCCAACCAGGTCAACAATGTTCTGGGGTTCCCGTTTATCTTTCGTGGTGCGCTCGATGTTGCTGCAACTTCCATTAACGAAGAGATGAAGATTGCAGCTGTCAAAGCCCTGGCAGCATTGGCCAAGGAAGAAGTCCCTGAAGTTGTGACGGAGGCTTATGGCGGAAGCCATTTCCGATTTGGAAGGGAATACCTGATTCCAAAACCGTTTGATCCTCGCATCCTTGTGTGGGAAGCTTCGGCTATCGCCCAGGCAGCGATGGACACTGGAGTTGCAAAACATCCAGTTGATATCAATGAATACAAAGAAGAGCTGGCTCAGCGTATTGGACACGGTCGAACAATCATGCGCGTTGTAAATGAGAAAGCTCGCCGCAGCCCCAAGAGAGTGGTTTATCCCGAAGGGGAATCAAAGCGAATTCTCCGAGCTGCCCACCAAGTAGTCGATGAAGGTTTAGCCAAGCCAATCGTTTTGGGAGACCCTGAAACTATCAAGGCTATAGCAGCAAAAGATGAGATAAAACTGGATGGTATCGAAATCATTGACCCAACTTCATCACCGAAACTAACCGAGTACACTCAGAAGTACTATGAAAAGCGTAAGCGTCGTGGTGTATTTTATAGCAAAGCTGAAGAAGCCATGAGCAATCGCACTTATTTCGGAATCATGATGTTGGAGTGTGGTGATTGTGATGCTGTCCTTTCGGGTGTGAGTTCCGACTACCCCAGTACTATCCGACCAGCGCTGGAAATCATTGACCTTAAACCGGGTGTAACTCGTGTGTCAGGTTTATTCATTATGCTCGACAAGGATCAGGTGTACCTGTTTGCAGATACTACGGTGAACATTAACCCGACGGCTGAAGAGTTGGTGGAGATTGCCGAAGGGGCAGTGCGTGTATGTAATAGTCTCAATATAGAGCCACGCATTGCCATGCTGTCGTTCTCCAATTTCGGTTCGGCGCGTTATCCCGAATCTACAAAAGTAGCCAAAGCAACTGCTATTCTTCGCGAGAAATACCCGGATATTATCGTCGAGGGTGAGATGCAGGCCGATGTGGCTCTGATGCCGGAGTATATGGAGAAACACTTCCCATTTTCAAAACTCAAAGAAAAAGCCAATGTGTTCGTTTTCCCTGATCTTAATTCAGGGAATATCGCCTATAAGCTGGCTAAGCGTATGGGTGATTTGGAGGCTATCGGGCCAATTCTCAATGGCTTGTCAAAACCTGTTCATGTGCTGCACCGCACTTTGAGTGTGAGCGAAATCGTCGAGATGACTGCGCTTGCTGTCGTGGATGCAAATAGCTAATTTAAATGATGAGCAACGTTCTAAAGGCTGGGGTAAAACCCCAGCCTTTTTGTCAAACAGGATATTCTGATAAATAACCAAACGTTTTTCCCGCCTCGTTACTGCACTAAAAACCAATTGACATGGCTACCTAACGAGTTATTTTCACTTTAACGGTATATCTCGTCGTTTGAAGTTCCCACCTGGCCACGAGAACCGTAGGACTTGTGGAAACTAATCGACGGATTTCAATATTTTAGGTGCTGACATGTACACTTTAACGCTTGTCAACCGAAGAGTCCTGCTACTAAATCAGAATTATGAACCACTGACTGTTTGTTCTGCTCGGCGAGCTATAGTACTATTGTTTTCGGGTAAAGCTGAAATGATAGAGAAAGCCGACGGATTCAGGATTAGAACAGTCAGCGCCTCGTACGCACTCCCATCAGTGGTGCGTCTGTGGCACTATCGTAAAGTTCCCTACAAACAGATTATGCTCACCAGACACAATATCATTATGCGAGATGACAACCGCTGCCAGTATTGCGGCTCTCAACGGGGACCGATGACAGTAGACCATGTGATTCCGAAAACGATGGGGGGGCAGGATGTGTGGAATAACCTGGTCTGTGCTTGCACGCGGTGTAACAACAAAAAGGGCGACCAGACTCCCGAACAAGCTGGGATGAAACTACTGCGCAAACCTTCCCGTCCCAGCTATATTACTTTCATCAACCGCCACTATGGTATCAATGAACAATGGAAACCATATCTCTTTATTGATCCCTCAAGCGGACACTACGCCACAACTTGAGAGAGAAATGTCGGGGTTCTCTTTCGTCCAACTTCTGCTGGAGTTCTAAGTCAGTCTCAAACAAGTTTGGACCTGCCCACAAAACTATTGTATTCACATTGTTTGTAAAGTATCATAATTACCAATTAAGCAACAATACCAGAGGATCTACACTGGGTTATGAGACAACCCGTCCAAGTTGCAGTTTACTGTGTTCGAACAAAGCACGAGGAACGAGAATACCTTCTGTTACGTAGGATTTTGTCTGGGGGTGGCTATTGGCAGTGCATTACGGGTGGTGTGGAAGGGAATGAGGACTGCTACGCTGCCGCCATACGAGAGCTTCAAGAAGAGACTAACTATGTTCCAATTAGTATCGAACTGATCGACTATTCCTATAATTTTCCTGTTGAACAGCAAATGCGAAAACTGTATGCGCAGCCTGTTGAGACAATCACCGAGATTGTCTTTCTCGCCTTAGTTGATGGGCGCGATGAGCCACAGCTGGATTCAAAGGAGCATGATAAATGGACGTGGTGCAATTACGAAAAAGCGTTGGATATACTCTATCGGCTTGGCAACAAAGAATCATTGAAACACTGCGAACAACACCTGCTTTCCGGCAAAGGAACTCGCCTTCCTAATACTTGAGCTATGGGTGCCCCAGTGCTTGGGGCACCGGTGCGATGGTCAAGTTGGGGTTGTTATCATGGTGTTGAAGATGTTC
>Ga0164318_10003952_pt1 | contig 14128 bp, 8 predicted proteins | sample GuaBasSedimGuay9_FD_113734 | JGI IMG/M metagenome (GOLD analysis project Ga0164318, IMG submission 113734) | Subseafloor sediment microbial communities from Guaymas Basin, Gulf of California, Mexico - Guay9, Core 4571-4, 0-3 cm | ecosystem: Environmental > Aquatic > Marine > Hydrothermal vents >...
GACCTCATAAAGGAGCTTCTCCGGCGCCGGTCCCTTTTCGGTGGTGCAAAAGACCTTATAGACAATCCCGTTGGTCAAGATGCACCACTTGACGCCCGCAGTAGCAGCGTAAGAAATGACTTGACCGATGGGCTTCTCGTCTCTAAGAGGGTTCTGTAATGGCTTGGCCTCTATGAACAGGCGGACCTCTTGATTTATCTTCAGCGCGTAGTCAACGAACTTCCCGGCGAAGATCAGATATTCAAGTCGCACTTCGTCCTGGTCCGCCGGATCCCACCCGAGGCTCCTCAGCAAGGGGTTAATAAATGCGACCTTCGTTTCTGCCTCACTAATCCTTGATTTACTGAACTTCTCAAGCTTCAATCGCAGGTTCTCAATACACGTGATAATCTCGTTCACGTTACTATCTCCTGACGTCATGAATCACAGATGCAACTTCAGCGGTGCGAACTATAATAGGTTGGAACCGTTTTGCTGTCAAAGAGAGGCGGATCGGCGTGATAATGCGGAGCTATGTTGATGCCTAAGACGAGCAACTTGAGTAACGGCAAGTGGCCGGAGGTGTTTCTCTGGTTCAACCTGGGCTTCTGCGCACTCGTCTCGCAGGTGGTGTTCCAGCGTGAGTGCATCAACACGTTCTCGGGCAACGAGCTGTCGATCGGCCTTGTGCTTTTCGTGTGGCTTCTGTTCGGAGGCATCGGCAGCGTAACGATGGGCAAGGCCGCAAACCGGCTGGGCCCGGCTGGAAGGTCCAGGCTGAGGCTCTGGCTGCTTGTAGGATTGAGTTCTCTCTTTCCCGGCACGCTCGTCGCCATCAGGCTCGCAAGGCTTGTGCTGGGCATCGAGCCGGGAGAGATCGCTGGCCTGGTGCCCATCCTGGGCGCAACGTTCGTCTGCCTGGCCCCGCTGTCATTTGCACAGGGCGGCCTCTTTGCTGTGTATTGCAGCTTCTTGAGGGACAGAAGCGCCAAGGGTAGGTCGAGAAAGGCAAGCGCCGTCTATTCGGTCGAGGCGCTGGGCGCGGTGGTCGGCGGAGTGGTTGTGCATTTTGCACTGACGGGCCGCATTCTGCCGTTTGCGACGCTGGTCATCCTGTCCGCGATCACGTTGGTGGGGGCGCTCTGGAATGCCCAGCCCGGACGTTCGCTCAAGACGGTCTTAGCGGCCCTGGTTGCGGTAACAGGCATCTTGCTGATGTTCTCCTCGAGCATTGAGATTTGGTCGTCTGGCTTTGCCTTCGGAGGGGCCAAAGTCATTGCCGTTCGCGAGACCAAGTATGGACGGCTGGTTCTGGCGAGGCGCTTCGAGCAGAAGTCGCTCTTTCAGAATGGTCTCTTGCTGTATTCCTATCCCGACCGTTTGGCTGCGGAGGAGGCGGTTCATATCCCCATGCTCGTGCACGAGGCCCCCAAGTCCGTCTTGCTGCTTGGCGGTGGCTGCGGAGGACCTGTGCGTGAGCTTCTGAAGCATCACCCGGAAAGGGTTGATTACGTTGAGCTCGACCGGGCTGTCATCACCGTGTCCAAAAGTTTCCTGCCGCCAGCGGAGAAGTCAGCTTTAACTGATCCGGCAGTCCATATTCACTACGCCGACGCGAGGCGATTTGTGGCGGCAACTGAGGCAGAATATGACATGGTCATTCTGAACCTTCCGAGGCCGACAAATGCCCAATTGAATCGCTTCTTTACGCTTGAATTTTTTACCCTGGTCAAGAAAAGGCTTGCCCCGGGGGGTATATTCGCGGTGGAAGTCCCTTCAGCGGAGAACTACCTCTCTGATGAGCAGAAGACGTTCATCTGCAGTGTTCGTAACACGCTGGCGCGTGTTTTCCGCAAAGTGGCTCTCACGCCGGGCCAACACGCACATCTGTTGGCAACCGATTCGGCTGAACTTGCTCTCAAACCCGATGTATTGGTGGCGAGGCTTGCGAGGCGCCATATTGAGACGCAGTTTGTTACAGACTGGCGTATCCCGTCACAATTTGAGTTCTTCAGGATGAGAATGATCGACGAGCTGCTGAAGGCATGTCCCGGCTCTGGCGCAAGGATCAACCGGGACTTTTCGCCAGTCTGCTACTACTATGCGCAGGTGCTGTGGAGCAAGGAATCCAGCGGGCGGGTTGCCTCAGCTTACAGGTGGCTTGGCGATCGCACAGGGCCGGAGGTTTACTCGGTTGTGGTTCTCTTGCTTGCAGCGGTACTGCTGGTTCAGCGAAGGTCAAGGTCGCCGAGAAGAGTTGCGGTAATCGTCTCCCTTGCGTCGATCGGGTTTCTGGAGATCAGCAGCGAGATGATAATCCTGATCGGCTACCAGATATTCTTTGGCCGAATATATTCAATGCTCGGCCTGCTCATTTGCGCCTATATGGGCGGGATAGCGGTTGGGGCGCTCCTCTCGAGAAAACAGCTTCGGGCCAAGGGCCGGGAACCCTTTTCGGGCCTCATGATGCTTCAGGCGATAGCCACGCTTTTCCCGCTGGTGATGATAGTCTTTTTGGCAAGTGTTCAGATATTTAGCGCTGGCACATCGGTTCAAATGCTCTTCGTCCTGGCCATACTTCTCGCTGGCGCCGTAGGAGGCGCATTGTACGTCTATGGAAATGCGGCCTACACAGACGCAGTGGGATACGAGGTCCAGACGCAGACCGCCGGGACAACCTACTTCGCAGACCTCGTTGGCTCGTCAGCCGGGGCGATAGCTACCACATCCATTCTCCTCCCAGTGCTTGGCGTTTTCCAGTCGCTTCTGATCGCCTCGCTGGTATCGCTTGTGGGATTTGTATGCCTTGTGTTGCCGTCCGCAAGGCGCGGTCCCTGAGCCGTGCTCTGCACGAGTGGACACGGCGGAACAAGGCGTCCAGCAGGTAACCAGCAGGTAAGGGGACTCGTGTGCAACGCACGGGGGGCTGCAGGTTGCTGAGCCGGCCTGAGCCGGTGATCCAACTTACGAGTTTTCGGGCCGATGTCGCGCTGAATCAGCCGGCGAGGGCGTAGGGGAAGCAAGTGATGTCTGTTGAAGAAACTGCTTTTCGTCTGCGTTGTTACGGGGAGCGTGCTGAGTTCAGCCTGACTTTCCCGCCCCGCTGCGCTTGCATGATCGCTTTACAGGAGTATCTTCAGTGCTCGTGGATTACACTTGTAGTATGAACGTGGCTTCTACTTGAGAGAGATGCGTAATCTTCTGGTTGTCGTGGTGCAGGCATTCGTTGTGCTGGCGCTTTTATGCAGTTGTGCTAGTGCCAGAGATGTGTTGTTGAAGGCCAATGCTGACTACAGCTGGCACGACGTCTTCTTCGTTGACAGCAAGACAGGATTTGTGGTCGGCGACGGAGGTCGCATGATGAGAACCGGCGACGGCGGCAAGACGTGGCAGAAGCTTTCGACCGGCGTGGCGAGGAACGTTCGGCTGACGGGCGTATGGTTCTTCGACCGGGAGAACGGGCTGGTCTGCGGGACCCTGGGCACGCTTTACAGGACAAGCGATGGTGGCAAGACGTGGAAGAGGCTTGGTGCATTCGGGGCGGAGCTCGAGGACATGGCGTTTTGCGGTCGGAAGGTCGGATACGCAGTCGGCCTGTCGGGGCGGATTCTCTACACGCATGACGGAGGTATGAGGTGGGTTGAGACACGCCGGCGGACTGGCCGCATGCTGCTGGGCGTCGCCTGCCGGGGAGATAGCCTGGCGTGGGCGGTAGGCCTGGGCGGCACGATTGTGCAGACTGCGGACGGCGGCAAGACGTGGGAATTGCAGGATTCGGGGACATCCACGATCCTGATGGACGTCTGTTTCGTTGACGAGAGCCACGGCTGGGCGGTTGGCATGGACGGCGTCATAATCCACACTGTGGACGGGGGCAAGACGTGGCTTGCGCAGGAGAGCGGGGCGAAACACGAGTTCGACGCGGTGCGCTTCGTTGACGAGAGGACGGGGTTCATAGCTGGACAGGAATCGATATTCCTCGGGACTGTGGACGGCGGCAAGACGTGGCAGAAAGAGATACTGATTGACAGGGACAAGTGGTTCTATTCGCTATTCATGCTCGATGCGAAGTCGGGCTATGCGTGTGGAAAGGACGGGATTCTTGTCTGTCTACCCTAGCTCTTGGGAAGGGGTGATCCGAAGTGAGCGCGGCACTCATAGGCGGAGTTTCGTTGCTATGCTTCTTTCTGGCCTATAGGTTCTACGGCAAGTTCATCGAGCGCCGCATCTTCTCGACGAGCCACGACGCCAAAACGCCATCGGTCGAGCTGGAGGACGGGATCGACTACGTTCCCACCAGGGCCTCGATCCTCTTTGGACACCATTTCAGCTCCATCGCTGGGGCGGCGCCGATCGTGGGCCCGGCAATAGCGGTGATCTGGGGCTGGCTGCCGGCGGTCGTGTGGATCTTGGTGGGCAGCATATTCATTGGCGGGGTTCACGACATGGGCTCGCTCATCGTCTCGGCGAGGCACAAGGGCAAGTCGATCGCCGAGGTCGCCAAGTCTGTCATCTCGCCGCGGACGCGAATCCTCTTCATGTTCATCATTTTCTTCGCGCTGTTGGTTGTGATGGCGGTCTTTGCGCTCGTCATCGCGCTGTTGTTCATCAGCTTCCCCGCTGCGGTGCTGCCGATTCTGATGCAGACGCCGGTGGCTCTTGCGCTGGGCTATCTCATCTACAGGAAGAGACAGACGCACTTATTCACGCTGACCCTTGCGATGGTCTGCCTCCTCTACTTCTTCATGTGGCTGGGGACCATCGTCCCCATCAAGGTGCCACCGATCTTTTTCTCCTCCGAGATACTCACCTGGGTTGTGATACTGATGGCCTACGTCTATACCGCCTCGACCTTGCCGGTCTGGGTGCTGCTCCAGCCTCGGGACTACATCAACTCGTATCTCTTGCTGCTCACTCTGGGTTCGCTTTACCTCGGCCTCTTTGTTGCGCATCCCACCATCACGGCCCCGGCCATTGTCGCATCGCCGCCCGGGGCGCCACCGATTCTGCCCTTCCTGTTCATCACGATCGCCTGCGGAGCCATATCAGGTTTCCACGCCCTGGTCTCGTCAGGGACTACCGTCAAGCAGATGTCGCTTGAGACCGACTCCAGGCCAATTGCCTACGGGGGTATGCTCGCCGAGGGAGCGCTCGCTATCGTGGCCGCGCTGGCCTGCACGGCGGGGTTTGCCTCACGAGCCTCCTGGGGCCAACACTACGCCTCGTGGTCGGCGGCAAGCGGCTTCATGATTAAGATAACCGCCTTCGTCAACGGCGCCGGTGGCTTCCTTGAGTCGCTCGGCATCCCCGCCAGCATTGCCACGACCATCGTCTCCGTTACGATAATCGCCTTTGCCGCAACGTCTCTTGATACGGCCACGAGACTGCAGCGCTACATCATAGCGGAGCTCGCCTCGAGCGTCAGGGTCCCAGCGTTACAAAGAAGACACCCAGCAACGATCATCGCAGTAGGTTCAGCGTTTGGTCTGACGCTGATCAACGGCGGAAAGGGCGGAATGATACTCTGGCCCTTGTTCGGCACAATCAATCAGCTGATGGCAGGTCTGACGTTCCTCGTGCTGACGATCTACTTGCTCAGCAAGAACAAGCCTGTGCTCTATACCGCGGTGCCGATGGGCTTTCTTATGATATTCACAACAGCAGCGCTTGTCCATGACCTTCGCGGTTTCGCAGCAAAGCAGAACTGGCTCTTATTTGGCATAGGCGTTGCCGTCGCCCTTCTGGAGCTCTGGTTCATCGTGGAAGGTGCGCTGATTATCAAGAAGAGTCGCTCCGTATCGGCATAGCAGGCCTCGGCCCTACGTTGTGGCCTGACAGAGTTGTGGGGGAGCGGCGTGGGTGCCAAGTGCAGAAGTATGAGCGTAGTCATGCATTCCATAAAGCAGTGGGAGCAGGGCTGTGGTCAGAGATCGGCGTGGGCTGGAAGGGTGTGTGAACGGGGTTATGTTGATGTTTGTGATCATAAGTTGTGTGAGTCCACGGCGCCGGTGCAATGACTATGGCCATTGGTCTGCTGCGGGAACATAGTATAATAGGGTGAGTATGGATAGTGGTGTTCCTCTTTGGTGGAGTTAGTGAGGCGGATTGTGGATGTTTAACTCTATTTTGAGCAAGGTTTTCGGGACTCGGAACGATCGGGTTCTGAAGCGGATGTCGCCGGTTGTGGACGAGATCAATTCTCTGGAGAGGAGCATCTCGCAGCTATCGGATGGTGAGCTGATGGCGAAGACGGATGAGTTCCGTGGTCGGTTGGCGGATGGGGAGACGCTCGATGACATCTTGCCGGAGGCCTTTGCGGTGGTCAGGGAGGCGGCAAAGCGGACGGTGAAGATGCGCCACTTTGACGTGCAATTGATCGGCGGGATAGTGCTTCATCAGGGGAAGATTGCGGAGATGGCGACAGGCGAGGGGAAGACGCTTGTGGCGACTCTGGCTGCGTATCTCAACGCGCTCACTGACAAGGGCGTGCACGTGGTTACAGTGAATGACTACCTTGCGAGAAGGGACGCGGCCTGGATGGCGCCGGTTTACGAGTCGCTCGGTCTTTCCGTCGCTGCTCTTCAGAACGACATGAGTCATCAGGACCGCTTGGATGCCTACCAGGCCGACATTACTTACGGGACGAACAGCGAGTTTGGGTTCGATTATCTGCGGGACAACATGCGGCACGACGCGAGGGAGTTTGTCCAGCGGGGCCACAACTTTGCGATCGTGGACGAGGTGGACAGCATCCTGATAGACGAGGCGCGAACGCCGCTCATTATCTCTGGGCCGTCGGAGGAATCAACGACAGGATACTATGAGGCGGACCGTGTCGTTCGTCGTCTGCACAGGGATCGGGACTTTGAGGTTGACGAGAAGGCTCGGACGATCACGCTGACCGAGGCGGGAATAAGGTCGGTGGAGACACAGCTTGGGATCGATAATTTGTATGCGCCTGAGAAGATGGATTTTCTTTCGTACATTAACCAGGCGCTCAAGGCACGGTTTTTATTCAAGCGAGACGTTGATTACGTGGTGAAGGATGGGAAGGTCATCATAGTTGACGAGTTCACTGGTCGGATCATGCCTGGTAGGCGGTATTCGGACGGACTTCATCAGGCGTTGGAGGCGAAGGAGGGGGTTCGGGTGGAGAGCGAGAACCAGACTCTTGCGAGCATCACGATCCAGAACTACTTTCGGATGTATGAGAAGCTGTCTGGGATGACTGGCACTGCTGACACAGAGGCTGCGGAATTTTACAAGATATACAAGCTCGAGGTGGTGGTGATTCCTACGAATAAGCCACTTATCAGGGACAACCAGCCGGATGCCATCTACATGACGGAGAAGGAGAAGTTCGAGGCTGTTGTGGATTCGATAGATGAGCTTCATAAGAATGGTCGGCCCGTTCTTGTTGGGACGACGTCTGTGGACAAATCGGAGCGGCTGAGCCGGATGTTGAAGAAGAGGGGTATCAAGCACTCAGTGCTCAATGCGAAGCACCACGAGAAGGAGGCGGAGATTGTCGCTAAGGCAGGCCAGAGGGGGGCGGTAACAATTGCGACTAACATGGCTGGCCGGGGGACGGACATCGTGTTGGGCGAGGGAGTGGCCGACCTCGGCGGGCTTCATGTGCTCGGGACCGAGCGGCACGAGGCACGGCGTATCGACAATCAGTTGCGTGGTCGCTCGGGCCGTCAGGGCGATCCGGGCTCCTCGAAGTTTTTTCTGTCGCTTGAGGACGATCTGCTCCGGATATTTGGCGCAGACCGCATTAAGTCGTTGTTGAGGCGGCTGAAGGTTGAGCCGGGCGAGCGGCTGGAGCATCCGCTGCTGACGAGGGCGATTGAGACAGCTCAGAAGCGGGTTGAGGCGCAGAACTTCGAGATAAGAAAGCACCTTTTAGAGTATGACGATGTCATGAACCGTCAGCGTGAGATCATATATGAGTTGCGACGGCGGATCCTTCTTGGCAAGGCCCAGGATGAGTTCATGAATTTTGCCGAAGATGCGGTTGATGACATTTTGGCCCAGTTCGCAGACCGCAAGAAGGACCCCGAGGAGTGGGATATTCGTGGGCTGGTTAGTGCAATGCGAGGTTCTTTAGGGATAGAGCTAACCGGGGAGCTCGACCCGACGAGGTATGATTATGAGGAGTTCAGGGAGGTTCTTCTCACGGCGGTGAGGAATGGTTTCAGGCAGAAGGAGAAGGAGATCGGCACGGATGAGCTGGAGGTCCTGTGTCGGCTCATCATGCTCAGGGTGATCGACCGGGACTTCAAGAACCATCTTCTTGAGATCGATCATATTCGTGAGGGGATTGGGCTGCGGGGGTATGCACAGGTTGATCCGTTGGTGGAGTATAAACGAGAGAGTTTCGATCTATTTGAGCGGTTGATGTCGGGCATCGCCAGAAGCTCGGTGTTTTACGTTATGACGCTTCAGATGGCTCGTGAGAGGCAGAGGCAGCCATCCCCCCGGAGGCCCCGTCGTCCGGTTCAGGCCGAGGATGGTAGGCCACAGGATATGAGAGACGTGTCAAAGAAGCGCTTGGCAAGAATGAAGAGGCAGCACGGCAAGATAGGCCGCAACGATCCCTGCCCGTGTGGCAGCGGGAAAAAGTATAAGAAGTGCTGCGGCCGCGATGTTGCGTAGCACCTGATAGAACATACCCCAAGGTCGGGGGTGAGCTATCAGCTGTCAGTTCTTGCTCGGGGTAGGAGACATGCCCACACGTCAGACACAAGGCGTTTACTTAATAATCTCGTTAAGGAATCGCTTGAAGAGCGGGTGCTCACATGAACCGAGGACCTCAAACATGAAGGCTTCGAGCGTGGATATGGTCGCCCCCGCATTGCGCATCCTCTGAAGGGCTATATTGTGGTCGAGTTCTGACCTGGAGCCGACACAATCCGCGAGAACGTGGACGCGGTATGATGCGGCTAGCAGGTCCCACACGGTCTGCTGGACACAGACGTGGGTCTCGATGCCAGAAACGACGACGCAGCGCCTTCCGGAGTCGCCTACAGACTGTGATATGTGCCTGTCTTTCATGCAGGAGAAAGTGGTTTTGTGAAAGATAAGACCATGGTTGGCCAAGAGGTTTGCGATCGGCGGCACGGTGGGGCCGAGCCCGGACGGATACTGCTCAGTAGCAACGATCGGAAGCGACATCAGCCTGCAGAACTTGAGTAGCCTGGGGACCTTTTGCAGGATGCTCTCATGCCCCAGAATGTGTGGGAGGAGTTTTTCCTGATGGTCTATGATCATGACCAAAATCTGGTCATGGCTGAGCTGAGGACTGGTGTTGAATGAGTTTTTGCCGTTCATTTTTCGCTCCTTTGCTTGGTTGTTACAGCTGCAAGAGAAAGATTACGCTGGCTCTCACTCTACATATTCACTCACATTTGTGAGTCAAGTGCCAGTATTGAGTTTAGTCGTGGAGAGGGCATACTACATATTGGAATTGTTGTGAGGCTTGCCATTTCTAACCACATTTGGCATGTTTACACGGGTGTAGGAATGTGAAAAGATGGGCTTGACTCGTAGCGAGGATGTGTTGTAGGGTTCTTATATGCTGGGATAGTGATAATGGAAAGTCAATTTTCAATTGGTATCATCACTCCTGGGAGTCACACCAAGCATGGCCGCGGAGTGATGGAAAATTTGGAAGTGAGGGAGGTGAGATGATGAACAAGAAAGGGTTTACCCTTATCGAGGTTGTTGTGGTTGTCGCTATTATCGCCTTGTTAGCTGGTATCCTGACCCCGTTGATCTTTAAGTATATCGACGAGGCAAACCAGACCAGAGCGCTCGGTGACTGCCGTAACATTTCAACCGCGCTTTTGCTGTTCCACAAGGACACAGGCACTTGGCCGTATCTGTCACGGTATGGGGTCTATCCGCCGGATATCAATTATCTTTATGGGAATATGGGTGACATGCCGCGCTTCGTGGCTGACGCTCAGTCATCGTGGGGCACTACGGCTGATGACATGTATTTCCATTTGGTGACGAATGGTAATCCGGACCAGAACACCTATATCTACAGGTATAGGAGAGCGGCGACCCTGGGTGGCAACATCCTGTCGCACGGTTGGAACGGACCTTATTTGCCTTATGTGACCGACGATCCTTGGGCTTACAAGTATGTCGTGTCAGTTGGGGCATTCGACTATGGGCCGGACAGCCAGCAGGTAGTTGGTGCGCCTGCCAGTGGTCAAGGTGGCAACAACGTTTGGTGTCTGAGTGCAGGCCCGAACTTTGCGGTTGAGACGCCGATTTGGGCGACGGAGACACAGTACGATGACATTGGTTACCGCACCAAGTAAGGTGTGACAGCCAGATATTGTTGAATTGACAAGCCGGCGCCTCCGGGCTGTGGTGCTTGGGCACGGTAGAGGCGCCGGACGCAATCATAGTTTAGGTTTATTAGGAGTTTTGGTGGTGTGATTTGAGCGGGGAATACTGCCGCAAGTGTGAGAGTTTGACCTTGAGATAGAGGTATTCGAGAGATGGCGCTGTTAGGGGAGAAGCTAAGAGAGATAGGTCTGATAGATGACCAGCAGCTTGAGTTGGCTCTGAGCGAACAGAAGCGGACAGGTGAGCTGCTTGGTCAGATACTGTTCGACCTTGGGTTCATTTCGGAGGACGACCTTGTCAACGCGCTTTCGGGCGAGGGAGCTCGCTCCGAGGTTGATCTAAGTGAGGCAGAGATCGATCAGGACGTGCTGAAACTTGTGCCGATGGATTTCTGCAAGGAGCACCAGGTATTGCCTCTTTCGAAAGATGACTTCACGTTGACGGTTGCGATGGTGAACGCGTATGACGTGAACACTATTGACGCATTGGAGCGGCGGACGGGTCTGCAGATTCGGCCTGTAACTGTAACCGATCAAGATTTGGAGAAGGCGCTCGATAAGTTCTTCGGTAGCGAGGAGGACGTAGAGGATATTATTGATGAAGGCATGAAGATGGCCGAAGAGACGATGAAGCGCCGCAATGCAGGTGCGGTTGGGCAGATCGAGGAGGCGGCTTCGCAGGCGCCGATCATCAAGTTAGTAGATAGGATCATAGTCCAGGCCGTTCATGAGCGCTGCACAGATATTCATTTTGAGCCTGACGAGAAGCTGATGCGTGTTCGGTATAGGATCGACGGCATCTTGCACCAGAGGAAGACGATACCCTTGGACTTGAGAGAGGCCATCATTTCGAGAATCAAGATCATGGCGGACTTGAATATCGCCGAGCGTCGAATCCCTCAGGACGGCAAGATTGGGTTCTCGGTGGGGAAGCGGAAGATCGACATTCGTGTGAGCGTATTTCCCACGGTAACCGGCGAGAATGCGGTGTTGCGGTTGCTTGACCGGGCTACGTTGCAGCTTGATTTGGTAAAGTTGGGATTTCCCGAGAAGGAGCGGCGCGAGTTTGAGTCGCTGTTAAATATGCCTTATGGGATTATTCTGGTTACAGGTCCTACGGGAAGTGGTAAGACGACAACTCTTTATTCGGCCATTTCCCACGTGAATACGCTCGAGAGGAAGGTTGTTACGCTTGAGGATCCGGTCGAATACCAGCTTCCGATAATTCAACAGTCGGAGATCAACCCCAAGGCAGGTTTCACGTTTGGCTTGGGCTTGCGTTCAATGCTTAGGCAGGACCCAGACGTTATCCTGGTTGGAGAGATCAGGGACGACGAGACGGCTGAACTTGCCGTGCGTGCGGCTCTTACGGGCCACTTGGTGCTGTCCACGCTTCACACGAACGATGCGGCAGGCGCTTTGCCGAGGTTGGTGGACATGGGGATTGAGCCATTTCTTGTCTCATCGTCAATTCTCGGGATCATGGCCCAGCGGTTGGTGCGGCTGATATGTCCCAACTGCAAGGAGCCTTATGAGCCAAACGAGCAGGATTTGAAGCTGCTTTCGCTTCACAAGGAGGCCATAGAGGGGACACTTGGGCTGGATGCGCTCGAATCGATTGTTCAGGACAAAGAGGCCATCCAGCGAAAGGACCAGGTATTGACTCTTTATCGGGGCAAGGGTTGCAGCTACTGTAACCACACGGGATATAAGGGTCGGATAGCCATATTTGAGCTGATCGTTATGAACAAGAAGATGCAGGCCTTGGTTGAGCAGCGTGCATCGATCGAGGACATCCGGCGAGCGGCTAGGAAGTTTGGGATGCACTCGATGTTTACGGATGGGATGAACAAGGTCATGAATGGAATAACAACCATTGATGAGGTTCGTAGAGTTACCCTGCTTTCGGCAGAGGTAGAGTTCTAAGAAGGCAGAGCGAGGAAGAGTTGCCCGTATTTTCGTATAAGGCGAGAGATGCTTCAGGTCGTGAGACAACGGGCGTCCTGGAGGCAGAGAACTCAGGGGTTTTAGTAGAGCGGCTTGGTGAGCTTGGCTACGTAGTTATGAAAGTATCGAAGGGACGTAGCGAGCAGGGCAAAAGGAGCAAAACTAAGAAGGTCAAGGTCAAGGCGCGAGACCTGATCACGTTCACCATCCACCTTGGGACGGTTCTGTCGGCAGGCGTGCCTCTTCTGACTGGTTTGCAGGACTTGACGCGGGAGACAGAGCAGCCTGGTTTCAAGCGGGTCATTCACGATATAACGGCCCAGGTAGAGAATGGCGCTATGCTGGCAGACGCGATGTCAGCCCATCCCTCAGTGTTCAATCAGCTTTACGTCAGCATGGTGCGCGCGGGCGAGGCGACAGGTCGAGTTGATGAGGTTCTTGAGAGGCTTGTGCCATATCTGGAGTGGCAGGAAGAGCTGAAAGGGCGCATTCGCGAGGCAATGGCCTATCCTCTCGTTGTTTTGGCCGTTGTTACTGGTGTAATCGTGTTTCTATTGGTTTTCCCGATACCACGGTTTGCGAAGATCTTTGCGAAGTTTGACGTGGAGTTGCCGCTTCCGACGCGGATCGTTATCGGCATAAGTCACTTTATGGTTCACTACGGGTTTTATCTTGCCGGCGCGCTGATAGCGATATTCATAGTCCTGCGGACATTGATCAAGAAGACGAAAACTGCGCGCAGGCTCTGGGATGCGTTCAAGTTGAAGCTGCCACTGTTCGGGACACTGATAAGAAAGGTTGCGCTGTCGAGGTTCTCCCACACGATGTCGTCGTTATACCGGGCAGGTGTTGAGATTACAGAATGCCTGAGGATTGTCGAACAAGTCATCGGCAATGTGATCTTGGGCAAGGTCATAAGAGAGGCACATGACAGGATCCGCGCCGGCGGGTCCATGCCCGAGGCGCTTGCGGAGAGTGGGGAGTTTCCCTCGCTGGTCTTGCGGATGATAGCGATTGGCGACGAGACCGGCGAGCTGGACATGACGTTGGAGAAGGTGAGTATCTACTACGACAAGGAAGTTCCCTACACGATCAGGCGGATTTTTGCGATAGCGGAGCCGCTGATGATCGTGTCAATGGGTTTAATTGTTGGGACGGTTGCGCTGTCGGTGTTCTTGCCTCTTTATGGGATGATCGCGTTCATTAAGAAGTAGTAGGAATAAAACAATGCATAGATTTTCGGTTGTCGGGCACCGCGCAATTTAGACGAGACGAGGTGTTGACCGATGATGAGATGTAAGGTTTTGCTGCGAGAGTTTGGCACAGAGGGTTTTACCCTGGTCGAGATGGTCGTTGTAGTAGCGATCATAGCGTTGTTGGCTGGCGTCATAACGCCGTTAATTTTCAATCTTTTGGACGATGCGAACGAGGCGAGCACGCGGGAGGAAATGGCGAACATTCGCAATGCGGCGGTGAATTACTACCGGGATGTGAACCAGTGGCCACCGACGTGGGTGTCTGACGGGACGACAGTCTATACCGGTTTGAAGATGCTGGCGGTAACGAAGACGAACCATGGTTACTTGCTCCCATGCGACAGCAGCGGGCAGCCGTATGAGTATGCAGCGCCGGTGCCTGCCTACGACGCATCGACCGGGATGGGTTGGAACGGGCCGTATGCAACGACGGAGTCCGACAAGGACGGAGGTCTTTATACGGATAGTTGGGGCAATGCGTATGCGTATGTGTCCTATCCGGGCTACTACGTGGTTTATATAGATTCTGATTCGGACAATCCGATGCAGAGCGGAGAGGGCGCGGGATATATAAGCGTGCCC
>Ga0164318_10003953_pt1 | contig 14128 bp, 16 predicted proteins | sample GuaBasSedimGuay9_FD_113734 | JGI IMG/M metagenome (GOLD analysis project Ga0164318, IMG submission 113734) | Subseafloor sediment microbial communities from Guaymas Basin, Gulf of California, Mexico - Guay9, Core 4571-4, 0-3 cm | ecosystem: Environmental > Aquatic > Marine > Hydrothermal vents...
CATGTCATGAAAGAAGTTAAAAATATTGATTTACTAGAACAGTTCCCAAGAATTACTTATAAAGAAGCGATGGATAAGTATGGAAGCGATAAACCAGATACACGTTTTGAAATGTATTTAGTAGATATTACTGATTTAGCAGCTAAAACAACCTTTAGTGTTTTCACATCAAATATTGAAAACGGGGGGATTGTTAAAGCGATTAAAGTTAAGAGTGGAGCTTCTCTTTACTCCCGCAAAGGAATTGATAAATTAACAGACTACATTAAAAAATTCAAAGCAAAAGGAATGGCTTATTTAAAATATACCGATAAATTAAGCGGAAGCATTATTAAGTTTTTAGATGAAGATTTACAAAAAGCATTAATTGAAAGAACATCATTAGAAGAAAACGATTTATTATTAATCGTTTCTAATAAAGAGAAAGTCGTTAACCAATCACTTGGTAATTTAAGAAACTATATCGCTAAAGAACAAAACTTATATAGTGATGAAGATTATGATTTCCTTTGGGTAATTGATTTTCCAATGTTTGAATATAAAGAAGAACATGGCAGATATTTTTCTTTGCACCATCCTTTTACAATGGTCCAAGAAAAAGATCTTCATTATTTAAAAGAAGACCCAACTAAAGCGCTTGCTTACTGCTATGATTTAGTAGTTCAAGGACAAGAACTTGGCGGAGGAAGTATTCGAATCCATCAAGAAGAAGTTCAAAACCAAGTTTTCGATATCTTAGGAATTTCTAAAGAAGAACAACGTCTTAAATTTGGATTTTTATTAGATGCATTAAAATATGGGACTCCCCCGCACGGAGGAATTGCCTTTGGATTTGATCGTTTAATCATGCTTCTAGTTCATACTGAAAACATTAGAGACGTAGTTGCTTTTCCAAAAACAAATAGTGCACAATGTTTATTAACTGAAGCACCGAGTACTGTCTCAAATGAACAATTAAGTGAATTATCAATCAAAACGATTAAATAATTTTCATTATATTAATATTATGATATAATTAAATGGATTAAAGGATGTGATTAAATGGATAACAAGAAGAAATTTTTAAGTGATGATGTATTAAACAAGATAATGAAAGTTCTTGGAATCATTTTATTGTTTTTGGCTGTCTTATTTATGGCTACTCAATTTAGTGATTTATGGGCTAAAATAGTTACTGCTTTTAAGGCTGTCCTTGTTCCTGTTATTTTGGCATGGCTTATTTCACTTATTATTTATCCGATAATTCGATTGTTAGAAAGAAGGGGAGTTGGCCCAAGAGGACTTAGTGCAACAATTGTTTACTTTGGGACAGTTATTATTTTAATTTTAGCAATTGTCTATTTAACACCTTATATAGTTAATCAAATCGGCCAGTTTTTTGATACTGATGTTCCAAAGATTACAATCTATTTCCAAGATGATTTTAGAACTGATTTTATTTTTGGGACAGATATTTATGACTGGATTGCTAATACAATTAATCAATCAACAATTATTGAAGATGGGATTAGTTCAGTTATTGATTCTTTAACTAAATCACTCTCAGAATCATTAATGAGCTTAATGGTTGTTTTATTAATTTTACCAGTATTCTTATTTTACTATTTATTGGATTACGAACTTGTAAATGATTCGCTTCGTTCAATTATTCCTTTAAAATATGAAAAAGATGCAAGTGACTTAGGAAACAGATTAAACCAAACAGTTGGAGCATATGTTCGTGGACAATTAATTTTAATGGTAGCAATTGGTGCAGTGGCAACAATTATTTATAAATTGATTGGTCTTAAATATTTCTTTGTTTTTGGTTTGATTGTCGGAATTACTAATATTATTCCTTACTTTGGAGCAATTATTGCGATGGTTCCAGTTGTCGTTTATGCAATTATTACAAAAGATACAGGACCAAACCCATTTATCGTTGTCTTAGTAAATATTGTTTTACAGACCATTGAAGGAAATATTTTCCAACCGGTTATTATGGGAAAACAACTAGAAATTCACCCCTTATTAATTATTGTATCAATTCTCTTCTTTGGTAGTTTATTTGGAACACTTGGGGTAATCTTTGCTGCTCCAATGGCCGCAACAATTAGAGTTTTAATTCGTTTTTATAATGAAAAGAAAGAAATCCGTCGAGCAACGCAATCTAGTGCTCCGGCTAATCCATAATGAAAAGAAAAAAGATTTATAACCTTTTCCAAATAAACCAAATCGTTTTTTATTCACTTTGTGCTTTGTTAGTACCGATATTGTTAGTTATTTCGTATATTTTTGATTTACATAATTATACTAGTGTTAATAATATCTTTTTTGTAGCATCAACATTAACAATGATTACTTTTGTGGTTGGGCAAACATACTTATTATTAACTAAAGAGCAAAGAAGAAGAAAACTAAAACCATCATACCAAAAAGAATTTTTAACTTTAATTGTTATTGTTGCCTTTGGGGTATTAGGAATTGCGATAATGTTCATTTATTTAGGAGGACCAATGTTGTATGTTCCTCATGTAATTATTCCTTTATTTTTATTTGCGTACTTAATCCTATTTATAGTAGGTCAAAAATACTTTAATATGAATCTATTAAGAAGATAATGGCTACTTAGGTAGTCATTTTTGTCAGGTGATGAAGATGATTTTTAAAAAAACTATTGCTTTAATCGGTAAAGAAAAGTTTCAAAAGTTAAGTCAAAAAACAGTTTTAGTTGTTGGGCTTGGTGGTGTTGGTGGCCATGCTGCTGAAAGTTTAGTAAGAAGTGGAATTGGGAAAATGATTATTGTTGATCACGACATAGTTGACGAAACAAACATTAACCGCCAAATTATTGCCTTAAATTCGACAATAGCTCTGCCAAAAACGGCAGTAATGGAAAAAAGACTTTTAGATATTAATCCTGCTTTAAAACTCATAACATATCAAACTTTTTATGATTTAAATACAAAAGCAATGATCTTTAATCATCAAATTGATTATGTTGTTGACGCAATTGATACAGTTACTTATAAAACGGATATTATTAAAGAATGTTTAAACCGTAAAATTGCTTTTATTTCAGTGATGGGAACAGGAAATAAGCTTCATCCTGAACTTTTAGAAATCTCTGAAATTACAAAAACTAGTTATGATCCGCTTGCTAAAATTGTCCGTAGCAACCTTCGTAAAGCCGGGATTTCTGGAAAAGTTCCTGTTGTATACTCAAAAGAACAACCCTATAGTGAAAAAAATCCTGATCGCAGTGTTGCTTCTATTGCGTATGTTCCCTCAGTAGCAGGAATTCTTGCTGCTAGCTATATTATCAATAAAATTATTGAATAAGAAGGAGGAATTCCATTGAAAACAATTGTTTTTGCAGGAGGGTGTTTTTGGGGTGTAGAAGCTTATTTTAAACAACTTGATGGTGTAAAGGAAACTTGTGTCGGTTATATTAACGGCCCAGGAGAGGTTACTTATGAAGAAGTTTGTCATTTTTCAGGACATGCTGAGGCAGTAATGCTTCACTATGATGAAAAGATTATTTCTTTAAAAAAACTTTTAGATCATTTTTTCAATATTATTGACCCAACATCACTCAATAAACAAGGAAACGATGTCGGAATTCAATATCGTAGTGGAATTTATAATTATGATGATAATGATTTACCATTTATTAAAAACTATTTTCATATTAGGCAAAACGATTATCAACGTGATATTGTTGTAGAACTTGCAAATAATTTAGTTTTTTACAAGGCTGAGGAATATCATCAAGATTATTTAGAAAAACATCATTATGGCTATTGTCATATTGATTTAGGGAGTTATACCAAGATAAAGTAGGTGACTTATGTTAAAAACACTAATTATTGGGGCGCAAAACATTGATATTTTTGCCCAAACAACTGAAGAATATTTGCTTCATGATTCTAACTTAGCTAAAATTCATATTGCTTTTGGTGGAGTTGGGAGAAATATTGTAGAAAATGTTAAAAGAATGGATAATGAAGTTGCTTTTTTAAGCATTTTTGGTGATGATGATTTTTCTAAAAGTGCTAAAAATAGTTTAATAAACCTCGGAGTGGAACTAACTGGAAGTCGGTTTTTAAAAAAAGCGTCAAATAGTGTCTATTTAGGGGTAATGGACCAAGATAATGATTTATATTTAGGGTTGAACGATATGGATATCGTTAAAGCGTTAAATCCAGAATACTTAAAGACAAAAGCTGATTATATAAACAGTTTTTCGCTTTTAGTAATTGATAATAACTTAAGTAAAGCAGCAATTGAATATTTGCTTACTACTTATCAAAATAAAACAATCATTATGGATGCTGTAAGTGCCAAAAAAGTTTCTAAATTAAAAGGACTACTACCATTTATTGATTTATTAAAAGTTAATCTGCTTGAATTAGAGGAACTTTCTAAAGCAAAAAATTTAGAGGAACAACTTAAAGAACTTCACAACCAAGGAATTAAAAAATTATTAGTAACTAATCAAGCAAAAGTAATCATTTTATCTTCAAAAGAGAAAGTCATAAAAACAACGCCAATTTCCTGTAAGACAATCGTTAACGCTTCTGGTGCTGGAGATGCCTTTATTAGTGGATTTATCCATGGCTTAATTCATCATTTGAATGACGAAGAATGTTTAACTTATGCTAAAAAAGTTGCGTATCTTACGCTCCTTTCAAATAATTCAACAAATAATAAACTAACAAAAGAAAAGGTGGAAGAAATTAATGAATAAGTATATCGAGTATAGTGAAGAAGTAAAAGAAGCAATTAAAAACAATTTGCCAATTGTGGCCTTAGAATCAACAATCATTTCCCATGGGATGCCATATCCTCAAAACGTAGAAACAGCGCTTGAATGTGAGAAAATCGTTCGCGACAATGGGAGTGTTCCTGCTACAATTGCGATTTTAAACGGGAAATTAAAAGTTGGCTTAAGTACAGAAGAAATCGACTTTTTAGGAAAAAAAGGGCATGATATTGTTAAAACATCAAGACGAGATATTGCTTATAATATTGCTAATAAAATTGATGGTGCAACAACTGTTTCAGCAACTAGTTATATTGCTAATTTAGCAAATGTAAAAGTGTTCGCAACCGGCGGAATCGGGGGAGTTCACCGCGGAGCGGAAACGACTTTCGATATTTCAGCTGATCTAGAAGAACTAGCTCAAACAAGTGTTTTAGTAGTTTGTGCTGGAGCAAAAGCGATTTTAGATTTAGGGTTAACAATGGAATATCTAGAAACAAAAGGAGTGCCAGTAGTTGGTTATAAAACTGCTAGTTTACCAGCTTTTTATACAAAAGAATCAGCCTTTTCTGTGAATTTTAAAATTGATAGTGCTAAAGAGATTGCAGCCGTATTTAATGCTCAACTTGAACTAGACTTAAAAGCAGGAATGCTAGTCACTAACCCAATTAGTGAAGAATATTCAATGGATTCCGCTTTAATTGAAGCAGTTATTCAAGAAGCGATTGGTGAAATGGATAAAGCGGGAATAAAAGGAAAAGAAACTACTCCTTATTTACTAGCTAAAATTGCTGAAATTACTAAAGGAGAATCGTTAAAATCAAATATTCAATTAGTTTATAGTAACTGTAAATTAGCTAGTGAAATAAGTGTAGCTTTAAACAAACTAAAATAAAGGGAGAATCACTTATGAAAAGACAAGATTATATTTCATGGGACGAATATTTTATGGGAGTAGCACTGCTTTCTGCAATGCGTAGTAAAGATCCACATACTCAAGTTGGGGCTTGTATTGTTAATCAAAAGAAAAGAATAATTGGGATTGGCTATAATGGCTTTCCTTACGGGGTCGAAGATGATACTTTTCCTTGGACAAAAGAAGGAGATTGGTTAGATACTAAATATCCTTACGTTGTTCATGCAGAACCAAATGCGATTTTAAATGCAACGGTTAGTTTAGAAAATTCAACATTATATGTTACCCTTTTTCCCTGCAATGAATGTGCCAAACTAATTATTCAAAGTGGGATTAAAGAACTTGTTTATCTAGAGGATAAATATCATGATCAAGCTTCTTTCACAGCTTCAAGAAGAATGTTTGATAGTGCTAAAATTGCTTATCGAAAAATGAGTAAAATTGACATTAAGTTAATTAAATAATTATGAAAAAAACCTTTTTAGATTATAAAAACTATATTATTGCCTTTTTCGTAATTACTTTGCCATTAATGTTTATTAGTAGTTATCAACTTGATTACTCATTAATTGCCCCAGGGCTGATTAATAATATTGATTCTTTCATTATTATTGAAGGTGGTTATGACTTTAATGACACTTTTAATACAACTAGTGTTATTGTTGTTGATAAAGTAACAATCTTACAATATCTCCTTGGCAACTATGATAAAAACGTTAGTGTTAATGCTTTTCCTAAATATTATGAGCATATCGATTTAGGGGATTTAAATACTATGGATTATTTAATGAAAGACAATTCTCTTTCAACAAGTATTGTTGTTGGCATTGAAAATTCTAACTATGATATCGATTATGTTTCTTATTTGACAGTCTTTTTAACATATGATTATTTAACGCCAAATAGTTTAGAAATTGGCGATAAAATCATTGAAGTAAATGGAAGTGAAGATTTAGAAACAACTCTTAGTAATGTTGGTTGCGACGAAACTGCTATTTTTAAAGTAATTAGAGATGACGAAATTATTACTTTAAATGCAACAAAAAATAGCCACGATAATAATACTTGTTCTTTTGGTCTTTATTTAAGATATTATACGGAAATTATTAATAAAGATAGCCGAGTTACTTTAGATATTATTGATACTAATACTGGAGGACCAAGTGGGGGTTTAATGCAAGCAATGTATGTTTACTACCGCTTAACTGATGTAAATCTTGAAAACAATTTAACAATCGCGGGAACAGGAACAATTGATATTGATGGGAACGTTGGAAGTATTGGTGGAGTTCAACAAAAAATTATAACCGCTGCCTTAAATCACGTAGATATCTTTTTTGTCCCGCATTTAAGTGATAAGGAAACAGATAATTATATTCAGGCTCTAAAAGTTTATAATACTCTAGATACTGAGATGGTTTTAGTAGGGGTAAGCACTTTTGATGAAGCAATTGAATACCTTAATAATTATGATTCAGGTGATTTGAATGAATAATAAAACACCCTTTAGTTTAAAAGAATTAAAAGTATTGTATTCAAATAAAGAACTTTTAAAAAGTGTTCTAACAGGGGGGATTTTCTTTTTCTTCCCAGCTGCTTTCCTTGGTGGATTAACAATTAATATTGCTCCACTTTATTATTATCGGTTTATTTATATTATGATTATCCTCTATTTGTTACTTCTTGTAGTAAATTATTTTTCAAGTCATATTATGGTTATTACCCTTAAAAATTATCATAATTATGCAAAAGAGTTTAATTATAATCATCTTTTATTAATTATAATCATTATTTCTTCAATTATTATTTCTTTCCTCTTTGTTGGGGGAATGACATATGCCTATTTTCAAGGAATGTTATAAAATAATTTTAAATCAATAAAATTGATGATGGGCTCATCATTTACAATTTCTTTACTATATTTAGCAGGGCTTGCTCTTGCGCATATAAGAGGTGTTATATAATGAAAAAAGCAGATTTTATTATGATTGCTACAATTATTTTAGTTCTCATTGTTGATCAAGTAACAAAACAATTTATTGTTAGAACTATGGATCTTGGTGATAGTGTTACTGTAATTAAAGATTTCTTCTATATTAGTTCTCACCGGAACACTGGTGGTGCCTGGGGAATCTTAACTGGCCAAATGGTCGTCTTTTATTTGATTACCTTTATTGCTTTCATCCTGTTTTATTTTTTGATTAAAGAGACTGATTTTAAAAATAAAAAAATTTATTCAGTGGCTGTAACATTGCTAATTGCAGGAGCAATTGGTAACTTTATTGACCGTGTTTTATTTCAAGAAGTTGTTGATTTTTTAGACTTTTACATCTTTGGTTATGACTTCCCAATTTTTAATGTTGCTGATATGTGCTTAGTTGTTGGGATGTTTATGTTTGGTTACGACATTTTAATGGAGGATATTCTTAGCGATGGAAATAAAAATAGAAGCAGTAAATAACTTAGAGAGAATCGATAAATTTTTAGTAGATACCTTAGAGGAATCCCGAAGTAAAATTCAAGCAATGATTAAAGATGGTAGTATTTTAGTTAATGGAGAAACTATAAAGGCTAACTATAAAGTAAAGGTTAATGATAAAATTACCGTAGAAGAAATGACAGAACGGGAGTTTGAACTAGAAGCAGAAGATATTGAAATCGAGATTGTTTATGAAGATGACGATTTACTAGTCGTGAATAAAAACCATCATTTAGTTGTCCACCCCGGGGCTGGAAACCAAAGTGGGACATTAGTTAATGCACTCCTTTATCATGTTAAAGATTTTAAAGCAATTAAAGGAGAAATTCGCCCGGGAATTGTTCACCGAATTGATAAAGAAACTAGTGGATTATTAGTAGTCGCTAAAACTGATAAAGCTTTAGCTGATTTATCAGAACAAATGAAAAACAAAACAGTAACTAGAAAATATGTTGCTTTAGTTGAAGGGGTAATCCCGCATAATTTAGGAAAAATAAATGCCCCGATTGGAAGAGACACAAAAAACCGTCAAAAAATGGCTGTAACTGAAAAAGGAAAACCTTCAATTACTAATTTTAAGGTTTTGACAAGATATGATAAATATACTTTAATTGAATGTATCTTGGAAACTGGAAGAACCCATCAAATTCGGGTTCACCTAGATTATATTGGCTTCCCGGTTGTAGGAGACCCAAAATATGGAAGACGGAAAACCGAGACAAAAGATGGCCAATTTTTACATGCTAAAATCTTAGGGTTTATTCACCCGACAACAAAAGAATATTTAGAGTTTACTGCTGATTTACCTGAGTATTTCCAAGAATTTCTTAATACGCTAGAATAGGGGGAACAACATGGCTGATATTTATATGCATACAAGACTTGCTAAGCAAGTTATTAAAAACCTTGATTACGATTTTAATGAAAAAATCGTTTTTCTTGCAGCACAAGGTCCAGATCCACTTTATTATAACTTCTTTAGTAAAGAATATTCTGAATATCGAAAATATGCTGATTTAATGCATAACAAGGATACTGATAAGTTCTTTTTTAACATGATTGATTATGTTAAAGAAAACTTAGAAAAGGATACCTTTTCGTTTTTAGTGGGGTTTATTTGTCATTATTGTTTAGATGTTAAAATCCATCCATATGTTTACTATAACGTTGGTAAATATCAAGCAAAAGATAATACAACCCATAACCATCGGGGACTTCATCTGAAGTTTGAACGTTCAATTGATGCCTTGTTAATTGAAAAGGATTTAGGGATCAATCACCGAAAAATTAAACTTTATAAAACTTCATATCCTCTTAATACAGCACCCTTTTCAACAATGAAAATCATGGATTACGCTTTAGAAAAAACTTATGGTAAAAAACATGGTGGGGTAATGTACTTAATTAGTAGTCAAAAGATGTATTGGAATTTGAAACACTTTGTAAGAGATCCTTTAGGAATTAAAAAACTGATGTTTAAAATAATTGATCTTTTTAATAAAAAGAATGATCTGTATTTTGCAGACTTGCCTTTTTATAATCATTTAGAAAATTATGATTTTCATAATTTGGCTAAAAAAAAGTGGCATCATCCAGTTACTAATGAAGAATATGACTACTCAGTAATCGAGCTCTTTGACCAAGCAGAAGAAATGGCAATGAAGATTATTAAGGAAGTAACTAAATATTTATTTGAAGACAAGGTTGTTGACCTATCTAAGTTATTTACTAACTTATCATATAATACTGGAATTAATTGTGACCAGGACTTACCATTTAAATATTTTAATATTTATCGAAAATAAGCAACTAAAAAAGTTGCTTATTTTTATAATTTTTTTAATAAACTCAAATGATATACAGGAGTTATCTTTTAAGCTTTTTTCATAAAATTACAACCTTGTAATGAACTAAAAATCCCGCTATACTATTAATACAAGAAAAGCGGAGGTGTAAAAATGTTTGAACAATATAAACTTCATCGGAATATCATTTGTATTGATTTAAAAAGCTTTTATGCCTCTGTAGAGTGTGCTTTAAGGGGACTTAATCCGTTTACTACACCATTAGTAGTTGCGGATAAATCTCGTTCTAATGGGAGCGTTGTTTTGGCGGTTACGCCCTACCTTAAAAAGCGAGGGGTAAAAAGTAGATGCCGAATTTATGAACTGCCCTTAGATAAGTCGATTATTTATGCAAAACCAAGGATGAGAAAGTATTTAGAATATTCTACTATGATTATTGAAATATACCTTAAGTATGTTGCATTTGAGGATATGCATATTTATTCAGTTGATGAGGTCTTTTTAGATTTGACCAGTTATCTTAAGTTTTACCAAAAAACCGAAGAAGAAATTGCTGAAATGATTTTAAAAGATATTTTGAAAACAACCAAAATTCCCGCAACATGCGGGATAGGCCCTAATCTTCTTTTAAGTAAATTAGCCTTAGATATTGAAAGTAAAAAGGTACCGACTTTCATTGCTTCATGGAACTATTCAGATGTTGAAACAAAACTTTGGAAAGTTACTCCCCTTTCTAAAATGTGGGGAATTGGAGTACGGATGGAACAAAATTTAAACCGTTTAGGAATTATTACAATTGGAGATTTAGCTAATTATCCGCTCAAAAAACTCCAAAAATATTATGGAGTAATGGGTGAAGAATTATATTTTCACGCTCACGGAATTGATATGTCTATCATTAATGAAAAACTTGTTTATAAGCCAAGCTCTAAAAGCTATGGAATGGGGCAAACATTGTTCCATGATTACGACGGAACTAGTGTTTTACAAATTATTTTAGAAATGACTGATGAAGTAACAAAACGGTTAAGAAAGAACAACAAAAAAGCTTACACAATTAATCTTGGAATTAGTTATTCAAAGGAAATAGGTGGTGGTTTTAGTCGTCAGCTTACTCTGCCATTTCCAACTAATAATGAAGCAGAAATTTATAATGCTTGCCTTAGTTTATTTGATGAATATTATGATAATTCTCCAATTAGAAAAGTAACCATTAGAGTTACAAACTTAGTTGAAGAATATTATGTTCAGTTAAATCTCTTTAAAGATATGAATAAAGTAATAAAGGATCATAAACTTCATTCTTCGCTTGATAATATTAATTTTAAATATGGAAAAAATACGGCCTTAAGGGCAAGTAGTCTTTTAAATGATTCAACTGTCATTGCGCGCAACAGGATGATTGGCGGACACCATGGATAACTACGTATATCATGATCGAAAAATGATGAAATGGATGCCTTTTAATGCCTTGCTTGAACAAAGTGACTATTTAAAGGAGTTACTTTACGGAAAAACTAAAAAACCACGTCCTATGCTTAGTGTTGATCAAGAAGAAGAACTAAATTATCAGTTAGAAACAGCATATCTATTTAAAAGTTTAGTAACTGTTAGATATTATCATGATGGTAAGGTTTTTGAAGTAGTAGGAGTAATTACTAAAACTGATCAATTTAAAAAAACACTTTTCATTAATAATAATGAAATTCCGGCGAAATTAATTGTCAAAATAACCTTGAATTAGCTAATTTGTTTTTTGCAAATTGGCTAATTTTTTTAATATGACATTTTAAAAAAAGCTGACTATTTAATAGAATTTATATTATGATATAATATTCTTTAAGAAGGTGAAACAAATGAGTAAAGAAGATAATCGACGTTATTTAATTTTAAAAGACCCCAATATTTATAAAGGTTTAATCTTATTAGCATTACCAGTAATGTTAAATAACTTTATAAAAACAATTCATGACTTAGTAGATATGTTTTTTGTCGCTAAAATTCCTAATTATAGCGCTGAAGCAGTTAGTTCTATTTCGATTACCTTCCCAGTATTATTTACCTTTTTATCATTAGGAATTGGGGTGAGCATTGCAGGAACTTCTTTAATCTCTCAATTAGTTGGCTCAGCTCAAATTAATGAAGCAAAACGTTACGCTGCTAACTTATTTTTGCTTTCCTTAGTAATTGGATTGTCTTTAAATATTTTATCTTATTTCGGAGCGCCATCCATTATGAAAATGATGGGTGCAGAAGGTTATTTATTAGCACATAGTGTTTCCTATTTACAAATTAGATCCTTTGAATTAATTTTTGTTTTTATTTTTTTCGCATTTACATCAATTAGACAAGCTGATGGCGACACTGTTACGCCAGTTATTTTCGGGATTATTACTATTATTTTAAATATTATTTTATCACCGATTTTAATTTCAGTTTTAAATTTAGGAGTTGACGGAGCGGCTTATGCGACATTATTTTCTAATGTTGCGGTTATTCCTTTTATCCTTTATCAATTATTCTTTTCTAAGAAGAATAGTCTTAAAATATCATATCAAGATTTTAAAATTACAAAAGTAATCTCCAAAACAATCTTAAAAACTGCTTTACCAGCATCGAGTGGCCAAGCATTAACCGCAATCGGCTTTATTCTTATGACTAAAATCATTATCTCTTACGGAACTGATACAGTTGCGGCTTTTAGTGTTGGAAACCGCCTAAGTAGTTTAGTCTTACAACCAGTTTTTGCGATGGGATCAGTTTTAGTGGCATATATTGGTCAAAATATTGGAAATTTAAATGTTCCAAGAGCTAAAGAAACCTTTAAAAAAGCAATGATTTTGTCAGTTACCACAATGGCTATTTTGAGTATCATTGCTTTGCCATTAAGAGAACCGCTTGCAAAAGTCTTTTTAGGAAATGATCCTGTTGCCCTAGAATTAACAATAAAATATATGTTTTATTTAATTATTGGATTACCATTAATGGCAATTTTTCAAACCTTTATCGGAACTTTTATTGGAACAGGAAACACGAAGTTTTCTTTTACGTTAAGTGTCATCAGGTTATGGGTTTTAAGAATTCCCTTAATTATGCTTTTTAAATATTTTACTAATTTGGGTAGTAGTGGAATATGGACAGCCATGTTAATTAGTAATTTTATCATTGCGTTTGTTGGGTATTTTCTTTATAATAAGTTAAATTGGGATCCTAAATATGAGGTATAACAAAATAAAAGATGATATATTTTTTATCATAGAAAGCGAGAAAGACAAATGGTTAGATTCATTAATAGTAAAATAACGATTATTTATGCTATGTTTACGATTAGTTCAGTCTTGTTGGTAATTGTTACTCACTCATTTTTATCGTTTATGCTTGGAATAAATGTTTTTTTGGCCTATATACCAATGTTTTTATTGTGGTATTTAAATGATCTTCAAAAAGCAGTTAACTATAAATATATGCTTAAAAAGAGTTATTTAATATTTATTATCTTTGTCTTATTTTTTCCAAATACTTTTTATATTATTACCGATTTTATCCATATATCTTCAAATCAGTTTTATACTTTTAATAATCAATATACTCCAGTAGTCTATTCTCACGATATAATAGCGTATATTATGGTTTTTCATATTTTCCTTGCTTCTTTGTTTGGGGTATTTGCAGGAGTTTACTCGCTAGCTAAAATAAAAGAGTTAATGATCAACCAAAAATTAAGTAAAAAGTTAAGTGAATTAATCATTATTAGTATCATCTTTTTATCTAGTGTTGGAATCTATATTGGAAGGTTCTTACGTTTCTTTTCATGGGAAATATTCGCTCCTTTCAGAATTTTGACTGAATTAATTGATGATTTTAGTTGGTTTATGGTTTTATTTGTATTAATCTTTAGTGTTTTACAGTATGGGTTATATTTAACAAAAGATCTGATTAAAATATCATAAACAAATAAAGTAGTAAAAATAGAAACAAGAGAAGAGGCGATAACAAACCTTTTATAGGCAAGATTGAAAGACTTTTTTTACATTTTAGGTCTCCAACACCGTTTTACACTATCGATTAATATTAAGGATTTACTATAAAAAGTATTATGTTATAATAATTAGTGGGGAGGTGCTATATGAATAAAAATAATTTAATAATCATTTCATCACTTGGTTTATTAGTATTATTATCAA
>Ga0164318_10003954_pt1 | contig 14128 bp, 13 predicted proteins | sample GuaBasSedimGuay9_FD_113734 | JGI IMG/M metagenome (GOLD analysis project Ga0164318, IMG submission 113734) | Subseafloor sediment microbial communities from Guaymas Basin, Gulf of California, Mexico - Guay9, Core 4571-4, 0-3 cm | ecosystem: Environmental > Aquatic > Marine > Hydrothermal vents...
AAGCGCCTTTGCTCCCCGCCGGCAAGCCTGGGTGGCCCTGTTGACCGGTCGCTTTCGCCAGAGTCGCCGCCAGGTGGTCGACCTGCTGCAAGAGTCGAACCGACCAATAATCGGGCGGAGCGGGCCTGGCGGGGCGCCGTCCTGTGGCGCAGAGGCTGCTTTGGCAATCAGAGCGCCCAGGGCTGCCGTTTCACCGAGAGAATCCTCACCACAGTCGCCACCCTGCGGCAACAAGAGCGCGACATCGTGGAGTATATGGTTGCGGCGATTAATGCTCATCGGACTGGTCAATCCGCACCCTCGCGCTTACCAGTAAACATGTTAAATTCAAAGGCGGCCTGAACGGTTACTAAAAATCTTGGTGGCAAACATCTTAAAATAACAAATAAAAATGGGGTGAGCGACGGGACTTGAACCCGCGGCCTCCGGGGCCACAACCCGGTGCTCCACCGACTGAGCTACGCCCACCACATAGTATTTGTCTATCACAGAATGCTTTAGTTGACAAGCCTCTTCACTGGATCCAGGGAACTAAAAAATAAGCCCTTATTCCTCCAATGGCACCCCCAGTTCCTGTTTGAATTTGTCCAAGCCGATGTCATCAATTATTCTTCCTAAGCGTTTCTTTTTCCCGGCCTGGCTGAACCAATCAATGATACGGGCGGAAAGCGCCAGGGCTTCCTCATCGTTCAGACCTTTGGCCACCACGTCCGCCAATCGGGGGTTGTGGCTCGAGGCAAATCCGCCGGCCAGCACTCGCCAGCCCTTCGCCGTACCTACCAACCCCAAATCCTTAATCCAGCTCTCGGCGCAATTATTCGGGCACCCGGCCACCCCGATCTTGAATTTGAAGGGTAGGGGCGCGCCATGGTATTTTTCATCCAGTTTCAGCCCCATGCCCACTGCATCTTGGAGTCCCAAGCGACAAAAGGTCGTACCCGGACAGAACTTGATGGACCGAACATAGAGGCCAATAGCCGCGCCCGGGGTCATCCCTAACTCCTGCCAGACCTGATCTAGATCTGCAGCCTTGATGCCGACCAGGGCAAAGCGCCCCGCGGAAGTAAGTTTAATAGCCTTAACCCCAAATTTTTCCGAGATATCCGCTACCCGGCGTAATAGCCCGAAATCGGTGATGATGCCCCCGGGAATATGCGGCGCGATGGCGTAAGTCTCTTTGTCCTTTTGGATAATTGCCCATTTTTCAGGTAGATCATTCGCCATGATAAACCTCCTGTGGATAAATTGGAATAATGACTGTAGAGGATTTAAGGATAACTTGAATCAGAACCATTATCAAGCAAAAATAAATACTCTTCAAGAAATAAGTATAAATTAGCTGCCATTTATATCTGGTCTGACCGACCTTTACTTTTAGCTAGCCGGGGAGGCGCTTAAAAATGGTTGACGGAGTACTACTCCAGAGTACGGACCCAGATGGCCTGAGGACCTTGGTCCCCTTCTTCTAGAGCCAGTTTTACCAAGTCTCCGATCCGAAGCTGATCGAAGTTGCCTCTTTTAACCGCATGCGCATGAAAATAGACATCTTCCCCGTGGGCGGTCTCAATAAAGCCGTACTCCTCTTCTGGAAAAAGTTTTGAGATCTTGCCACTCTGGGCCTGTTCCTCATGAGTCTTGACCAAACGCTGGCGGATGTCCGAGTGTTCCGCCAGACGTCGATCCAGGGCATCAAAGGCCTCGACGATCAGTGGTAAGACAAATTCTCCTTGACGGGTAAGGGTGATGGTGTCGCCGGGGATGGAAATTACCAGGTGTATTTCAAAGGTCCCGAGGCGATGGTGGCCGGTGCCGATGATCTCGACCCGGGCGTGGATAATGGGATCATAATAGTGTTTTTGTAGACGGGCTAACTCTTCTTCAATTTTATAGCGCCATTCCGGTAATAATTCAATGTCACGGCCTGAAATTCGGGTATCCACGGGCAACATGGTTGTACCTCCTAAAGCCCCTTCCGGCTAAGACTAAACCAAGCAGGTACTTGTTGTAGGAGTATTAAGATCCGATTTTAGACTGAACAATAGCCTCCGATGGATTTCGCGCTATTTCCAGACCCCATCAATCGGCGTCCCGCAGTGAGGGCATTTACCGTCTTTTAAGTAGTTGTGTCTGATAGTATAACCGAGCCGATCAATTACTAAGGCCTGACAGTTATAACAAAAGGTGTTTTCTCCGGCATCCCCGCGGATATTACCGGTATAGACATACCGGAGTCCGGCTTCGAGGCCGATCTCGCGAGCCCGGAGCAGAGTCGCGGCCGGAGTTGGGGCGTGATCCAACATCTTATAAGTAGGATAGAAGGCGGAGACATGCCAGGGGATGCCAGGATCCACCCCTTTAATAAAATCAGCGATTTCCTTTAGTTCCCCATCAGAGTCGTTTTCACCCGGAATAACCAGGGTGGTTACTTCGACCCAGACGCCTAAGCCCTTCATCCGCACGATAGTATCGAGCACCGGTTGCAGCCGGGCCTTGCAGACCTTGCGATAGAAACTATCTGAGAAGCTTTTCAAATCAATATTGTCCGCATCGATGACTTCCGCCATCGCCGTGGTCGAGGCTTCAGTCATGAAGCCATTAGAGACGTAAACATTACGTATGCCCCGTTCTCGGGCTATTAAGGCAGTATCAAAATTAAATTCCGAGGAGATCGTCGGTTCCGTATAAGTATAGGCGATGCTGGCCGCCTGATTGGCCTGGGCCTGGGCGACCACCTCGGCCGGGGTCAGCTCCTGGCCGATGATCTTTTTCTCATGCAGACGCGGATATTGAGAAATGTCGTAATTCTGGCAATGCAGGCACTGAAAATTACAACCCACCGTAGCAATCGAAAAAGAGCGGCTGCCCGGCAAAAAGTGGAATAAGGGTTTTTTTTCAATGGGATCGATGTTTTGGGCGATAAGCTTGCCGTAGACCAGGGAATAGAGCACTCCTTGCTGATTTTCCCGGACCATACAGATGCCCCGTTTTCCCGGGTCGATCTGACATTCATGGGCGCATAGATGACACTGGACCTTTTTATCCTCCAGTTTTTCATAAAATCTAGCCTCTTGCATGATTGTACCTCGCGCAAAGTTGACCGCACTATCAATCAAAAATCAAATCAGAACCTTAATTTTAAAATAAGGCTTCACCCTGATGATGTAAAGGCCAGGGCCACAGTTCTTCCAGATACCGGGCGATGACATCGACAACTATGGTTGAATCTGATAAAAATTAAAGATCCCGCAAACCTTGGCTTTGTGGTAAAATGGCTCAGTTATGCTGGACCTGGATGGCATTTGAAAATATTTTCGGATAAAGTAGGTTCTTTATTGGCCAAGATAATGGCAACGTCCACTCTCTGAAGAAAAATTTAGGAGCATAATTCTTGAGTTTCAGCTGCGGCATCGTCGGATTGCCCAACGTCGGCAAGACCACCCTCTTCAACGCCCTGACCGCCGGTCAGGCGGAAGTGGCGGGCTACCCTTTTACCACCATCAATCCCAATACCGGGGTGGTGCCGGTCCCGGACGACCGGCTGGAAACCCTGGCCCGGCTCATCAAACCTCAAAAACTAACCCCGACCACCATTACCTTCGTGGATATTGCCGGGCTGATCAAAGGGGCCAGCCAGGGTGAAGGTCTGGGCAACCAGTTTCTGGCCCAAATCCGCGATGTCGATCTTTTAGTGCACGTGGTGCGCTGCTTTGAGGCGAGCGATATTCCGCATCCGCCCGGCCTTCTGGAACCGGTCCGGGATGTGGAAATCATCGACACCGAGCTGTTGCTGGCCGACCTGGAGATTATTGGCCGCCAGCGGTTGAAGGCCGAAAAACAGGGGCGCGGCGGGGACAAGCGCGTCCTGGCGCTGCTCAACCTGCTCCAGCGCCTGGAGGAGGGCCTGGACCAGGGCCACTGGGCCCGAGAGATGCCCCTAAGCGAGTCGGAACTGGAGATGCTCCACGAAATTCCGCTGCTAACCCGGAAGCCCTATCTATTGGTCGCCAACCTGAGCGAAACCGAGATGCAGCTCCGGCATTATCTTCCGGGCCTGGAAGCGCTGGCCGCGGCCCGCCAGGTGCCGTTGATTCCGCTGTTGGGCGATCTGGAGGCCGAAATCCGGTCGCTGCCGGCCGCCGACCAGCGCGAATTTCTGGAGGCCTCGGGGCTGAGCGAATCAGGGCTAAACCGGTTGATTCGGGAGAGTTACGGCCTGCTGCGGCTGATTACCTTTTATACCATTGTCGGGCCTGAAGTCCGGGCCTGGACCGTGCCAGAGGGGACTCCGGCGGTGCGCTGCGCCGGGAAGATCCATTCGGATATGGAGCAGGGCTTTATCCGGGTCGAAGTCATGGCCTATGATGATTTCGCCCGCCTGGGCTCGGCGGCCAAAGTCAAGGAAGCCGGTCTGATGCATGTCGAAGGCCGCGATTATCTGGTCCAGGACGGGGAAATTTTGTTTTTCCGGTTTCAGAAGTAGCTGGGGAACGTGGTTTTGAACCATCAAGACACAGAAATCCAGAGGATAGGAAAAATCCCATTGGTAAGTTGTGGGGCGCGGTTAAAACATTTTTCTTACATGCTGCTCGATTTCTTTCTGCCCCGCTTCTGCCTGTTCTGTGGCGCGCCGGCTGGTCCAGAGCCGGGAGCGGCGATCTGTTCTGAATGTCAGAGTCAGATCGAGTGGATTCATAGCCCCATGTGTCCGTGTTGTGGCGCGCCGTTTCATGGTGCGGGTCCCGATCATCTCTGTAGTCCCTGTCAGCTCCATCCCCCACCTTATCATCGGGCCCGGGCCGTCGCCCTTTATAACGGCCCGGTGGCCCAGGCCATTAAAAATCTTAAATACCGACGCGGCCTGATCTATGCCCGGCTCTTGAAAAATTGGCTGGCCACCTCCTTGGGGCTGGAACTGGCCCAAGCCGCCGACCTCATCCTGCCGGTGCCGTTGCATTCCCGCCGGGTCCGCAGTCGGGGTTTCAACCAAGCCCTGATTCTGGCGCAGGCCTTCCCTGACCGCCCCTTGGGCCGCGATCTGCTCATCCGTACCCGCGCCACCAAGCCCCAGGTCGGCCTGAGTGGCAAAGAGCGGCAAGAAAACGTCCACCGCGCCTTTGCGGTCAAAGACCCGGCGGCCGTGGCCGGAAAAAATATCCTGCTGATCGATGACGTCTTCACCAGCGGGGCCACGGTCCGGGAGTGCGCCCAGGTGCTCCTCAAGGCCGGGGCTAAGCAAGTGGAGGTCCTGACGGTAGCCCGGGTGAGTTATGCCTGAGTTTGATACCCGGCCAAAGATCATGACCTGGGAATCGGCCCGGCAGCGCATTCAAACAGCCCAGCGGCAAGGGCAGCGGGCAGTCTTTACCAACGGTTGCTTTGATCTGTTGCACGCCGGACATGTGCGCTATTTGGAAGCGGCCCGCTCCCTGGGCCACCTGCTGGTGGTCGGGCTTAATACGGACAGCTCGGTCCGGCGCCTGGCCAAAGGGCCGGGGCGCCCCCTGACTCCCGAAGCGGATCGGGCCGAAATCCTGGCTGCCCTGGCCTGTGTCGACGGGGTGGTATTGTTCAACCAGGATACGCCGTTGGCGCTGATCACTACCCTGAAGCCGGATCTCCTGGTCAAAGGCGGGGACTATAACTTAGAGCAGATCGTCGGCCGCCAGGAAGTGGAATCCTGGGGCGGCCAGGTCCGAATCATCCCTCTGATCCCCGGCCGCTCCACCACCCAGCTTATCGCCTGCATCCAGAGAACCACCCTGCCACATGAATAAAATCATCTGGAAAACTAACTTCTTAACTCGTTGACTCGTTTAACTCGTACCCAAGTTGTACTTGGGAACGTGAGATATTTTGGCTAAAAGTCGATATACGGGCCGCGGGCCATGGTACGCAGGTGGCAGTTGTCGTTGATGGTGACGATGTTCCAGATGGGGCCGACCTTATCAAAGCGGTTGACCGCGGTGGTATCCTGGCCGATGCGCCAGAAGTGCGAGTTATCCAGGCCGATAAACGCGGCAATCAGCACCTTGTTGACCACCCGGTGGGCGGCCAAAAGTATGTTCTGGTCTGGATGGCGCTGGAGCACGGTATCGACCGCGGCCAGGGCCCGCACCCGGACTTCTTCTAAGGTCTCGCCGTTGGGGAAGCGCACGTTTTGGGGCATGGTCTCCCACTGCCGATAGAGTTCGGTATATTTTTCCTTGACCTCGGCCAGGGGCATACCCTGCCAGTCGCCATAATTGAGGTCAGCCAATCCCTCCAGTTTCTGCACCATGACACCGTGATGCCGAGCAATGTTTTCCGCGGTCTCCATGGCCCGGGAGAGAGGAGAACTATAAGCCGCGTCGATCTTTTCCCCCTTGAGCCATTCTCCGGCCAATCGGGCTTCTTCGCGGCCGGTATCATTCAACGGGATATCCACGCTGCCTCGAAAAATCTTGTCTTTATTCCAAGGGGTTTCACCGTGTCGGACCAGAATAATACGCGTCATGGGATTCTCCTCTACTCCTTTCAGGGGTGGTTTCAATCATCCCAGCCTTAAATAACTCCTTGGCCTGGTTTATATATTATTGTCCTTGTTGTCCCTGAGACTTTTCTAACTCGGCCTGGGCCTTGTCGTAGGCCTGTTGCAAATTCTTCATGGCGGCACCTAATTCCGGTTTGGCACTTTCCCAGGCCTCACCACCTTGAGTTTGCATTTCATCCAATTTCTTCTGGATGTCTTGTTTTTGTTGTTGCAATCTGTCCAGTTGTTCCTGGAGCTTGGCCTTGGCATCGGCTGTAAGAGTTTCCAGCTTGGCTTGCAGATCCGCGGTCCTTTTATCTAAGTCCTGGAGCTTCTTATTGATCTGCTTCTGGTACTGTTCTTTCTGCTGTTGCAGATAGGCCGCAGCAGTGTCTAAGGCAGACTTGGTCTTCTCTTTGACATCTTGACTGGTGACGCCCGGCTCTTTCTTGGGCGGCTCCGGCTTGTCGCCACAGCCCACTGACCAGCAAATAATAAAGGTTAACAGCATACCCCATACCGTCAATATTCTCCAGTGTTTCATATTTAGCCTTTCTGTTTTTGGGATTTATTGTTAGTAAAGATTTATTACAAAGAACTTACTGCTTTCTGCGCCCCTAGTTGGGCATGCGCCGCGGCCAGTCGGGCTACCGGCACTCGTAAGGGTGAACAGGAGACATAATTGAGCCCGAGCTCCCGGCACATGCTGATAGAGCGCGGTTCGCCGCCGTGTTCGCCGCAGATGCCTACCTTGAGATCGGGACGGGTCTTGCGGCCCCATTCGATGGCCACCTGCATCAATCGCCCCACCCCTTTGATATCCAGGATCTCAAAGGGATTATCCTGTAGGATCTGGTGTTCGGTGTAAAGCGGCAGGAATTTGTTTTCGGCATCCTCCCGAGAAAACGAGAAGGTTGCCTGAGTCAGGTCATTGGTGCCAAAAGAGAAAAATTCGGCTACTGTAGCCAGCTTGCCGGCTCGCATACAGGCCCGCACCACTTCGATCATGGTGCCAAATTTATAATTGATTTTGACATTATAACGTTTCTCGATTTCTTCATGGATGGCCACCACCCGACGATGGACCCAGAGCAATTCCTGTAAGGTGCAGACCTGGGGGACCATGATCTCGGTCTTGACCTCCAGTCCTTCCCGCAGGCCCTGGGCCGCAGCTTCAAAGATCGCCCTGACCTGCATTTCATAGATTTCCGGATAAGAAATAGCCACCCGTACGCCGCGATGCCCCAGCATCGGGTTAATTTCCTGGAGGGCTTTAACCTTGCGCAGCGTGTTTTCTTTCTGTTTCAGCAGTCTTTCATCCAGGCCGCGCTGCTTGTAGTCACTAAACTCCCGGCTCACGGCCTCAATCCCCGGGATGTACTTGCGGAGTTCAGGATCCAGCACCATCAAGGTCTCGGGCAGTTGTTCCAAGGAGCGCATGATCTGGTTAAATTCCTTCAGGTTACTGATCTCACTGGCCAGTTCCTCGGCGGTGGGCAGGAATTCATGCAAAGGCGGATCCAACAAGCGGATGGTCACCGGCAGTCCGCTCATCACCCGGAAGATTTCCAGAAAATCCGAGCGTTGCATGGGCAATAATCGGTCGATCGCCATCTTGCGCGCCTCGGGACTGTCGGCCAGGATCAACTCCCGTACCACCGGCAGGCGCTCCGGATCGTTAAACATGCGCTCGGTGCGACACAGACCGATACCTTTAGCGCCATATTTGCGAGCTAGGGTCGCCATCTCCGGGGTATCAGCATTGGCCCAGACTTCCAGATCGGCATGCTCATCGGCCCAGTCCAACAGGGTAAAGACATCCTCAGAAAATTCCGGCTCCAACATAGACACCGAGCCCAGGTAAATGTTGCCGTTACTGCCATCAATGGTAATAACATCGCCTTCCCGGATGGTATGCTCCCCGATCCGGGCTTCCTTAACATCATAGTGAATCTCTAAGGCCTCGGCTCCGGCCACGCAGGGTTTGCCCATGCCGCGGGCGACCACTGCGGCGTGGGAAGTCTTGCCGCCCCGGCTGGTGAGGATGCCCTGGGAGGCAAAAAAACCATGAATATCCTCGGGCTTGGTCTCAATACGCACCAGAATGATCGGCTCTCCCAAGCGGCCCAATTGTTCGGCCCGATCCGCATCAAAGACAACCTTGCCGACGGCCGCGCCCGGCGACGCGGCGATGCCGGTGATGATCGGCTCCATTTTGTTATCGGGGTCGATGCGGCGATGCAGCAGTTGTTCCAACATCTCGGGTTGCACCCGGGAAATGGCAACCTCCTCGTTGCATAGCCCCTCATTAACCATATCGACCGAGGTCTTGATCAAGGCCCAGGCGTTCATTTTGCCGTTCCGGGTCTGGAGGGCGTATAGTTTGCCGCGCTCGATGGTGAATTCAAAGTCCTGCACCTCCCGATAATGCTTTTCCAAGGTATGGCGCAGTTTCTCCAGTTCGCGATAAACCTCCGGCATGTCCTGACGCAAGTCCCGCAAGGGCCGCGGCGTCCTAATCCCGGCCACCACGTCTTCTCCCTGGGCGTTGATCAGATAGTCGCCGTAGAGGCGGTTTTCCCCGGTGCCCGGATCCCGGGTGAATCCCACTCCGGTAGCCGAATCATTACCCAGATTGCCAAAGACCATGGTGACAATATTCACCGCAGTGCCATTGGCCATCTCGGGGGTGATTTTGAACTGGCGCCGGTAATCGACCGCCCGTTTGCCCATCCAGGATCTAAAGACCGCTTCGATGGCGGTTTCCAGTTGTTGCCAGGGATCCTGAGGGAAGGGACTGCCGGTACGTTTCTGGATAACCTCTTTGAAGCGGTCGCAGACATCGCGCAGGGCCGCGGCGGTCAACTCCGTATCAAAGGTGGCATGCTGCTCTTCCTTGACCTGGTCGAAGACCTTATCAAAATATTCGTCGGCCACCCCCAGACAGATCTTACCGAATAATTGCAGTAGCCGACGGTAAGAATCATAGACAAAGCGCTCGTTCTGGGTAAGCTGAATCATGCCCTGGACGGTGTCGTCATTGAGTCCCAGGTTAAGGATAGTGTCCATCATGCCCGGCATCGATAGCGCTGATCCTGAGCGGACAGAGACCAACAAAGGATTTTCTCGGTCCCCTAAGCCTTTGCCGGTTTTCTCTTCCAAGCTTGCGATATGTTGCCGGACTTCATCCACCAGGCCTTCGGGGAGTTTTTCCCCTTGCTCGAAATATTTCAGGCAGGCCTCAGTGGAAATCACAAATCCGGGGGGCACGGGCAAGCCGATCTGGGTCATCTCGCACAGATTTGCCCCTTTCCCGCCCAATAACTGTTTGTTTTTGCCGTCTCCCTCTTCAAACGAGAAACAGTAGCGCCCAGGTGCCATCAGCTCTTCCTCCTTAAATTATGGTTGCGGAGTTGCGAGTCGGCTAACTTGAAATTATCATTAAACCCATGGATTACTTTCTTTATAATATATTAATTTTTATAAAGTTTACAACTGATTTCGGTTAATTTATCCTTTAGCCAAGTCTGCCGTTAGTGGATGCTTGATGAAATTCCCGGCCTGGCTGGCGGACCAACTGCTTGCGCTCCAGCATTTTCCGCCGCCTGCAGGTTATCAACAAACTATCCAGATTTTGCGCGGCCTGCGACTGACAACCATCTGTCAAAGCGCCCGCTGCCCTAATCTGGGCAGTTGCTTTGCCCAGGGAGTGGCAACTTTTCTGATACTGGGGGAGGTCTGTACCCGAGGCTGCCGGTTCTGTGCGGTACAGCGCGGCCAGCCAGCGCCGGTGGTCGAAGACGAACCTTTCCGCCTGTTACAGGCCGTGCGCGAGTTGCACCTCAAACATGCCATCTTTACCTCGGTGACGCGCGACGACCTGGCGGATGGCGGCGCCGGTCATTTTGCCCAGGTGGTGCGCACCGTGCGTTTGGGCGCCCCTGGAATTACTATAGAGCTCTTGACGCCAGATTTTCAAGGCCAGGCCGAGGCCCTGGAATCAGTGGCGGCCTCTCGCCCCGAGGTCTGGGGCCACAATGTCGAAACCGTGCCCCGCCTCTACCGCCAGATTCGGCCGGGAGCCAGTTATCAGCGCTCCCTCCAGTTGCTGGCCCAGATCAAAGACCTGGCCCCGGAAATCGTGACCAAATCCGGGCTGATGCTCGGTCTGGGGGAGACCCCGGACGAGGTTTATCAGGTTCTGAAAGACCTGCAAACCGCGGCCGTGGCTCTGGTCACCCTGGGGCAATATTTGGCCCCTTCCGGCGCGCATACCCCGGTAGTCCGGTATGTGACACCGGAGGAATTTGACCACTGGGGCCGGACGGCCTCCGAAATGGGCTTTTGCGGTGTGGCCGCCGGACCGTTGGTCCGCAGTTCTTATCACGCCGGAGAGTTGTACCGCAAGGTAGCATTACCTTGACAGAACTCACCGTTGTCTGATATTTATCGCAAGATGTGTGCTCAGTAGTTATAAAAAAAATTATAGGAGTGCCTATATGCTAGTCAGGCTTTCCTGGTCGGCCCGCTTAATGCTGCCAGTGCTGATTTCCCTGTCCACTCTAGCCATCCCCGCGTTCGCTCTTACTCCCCAGGAGGTGGTGGCCCGGGTGCAACAAAAATATGATATTACCGGGGCCTTTAAAGCTTACTTCCGGCAGGAATCCCGCCTGCGGACCTCGGGGACGACAGATACCGCTGAAGGTTTGGTATATTTCCGCAAACCCTGCCAGATGCGCTGGGAATATCAAAAGCCGCCGGGACAGCGCAAAGAGGTGATTTCCGATGGCCAGCAGGTGTGGATTTATATTCCCCAGGACCATATGGTAATGGTTTATCCCCTGGGCCAGGTCTTGCGCTCCGACCTGGTAATGCGGTTCTTCTCCGGGCTGGGTGAGCTGCAGAAAGATTTTAACATTGCCTGGCGGCGACCTTATCAGGAAGGCCGGCCGCTAAAAATCGATCTGCGGCCGGTAACTCCCCAGCCCGAACTGCAATGGCTGGCACTAACCATTGACCCCCAATCCTATGTCGTGCAGGCCCTGGAATTTGCCAATGCCTACGGTGATCAGACTTACATAACCTTTAACCAGTTGCAGCTTAATGTGCAATTAAAGTCTGATTTCTTTTCTTTCACTCCCCCGCCGGGCGTCGAAGTGGTAACGGACTCCATGTAATGGCCGGTGATCGGCTAAACCCCCAGACTTGGGAGCCGGGAGGATCGAAAAGTCTAGACTTAGAGATAATTCGAGATGGATTTAAACCCCAAGCAACAGGAAGTGCGAGAGTGGCTGGCCCGACGTCAGGCCATTCTCCTGGCCCATAACTATCAACCCGGAGAAATCCAGGACATTGCCGATCTGACCGGCGATTCTTTGGGTCTATCCATCGAAGCGGCCCAAACTACTGCGGCCGTAATCGTTTTCTGCGGGGTCCGCTTTATGGCCGAGACCGCCGCCATCCTGTGCCCGGATAAATTGGTACTGCTGCCCCGCCTGGATGTCGGCTGTTATATGGCCGATACCATTACGGCCGCCGCGCTTAGAACCCGGAAGGCCGAATTACCCGGGGTCCCGGTGGTAACCTATGTTAATTCCTATGCCGAGGTCAAGGCCGAAAGCGATATTTGCTGTACTTCGGCCAATGCCGTCCGGGTGGTTAACTCACTCCCCGAGCCTCGGGTGTTGATGGTGCCGGATCGCAACCTGGCCCTCTATACCGCCCGTCATACCAGCAAAGAGGTCCTGTACTGGCAGGGATGTTGTAATATTCACGACAACTTTACCAGAGCCGAAGCGGAGGCCTGCAAAGCCGCCCATCCCGAGGCCATCTTTATGGCCCATCCCGAATGCCGGCCGGAGGTTTTGAACCTGGCGGAAGTGATTCGCAGTACTTCCGGAATGTTGGTCTATGCCCGTCAGTCCACGCAATCGGAATTCATTGTCGGGACCGAAATGGGCCTGATCCATGCCCTGCAAAAGGAAAACCCCGATAAGAGATTTTATTGCCCCTCATCCTGCCTGCTCTGCCCGGACATGAAGCGCATTTCTTTGGATGACGTTATCTCAGCCTTGCGCGAGCTGCAGCACGTCATTCAGATCCCCGAAGCGACCCGTCTCAAGGCCCTGACCGCGGTCAACCGGATGCTGGCCGTGCCTCGCGATTAACTCTTTAATACCAAGTTCTTATTGAAATGCAACAAACTCATGGCTTAATTCATTGATTAAATTAAGTATTTCAACAGAAAACAGAAAACTAAAAACAGAAAACGGTATAAGACCGGGTTCCAGATGGCCGCTTCAGGACCCTGGGCCTGGGAGGCCAGATCCTGCCAAAGGATAAACAGACGGCGGAAGGCCGGGGTAATCTTTAATGCTGGATTTCGCAGCCAGCCCTCAATTTCGGCGATGCTAAAAAATCCGCCGGCGTCGATCTCCTCTGCGTTCGGGTGGGGCTCGGTGTCCGCCCGGCAAGCATAAAATTCTACATGTTCCCAACCGGTCTGGGCCGAGGGACCGATCCGGGCCAACCGGTAAAGTGGGGCGCTAAGCCCCAATTCTTCCTCTAATTCCCGTCGGGCACAGGTTTCATAACTTTCCCCGGGGTCGACATGTCCCGCGGCAGAAGAGTCCCAATGTCCCGGGTACTGGTCTTTTTGGGCATTGCGCCGTTGCAGATAAAGACGACCCTGATCGTCAAATACAAAGATGTGCACGGCGCGATGCATTAACCCCAGCCGGTGGATCTGGCGGCGGGATGCCTGTCCGATAATCAAATTTTTTTGGTTTACTACCTCAAGTTTTTCCATCGTGCTTCCGATAACTAAAATACAGGGTGGAGACCTGGCAAGCCAAAAATAAGTAAAATAGCCCTAACTATTACAGTTAATTCCTGATCATCCTAAAGTTCTAGGTCACCGAGAGGTAATCGCCAAGCTAATCCTCTGGTTACAGCTTTGACCGCCTAAGCCGGAAACCGGGGCGAGTGAAAAACCCCCAGACTTTGCCCCCAGACTTATTCTATAAAGGTTTATGGCTGTATTATAAATAACTTATGAAAATGGCGTAAATTTTGCAAAGTCTATTCTACAAAGAAAGCAGTTACCTGAGGCACGTGAGAGTTCGACGCGGCAAGCCTCCTGTGGACCAAGGATAGGACGTTACATCGATGGCGGGGCGTGGAACCGTAGATACGGCTGCTATCAAAAATATCCGTATGGCGCTCAAAGAATTGGCCCAGACCCTGATCATGGTCAATGGGAATATAAATTTTTTAATAACCGAACTAAATCATGAACTAATCTATAGCGAAGCCTTACAAACCGTTAACCAGCAGTTAAAAGTGATCTTGCAAATTATCGTTGAAATCAGAAGCCAGATTGCGAGATTAGACCAGTACAGGGGATCACTGATGACATTAGAAGAGCAACCCCAGTCAAATAATACCCCGCAATGGTACCCTGAACCTGGTGGTGAAGAACCTAACTTTGCAGTAACACCAGAATTTGTTAAGAATCTGGCCGACGCTGGCCGAAATATCCGCCAAAGACTGCATGAATTAGCCCAACCCCTAGTGGTGGTTACGGGGACAGTTGATTTGTTGCTCATGGAGGTCGATCAG
>Ga0164318_10003955_pt1 | contig 14127 bp, 11 predicted proteins | sample GuaBasSedimGuay9_FD_113734 | JGI IMG/M metagenome (GOLD analysis project Ga0164318, IMG submission 113734) | Subseafloor sediment microbial communities from Guaymas Basin, Gulf of California, Mexico - Guay9, Core 4571-4, 0-3 cm | ecosystem: Environmental > Aquatic > Marine > Hydrothermal vents...
AGGTCCTCTACATTATCATCGGGAAGAATAAAGAATCTTCCTTTTATATAATCTGTAAGTTCTGTTCTCGAAGAATCTACTTCGTACTGTCCTATAAAGTACTTTGTCTTCATCTCTGCAGGATCATATCTAAGCATTAGCTGATGTTCAGTTTTTTCGTTGTTAAAACGAACCATGCCCCCCATAGAATCTGCTGATGCTTTGGGAATATTAAGGTATGAATAATTTCCAAATCCTATATCAGTGTTACCAATTCTTACACTTTTTAGAAAATTTTCATCCTCTGCCTCATAACCAAAGAGAATAGTATTAAGGTTATAGTCATCAATAAAAGATGCTTCAAAAAAGTAACTGTTCATAAGCCATAGTGAAATGAAAATATCAGGTCCATGGGTTAACTGCATACCGGATTGTATTCCTGGAAAAGAACTCTCTTTTATAGACTCGCTTTCAGAATTCCATGAAAAACCGTATCCTCCGCGAAATTGGGTTTCCCATGTTCCCAGAAGGTAAAGATCAACATCTGCGCCACCGGGACTGATAGAAAATATTGATTTGGGTGCCTCCTCTGAGGGCAGCAGTATAGCCTGTGAAAAGGCAAAGGGAGTTATTAATATAAATAAAATAAAAAATAGTTTTCTATATTTAATCATTGTGTTATTCTTAGTTATAAATATTCTATCACAGGTCGATATAAATACAAATGAGTCAAGAAGAAGAAAAAGCAAAATTATTCGTTACAAGATTATTATCAAATCCAACTCTGTTAACTCTTAATCCTCTTCAGAAAGAGGATCAGATTATGAGTTTTATGGAGATCAATGCAGACCAACTTAAACCAACTCTTTCGTCAAATGCTTTTTTCCCGGGGCAGTCCTGGTTTAATATCCATAATTTACTAGTTAAGACTCTTAGATTATTAATAGATGAGTCATTGATTCCGGGAATACAACGACAGTTATATGACAAAATTGATTTTAGATTTATCTCAATCCTGAGACAGCAAAATTGGCCACAGGAAAAAATAAAAGAAGAGGTTCTTAATTTTATTAAAAATATTATAAGCTCTCCAGATGGCAGACGGGATTTTTCAGGAAGTTATAATGCAATTTCACGTCAAATTGTCGATAAATATATCAATTCTATTTTTGATGATCATTCTTATATTCATTTTGAACTGACAAAAGTTCAACGGCTGAAAATGAGCAAGGAAGAGGTAAAAGATATGATAAATACATCTTTACTTCTTAGACCTGCAATTTATGTATTTAGTTCAAGTATGAATAAAGACAGTTCCAGTGGAATAATTACACAAAATTTTGCTGAAAAAGTAGAAGAGTCCTTAATTAAGAAGATTCCTTCTTTACCTGGACCTTTAGTTAAGAGTGCAATTAGAAGCAACTTATCGTTTGAAGATCATAAATATCTTCAGGCAACAGCAAGATTAACTTCAATTATAAATTCTATGGCAAGATCATTTAAAGCGGATATGAAAATTGATAGAGGTGCTTCGAGTCCTGAAAAGAGCTGGTTTAGTATTGCAAGAAAAAATTACAAATATTTTGGATGGGATATTAAAATGTTGGACGAACTGTTTAGGTTCTCAGCCGAGAATAATTGGTAGGTATGTTGTATGCAAAGTAAAATAAAGAATTTTGTAGAATCAATAGTAATTTTAGCTATATTGTTGGTACTAATTCAAACTTTTCTTGAAGATTATGCAGTTTTAGCAGGATGGAGCTGGAATTTTCGAAAAATACTAATTTTTACAGGTGTAGGGTTTGATCTGTTTTTTTCAATAGAATTTTTAATAAGGTTTTTTTCTGCTCTAATGCAAAAGAAGGGCAGTATATATTTTATGGAGGGGAAGGGTTGGATAGATTTCCTTGCCTCTATTCCTCTTCTAGTTCTAAATAGCGGCCCGGCTTTTTTTGCCATAATAACAGGAAGTGGTTTTTTCTTTGGAATGGGTGGTCTGTTAAATATATTAAAGATAATAAAGGCCATTCGAATTGCAAGAGTTTTAAGATTACTCAGAATTCTTAAAATATTCAGACAGATTAAACATACTGGCAGTGTTATGGCTCAACGGCATGTTGCAAAAATAACAACTTTGAGTATCACCTCTTTTGTGTTTACTCTGCTTGTTTTTTCTATATTTAGTAGTTTAATATCCTTACCCTCAGCGGAAGGGAAATTTATTGATAATCAAAAAGCCAGCATAAGTAGTTTTCTCGAGAATGTAAAATCTGAAAACTTATCTCTATCTGCCTCTAATTTTTCTGATTATGAAGAAGATCTTTTAATAATTAAAAATAACGGGCAAACTATTTATAGCAGATATGATAATCCATTTTATGCAACTGTATTTGGCCCAGGAGATTTTCAGTATTTTAAAACTACAGAATATGAATTTTTCTTTGATGTTAGGGAATTAGCTCAAATACATGCAACAAATAATATATTGTTCTTTTTAGTTGTTGTAATGAGTGTTCTTGTCTTTTTAATATACTATAGTCCCCATTTTGCGTTAACAGTAACTGATCCTATTCATGTAATGAAAAGAGGTTTTCTCGAAACTGACTATAATTTGGAAGTAGAAATTCCAAATTCATATAAAAATGATGATATCTATAAACTTGGAGCACTGTACAATGAAAAATATCTGCCATTGAAAGTGAGGGAAACCGACACTAATACCGGTCATACAAATCTTTCAATGGATGATTTTGAAGATCTATTCAAATAAACAGAATATTCCCATGTACTAAAAGAAAGTATTATAACAATTATTAGTACAGGGTGGGCTCTATTAAACTGAATCTTTTGTAAAAAGATATAAACTTTCTATTTTTACTGTTCTATTTATAGAGAAAGTAGTAATAATATTTTTTTCACTTTTGAGCTTAAGTTCAAAAAAATGATCTATTGGTTCAAAATTTTCATCTTCAATTTTTATTTCAAAATGGAAAGTTCTTTCTTCATCATTTTCATCTGCAGCTATAGGAGCTGGCATAAATGTATAACTTCCATTGGTGCTTTTTACAATATTAAAAGGGTTTTGCCATGTATTATCAATCATTTTTGCCGGTGTGTTTTCAAATAGTAAGCTTATAGATAGATTCTCTATGGGAACAAAATTATCACCTCGAAGTACTGAACCAATGATGGAAGGGAAATTAAATAAATATTGTGTAGATATATTTTTATTTGTTTCTCCAACATTATAATATGATCGTTTTGTATTTGATACTTTTTTTATTCCAGCATTTATCAGAGTAACCAAATCTACTTTTGTTTGAATACGATCATGATAATTATCTTCAAAATGGAGAAGGCCTCTTCCAGATATAATATATTCAGGATTAATTCTGTTAAGAACATAACAAGCTACATCAAGACGACACTGAAGACAGTCAGCCATATCGAATCCTTCTTTTCGTTTATCTTCAAAAATATCATTTACTGTATCCAGGACAATGCTTTCCATTATGTTATGTATATTCATAGTTAAACCTCCACTTATAAGTACAAATTAATTATAACAAATATTTTATCAATTATCTAATCATTTTTTACAAAAAGATCATCATTGAAATTGTGAGCAGCAAAAATATGCTCTCTTGTTAATTTATCAATATGAGATAACTGTTTTATTATTGGTTTAATTTTTGATCGTATATTTGTATCTTTATGGGGGCAATTAAAAACTGAAACAGGCAGATCACACTCTTTTACAAGTTTTTGAATTACACTTTCTTTTACTTCACACATTGGTCGTAATATATATATTTTACCCTTAAAAAAATCCTGAACTGGTTTCATTGTTGAAAAATTGCCACGGAAACACAAATTCATTATTGATGTTTCTGTAAAATCATCTAAATGGTGCCCTAGTGCAATTTTTGAAATATTATTTTTTTCTGCATATTCAAAAAGTATTCTTCTTCTGTTTCTTGAACATAGATAACAGTTAAAAGAATTTTTAAATGATTCAGGAAACATGTGGGCATTAATTATTTCAAATGGAATATTTAAAACTGTAAAAAAATCTTTAAGTTTTTGGGTTTCTTCTGCATCTATGGCATATTCACGCCAGTTTATCATTACAGCTTTTAAATTATAAGTAATAGGTAACCATTTTAACCGAAGTGACAAAGCTAGAGCCAAAGCTAATGAATCTTTCCCACCGGATATACCTAAAAGTACTGTATCCCCCTGGTTAATCATCTTAAATCTATTAATACCTCTTCCTGTTTGCTTTACAAAACGCCGAATCCAGGTGGGAATATCACCTTCTACTAAATTTTCTACACTTATCAATACCGGCTCCTTAATTATTAAAAGTACAAAACCTATAGAAAAATTGCATTCCAGGATTTTCTTTGATAACATTTCCTGATATAGTAATTAGTATATCTATTTAGCAAGTCTATACTAGCCTAAAAAATATTGCTTGTTTACAGATAACTTATAGTGCTTTTAAGGTGAAATTAAATATAATGGAGGCTTGTGTGATGTCTATTGAATTGGTTTGTTTTTGGCTTTTTTCGCCAGTTCTACTACTCTGTATTAGAGAAGAAGTTTTTTTTGACACAGTAACTGAGACACAGCGCAAAAAGCTTTAATGAAAAAATTATTAAAAAGTTTTAATTACCTTGTATTGATAATAATAGTTTTTAGTTTTTTCCTTTTTTCCTGTAAAAAAAATGATAATATAAATACAACTAATAGTAATGAAAAAGTAGAAGATGAAAAAATAGTGGCAACAAATACTCTGGTCTTTGGAGAAGAACGTAAAAAATCAAATTCCAATCAAAATAATATAAGCAGGGAGAAAACTTTTTCTGAAATTGATAAGACTGATATTATGGGACAGTTATTACCAATTGTTTCAAAATCTATAATACCTGAAGATATGGTAATTGGATCACTTCTGGATTATAATAGTCAAAACCTAGTTTCCGGAACTTTACCCTTTTTAGTTGTTACTTTTTTTAATGATATGAGTAAGGGGGTAATCAATAAAGATATCCTGCATCCTTTATTTAGTGAGTATATTCAAAAACTCTACAGTTCAAATATTAATGAGCAGTTTACTACCATAAGAATAGGTAATATAATTGATAAAAGTGGAATTGTTTCAGCAAATATAAGATTATTCACTAATACTGGTAGAGTTGATGGAGAGGTTACGGCAGATAGATTTGAAGGAGAATTACTGTTGAGTAATATTTCAATTGATTTTGTGCAATTAGATGAGATTTATTTAAGAGAAAACCTTGAATATAATCCTATGAATTATTCAAATCTACTATTAAATTATTAAAGGGATATTTAAAAATACTATGATAAGATAGAATAAAATTCTTTTTATCATCATAATGGAGAAATTATGGGAACTGAAATGGGACGTATTGAACAGGAATTTATTCTTACTAATATTATTGAGAAAAAACTTCCAGTTAAACTCCATTTAAAAAAAGTTGAAGTTGAAGGTATTTTTCTTTCTTTAGAAGAAGATAATCTATTATTTTCAAGCAGTGATAGTACACTTTCAGATATGTCCATTGGAGAGAATATAGATTTCTTTTTTGCTTTTTTTAGTCATACTATGACTTTTAGCAGTAAAATACTTAAAGAGGGTAATCCTTTAAAGGTTTCTTTACCAAAAAAAATATATAAAAATTTAAAAAGAAAATTTGTACGAGTTGAAACGGGGAAAGATATTGAGCTTTCTTTTACACTTGAAAATGCCAGGATTGTATTGGATTTTCCAAAAACTCAGGAATATGAATCTTTAGAAGCTGATGTTTATTCTGATGATTTTGATTCATCAAACTTAATTGAGCTTTTTCAACAGTTTAAATCTTTAGCTTCTTCATATGCAGATGAAAGTGAAATAATTATGCTTCGAGGTAAAACCCTTGAATCCTTTGAAGAAAAAATTATTACCGATACAGGAAAAAGCTTTCTAATTCCTGATACATCTATGCCACTTCCTGATAAAAGTAAAATTAATTCTGAATTTGCTATAACAGAGGAAAGTTTTTTAGATCGTCATGGAGACGAAATTGTACTTTATGAAAAAAACTTAAGACAATTAGAAATTTTAATAAAACAAAAACATGAAAATGGGATATATGCAGAATTATTAACACCTGTTATTTATCATGAATATGTTGTTAGCTATATTAGATTATTTAACAATAGATCAAAAAATAAACCATTTACAAATAAAACTTTAAATTTTGTACGTGAATTTTCTCGAATTCTGGCCTACTCTCTTGATAAACAGGGTTATTTTGTTGACGGAGAATTGAGATCAAGTGAATATAAACCCAAAATAATTGATTTGAGTGCTTCCGGGCTTCTTTTTACCCATCCCGAAAAGAAACTATCGGAAATGTTGGGTATGTATGGTGATTTAAAGCTAGTTTTAAAAATAGGATCCCGTAAGCTTGAGATGTTATCGAGAGTAATGCGAAAGTATAAAGTAAAGGATATTTATTTTTATGGAATACAGTTTCTTGAGGTTTCACCTGAAGATTTTAGATTTCTATTTGAACATGTTTATGGTCGTCCTTTTTCTGATAATGATGATAGATTCTGGGAAGGTGGTGCAGAACCTCCTGAACTTAATTTTTAATTTTAATTTGCTATTATATTTTACTATTTAAGGTTAGAATAAAAGCATATGATTTATATTTTAATTGAGTTAAATGGGTTCAGGCAGTTAAAAAAAATAGATAGTATTTTTACTGACGAAATTGTCAAGTACATAACAAGAACTTTTTCAAGTGATGAATGCAGTTTTGTAGAACAGAAAAATAGTATATTCATTTTTTCGTGTAAACCAGATAGAGAGAATCTTACCTCTTTATTTAATAATACTATAAATTTATATAATTATTTAAATTCTATTAAAATAGAATTGTCTGGATTTAATCTTTTAATAGATTATCTTTCAGGTGAATATACTAATCAACATTTTAAGATACTTATTCAACATTTATTTACATTGGAAGATGATGAATCTTTCTACATAAGCTCAGAAAATTTAAGTTTATTTGAAAAATTTGCAGATTTTGAACAAGAAGGGGATTTTTTAAAATTAGTAGCCTATCATGAAAATAAAATTGATAATGATGAAACAATAATCAATGTTCTTTCTCATTCAAGAGAAATGGAAAGGTTCTTCGATTACCTTTCCCCATTAATAAATAATGAAAAAAGAGGTATGTTTTTTTATTATGGAGAAAATGTTCCAGGATTATCAATAATGAGTTATTGTATAGCCGGATTACTTCAAGGTAAAGATTCGGATATTCCCTGGTTATATATAAAACCAGAAAATAGTAAAATATCTTATACTAATTCTATAGTTAACTGCATGGATAGACAGTTTTTAGATAAGGTCCCATCTTTTTTAAATAAACCTGAATTATCTCTTTGGGGTGATAAAAAACATTTAATTTTTAATACAAATAGCATTGTATTTGATGAGGATGCAATTATTCTTTTTCGAATCTATTTAAAAGCTTATTCTTCTTTTATGGAAGAAAAATTAATGCCTGCAATTATTTTTATATTAGATTCCCATGACTTTGAAGATTTGGAACTAAAGTATATATCTGATGTATTGGAAGATCTTTACATTGATTTTAATTTAATACCGGTTTTGTTTTCAGAAAATGAGGCTATTCCTGCTCCTTTTTATGGGTTTCAGGGTATAAAAGTCAAATCAAAAGCCTGGGAATTAAATATTAATGACTCCTTTCAAATAGAGTCACCAGTTTCTTTTTATCACTTTTCTTTAAATTATGAAAAAGAAAATATCAGATTAAGTGGCCCTGATTCAACTTTGAAGGTATTAAATGAACTGGGGCATAATTCAAGACGGTTTTTAATAATTTATAGTTTATTTTATAATTTAGCCGATAAAGAAGAAATTATTTCATATCTCTCCACAGATCAAAATGATAAATATCGAAATGAGAATTATTATTTTGAACTGGTAGCTAAGGGACTGATTTTTCCTGATAAAAGTGCAGAACCAGTATTTAAAGATATTTATAAGACTATTTCATATCGTTTCAATTCTGAGGACGAACTAATTATAGACAAAATCATTAACAACGTATTAGATAAATCAAAAGGTTTCAAAATAACTGTATATGAAAAAATTGCAAATTTGTACAGAAAACTTGGTAAATTATTTAAAGAAGCAGAATATCTGCTTAAAGTTATTGATCTATTAATTATATCTGGTAAAACAGATATAGCTGGTCCATTTTTTGAACGAATAGCTTCTTTATTACGAGCTGATATAGAAGACAAGAAAATAATTGAATTAAGACAAAATATATATTTTCTAAAAGCTGCTATTTATGATAATAAGGATGACTTTGCTGCTGATATAAATATAAGATTAAATAAATGTGAGGTTGAAAATCAATTTCTAAATACAGAAAGAAAGATAGTGTGTTCTGAATATTTATTTGCAATGTATAAATATAAAAAAAGTCTTGATATTGCAAAAACTGCATTAATTGATATTCAGGATTCTAAAAATTTTAATTTAAAAACTATTATCAATTTACATTTAGCAAGAATTTTAATGGGAATGAAAAGAATTGACGAATCTATGGATTATTTTAAAATTGCCAAAGAAACTGTAGATAGAGAAAGTGATTTATATATTCTTATTGAAATTAATACTCATGAAGCTGTTGTAAATTTTATAGATGGAAACTTTTCTGAAAGTTTAAGACTTGTAGATGATTCATTATCTCTCTGTAAAAAAACTGGTCGAAGAAATTGGGAATTATTTTTATTATTTTTAAAAGGTCGTATTTCGTTTGAACTTGGTGACTATTCCAATGCGGTGATACTTTTTTCGGAAGGATTGAGGCAGTGTGATATTTACATGTATACAAGTAAAAAAAGTTTTTTTAATATTTGGATGGGAAGATCTTACATATATATGAAAGAAATTCGTTATGGTTTAAAAATATTAATGGATTTTCAAGATTATCCTGAAGCTCTTTATTTTTCTTCAGAGGGTTTGTTTTTTCTCGAAGAATATAATAATGCATATGGAACAATTAATTTAGCCTTTACAATGGAAAGGGATAGAAACAGGTTTTTTTGTTCTTCAAATATTACTTCCTTTGAAAGCGGTTATGATTTTATTGAAGACAGATGCCTGGTAGTTGAAGGGGGGTATGGTGTTCTGTTTCAGCTTATAAGGGCATTTAGAGCTTTTTTAATGTCAAAAACTAAAAATGAAATAGAAGGAAGGTTAGAATTAGCAAAACTTACCAGAGAAGAACGTCTTTCAGATATAGATCTTAATAATGGGTTTTATTATTATTTACACTCATTAACTCTTCCCAGGCATACTGGTGCAGAGGCTGTAGATCGTTTAACCTTACTTAGTAAGGCATTAAGATATATTCAAAAAACTGCAAGTAATATTGATAACCCCAAACATCGTCAGATGTATTTAAGCCGTAACTACTGGAACTCCGGTCTTATGAAAGAAGGGCGGGCTCAAAAGCTTATTTAATAACATTTTCAAGGATATCAAGAGCTTTATCTATCTCTTTTTTAGTTACAATAAGAGGCGGAACAAAGCGTATTACTTTTTCCCCTGCGCCCACCAGAAGTAATCCTTTTTCCCTGCAGGCAGATATTATTCCGGATATTCCAGAAGAAAATTCAATTCCCATCATGAGACCTATCCCTCTAATATTTATAATAGAGGATTTTTTACCCTGTAGTTCTATAAGTTTTTGTTTTAGATATACGCCAGCTTCCTTTGCATGTTCTATAAGGTTATTATCCAGTAATTCAGTCATTACTGCATTAGCTCCACTACATACAAGGGGATTACCACCGAAAGTTGCGGCATGATCTCCAGGTTCAAACTGACTGAATTTATCTGTTGAAAGAATAGCTCCTATAGGTAACCCACCTCCAAGTCCTTTAGCAAGACAAATTACATCCGGGTATACATCAAAGTATTCATGGGCAAATAGATATCCGGTTCTTCCAATTCCCGATTGAACTTCATCAAAAATGAGAACAATGTTTTCTTTTGTACAAAGAGATCTTACTTTTTTTAGATACTCTTTATCTGCCGGGTGTATACCACCTTCCCCCTGTATTGGTTCTATAATAACTGCACATACATCTGAATCAATTTTCTGTTTTAAATCATCAAAATTATTAAATTCTGCAAAAAAAACACCTGGAATTAAGGGTACAAAGGGGCTCTGATATTTTTTTTGTCCTGTTAAAGAGAGAGCACCTGTTGTCCTCCCGTGAAAAGACTGGTGCATAGCAACTATTTTCCATGCACCATTTTTTTTAGTTTTGCCAATTTTTTTGGCAAGTTTTAAAGCTGCTTCAACTGATTCTGTTCCACTGTTACAAAAAAAGGCCTTATCAAAATGGCTGTTTAAAGTTAGTTTTTCAGCAAGTTCTATTTGTTCCTTATTTAAGAACAAATTTGAATAATGGATAATATTTTCTAATTGCTTTTTTATTGCTTTGTTAAATTCGGGATGATTATATCCCAAAGCATTTACTGCAATACCTGCTATAAAATCAAGATATTCTTTTCCGTTACTGTCTTTTACATAACATCCCTTTCCGGATACAAGTGAAAAAGGTAATGAATTATAAGTATGCATTAGTACGTTATTCGCTTTTTTCTGTAGATTTTCCATTATTGTTCCTTATAAATTATTGTTCCAATGCCCTTTTTAGTAAAAATTTCCAGTAGAATTGAATGTTCAACTCTTCCATCTAAAATATGAACTGAGGAGACTCCATTATTTACTGCCTTAACAGCAAAATCCACTTTAGGTATCATTCCACCATTTATTATTCCATTTTTTTTCAAATTTTCAATTTCTTTCAGAGTTGTTTGGTGAATTAAAGATTTTTCATCTTCTATATTGCGTAAAATACCTGGAATATCAGAAATATATATTAACTTTTGGGCTTTTAGGGCAGAAGCCACTTCAGACGCTGCCATATCTGCATTAATATTGTAAGTATTACCATTTGAATCAGAAGCAATAGGGGCAATAACTGGTGTATATTCATTATCAAGAAGCACATTAAGTAAACTGGTATCTATATTTGTGAGGGTTCCTACATACCCAAGATCACCACTGGCTGTAATAAGTTTCTCTGCTGTAAACAGCTTGCCGTCTTTTCCTGAAATACCTATTGTCTTAATATTATGGGAAGCTAAAAGATTTACAATATTTTTATTTACTCCTCCGGAGAGAACCATCTCCACAGTTTCCATAGTCTCTTTATCAGTAACTCTCATTCCATTAATAAATTCTATTTTTTTACCAATCTTATCCAGCATTTTATTAATAGCAGGGCCTCCACCATGGACTATGACAGGCTTCATACCAACATATTTCATCAGTGCAATATCTTCTATAATTTTTGCTCTTATTAAGTCATTAGTCATGGCACTTCCACCATATTTAATGACAACTATTTTACCGTTAAATTCCTTTATATAAGGAAGAGCCTCAATTAAAACACCTGCTTTTTCAATATATTTTTCCATTGTCTTTCCTTATTTATATTTGGCCTTATTTATATTTGGCCTTTATTATGTATGGTAATCTGCATTTATTTTGACATAATCATAGCTAAGGTCACATCCCCATGCTGTTGCTGAGTTGTTTCCACCTTCAATATTTATGGTTATATAAACATCTTTTTGTTTTAGAATTGCTGCAGCAGAGCCTTCATCAAAATGATGGGGTTCTCCATTCTGCATAACACAAACGTATCCGGTCGCTCCCTGAAAGTATATAGAAACTTTCATCGGGTTAAAGTCTGCACCGGAATAACCCATGGCAGCAATTATTCTTCCCCAATTTGGATCTCCACCAAAAATTGCTGTTTTTACAAGACTTGAACCAATAACCGATTTTGCAATTTTTTGTGCATCTGTTAAACTATCACATCCGTTTACTTCTACTTCAATAAGCTTGGTTGCACCTTCTCCATCCCTTACAATAGACTTTGCCAGATGCTTGCTGATAGTAAATAAAGCATCTGATAAAAGTTTAAAACTTTCATCTTCTTCTGCTATTGGATTATTTTCTGCTTTCCCATTTGCCATAACTAATACCATGTCATTTGTGCTGGTATCTCCATCTACACTTATCATATTGAAAGTTTTATTTACGGTAGTATCCAATGCTTTTTGGAGGAGACTTTTATTGATATTTGCATCAGTTAATATAAACCCCAACATTGTTGCCATATTGGGATGTATCATTCCTGAACCCTTTGCAATACCTGATATTGTTACATCCTTTTTATCTATTTTAATTGTTATACTGGCATATTTTTCATTTAGATCGGTGGTCAGTATAGCTTGTTCTGCGCTTTCTAATCCTTCAGGGTTAGAAGTTAGCAGTGGTACTGCAATTGGTATTGCCTGTAACATTTTATTCATAGGAAGATTTACACCAATTACGCCAGTAGACGCTGTTAATACAGAATCTTTTTTAATATCCAGAGATCCAGCAAGATTGCCAGCAAGCTTTATATTATCTTCCTCTCCCTTTTTCCCGGTACATGCATTGGCATTTCCGCTATTTATAATAATAGCGTCTATAGTCTTCTGTGTTTTTAATAATTTTTTATTTCTATTAACACAGGCTGCACTAAATCTGTTTTTTGTAAAAACTCCTGCAAATGTTGAAGGGGATTCACTAAAAAGAATAGCCATATCTGAGTTTTTTCCTTTTATATTTCCATGAAATCCTATTGCTTTGAATCCCTTTGGTAAAATGTATTTTTTTGTTTCCATATGTGTTGTACCTCTATCCTAAATTACAGTTGGAACAGCATTGAGACCAGAATCTTCATTAATGCCGAACATAATATTCATATTTTGAACAGCCTGACCAGCTGCACCTTTTATTAAGTTATCAATTACTCCTACTATAATAACCCTGTTTGTTCTTGGATCTGTTTTAATTCCAATATCTACAAAGTTGGAATTTCTAACAAATCTTGTTTCCGGCAAGCTGCCATCGGGATATATCCTTATAAACTTTTCATCTTTATAGAAATTTTTATATAGATCAACTATTTCGTTAGAACTAATATCTTTTGTAAGGGATGCATATACTGTTGTGAGTATTCCTCTGTTCATAGGAATAAGATGAGGTGTAAAAGATAAAATAATATCTTTTCCTGCTATGACACTTAGTTCCTGTTCAATTTCCGGTGTGTGTCTGTGAGTACCTATTCCATAGGCCTTAAAGGATTCATTACTTTCAGTAAAATGTGTAGGTAAACTTAAAGATCTTCCTGCACCGGAAACTCCGGATTTTGCATCAATTATTATTGAAGAAAGATCTATTATCTTTTTCTCTACTAATGGGGCAAGGCTCGTAATTGAACAGGTTGTATAACATCCCGGATTTGCTACAATCCGGGCATTTTTAATTTTTTCTCTGTTTAATTCACATAAACCGTATACAGATTCTTCAAGAAAAAATGGAGTAGGGTGTTTAACCTTGTACCAGTTTTCATAGATCTCTTTATCTTTTAGCCTGAAATCTGCACCAAGATCAATAATTTTTACTTTTTTTAGAAGACCTTCTGATATTTGACCTGCTGCCAGACCATGAGGAAGAGCAAAAAATATTACATCGCAATCGTCAGACATTTGATCTGCATTCATGTTAACCAGTTTTGTATCTATAATTCCTGTAAAATTTGGATAAACTTCAGATAATTTCATTCCTTCATAACTGTGAGAGGATAGATATATTAACTCTACTGATTTGTGATTGTATAATAATCGTATTAACTCCTGGCCAGCATATCCAGTTGCTCCAATAATTCCTGCTTTTATCATGATTTTATGTATCTCCAAATGGTAATTATAGATCTATGATAAGTTTTACTGTTCATTACTGTCAATCAGAAAGGCACAGCTTAATAATTACATAATTTAATAAGGGGATTAGATTTTTTTGATTCGATTATCAATCAAATATCTATAAGAGCTTCTTCAAAGTTGGCTTCTTTTGTAAATGTCATGATCATTCATTTAAACTGGAA
>Ga0164318_10003956_pt1 | contig 14122 bp, 9 predicted proteins | sample GuaBasSedimGuay9_FD_113734 | JGI IMG/M metagenome (GOLD analysis project Ga0164318, IMG submission 113734) | Subseafloor sediment microbial communities from Guaymas Basin, Gulf of California, Mexico - Guay9, Core 4571-4, 0-3 cm | ecosystem: Environmental > Aquatic > Marine > Hydrothermal vents >...
AAGTAGACGAACATGAAATAGCAAAAAGAAAAAAATTAGGGCGTCTAAGTATTTATGCGGCTGGTTCATATTCAAACTTCGTGGTTGGTTTTTTTGTATTTTTGATAATATCTAATATGTATTCTGTAGCGCCTGTTGGAATCGAAATTAAAAGAGTCGTCCCTTATGGGCCTTCATTTGGAATTTTAAAGCCCAAAGATGTTATAATTAAAGTCAATGGTACTTCCATTACCAATAACGCTGGTTTTGACAATCAAATCAGTAAAATTAAGCCTTTACAAATTGCAAATTTTTCTATATTTAATATACTTTCAAATACTTACCGTAATGAGTTAATAAAAACAGGCTTTAACCCTTCATACCTATCGACAGGGCTATCAAGGTGTCGATTTCAACCTGAGCCCAAGATATCTATAGTTACAGGCGTTAATTTAACGCAATTAAATGTAAATATGTTAAAAGAAATTGATAATTCAAAATTAAATTTTGAGTCTAGTTCCAACCAGTTAAACATTACTTTATACTTGAATATTAGTAAATATCCGACTATTTATAAAAATGAAATTACAAAAATAATGGTAAATATTACTGGTATTTTTAATAATTCAAATAATAACATCTCAATTTATTTGAAAAATCGAAGTAGTCCCTCTAATGATTATTTATTAGGTCAATTTGATAATACACAATTGATTAATTTTGAATATATAAATATATCATCATCATCTGTAAATTTAAGCCAATTTATTGGCACAAATTTTTTAATAGAATGCAGGATAATTGTTAATAATACAAGTGCATTTCGTATGTCTTTGGATGAGTTTAGTTTTTACATTATCACAAACAAAACTATTGGGTGGTATGGTATTTATTCTTATGACTATTATCCACCTGTAGGACTTGGTAAATATATATATGGTGCACTTGACCCTCATGAGAACCCATTATTTGAATCGTTTTTCTATATTTGGTTACTATCGTGGGGTATTGCATTTATGAATTTACTTCCGATACCATTTTTTGATGGTGATCGATTAATCGTGGACTTAATTTCTAAACCTGGTGAAATATATCCTATTCCTCCTAAAAAAGAGGATACAGAAACTGAAACAAATGGTTCTAGCAATAAAAAAGATAAGGTTAAAAAAGAAAAACTTCCATGGACCTATAAAAAGACGATAATATGGGTTATTCGAGGGATCGCGATATTTCTTTTGATATCGAATATTGCGTTATCAATTTATTGGATGGTCATGACTGGAAATTACAATATTTTTGAATTTCTTTAATTTATTTTTTAATGGTGCAGCAGAAAACGACAAAATGTTCAATCTGTAAAGTAAAAAATGCTGTATATTTTCAAAAACACTCCGGGTTATATTTCTGTAAAAAAGATTTTATTTTAAGTTTTGAACGGAGAATAAGAAGGAACATCAATAAATATAAATTACTTAAAGAAGATGACATAATTGCGATAGGTGTATCGGGGGGTAAAGATAGTCTATCGTTATTATACGCACTAAATAAAATTGAAAGTAAATTTACTAAATCAAAATTAATAGCTATTATGATCGATGAAGGAATAAAAGGGTATCGAAAAGAAGGTATTAAACTAGCCGTTCAAATGACAAAAGAATTAGGAGTTTCTCTTAAAGTATTTTCCTTTAAAGATCTTTTTGGTTATACCCTAGATGAAATAGTAGAAATTGCTCGTAAGAAATTACCCAACGGTCCAGCTCCTTGTTCATATTGTGGCACTCTTAGAAGAAGAGCTCTAAATTACGGCGCTAAATCGGTAAACGCAACAAAATTAGCTACAGCTCATAACTTAGATGATGAAGCACAAACTTTTTTAATGAATATTTTGAGAAGTGACATAGACCGGATCGGGAGGACTGGGCCCTTAACTCAGAAACTTGATGATTTTTTTGTACCTCGAATAAAACCAATGCGTAATATTCCAGAAAAAGAAATAGTCCTATATGCACATTATAATAATATCCCATTTCATGGAGTCGAATGTCCATATGCCCCCATCTCATTTAGAAGCGATATTCGTGATTTTATCAATAAAATGGAACAAATCAGACCTGGAATAAAATATGCTTTATTAAATTCAGGTGATAAAATTAGAAGTTTTATAACGGTATCTAGACCAATATATACTTGTATTAGGTGTAATCAACCTTCTACTACAAAAATTTGTAAAGTATGTTCATTATTTGATAAAATTGGACTTACATTAAAAGATTTCTAAATTTAAAATTGATTTTAATTAATGTGAAAATATATGAATATTAAATCTGGCGGGATTATTAATCAAATTCTCGATTTAATCGATAATAATAAAAAGCTTGTTGAAATAAATCAAGATTTCAGAATTAGAACTGGGATCTTAAATTTTTTTAAATCTCGCGCTGATATTATGGAATTCAGAAATTTTTTAAATTCATTCAAAAAAATTTATGATAAAAAGAGTGATATGGGTGATTTTCAAACACCAATGGAGCTGACAGATAAAATTTGCGAATATATTTCAAAAACGGGTTTTAAACCGTCTATACTACTAGAACCAACTTGTGGTAGTGGAAATTTCATTTTTTCAGCACTAAAATATTTTCCTACTTTAAAATATATTTATTGTGTCGAATTACAAAAAGAATACGATTGGATTTTTAAAGTAAATTTATTATTGAAATCATTTTCGACCAAAATTAATGTAGAAATCGAATTTTACAAGGATAATATTTTTTCTCATAATTTTTCTGACAAATTTTTTAAATTTTTAAATTCTCCTTTTAATAAACTTTTAATTTTGGGTAATCCACCTTGGATAACCAATACCCGGCTTTCAAAATTAAACTCTAATAATATCCCTATTAAATCTAATATAAAAGGTCATAGAGGTATTGAAGCTATCACCGGTAAAGGAAATTTTGATATCGCTGAATATATTATCATTAGCTTACTTGATCAATTTTCTATTTATAGCGGAAAAATAGCTATTTTATGTAAAACTTCTGTAGTAAAAAATTTAATCAAAAATATTAACATATTGGACCTAAAAATTTCAAATATTAAGTCATTACTGATTGATACGAAAAAAGAATTTAATATAAAAGCTGATGCATCTTTATTTATAGCAGATTTAGGTAGCGAAAAAGAAAAAACATGTAAATTATTATCTTTTTACAATCCTGACCATATTTATTCCGTTTTTGGATGGGCTGACGATAAATTTGTTTCTAATATGCAATTATATATAAAATTCAAATATATTGATGGAAAATCACAAATGACATGGAGACAGGGCGTAAAACACGATGCATCAAAAATTATGGTATTAAAAAAGCTGGAAACTGATTTATACATTAACGGCTTAAATGAGACTATACAATTAGAGGAAGATAGATTATATCCATTTCTAAAAAGTTCAGACCTAAAAAATAGAGTTATTAAAAATTCCGATAAAAAAATAATTGTAACTCAAACCACCCTAAATGATGATACCACATTACTTGCCAACAAATATCCTAAATTATGGGCATATCTTAATAGCCACTTCAAATATTTAGACAATCGAAAGTCTGTTGTTTATAAAAATAGGCCAAGATTTTCAATTTTTGGAATTGGTGATTATGCTTTTAAACCTTTTAAAGTAGCAATTTCGGGGTTTTACAAGGAACCAAATTTCTCTTTAATATTTCCCCACGAAAATAAACCTGTCATGCTCGATGATACTTGTTATTATCTATCTTTTAATAATCTTGAAAATGCATTTTTCACATGGTTATTGTTGAGTTTAGATGAGATAAAAATGTTCTTAAAATCAATTGCCTTTTTAGACTCTAAACGCCCCTACACCAAAGATAAACTGATGCGAATAAGTCTAAATAATATTATTGACAATATTTCATTTGATACATTATTTGACCATTATAAGAAAAATTGCGAGCAGTTCATTTTTTATGATTTTAATGAAAATGATTTTAATAAATTTATAAAGTGGAAAAAATCCCCAACTAAAAATGAAGTTTCTAACAATAATTAACTATTCTTTTTTTAATTAGGGGTCTGTATTATTGTAGCCAAGATATTTTCAAATCGAAAAAAATAATAAAAAAGGGAGAGAAAAATATTAACCCAAGGGTAATGAACACCCAAATTCGAAAGTTCCACTTCTCACCAGCACCAGGGTCCCTATCTCTGACCCGTATCCTTAAAGCCTCAATCGTTAGGACTTAAGTTGCTACATCCCTGTCCTGGCTCGGTTCGTCCATTAAAGAGAGTGGTAAGCATCTTCCTTACGGAAGAGACCCTCTCACCGCTGAGCAATAAGGGCGAGCCTTCATTGTCGGAACGGTGGTTGTATGAGAAGCTTCAACATCCTCAGTTTGGGCTGTTAGCCCGCCGTATAGAGTTGCGGTCGGAATAATCCTCAAGGCACCTCTACTGCCTCGCCTAGTTCATTACCATTAATTAATATTAATACAAGATTTAAAAATGTTCTTTATCTATGATAAATTATTCATAAGAATTTTAATATTATTTTCATTATAGTAAAAATCGGTCTTTATTTAAAAGGAATCTTGGATTAAAGAAATTTATTTGGTGTTATTCCATCAAAACTATTTCTATAAAAGCTTTAAATACTGTGTATATATCTTAAATATTCTTATTTTTATTCCTTATTTAATCTTCATAAAAATAATTTTATTCTAGTATGGAATTTTTTATCATTTTTAAATATCTATCCAGAATTTCTTATAGAAAAAACTTTTTAAAGATTGATAAATGATTATACTAAATGAAATAAATAAAAATGCCGAGATATCCAAGCCTGGTATGGAGCGGGCCTGCTAAGTCCGTGCAGTAATGCTCGAGGGTTCGAATCCCTCTCTCGGCGTCCATTTTTGAATATTTGGTTTCTTTTATGGCGTGAATTTTTAATGTTTAGCGTTCTCGACTTATTCTGTGGAGCTGGCGGCTTTTCTCTTGGCTTTCAAAATGCTGGATACGAAATTATTTGTGGAATTGATATTGATCCTATTGCTTTAGAAACTTATAAAACTAACATTAATTGTAAATTCACACTAAATACTGACATATCCGAACTCCATTCGATAGATTTGATAAGAAATTTAAATAATTCTAATCTACCAGAGATCATTATTGCTTCTCCACCTTGTGAACCCTTTACTATTGCTAATTATAAACGGGAAAAAAACCAACTTTCAAGATTATATAATGACCCTACTGGTAGATTGGTATTAGATGCAATTAGATTAATTGGAGATTTACAGCCAAAAATTTTTGTAATGGAAAACGTCAAAAATCTTATTGATGGAGACCTTAGGGACGCTATAATTACTGAATTTAAACGAATTGGTTTTAAAAGCATTTATTTTAATATTATTTCCGCAGAAAAATATGGATGCCCTAGCTCTAGAAGACGCGTTTTCATTTCCAATAAAAGAATAAGGTTAAAATCAAATAAAATCACCTCTGAACAACATGTAATTAATTTTCTACCAAAAGAATCGTTATATGCACAGCTCCCAAATCATAAAGAAATCTCGATCCCCCAAAGGTATCATAACAAACTTTATAAATTGAAATGGAAACAGGCATTGGTTTATTTTCAAAGTGCTGCAGGAAAACGGAAAGCTTTTAAAAATTGGGAAAAATTAAATCCAAATGATATAGCACCCACAGTAATGGGCAATAGTCAATTTATACATCCATATGAAGATAGAGCCCTGACAGTAAGAGAACATGCCAAATTAATGACATTTCCAGATAATTTTATTTTTAAAGGCGGTATTAAAGCACAATATACTCAAGTAGGTGAAGCTGTACCTCCTTTAATCTCATTTAAGATTGCCCAATATTTATTAAATCAATACTTATAATAATTATTTATTAAGTTGAATAATAAAAAATATTAGATATTCTTTGTTTTTAATATATTTTATATTTTTCTTTCATATTAACTATTTTACAATGTTATTCTAGTCCAGTAAGGTATTCTAAATGAATCTTTCAAAATGAAGTTTAGAAAATTCTTATTCACTATATTGTCAAATGATTTAAAAATATCTTTAACAATTTAGTTAAAGAAAAATTATGAAAACAAATGGCAATAAAATTATTAAAATTAACGACAAAGAATATCAAATTCTATGTTCAATATGTGAAAAAGTTTCGGTTATTTTTAAAGTGGGAGAATTTTTTGGAAAAAAAGGGTTAATTTACTCGGGAATTGTACACAAAACGGTACTTGACTTAGATTATGCTGATATAATTTTTAGATTATTGGACCAAGGCAAAATTAGCGAAATTCATTCAATACTTAAAAAAACAGCTCTACCTAATATAGAAGATGGGATAGATGCGTATTGTCCAGTTTGTGATAAAATATATTGTAAAGAACATTATCAGACTATTGAACATTGGGATAATGGTTTTTTCGATTATATGGAAGGGGTCTGTCCTGAAGGTCATAAAAGAATAATTGATGATTAATGTCAAAAAGAAATGGTTTGATAATTTTGTAGATTAATTACCAATTTACTAAGTTTATAATCTTTTTAATATTGTATGTCTATGGAGAAAATAACCTAAAACAAATAGAACAATTCCCCAAATACTTAATATAATGAGGTCGTTAAAAATTCCCAGCAGTCCCACACCACAAGCGCTTTGTAAAAGGTCTACAAAATAAGTTATTGGAGAACAAAGAGCTATATAAAAGAATGTTGGCGATAACTGAGAAAGGGGAATAAAAATACCACTTATAAAGATTAAGGGGAATTTAATTAAAGAACTAATTGTCATTATATTTGCAGTTATATCAGTTGGAATAGCTGAAATTAAAGAACCTATTGATGAGCTTATCCAAGCCAAAAGAAAATCTCCTAATATAAACCAAATGGTTATCCAGCCAGAAATGGGAAGTAATAATATCAGAAATACATAAATAATGGAAGTTATAACTACAGCATAAATCATAGAGGAAAGTGTTACACTAAGGATCAAGTCCAATAAAGTAATAGGACATGATATCGTCATTTCAAGGTTTTTCTCCCTTGTTTCCCATGGAAATATTACCGGACTTATAGCTGTTCCTAAAAAGAATACCGCCATTCCCAAAATTCCACTAAATAATTGTATTGGACTTATTGTCCTTCCTATTATCCACGCAAAAATCATAAATACTGGTAAAAGGACTCCAAAAACGAGCACTGGACCTTTTTTAAAATAAAGTTCTAAATTTTTTCTAATTAATACCCATATCTGTCTCATTCGAACAATCATTTAATATCTTCCTCCAATATCTTTAGAAATATTTCTTCAAGTGATGATGGTTTTATCTCACAGGTTATAGGTTCTATTTTTAATTCTTTGATCAATTCTACAATTTTCGGAAAGTCATCAATTGTATTAGTAGTATAAAAATAAATCTTATTTTTCGTTGACGTTACTTCATAAGAAATGCCAAGTTTTTCAAATAATCCGAAATTATCAAAAGGTTTTTCAAATTCTAGCAAAATTTTGGATGCCGGAGCAAATTTTTCACGTAATTCATTTGGCGTACCTTTCGCTATGATTCGCCCTTTATTCAAAATTAAGACTTCATCACAGAGAAGATTGGCTTCGATTAAGTTATGTGTCGTTAATAATATAGTTTTCCCAGTATTTTTCAATTCGAGGATCTTGTTCCTTATAAATTGCAATGAATGAATATCTAGACCTGTAGTTGGTTCATCTAAAAAATAGAAATCTGGGTCATGCACCATAGCCATACTGATATTAAGTCTTTGTTTCTGACCTTTAGACAACCTTTTAGTGCGGTTATTTATCTTTTCTATAAGTCCAAAATCTTCTAAAAGTTTTAAACTTCTTGCTTTGCTAATCTTTTTAGGCATGCCATAAACTCCACCGATAAAAAGTAAATTTTTAATTGGGGAATAGTCCAAAAAAGCATTGGATATTTCTGGAACAATACCTAATTTTGTTTTCCATTCCTTAGAACGAGGATTGAATGGCTTTCCATCTAATTTAATTTCTCCTGAAGTATATGGTAGGACTCCCGTTAGTATTCTAATAGTCGTAGTTTTTCCAGCGCCATTTGGCCCAAGTAACCCTGTTATCCTTCCTTCTACAAGGTCGAACGATATAGAATCTAAAACTTTATTTTGCCCAAAATATTTCACAAGATTATTAATAGACAGCATTTCAAATTTGCATCCTATATCCTTAAATATTCTGTTTGAATTTTTTTTATTTTAATATTAGTGAAACTTATGTATATTTTATTGAATTTTATATAATAAATGGAATAATTTTATCATTTATTATGATCATTTCATTTTTTTACTTAAATATTATAAATCTTATTAATTTCTATAATTAGTATATTTATCAATTTCTACAATCTTTTTATGCACATGAAAATATCTTTCAATAGGGTATCAATATTTACGTATTTAATTATTTCGAACTCTATCAATATGTTTAAATATTATCGAAAAGCAAAATAGTATTAAAAAGATATTTTAAATGAATATATTCTGAAATCATTTATATAAGTGAGACAATAAGGAAAATTGTTATGACAATACCAAATAAAAAAGATTTAGAACGGTTAGAGCGATATATTAGGGATTTTAAAAATTTACATGCGATAAGTGCATCTAACTATATTTCAAATCTAAGAAATATAATTGAATCCTATCCTCTTAAACAAGTTAAAAAACAATTAGAAGTATTTAAAGCTGTTGAAAAATTTAACAGGTTTAAAATTCTTATTTTACTTAACGAAAAAGATAAGATGTGCACTTGTGAAATAATTGGAATTTTAAATCTTTCACAATCTAATGTTTCTCACCATTTACAAATATTAGAAAGAGCTGAATTGATCACTAATTTCACACAAGGAAAATGGAAATTCTATAAAATTACAGAAAAAGGGAAAAAAATTATCCAATTTATATTAGATTTATAGTTATACTTATTTATATTTTTTATTTTACAAATGAAGATATATTGTTTAGTTTTTCTTTATATTCTTTTTTATGCTATTTTTTACTAATTGTAAATAAAAGATTTCTATTGGAAATGAATTTTTCCTAAAAATTTGTTATGTGTTTATTTTTTTAATTTATCATTGGTTTAGTTTAAGTAATAAAAAGATACTTATTACTTATTTTGGTGATATAGTGTCATTAAAACTGCTTTCGTCTAAATATTAAAATTATTAATGTCCAAATCAAGCAAGTTGCTACAACACCCACGATTATTGAAAAAACCAAGGGGTCTAATTCAGGAAAAAAAATAGATGGCATTATTGAGATTAAAGAGAGTTGATTACCTATATATATTGATAAAATAGCTGCTAAAGCAATTGATGACGATAAAGTACCAATAAGAATTCCTATAGAACATGATATCGACATTGCTGCAATGCTAATAGCAACTGATTTTAATGTATCTTTTATCATGACACTAAGGGCAATATTTGATGTGATAACGTCTATTACGAATCCAAAAATAAGTGCAACTACTGTTGCAACAATAAGACACGAATAAACTGCAAAAAATTTTGATAATAGAATATTTCTTCTTTTAACAGGCCTAATTAAGAATAATTCATAAACATGCTCTTTCTTCTCCCCTACAATTGAGGTACTTAAAATAACTGTAGCTAATGTACCCCCAAGACTGGCTATAATTAAACCTACAAGTGCAAAAACTGGCATTTCTTCTGATCCCACTTGAAAATAATGTAGCAAAATTGAGATAACAGGAAACCCTATCCATAAAACTATCATTACTTTAGATTTATAAAAACTCTTCATTTCATTTATAAATAATAACCATAAACTCATTTTATATTTCCTCCCACATATTTTAAATATACTTCTTCAAGACTTGGTTCTAATAAATTAAAATTACGAATATAACATTTTTGTTCAAGAATTTTAGCAAGAATTGTATTAATACATTCATCAATATTAGAATTTGGTGATAAATGTGCTATTAATTTATTTGTGTTAATTATTTCAATTGATTCAACACCTGGAACCTTATCCAAATCATTACATTGTTTTGACCCTTCTGAAAAAATAATTTCAAGGTCATTTCCTACCTTAAAATCTCTTTGAAGGTCCTTTGGTCTTCCTACCTTCATAATTTTTCCATGATTTAAAATACCAATTCTTGTTGCGATATTTTGGACATCACTTAATATATGGGATGAAAGAAATATAGTTTTACCTTCATCTGCCAGTTCTTTAATTATCTTTTTTACTTGATATCTACTTGTTGGGTCAAGTCCCGATAGTGGTTCGTCCAATATTAATAACTCGGGTTTATGTAATAGGGCTTGAGCTAGCCTAAGTTTTTGTACCATTCCTCCTGAGAGATGCGTGATCTTTTTATTTTTTACATCTTCAAGTCCTACTAATTCTAATATATCTTGAATTCTTTTTTTTAAAGTATTTCTAGGCAATCCAGATAACATTCCAAAAGTATTAAGAATTCCTGATACAGTCCGCCACCTCTGAAACCCTGCTTCTTGTGGTAAATATCCTAAAATTTTATGAATGTCTTTTCTTATTTTACGAACTCTTTTTGACCTTATTAATACTTCCCCTTCAAAATCTTGGATCAGTCCAACTATAATTTTTATGGTTGTTGTTTTTCCAGAACCATTTGGTCCTATATAACCAAAAATATCTCCTTTTTCAACCATAAAAGAAATGTTTTCTAATGCTCTAATATTTTTATAATTTTTTGATACATTTTTGAATTCAATAAATGCGCCATCAGAGTTCTCCGTCATCACCAATCCACCAAATTCAATTTAAATTGTTTATTTTCTTTTTTATTTTCTAGTAACTGCTAAAAATAAATGTATTCATTAAAAATTTCATTAAAAACCCTTATTATTAACCTTTTTCATATGGTTCAAATTGAAAATTTTTTAAATTAAACTTCCTTAAAAAATAAAATTTTGGTAGGTTGGGCAATAATTTAAGAAAAACTTGTGTTAATTATATTATATTAATGTTTACATTAAACTAGTTTAAACAAAAATAGAGTAAAAAAATTAATCAATTGCTTCAATATATAGTTTTATTACTAAATCTTGAATTTTCCAATTTTTAGATTTATCCTGCTTATCTTGTGGAATATTCAAAATGAAATCAATTCCATATGTTTGTTGTAGAACGTTACTTTTTATATTTTTAAGGTATATTTCAAATTTTTCCTTCGGAGTAGCTTCATAATATATTTTTATTTTTTCTCTTCGAGGTTTTAAACCCCTATCTTTTCTCATTTGTTGTATTCTTCGTATTAATTCGCGTTCAAATCCTTCCATCAATAATTCATCCGTCATTTGGCAATCAAGAACTATTATATAACTATATGTGGCATCAATTGCATATCTTTCCTTATCTATTGGTTCTATTTGAAAAGTTATGTTTTTTGGATTTAAATGGAAGTCTTTTTTAAATTCGTTTAGTAAAAATGGTTTGTTTTCTGTAGCAAAATATTTGTATATGTCAAAAAGATCTCTTTTATTAATAGATTCTTTTAATTTGGGTATATCTACATCTTCAATTTCAGGGTTGATTTTGTAGTCTATTGTTATCTTACTTCGGAGGTACTTGTCCTCAAAGGTGTCTAAAATATTTATTTTTTTAATATTTACCTCATTACTTATAATTTTTGTATATTTTTTAAGCGCTGGAGCGATCTTTGGTTTGGTGTAAATATTTGCTTGTGCTAAAGGTTGTCTAATTCGGATATTTTGTTTATTTCTAAGATTTCTTAATGCTTGAACAATATTCTGAACAATTTGAACCTCATTTTCTATACCTACATCTATCTGTTTCTCGTCATAATCTGGGTATGGACATAAATTGATGCTCTCTTCTTTATGATTTTTAAATAATTTTTCAGAATCAAGATATATTCGCTCAGACAAGAATGGTATAAATGGAGCAACTAAACGTATTAAATTGTCAAATATGTAGATTAATATTGCAACAATTAAATTTTTTTCTTCTCCATCAATTCTTTTACGAATTATTCTTATGTACCAATTTGAAAAATCATTTATCACAAATTTTTCTATTGTAGTAGCTGCAGGATAAATAAGATAATTGTTTAGATATTCAATAACTCCTTTTATTGTAGAATGTATTCGAGAAATAATCCATTTATCAATTGAAGATTCTATTTTAAAATTTTTGAGTTTAAATTTATCAATATTTTTCAAATCCTCTTTTGATAAGTTGAGTTTTAAATAGCGATAACTATTCCATAAAGTAACTATAAATTGATTGAACTTAGTTTTAATAGCTTTTAAAGATAATGCTTTATTTTTATATAATTCGCCACTTGAATAATAGTACCACCTAAATGCATCTGCTCCGTATGTCTTAAATATAGTCCATGGATCAATAATGTTTCCTTTACTTTTACTCATTTTTTCGCCAAATTCATCAGTTACAAGTCCCGCACAAATAACATTTTTATACGCATTTGTATCAAATATAATCGTAGAAATTGCGTGTAATGTATAAAACCATCCTCTTGTTTGGTCTAAAGCTTCGGAAATAAAGTCATATGGGAACGATTTTTTAAATAATTCTTGATTTTCGAAAGGATAATGAAATTGAGCAAAAGTCGCAGCCCCAGAATCATACCAGCAATCAATTACCTGGGGGACTCTTGTCATCTCGGAATTACATTTCGGACATTTTAAAACTATTTTGTCAATATAAGGTCTATGTAAATCTTGAATCGTATATTCTTTGTTTATTTGTTTTTCCTGTAGTTCTTTAATAGAACCTATACACTCTTTATAATTACATTCATTATTTGTACATTTCCAAATAGGTAATGGAGTACCCCAATACCTATCTCTTGATAATGCCCAATCTTTTATTTCTACTAAAAAATTACCAAACCGGCCATGTTTAATATGTAATGGTATCCAATTAATTTTTTCGTTAAATTCAATTAGTTCATCCCGTTTTTCAGACATTTTTATAAACCATGATTTTTTAGCATAATATAAAAGAGCTGTACTACACCGCCAACAAAATGGATAATCGTGTTCTATTTTCCCTTGACTAAACAATATTTTTCTTTTTTTCAAATCCTCTAAAATTGTTTTATCAGCCTTCTTGAAATATTTTCCAGCAACAAAAGAGATTTTATCATTAAAAGTCCCATCTTCATTAATTGGATTAAATACTGGTAGGCTATAGATCTTACCAATATAAAAGTCATCTTCACCAAACCCTGGAGCTATATGTACAATCCCTGTCCCTCTATCAGTTGTCACAAAATCTCCATTAATTGTCCTATAAATATATTCGTGATATTTTGGTTCTATTTTATCTGATATATCGTATAGCGGTATATACTTCTGGTCAATCAAATCCGTTCCAAAATATTCTTTTAATATTTCATATTTGTCTTCAGATGAAAATACTAGTTCTAAACATTCCTTTGCCAATATATAATTTACTTCTTTATTTAATTCTTTATCAAAATATTTTATTTTAACATATCTTGTGTCTGGATTTAATGCTAATGCAAGATTTGAAACTAAGGTCCAAGGCGTTGTTGTCCAAACTAAATAATAGGTATTTTCAATATTAGCCGATTTAAACCTCAACACAATTGATGGATCTTCAACTTTTTTGTACCCTAATGATACTTCATGGCTTGATAAAGGTGTTTGACAACGAGGGCAATAAGCTATAATTTTATAATCTTCTGTTAATAGTCCTTTATTCCAAATTTCCTTTAAAGACCACCATATTGACTCCATATAATTATTTTCTAATGTCATATATGGATTAGTCATATCCAGCCAAAATCCCATTCTATTTGTAAGTTCTTCCCAATCTGATTTATACTTAAAAATATTTTCCTTGCAGTATTTATTAAATTTCTCTATACCCACTTTAAGAATATCTTTTTTGGTTTTCAAATTTAGTTCTTTTTCTACTTCTATTTCTACAGGGAGGCCATGACAGTCCCAACCAGCTTTCCTAGGAACGTTATATCCTGACATAAATTTAAAACGATTAATTAA
>Ga0164318_10003957_pt1 | contig 14121 bp, 13 predicted proteins | sample GuaBasSedimGuay9_FD_113734 | JGI IMG/M metagenome (GOLD analysis project Ga0164318, IMG submission 113734) | Subseafloor sediment microbial communities from Guaymas Basin, Gulf of California, Mexico - Guay9, Core 4571-4, 0-3 cm | ecosystem: Environmental > Aquatic > Marine > Hydrothermal vents...
AGTACATAAAACTAAATCAAATTTCTTATTTGAAATAACATTCATAATAGGCTCCGGTATCATCGAAGCTCTAGAAGGGATATGAAAATCACCAATAACAAGAACTTGCATCGTTTACTCACCTGCCGCCGCCCTATACAAACCCATCGTAACCGTTTTAGTTAATGCTATAAACTCAAACATTTTACTTCCACTTACTAATACTTCCTAAATATTATGTATTTCAAATACTCTTTAATTCTGAATTATGTTAAAATACTTAGTGCTTGCTTTAAAAAGGATAAGCAAACTATAAACGTTTATATTGATAAGGTAGCTAGGAACTTATATTTTCATTTAAATTTATTCTAATAGCTTGAGGATTTTCTCCCATTTGTTTTCATATTCCTTTAGAAATTTTATTCTTACTCATTGAGGCCCAGGAGTCTTCAACAATTCTTCTCTAGTTCTTCTATGTTTTCTACTTTCAAGGTAATCTTCTATCTCTTTCTTAACTAACTCTATTAACTCATCTTTTGGAACTACAAAGTATCTTGGAGGCTTATCTTCTGCTGGAAAGTAGACAAATACATAATGAGACTTCAACTTTTCCTCAAGAAGTTTTTCATGAAGTATTTTATAGCCAGATGCCTTTGTAATTTGATAGAAAATTTCTGATTCATCTTTTTCACCGCGATGTTTTCTTGTTTTAACCTCTATTCCTAAACTTTTACCTGTTCTTGGATTTTGAACAATTAAATCAACACCCTTGATATTTCTCGTTGTAGCTAAAGCTATGTAGCCTCTACGAGACAGCTTGGCGGCAACAAAATAAACACCAGACATACCAAGCAACTGCTTCTCCATAAAACCACCATTACATCAAATATGATCAACCTAAAGATATCACATAATATATTACAACTTTACAAATAACCTCTTAACTTATTGTATTACAATTATTATATATTTTCAGATTACTCATTTTTACTGCTCCCTATTCAACTTTCAATAAAACTTTTCCTAAGATTTTTGTTAGATATATTAGGATTTCTGTATCTACAAGGTTTCCTGAAAACTTTTAATATATTCTCTCATTCTCATCTCTCTTTTCCTATTTTACTGAAAGTAAGGGAAGCCTATCTAATCCCGTTTGAGCAATATTTATAGGGAGTTAGAAAATTGCAAAGGGTTTATTAAAGAACGTAAAGAACTCATAAAAAGTTCATAGAAAAGTTTTGAAAATATGACGTTTTTATTTTCCTAGAATTTTTATAATGAATCAAAGATTAAACATAAATAGTTGGCTAGGTAAAACTAGTAAAGAATAAATGAAAACGCTTTCCTTCTAAAGCTACGAATGATTGTAGTGTTCCTCAAAACTGCATAATTGGAGGATACTAACGTTCCGATATTGTTTTAATAGCATCCACTAATGCTTATACAAATACATGTAATAATTTGCTAACATACTTACCTAAGACATCAGCAGCTCTTTAAAAATTTTACATAAAACTTGGATGTTAATCACGATGACAACTTCCCGTTTTAGCGGTGTGAAGACGATATATTAATTTTTGAATGAATTATAGCTAATTATAGCTTTAGGAATTTATTTAATGTGAAATTATTTTTATGAGGGATATTTGAGTATGCTGTTAGTTTTCTCTTGAGTTTATCTATTCGTGGAATTAGCCACCTTTCTTTAAAATATTCTGTAAGATCATCCAATGTTCTATTTTTATAGAATTTGGGTACCTTTACTTCCTGTCGTAAGAATTCTTTGGTGTTTTCTGCCATTTCAGCAACATAAACTCCCCTTTTCACTCCAATATTCATTATATCATCAGATAAACCGACATATTTTAAGGCTTTTCGCATTATTCGTAACCTATAGTTTGGACCTTGGCCAAACTTATATTTTTTCACTTCTGGGTCTTTGTTTTTTGAAAGAACTTTTTTAGCTAGCTCATATATGTTACTGTCAAAAACAATAAGTGCATATCCAGTTGTATATCCGATAAAACGCCAATAATAATGCCCATTATTATGAAGTCTATCAAGCATTATTGATTTACCAAACGCTGTGGTGGTTGCTATAAGAACCAAGTAAGGTTCTCTGACGATGCGTAAAACAGATGATTTTTTCCCAGCATACTTTTTCTTAAAAATTCTCCTCACATCTTCACTTATGCAAGCTAAGCTCACAAGCTTTCCTCCCAAAAGCACATTATAAGGTGGAATTGCACCTAGGATATATGCATTCATGGTATGCCATAACATTTTCTTCCTTGTTTCTGCATCCCATCCTATCCACGAATCTCGTGCACGTAAATTAAAAACAGGGTCACATAAACCTACAAGCCCAATCATTTTTCCATTATTTTCGTCAAAAATTATAAGTCTTATTCGACGTCCAAATCCTTTAGTAACAGGTATTTCCCAGAAGATGGTTGCAGCTTTAAAAAGTGCACGGAGTTCATATTCTTCGCCAACTACTACAATCTTAGGAGATATGTTTGCAATGTCGATATCTTGAGGTCTTGCAATGTATTGTTTAAGGAGTTCTATTTCCTCCTTTTTTATGCTCTTTATTTTTGCACGAAGAGTTTTTTCATGTATTTTTTTAATAATGACTCTATTCATGCTACATGGAGGCGTTACCCTTATTTTTCCGTTGTGAAATTCAACTTTAAAATTATAAGTTTTCAGAAGTGAAAGAACTTCTTCTCGAAACCGGTTTTCTATCGAAGTAGACATTAACTTTACCCTTAATTTTTTTAAATCATTTTTCTATCTTGCTTGGCTTTAAACCAAGAGGAGCTCTTTTTATTCTTAATTTTCTTTTGATTCTCTCAAGCCTATTTTCTTTTATGAATTCCTCTCCATCCCGAAAACTATGTATTACAATTGGCGCCCCAACTGTTGAAAAACCTACAATGGGACCGTATACCATAAATGTATAGATTCCAGAAACTTTTGGATCGGGAAGATTTCTATAGACTTCAAAGTTTTCCTTACCAATGATCTTTTCTAAATGTTCTGCGTCAGCTCCTAGTGATAGTCCTGGTACAAAAATATAGTTATGTAATTGTTTAAGTATTATTTTATCGATATCGGCTGTAGATTGTGTTATAAATACCCAACCTATACCGTATTTTCTTGTCATCTTTATAGCATCTGTTAACAATTTTTTCACTCCTCGTTTTTCACTTTCTTTAGGTGTTGCTTGGGGTACGTAGAGATGCGCTTCGTCCAGAAATATAACAGCATTAGCTCTGCTTCTTTCTATAGCAAATTTTGTTTTAATCATGTTTAATAAGCGACCAAGTAATTCTCCCATTATTATGAATTTCGCTTCATCTGTTGTTATTCTTCTAAATTTTGCAGCAATGTTTTCGATAAACCTAGAAAGATCAAGGATTATGAATCTTCCTTCTTCTAATACAAGTCTAAGAACTTCATCGACAGTTCTTCTCTCTTCTGATGCAAAAAGTTCTTTAATTCGGTTAAATATCATTCGAAGAATTTGCCTATTTTCTTCTTCTCTTCTTCTTGCAGTGGCTTCTCGCCTAGGATCAGCGTATGCCGTACCTATTTGATTAATGGACATTTCGATGAATTCCTCATACCCTATATGGGTGTACACATTAAAACTGCGAATATTTTCTTGTTGTATTTCATATCTATAGGCTATTCCGTCAACAACCATAGTCTCTTTCTCAGCCGTTTTAACGCCTAATATGTCAAAAAATCCTTCCTTGGCCAATAAATAAATGAATGTTCTTACGCCAGTTAAAGCTATGTTAGAAAGATCTATGATCTCGAAATTTTCCCTAACAAATCTAAGCATTTTATGGTAGTCGAACGAAAATCCTGGCTTACTAAATGTATTGTTAGCAAACTCGCCCTGAGGATCAATAATTAATACTCCCATGTTTTCATATCTAGCAAATGCAACAGATAGCATTGCTGCAATAATAGATTTTCCATATCCAGTTTTACCAAATATCCCAAAGTGATGTGCTTCTCCTAATCCCTCTTCGCTTGTGTCAAATGGTCTAATGGACAACGGAATGAGCGTTTTTGTCCCAAAGAAATATCCAAGATAAAATTTCCCATATAATTGTATTTTTTCAACAAGTTCATTTGTGACTTCATAGACGGGTATTCCAGAAGATGGTGGAGTATAAAGTTGCGATGGCATCAAGCGATTGTTAACATCATCCATTTCATAACATGCTACTAATTTCAGATCTGCTCCCTTCAGATCTGTTTCCCCACTAATATGGGGAATTCGACCCATTTTTTTAATCACAGCCCTTAAAGCTGGATGTTCATGCCATACATTTCTATCTGTTAATTTTGCCACTTGAGCTAAAACTAATTTTTTTACTCCCCCTTCAGTGTATAGAAACGCCACTATTTTCCCCTGAAGGGGCGAATGAATAGAATCCTCTAGTACATCTATTGTAAACTCGGACACATAGTTTGGTGAGCCTAATGTGCCTATTTTACACCCTTGGTTATTAAGAATGTTTTCTATTTCACTTGATAATTTTATTTGTTCTTCTAAATTTTCTTGAGACATAACAATTCCCCCCTTATAGAGTTCTATATCCGGAAGCATAATATGTTATGTTTGGATATCTTTTCATCCATTTTTTACTAATTTTGCTTAAAATTGCATCTTTAAATGCTTTAGCGCCAGTAATAAATTGCTGGCAATAAAGATGTGCAAGATACTTTATGAGGGGTTCCCTAATATAGGGAGTTACCATTTGTTCATTTATCGTGACCAATATCTTTAAAAACGAACTGTTCTGTGAATCAAGACTTAGTGATGAACTTATTTCATCATTTGCGGGAAGTTCGATTTTTAATGCATGAGACCATTTCTTTGGTTTGTAGTAAATAATGTAAAACCCCTTTCTATCATAGAATCTTTCTACATCCGTAGCATCGGGCGGTCTATAAGCGTGTCTTCTTGCAAGGTTTGTAGGTTTATTTATTTCAGGATCGGTCGTTTTTACATGTTCCATAACCAGTTGTCCGGGTTTAAGAAACATGGAAAAAAAGGACCCATCTGAATAATATCGCATTAGTTCGGGCTGTCTGCGTCGAAGAATTATTGTAGAAGTCATTCGCTTAGGAACCGCTATCATTTTTTCGCTTTCTAAAATCCTTGAAAACCATGGTCTATACATTTCCCTTTCTGACGAAAAGAGGTCAGCGATTTTTCCTCTATTAATGCAAGGAATATTAGAATTTCTAACAAAATTTGCTATCCAGATAATATCTCTATTATGTTCTGTATGTGCGGAGTATAGGGAGTTAATTGATGTTAAAAGCGAAGTAAATGTTCCATCATAGATAATAGAGTCTGCAATGTTGTTACTAATTAAAAATTCTATAATTTTCGTTTCAAGATATGTCATTAGTCCCTGGGCCACTCTGTTTGAGAGGGGTGATGGTGGTGTAATGATCTTAATGAAGTCAAAGAAGATTTTTTCTTTGCTTATACCTATGGCTCCAACGAATATTATATCGAAAATAATACTATTTGCAATATAATACGTTCCATCTACTCCAAAAATACGTTCTTCGGGAATAGGTATTGCAATAGTTGGATCTATTTCGAATACCTCGCCATGATATTTCTCCACTTCAGCTTTAAGAGCTTCTTCAACTCTTTTTTCTGCTTCTTCCATTGATACATCTATATCGCTCAATATCCTTTCAACGACTTCGCTTGGTATCGGAAGCTTTATTTCTGCTTCGCCAAAAGAAATTACCCCCTCTTCAAACCCCGACTCATATTCTTCAGCCATAGAAAAACACCCATAGTTGTTGTATAGGTGCAATCCACTACTACATCATATCTTAGATTCACCTTTAAATTTTTATTTTTTAGTTTTTCATTTGTTCTACTTGACTCGTTTTTCTATCAATGTTGCTGCAAATGTTCATGCCTTAAAGCGTAGAGGATTAAGAAAAAGAATTAATAAAATTTTATGTGGCAGAATTGTTCATAGAGTTTCTAAAATAGGAATATAAGAGAAAACTAGTACATTTAAAACTACTACATCTTTTATAGTACTTACTCTTGAATGTTGTTATGTAAATGCTTTACAAAGACTCCCAGCGGAGTCGAAAAGGCTTTTCGAGAAACATCTTGACTATTTGGGAAAAGAGGAAAATCTATTTCATTTTATTAATTTAGTGTTTTGTACGTTTCCATATAGAGATTAGTCGACTCTAGTAGATAGGGGTGATATTCTATGGATATACATTTTTGGTCCAAATTGTGGCATGCTTCTAAACTATGAAGAGAAGATGGATGGAATTTATCTTGTTTTTCTGTGGTGGGCTACAGAAAACTTCTTCGTGGAAGAAGCCTATTGTTGGTAAAAGAAAACAGATTAGTAGAAAGTTGTTAAGGAATATTTTCTTTTTTAGAAACGAATTTGATTTACTACATCTTCTTGTAAGGAGTCTGCTAGAGGATTTAGGTATTAAAAGACCTACTTCAATTCAGAGGAGGACGGCTCCGTGTATACTTAAAAGGCGAAAACGTTCTCCTAATGAGCCCCACTAGTAGTGGAAAGACAAAGACGTTTTTGCATCCTTATTCGGCATTTTACTTAATAACAAGGACTTCGAAGGCGTGAAGATTCTTTACATTAGTCCGTTTAGGTCACTAGCCAGAAATATGTATGGTTATCCATTCGGTTAGAGTTATTGAAAAATATACTTTCAAAGAGAAAAAGGTTGGCTTGGATAAACGAAAGGGCTTTTCTATCAATAAAGGGGGAAAGTTAAAACTGTTGTGAAAACGGCTTTTAATGAAGAAATTCCGGTATATGAAGTTAAGCCGAAGTCTTATTATGAGGGAATAGATGAGGCACATGCGTTACTAAATTTTGGGGTTGACTTCGCGTGGCTGTGCCACGTGTTCGATAAAAATGTTTCGTCAACATTTGTAGAGAAATATTCAAAATGGACTTCAAAAATATTGAGATGCACCTACATAGGCTACCTAGTTATAACATTACCTAGCTCTGCTATCAGGAAATTATGTGAACCGGAGAGAAACCCCCTATTAGAGGAAAGTGAGCTTAGAACTCTACGTACCTGCCTAATAAGAGCATTGAAAGAAGAGAGAAACGCAAAACCAATAAATAAGTGAAATTTAATAGGTCTGAAGTCTGAATGGTACACTATTCAAATGTAAAATATAATTCATAAAGTGTGCGCTCATATTCATATACTGTTTCCGTTCCTCCTATCCTAAATCAGGCAACTGATCCAAAAGAATTATATCATGTAGAGAATTCTTGGCATACTTTCGGATGGTAAATATAGATCATTTTAGGAGAAGTTATGAAGGTGAGAAAATGATACTTGATATTAATATTATTGCCATTAGGGAGTGGAATGATTTTCTTGCGAGTTCACTTTTAATTCTGGTTTCTTTTAGTTGCTTAAATATCGGAAACGCTCTCGTCCAACAGTTACTGGCAGCTACCATGTTTGTATATATTTTTTGATTATTTCTGTTAAAAATTTATTTATTCTTTCTTGGTTTTCCTCTATTTCTTTTGGAGAGGTTATTCCCTCTCTTATTAGCTGTTCCACTATTTCATCTGCAATTTTTTCTGCAATATCTTCAAGTTCTTCTTTTATCTTTTCATTTTCCTTGTACCTGCTTTCCTTAACCATTTCTATAATGAGGTTTTTAATATAAAGTCTTAAGAATTCTAAAAAATTATCCATCGTTTTTGCTCTCCTCTGAAGCTTTTTCAGCTATCTCCTCAAATGTCCTAGATAATGCCTTCTCCACAACTGTTTTCATTAACTTGCCACCTTTTACTCCAATGGCACTCATAACTCCTTTAGCTACCATATCTGAATACAATTTCCTTGCCATGGTTGATATTCCTATTTCCACTGCTTTCTGGATACTTCCTGTTTCATTATACGTTTTATAAGCTTTTACTGCTGTTTCAATGGCAGTTGTGAAAAAAGACAGCCCGTAGTAGTCGAATATTACTTCAGCTACAAATTTCAATGATTCCCTAGCTATCTTTGCTTTACCTGCGTAATCTTCTAAAGTTTTAGCAGGTTTTTCTTCAAATCTTGTTTGTTTCTTTTTCTTTAATTGTTTTGAACGATATCCTGTACCGCCCAATTCATATCTCCTCTAAAACAAAAGTTTTCAACCAATGTTTGTTTTTCGAAACTTTCTAGGAGTAATTTTATTGCTCTAAGGTTTTGAACCGCTATTTTCTCGGTTCTTCTGACTTTGAATCTTAAATTTTTCAAATTGTTTTTCTTTCTTTTTAGTCCTAGGTAAATTCTCCCATAGATAGCTGATCTAAACCAGTTAAGCCCTGAAAAATAGTCTATGAAAGGTATTCTTGTTAAAAGTCTTAAGGAGTTAAAACCTATTAGAAGACACTTTGAACTGGCTGCATGAATTTTGTTAACTGTAAATTTTAATAGGTTATAGTTTTTTTGCTCCATCAATTCTCTGCATGTAAAAGCTAAACATTTGAACCCCATTTCACTTAGCTTATTAATAGATAGTTCTATCTGTTTTTTATCAGCTCCTTTTACAATTCCTATCAAAGGAATTTTTGAATTTGCAAGTTTATGAGCTTTAATGATCGACTCCATCGTTTTACTCCAGCTTAGTAGGGGTGGGTCATCTATGTAGGTATACGTGTCAATAGTAGTTGCAATTAACATGTATCCCTGTTTGGACATGATTCGGTTTATAGCATTTAGTTTTGTGACATAGATACTCGGATTAAGAGCGTCTAGTTTATTATCTGGCATGACTGTCGAAATTATAATCTTCTTAGGAAAACGATATTTGATTAACTTGTTGGCAAGGTTTTTTATGGTGCCTATATGGTCGAATCTAATCATTATAGTATTGAAAGTTTCTTTTAGTGATGGATCAAACAACCAGTAGAAAGTTCTCTTGTCATTCAACCCTATTTGTGGAATAAATTTTGGAAATGTTCCGTTAAAAGGTGTTTTTATAGTTACTGTCTCTAAATTTTCAAACCGGTCTATTGTGTTTAGTATTTTTGGTAACTGTCTTTTGAGTACATATATACCTTCTGACGAATACTTAATGTTTTTTAGACCATTACAGTATTTTGTATAAAGTTTACATTCATTGCAGCTAATCAAGCAGGGCTTATTTAGATTTTTTTGTTTTACTTTCATTTTGTTCTACACCTACGTACTTTGATATTAGAACATTTCTTACCAGATATGCCCCGTAGTCCTCTGTCCATGTAAGGAGTTTTAACCATAACGTTATTCTTGGTGAGAAAAGAGATTTTAGCAATCTTCTTTTTTCACTATCTTCTATTTCACTTAGGTCAATTTCTTTTCCTATTTCTTGAATTGCGATTAGAAGAGCTCTTGTGAAAGAAGAAAGTGCATCCCAAAAAGTTTCATGAAATGAACATGTACTTTTAAAGTACACCTTAGCAACATCTACTAGGATTGGGAGAGCCTTCAATGCTTCTTTTTCAATTTGCTGGGGTTTCGTTGATTTAAATACTTTCCATTCTTCTTCGGTTAGGTAAAGCTCTCTAAACTCTTTTGGTATATCTTCAAATTCTATTTCAAAGTCGAGGAACACATCTATCACAGGGGAAAATCCGTAAATCCAGTAGCGAAGCAGATTTTCCCAGTTTATCTCATACCATTGTTTTACTCCCTCTCCATGAACATTTAGCAATTTAAGTTCTTCTAGGGTTTTCAGTTGTCTAGCGATAATAGATTTACTTTTCTTAAGTTTTTTTGCAATTTTTGAAGCATAGTTATTCCCATTTATAACTTCCCTAAATACATTCCAAAGAGCTCTGCTAAATACAGTTGATACAGAAAATTCTACCGCTAACTCTTCAGGCTCTGATGTAGACTCTTTGTCTATTCTGTTCACCATAGGTTCACCAAGTATACCAGATGTACAACTATATATAAAAGTATCGTTTAACCCTTCGAAATGCATCATTAAAAACCAAGGGTATAATTGGCGCAAGGGTGAGGGAACATGATCTCACTGATTTTATGACTAAATCATATCGGAGACGACTTGCTGGAATCTCTTTACATAAAGTGAATAAGCATCTTCTTCCATCATCTACCTAATTTTTTCTATTAATTTAAGCCCTTTTCAAGAAGTTTGGAACTTTGTAAAAGACCCTAACCAAACGCTTAAGCTCTAAACAAACTTCAACATATACATAGAGATTTAGTGTGGGATGCTATATGGTTAAAAGTAAATGGTTTGAATTAAGGTTTTACATTTCGCAAGAGTTACTAGACATGACGCAAGGAAACCCAATCAAAGTTGCTAAGATTCTTTACAGTATTAAACGTGAAATCTTCTTAATGGTTCTTGATAATCATGGTATTGAGGAATTCGTGATACTCGATGAGATTAGCGAGGGATTTATTTTACTTAGAGTTAACGTAGCCAAGGATAAAGCTGAACTTATTATGAAAGAGATTATGGATCATATAAGATCAAGAACCCAAGATGAATATTACAAATACTTTGATTTTATGAAGGAGCCTAAGATTGTTGAATGGGCTCCAGAGGATGATGCTAGGAATAGAATTATGTCAGCAGCTAGAAGAATAGGCCTACAACTACCACATGGAAAGGCTTGGAAAGTAGTAGGCATGGAGTGTAAGATTATTTCATGACCATATTTCCACCTAGTACCCAAATGGAAATATGAATACGAGGATCTAAATTCCAAAGTTGAAGCATTTGTAAAGTTTATGGTTAAAGTTTTAGGTAGATTTACACGTGAGTTCCTAAAGAATATCCCCGAATATGTTGATGATAGATGGCTAATGTCATTATTCATACACTTACTATTGAATTCAATCTCAATATGGCATGAAACCGAGATTAGAATGTTTCCCCACGTGTAAGCAAATTATAATTGAACAATGGATGCCATTGATGTGTTACTGTATACTAACTTGAGGGAAAGTCTTAAGGGCTAGAATAAATTTAGCGTAAGGTGTTCCAGGTTCTCGGTATTTATTATCATTAGAATTTTATCACTTTAAGTACTGCTTTAAAACCTCTTTGTTCTAGTAGTAGTTATACTACCGATTTCAATTAATTTATGCTGTCTTTCCTTGAGAAAATAGCCTACCAACTCTATCTTTATAAATTATTTTAGTCTCAGTAATAAGTCCGACATAACCATCGTATTCAGGTTCCCGAGAAGCTTTTTAAATTACCTAAGATAGATCATTAAAAAATCTCCAGAATTATACATACTGCTTCTTTTTCACATCTGCCTTAATAAATAAGACTCAGCTTTCTGGAGAACTCTTCAACTTTTCTAACATCTACTCTACATAGATTTAGATTCAATTGCCAAGCTTATCAGTCTAAGAAACTTTTTTGCTGTCTCAACAGCTCTTTTAGCATCTTTTTCGTTACCTTCAATACCTTCATGCACCATATCACTACGTAAGCTGTAGAGGCCTGCAATGTCAGGCATAATCTCTTTCAGCTCTCTAATAATATTATTAAGATCGAGAATCTCAAGGAGGGGGAATAAAAACTTGCTAATTTTGTTAGGTAAGCTTTGTGCGCTCTTGTACTTCTTTTTTAATTCATCTTCACTCTTATACCTTTTCATAAAGTAGTTCTTGAATGGTGTATTGAAGACTATATTTGAAAGAGTGGATTCCATCGCTATAACGCTTTGGAGTACAGCTAGATTCCATTGCTCTTTATAGTAGGAAATTATTGCTGCGTCGAGATATTCCCACGAAGATAATAATGCGTCATAGAATGCTCTAGGGAATCCCTTAATCATATAGCTAAGAATCGAACTATGTACTTCCCTCTCTAACCGCTTACCTACAACAATAATTGAATCTACTTTCACCGGCATAAACCGATACGAGTCCACAATTTTATTATTTATAATTATAGTTACTTCGACTCGCTTCTCGAATTCCTCTAGGTTCGCTGGAGGCTCTACAACACCCATGTTGTAGTATATTCCTGTAATCCTTCTGAATCCGACTATGAGGCTTTTCAGTAATTTAAATGCTGTATTTACGTGTTTCTCTCCTATTCTTCGAGCTTTAGATATGTCTCGCGCTACGTTTTGCTGTTCATCTTTATTTAGCTCAATTATTATGGTTGCTAAAGTTTTAAAGGGAAGTCTACCATATACGTGTCGTTTAGGGACTCTTTCTATATAGATCTTTGCTCTGCGCTGATCCTCTACTTGAAGTTCGAACATTTCACATTCATAAGGAAAACTTAAAATTAATTCGGTGATGTACACTATGGAGTGTTCAAAGAATTCTTTATGGCAAAGTTCGTCATCTCGCATACTCTTCTGACGGCTAATTAGAAGCTTCTCCACAACTGCTTGAGGGTTAAGGCCATATATTCTGCTCAGCTCCATGAGAGCATCATAAGCTTCGTCTCTAACTTTCAGTGTAATACGTTTTCTAGGCATACGATCCCGCCTACCTAGAAGTTTTTTCTCTTCAATCAATGTATGTACTCAGTCGTAGGGGTGTTAGAAAGGTCATTAAACTCTAGTCTATTAAATTAAAAGACTAAAGATCTAAATAATGCTTTTCCTTAGCTTTAAAAGACTAGCGAGAACTGAGCACTTAATTATCTATGTTGCGGATAAAGTTAGAAATTGTAGGCGGATGGTCCTCGAATACTATGCGGATAACATTCCGCCAAGCATTCCGGCAGTACAGTATCCTGATAAAGTTAAAGAAAGAAGCTATTAAAAACATGGATCGGGTAGAAGAAGCCGATATACTGCCTAACAGTATATCTGGCTTTAATGCTCGCATCTTCACCCCAATTCGCCTTATGGGTTGAACTTCAACTCAGAACTCTATGCCAGCAATAAGAAATATACCACATTAGGAAATGTGAATTCTGTATTTCGGTAGGTGTTTCTTTTCTCAAGGAAAGACAGCATAAATTAATTGAAATCGGTAGTATAACTACTACTAGAACAAAGAAGTTTTAAAGCAGCAGTATAGCTAGATTACTACTGCTAAGTAAATTAAACCTACTATGCAAAAATATGATCGTCAAGTATGGTAGAACCGAGAACAACGTAGCAATGTTAACTATCCTTGTTTGAATATTTTAAGATGGATACTTGCTACGTGCTTTATTTATTTACTTTTGGTTATCTCTCTGCTTTATTTGGGTATTATTTGGCGGAGTGAAACTACATTTAATCTGACATCTAACATGATTAAAATGATTTTTCATCTGACAAAATTTTATATTTTGCTCTGAGATCAAAATATTCATTGAAACGCTTGGGGGGTCTCTTACGCATGAGAATTTTAGTACCTAAAATTTTTAGAAGAAAAATGTGCAATTATTTCTTTGTTTTCTCTCTGATTTTCACATTGCTATATGTAGAGTTCATTTTCTTCGTGAACTCAGCGTCCGTGGGGCCATTAGAGGGATTGGCAATCTATCTGAACCCGGAGGGTAATGAGGTTGAAAACGCGGTAGGAAGATTAGCGATAACTGACGAAGCTCACCTACTTGTAAAAGGGGAAGGAAAGTTCGAGGTAAAAATATGCGACATGGGAGGAAAACTTATTCTGATAAGAAAGGGGAGATTTAACAGTACGGGATATGCAGAAATAAGATTTAGACTTTCTCCAGAGAAATTTAAGGTTGGTAAGAAGTATTTAGCTGTTCTTGAAGCTTTTAACGAGCCTTTACCAATGAATTTAAAGTTTGGGAAAGCTGAAACCAAATTCACGGTTAAAAGGGATTTAACGAGGATTGGAATAGGATTCTACAAAAATCCCGTGACGAACGAAACAATGGTTTTCGCAAAGCTAACGGATGAGTCAGGGCCAATCGAGGGTAGAAAAATAAGGTTTGAGTATAAGCATTACGCGGTGAACGAAAGCTTCAAAGACCTAGGAGAAGCTATAACGGATAAACAGGGGAAAGCAGAGGTCAAACTCGATGTAAATGACATACAACTAATAGTTATTAAGGCAGAGTTCGAGGGAGACGAGCTTTATGAACCTTCTGCAACAAGTGAAGTATACACAAGCCAAGTTAAC
>Ga0164318_10003958_pt1 | contig 14120 bp, 12 predicted proteins | sample GuaBasSedimGuay9_FD_113734 | JGI IMG/M metagenome (GOLD analysis project Ga0164318, IMG submission 113734) | Subseafloor sediment microbial communities from Guaymas Basin, Gulf of California, Mexico - Guay9, Core 4571-4, 0-3 cm | ecosystem: Environmental > Aquatic > Marine > Hydrothermal vents...
ATGAGGCCTTTTCACCATACCGATTATGGAATATTGAAACGCGCCTTGTCCTAACTCTTTCATTTCTGTACCTTTTTCTCTTCCACTTCCTTGTTTGCTCCCTTTGAGCATTCTTCACCGCTGCCTAAACTTCCTTCTTATTGACGCTATTATGCCTATCTGGTAGAATTTCATCCGCTTTGGAGCGTTGTACCCTTCGCTCTAGCAAATTCGCATAAGGCCGTTCCAGAAAACGGATATTCCATAGGTTCTGGAACAACCTTAAATTGGTATAAGTTATCTTTAGAAAGGGCTTGAAACTATGAAAATATTACTACTTGAAGATGTATATAAATTAGGACGCGCTGGCGAAGTTAGGAAAGTAGCCCCAGGCTATTACCGCAACTACTTGATGCCGCAAGGATTAGCTATTTTAGCCACCCCCGGAGCCATCAAACAAGCTGGGCGCATCCAAAAGCAAGGAGAAGTAAAACGCACGCGCCTCAACAACGAAATGGGCGGCGTCGCAGAACAACTAGAAGGAATGCTTTTCACTTTTGCTGCTAGAGCTAGTCAGGCTGGCCGCTTATATGGTTCGGTAAGCACTCACATGCTGGCCGAAGCCATCAGCGAGAAACTTGGAATCACTATCGAATCTAAGCAAATCGAAACCCAGCCTTTGCGCATGCTTGGTACACACAAAGTATCTGTTCGCCTTACCGTAGATCTAATTCCCGTCATCAATGTCATTGTACACAGAGAAGGCGAAACACCCCAATCCGCTTTAACCGAAGAAGAACAAGAAGCTTCTAAAGCTGCAAAAGCTCTTGAAGAACTTGAATCTGAAGAAACTGTAGAAGTTGCCGAAGCCGACGAGGAACCGGAAACCGAATAATTAGGTAATCCGCCTTTTCACTTTATTGAACGCCGGCCTGGGGACGATTTCAGGCCGGTTTTTCTATGGGAAATTGTTGCATGACAAGCGGCTCAATTGGTCAAAAACTGCGCCAGGCACGCGAAGAACAAGAGCGAACATTAGAAGAAATCGCTCTCGTTACTCGGATTCGCTTGCACTACTTGCAAGCAATGGAAGCGGACAACTTTGAAGCCCTGCCTTCCACCGCCCAACAGCGAGGTTTTTTACGCTCTTATGCCAAATGTTTGGGTATTGCCCCAGAACCATTGGTGACATGGCTAAAAGAGGGAAAACGTCCCTCGTTTGACAAGCCCGCAACAGCCGTAGAACTCCAATTCGAAGAAACCGAAGAAGTAAAAAAAGAAGGGGGAAAACTTGAAGATATTGGAGAAAGTCTCAAAAAACAACGAGAACTTTTAGGCTTTTCTATAAATGACATTGAACGCCAGACGCACGTCAAACCCCGCTATCTGCACGCCCTAGAAGAAGGCCGATTTGACGACCTACCCTCCCCCGTGCAGGGGCGCGGAATGCTCAAAAACTACGCCAGTTTTCTGGGCTTAGACCCTGACCCCCTATTACTGAGATTCGCGGAAGATTTTCAGGCTCAACTAAAAGAAAAACAATCAAACCAAGCCCATCTCCCCCAACACGCAGAAATGGCACTGGAAAAACAGTCTTGGTTTAGACGTGTTTTCTCGCAGCATTTTATCGTTAGCGGCCTATTCGCACTTGTGCTCATAGTAGTAATTGTTTGGGCGAGTGTGCAAATTTTTGAAAAAAGAGCAGAGGAAACTGAGTCTCCCCCCAGTATTCCAGGAATTGCAGACGTCTTATTACCTTCTTCTACACCTTCGCCGACCTCAACGCTCGTTTTTACTCCCCAGGTTGGCATTGAACTAGACGTAGAGACAAACGCAGCCAGCTCGGCAGAAGAAATCAAAAGCACCCTTATCCCAGCAGCCGCAGAAGGGGAAATACAAGTTCAACTTGCCATTGTCCAGCGGACGTGGGTGCGCGTCACCGTGGATGGCGAAGAAGTATTCAGTGGCCGCATGTTGCCCGGCAGTGTTCACGTTTTTGGCGGGGAAGAACAAATTGAAGTTCTCACCGGAAATGCCGCTGGCGTAATTCTCACGTACAACCAACGAGAACTGGGAGTATTAGGAATCTATGGGGGAGTAGCAAACCTAATTTTCACGCGGAATGGCATTTTAGACCCTACGCCTACAATCACACCCACGCCCACAATCACACCTACGCCCACGGCCACGGCCACATTCACAATCACGCCCACCCCACAGAACTAGGCTGGGGAATAACCACCAAATTACAGCACCACGCTCGAATATCAGAGGTATCCCCCACATGAAAAAGAAAACGTTTTACATGATTTCGCTGGGTTGCGCGAAAAACACAGTCGATTCTGACGCCATGACCCAACTCCTCCACCGCGAGGGTTACCAACCAGTCGAAAACCCCCTCGATGCCAAGGTGCTCATTGTTAACACCTGTGGATTCATTGAAGCCGCTCGAACAGAGTCCTACCAAGTTTTGGAAGAGATGGCAGATCTCAAACAAAAAGGCCAATTGCTAATTGCAGCTGGATGCCTGACGCAACGCTATGGGGAGGAGGTCATTCGGCGCGTGCCTGGCATTGATGGCGTTTTGGGAACCCGCAGGTGGATGGATATAGTAGAAGTTGTCACCTCTCTTCGGAAGGAAAGTCATCCCCGGCCACTTTGCCATCTCCCTGCGGGAGAGACAATTGGGCAAGACACCCGTGGAGCAATACTGGCGCACATCCAAGGGGGGAGCGCGTACCTCAAAATAGCGGATGGCTGCCGCCGGGCGTGCGCCTACTGCGCCATCCCGCTCATCAAAGGGACTTCCATCAGCCGGCCTATGGAAGATATTGTTCAAGAAGCGTTGTTTTTACAAAAGAACGGCGTCCGTGAAATAAACCTCATCTCTCAAGACACCACAGACTATGCCCGCGACCTAGGCATCAAAGATGGGTTAGCAAAATTACTAGAAACGCTCGCGGTCTCCATCCCCAACTTAGATTGGATACGGATTTTATACGCTTTTCCGGGTGCTATCACCGACCAATTAATTAACGTCATGGCCGCGCACGAAAATATACTCCCTTACATTGATATTCCTCTCCAGCACGCCCACCCCAGCGTTTTGCGCCGTATGCAGCGACCGTCCAATATAGACTGGGTGCATAAAACAGTTGCCAAGTTGCGAAAAGCCATGCCTAACCTAGCCCTGCGAACAACTTTCATCGTTGGCTACCCCAACGAAACGGAAGAGGAATTCCAAGCTTTGCTTGATTTTGTAGAAGAGATCCACTTTGACAGGGTAGGCGTTTTTGAGTTCTCGTTTGAGACTGGCACCCCGTCCGAGCCTTTGGGAGACCCCATCCCTGCCGAAGTCAAAACCGAGCGTAAGGAGCGTCTCATGCTCGCGCAGCAAAACATATCCCTGACGAGAAACCAAGCCCTGGTGGGCAAAACGCTAAACGTATTAATAGAAGGCCAGGGAATGGTAGAGGCAAGCAACGATATCATCTCCTTAGGCCGCTCTTACCGTGACGCGCCCGAAATTGATGGGATGGTCATAGTTGAAGACGCCGCCCCCGTGGGCGAGATTATCCCCGTGCGTATCACCGGAGCAATGGTTTATGATTTGGTGGGCACAACAAGGGTCAAATAGCTTGTTTGTTAATCTTAAAATTATGCCGCGAGATAGGTAACTGCAACGCTAATCAAGTATAATGAACAAAGAGCCGTGCAGACAGACAATTTTGTAGCGAAGAACAGTTAGCTTAAAGCCATATCATTGATTTCCTTGAAAATAATTAACTTACGAGGTGAAATATGAAAACCCAGCATCAATTACGCAGGATTGTTAATTTTGTTCTAGCCATTACATTGGCGCTTAGTGTTTCGCTGACATGGGTAAATAGAATAGCCTACGCTGGGTATGGCATCTTTGAATCATACACGATACTTGATACAGGCAGCGGCAATACATTTTATGATTGCAACGCAGATACAAGTAACCCCGACTTTGACGGCAATGATCTTGGCGACTACAAAGTTACCGATACGCTGACATTGAACGGCGCTCAAGTAAAGGCATGGGAAAACGATGGAGATAACCTTGATAGCGCAGAAATGTTCTATAGGCTTTATCTCACTAGCGAGACTGGCGGCTCTTTTACATCAGTAAATCTCCCTGATTATTTGGATTTAGGAGGCAACGACGAGCAATACGAAGATACAGATGCCGGAATAAATTTACTAAGCGGACTTGAAGCCGGCGACTATTATCTTGAAGTATATTTCAGAGCACATGAAGATAGCGGTGGCTATGCCTATGATGGTAACGCGGAAGATGCTTATCAGGCTACTTTTACCGTTTTAGCGAACACAAGCCAGGGCAGCGGCGACTGGGACGCTATCACCTGGTCTTACGGGCACGAACCAACCTCAACCGAGCCTGTTGAGATTGCAAGTGGTCACACCGTGGCCTTAGATGGAGCAGCCAATGCCATGCACTTGGTGGTTGAGGGAACTTTAAATTTAGGAATAGACACGTTAACAATAGCGGATAAAGGAACCTTAGAAAACAACGGTACATTCACCGCCAGTAATGGCACAGTCGCTTTCGCTGGGGATGGCACAGTGGCGGGAACCGTGACATTCAACGATGTTACCCTCGCCGGTGGAGTAGACTTTGGCGCTAGCTCCACAATTAACGGCATGTTACAAATTAATTCTGGGGGTTACGTGGACACAAATGCCCCCACCTATGCCAGCGATTCCATTCTTAAATATAATACCGGCGGAACTTACGGACGCTCCACAGAATGGAGCGGAGAGAACAACCCATACCATGTGCAATTTGGCAACAATACAACCTTAGACCTGGCAAACGGCGACAACTCCACCGCGCGAACCATACTAGGAGATTTAACCATCGCCAGCGGTTCTACTCTGAACATGGGGGCAGGCATGAACGCCGATCTCACTATCGATGGAGAAGTCAATATCTACGGCACGCTCGCATTAGCCGGGGGAAGCGGCAACCTAAAAGTCGGTGGCGACTTCACCAAACAGTCAGGCGGCTCATTTACCAATAATGGCAGTTATGTTTATTTCAATGGTGGTGGAAGTCAAAACATCACTGGTGCCCTAAGCGGTTCTAGCAATCGCTTTGAACGCATTATCGTTACCAATAACTCCACGGTTACTTTTAATAACAATGTAGGTGTTGAAAGCGGTTTGCAAGTTGATAGCGGAAGCACATTCCAAACAAGTGGCACGCCCAACTTCGAGCAGGAAATATCCGATGCTGGCGTATTAGATTGCGATGGAACATGCACTTTTGACCGTTTAATAATTCGTAACATGGATGCTAGCGGCTCAGAAGGCACAATTGATGTAAACGAAAACTTTGTAATCAATAACGCCACTAGTAATTTCACCGCCCCAAGCGGAGAAGTCACATTCACAATCGCAGGGGGTTTTGATAGCAATATCACTTCTGGCACCTTTGATGCCAATGGCGGCACAATCACCTTTGACGCGGGCACTGGCACTCAAGACCTAGATGCCGCTAGCCCCATTGCTTTTAGCACTTTAGCTGTTACCAGCGGGTCAACCTTAGTAGAAACTCAATCAGCGAATAATGTGACCGCGACAACCATCAGCAACGAAGGCACTATCCGCAAAACGCAGTCAGTAGCAGGGACAGGCGCTATATCCTTTGGATTAACCGGAGTTGAAATTAACGTCACAACGCACGGAGGTTTAACCAACTTGCAAGTTGACCTCGCCGATTCAGATCACGCAGGAAAAACATCCCGCATAGGAAATGGAAAATATTGGACTATTACGCCAACAGGGCTTTCTGGAGACGTAGTAACTGTTACCTTGCCCCATAACATCTCATCCCCAAACAACGTACGCGCTTGCCGCTATACCGGCACAGGAACTTACGGCTGGGATTGTGGTACAGACGCCGCAAACAGCTACGACGCCACCACCGTAACCCGCACAGGAGTAACAGCTTTCTCCGATTGGGCGCCCGGAGATAACGTAGGCCCCACCGCCATCACCATCCGCAACCTCACCGCAACCTCAGCACGAAACAATTGGCAGCCACTTGCCCTATTCCTAAGCGCGGCAATCATTTTAGCCGGAACAATACTATTGAGCAAACAGAGGCATAAGCTATAATAGGCGGTCAGTTTAAAAAACGTCAGACCGCAATTTGCCCACATTACCCAAGAACATCAATCTGGAGAAAAAATGATTAACCTCAACAAGCCCGAAACCGCCTTTGCCCTCAACGCTGTCCGTCAGGCGTCATTGCTCGTCAAACACATCCAATCCAAAATGGTCACCTCCGCGCTCACCAAAGATGACCGCTCCCCTGTCACAGTCGCCGATTTCGCGGCTCAAGCCCTAGTGGGATATTTACTAGAGCAAACCTTCCCCAGCGTTTCCCTAGTCGGCGAAGAAAACTCAAAGGTCTTGCAAACACCCGCCGAGCAAGAAACCCTGCTCACAATCACCCGCTTCCTTAGCGAAACAATCCCCCAGACCACACCCGAAAAAGTCTGCGTCTGGATTGACCGTGGAGCAGGCGAAGTAGAAAACAGCTATTGGACACTAGACCCCATTGACGGCACAAAAGGCTTCCTACGCGGCATGCAATACGCCATAGCCCTAGCCTTTGTGGTAGATGGGGAGGTGCAGGTAGGCGTTCTCGGATGCCCTAACTTAACTGACGGCTACAAAGTAAACCTGGATGGGGAAGGCTCGCTCCTCGTGGCCGCACGCGGCGAAGGAAGTTGGGTCACCCCCCTGACGAAAACCACAGAGCAGTTCAAGCGTTTACGCGTTTCCGAGCGGGTAGACCATTCTCAAGCCAGGCTCCTGCGCTCATTCGAATCGGGACATACCAACGCGGGGCAAATAGATTACTTCAACCAAGCCCTAGGCGGAGAAGCCGAACCCGTACGCATGGACAGCCAAGCCAAATACGGCGTGCTGGCAGCTGGGCAGGGAGAAATATACTTACGCCTGCTATCCCCTGGGCGCGAAGACTACCGCGAAAAAGTTTGGGACCAAGCCGCTGGGTCGCTAATTGTGGAAGCCGCTGGTGGAAAAGTGACCGACCTGGATGGAAAGCCCCTCGACTTTTCGATTGGGCGTAGGCTTATTAACAATCGCGGCGTGTGCGTTACCAACGGAAACCTCCATACTGCCGCGTTGCAAGCCCTGCGCGAAATAGACGCTTAATTTACCAACTAAGGCACAAAAAATAAACCCACTGTTTCAAGTAAATGTTTGAAACAGCGGGTTATTTTATTTAACTAACTCAATGAGAAAAAGCGAGGGACACTGGACAGCCCTTAGAGGTTTATGGTTTTATAACCTCAAATGTCCTGAGAAACGGGCAAATTAACTGTTGAAGAATTTGGCTCTTGTGTAGTATTTGTGCAAAAGGTCAAGATAAATCTTGCGTTACGGAACGTAGCGCGACATTTATGTCGCCCTGGCACATTTTTTACAGATGAGCCAAGAATTTATGCCCGACTGTACTAATAGTCTGTCAAATACGAACGAGAGTTCACTTGCGCCTAAAACGGGCACTTTCGTGCCCTACTACAAACAGGTCATACAATCCTAATATTCAATCTCACTAATGGGATTTAGTTTGTCAAAATTGTGGTGCGCCGAAATCCAGCGTACACTTCCGGTTTTGCCACGTATTACCAAGCTAGCTGTATCCGCGCCGTGTCCAGAATACCTTACGCCGTCAAGGAGTTCACCGTCTGTAATACCTGTCGCGGCAAAGAAAACATCATCAGTAGAGACTAAGTCATTCATGGTGATAACCGCGTCAAAGTCGTAGCCCATTTTTTTACCTTGTTGGCGTTCTTCTGGGCTGCGGGCGTATAACTTCCCTTGGATTTCTCCCCCCATAGCCCGCAAAGCGCAGGCGGCCAGAACACCTTCGGGGGTTCCGCCAATTCCCATAAGAACGTCAATGCCAGCTTCGGGCAAACAGGTCATAAGCGCGGCGGCCACATCCCCATCGGGTATAAGGCGAATACGCGCGCCAGCTTCTCTAATTTCGGCAATTAGTTCTTGGTGACGGGGACGATCTAAAACAATGACTGTCAGGTCATCAATTTGTTTGTCTTCTGCCTTGGCAATGCGGATTAAGTTTTCTGTTACGGAAACATTAATATCGATAATGCCTTTTGCTTTGGGGCCAACGGCTATTTTGTTCATGTAAACAAATGGGCCAGGGTCGTACATTGTGCCTCTGGGGGCGAGGGAGGCGGTGGCAATGGAATTCAGAAAGCCGTTTGCCAAGGGGCGTGTCCCGTCAACGGGGTCAACGGCAAGGTCTAAGAGAGGCGGTTTTCCGGTGCCAAGTTTCTCGCCATTATAAAGCATGGGGGCTTCGTCTTTTTCGCCTTCGCCAATGATAACTAAGGCATCCATTTCAATGGAGTTTAGGACTAAACGCATGGCGTCAACGGCGGCTTTGTCGGCGGCTTCTTTGTCGCCTCGTCCCATGAAACGGCCTGCTGAAAGGGCAGCGGATTCGGTTACGCGTACTAATTCTAAGGCTAAGTTACGAGTTGGTTTTTGGTGTGTAGTTTTCATAGTTTTGGTAGGAGGTATACGATTAAGTAATAGCTAATAGGCATGGCCCACAGTAATGTATCAATACGGTCAAATGCGCCGCCGTGGCCGGGGAGGAGCGTCCCCGAGTCTTTTTTGGCTGCTTGACGCTTGACCATGCTTTCCGCCAAATCTCCCAGCGGAATGATTGGGGCTAGAACAAGCCCTAAAACGGCTCCACGCAAGGGGGTGATATCTATCCCAGTATTTTTAAATGCAAAAGGTAATAACGCACCTCCTAAAATACCAACTACTACTCCTCCCCAAAAGCCTTCCCAAGTTTTTCTGGGGCTTAGTCGAGGAGCTAAGGGATGTTTTCCAAAATAAGAGCCAATGAAATATGCGCCTGAATCTGTTAGCCAGACAATGAAGAAGATAAACATAACCCACCAGCTTCCGCCTTCTAGGTGCCGCAGGGAGATGAAGTAGGCGCCAAGCCAACCAATGTAGAGTATGGCAGAGATGGTGGCTCCAAAGTCGGTGGCTGCTGTATCGCGATTTTGTTCGAAGCGAACGAGGTGGTAAATTATGCTGGCGATGAGTAAAAGGGTAAGACTCCAGTGAGCGCTCTTAAATTCGGTAAGAGTTCTTCCTAAAACTAACAAGAGTACGCCGCCAATGATGAGAAATAGGGCTGGTTCAAGTTTGGCCGAACGTAGAAGTTGTGTGTATTCCCAAGCCGCAATTAGCAGCACGGTGATGATGAGGAGGTTATACGCTACTCCTCCATAGTAGGTTGCCAGAAGGGTGACTGGGGCGAGGATGAGGGCTACTATTGTTCGTTGTCGTAACATAGGTGTTATGCGTCTCCAGTGAAAACGCGACCAAAACGGCGGTCTCGTTCGCTGTAATCGAATAAGGCTTTTCTTAGCTCTTCTTTCCCAAAGTCAGGCCAATATGCGGAGGGGAAGTACCATTCTGCGTATGCTCCTTGCCAAATGAGAAAGTTGCTAGAGCGCAGTTCGCCGGAGGTGCGGATGATGAGGTCTGGGTCTGGGGAGTCGGCGGTGTAGAGATATTTGCTGATTAGCTCGATATTTATTTCTTCTGGTTTTTTTTTGTCTCTGATGATTTCTCGAACAGCATGGACAATTTCGTCTCGTCCTCCATAGTTAAAGGCTACATTGAGAATGAGACGGTCGTTGTTTTTTGTGAGTTCAACGGCTTCGTTTACTTGTTGTTGAAGAGCGGTATCAATTCGGTCTAGTTTGCCAATGTGCCTTAGTTGGACGCCGTTTTCATGCAAGTTTTTAAGTTCTCGCTTGAACATGGTAGTAAAGAGGCGCATAAGACCGGTTACTTCTGCTTCTGGTCTGTCCCAGTTTTCGGTGGAGAAGGCGTAGATAGTGAGGTATTTTATGCCAAATTCAGCGCTGGCTTCTAGTATTTCTCTGAGGTTTTCTGTTCCCGCTCGGTGACCGGCTAACCGTGGCAGCCCTCTAGCGCGTGCCCAGCGCCCATTCCCATCCATGATGATGGCGACGTGCTGCGGGATTTTTTCAGGAAGGTTTTTGTTGGTGTCTGTGTTCATAATTGTTTAAGGCTAAAAGCGAAATGTTTATAGCCTAAACTTCCATCACTTCTTTTTCTTTACGTTCACAGATCACGTCAATTTCATCAGAAAAACGGTCTGTAATTTCCTGAATTTTTTCTTTTCCTCTATGTAGATCGTCTTCAGTGATCCAATGTTCTTCCTCAAAACTTCGCAAGTCACGGATGCTTTCACGGCGGATATTGCGAAGCGACACCCGCGCTTCTTCAGATTTTGCGTTAACAACTCGAACCAACTCTCTGCGCCGCTCTTCTGTAAGAACTGGCAAATTGAGATGAATGTTCTCTCTGTCAGTGTTCGGCGTAAGCCCTAAATCTGATTTTAAGATGGCACGCTCAATATCTTTTAGCGTGTTGCGGTCAAAGGGGCGGATTAACAACGATCTTGCTTCAGGTACGCTAATGCTAGCCAATTCACGCAAGGGGGTATTAGTCCCATAATATTCAACGGGAAGCATTTCTACCAAAGCGGGATTTGCTCTTCCTGTGCGAATGGCATTAAATTCATTTTGCAAAGCTTTAATAGCATTTTTCATACGAGCTTCTGTTTCTTTATAGACATCGGCAAGCATAGTCGGCCTCCAAGGATACGGCACTGAGTAATAAAGTTATTAGGCTGCGAAAAATTAAAGGTTCATTGTTGAAATTGTGCGGGGGGAGGCGATATAAATATCGCGTTACGCTTTCGCAGTGCGACATTCATGTCGCTTTGCACAATATTATATATGAGCCAAATTAAATATATAAAACATTTAAAAATCTAGCCACATGACACTTATGCTGAAAAATTTTTTCGGATACGGATGAACACGGAAAACGCGGATTTTCCTGTAAAAAACAAAAAAGAATCCGTGAAAATCAATGTCAATCTGTGCCCAAATTAAAACTGTCGGGTAGCTAGTTAAAAATGAACTCTTAGGTCTACCAAACAAATGAATTTTCTTTGGCAATGAGGTAAGAGTATTATAGAATGTTTTGCTCTCTATTCAAGCGTTATTTTTGTAACTTTGATGGTAATAATTGGCAGGTAAAGTTTTTTCAGAATTACTGGGTTCCAAAATAAAACGCCTACCCCCCAAATACTCGTTCTTTTAAGATACCTCTTTGCCCACAAAAGAAAAACTTCCCCACTAAAGGAAGGGGAAGTTTTTAAGGCTTTTCTCTTAATCGGGAGTTGCTGAAGAGACAAGTGTCCCTACTTTCTTTCCGACTAGACAATCTTTGAGCGCGTTTGGGTCCCACATATTTAGCACAAGGATTGGGAGTTCGTTATCCATACACAAAGAAAGAGCCGTGCTATCCATAACCTGTAAACGCTGATTGAGTACATCCATATACGTTAGGTGGTCGAAGAATATTGCGTTTGAGTCTTTGACTGGATCGGCATCGTAAACTCCATCTACTTTGGTAGCTTTTATTAGCACGTCCGCACTTACTTCCATGGCCCGAAGAGCGGCGGCGGTGTCAGTCGAAAAGTACGGATTGCCGGTCCCAGCGCCAAAGATAACGACACGTCTCTTCTCTAGGTGGCGAATCGCCCGGCGGCGGATATGAGGTTCGGCAACGGCACGCATTTCTATAGCCGATAGCACTCGTGTTACCACGCCTTGTTGCTCTAAGGCATCCATAAGGGCCAGGGCATTCATCACAGTGGCTAACATTCCCATGTAGTCAGCTGTGGACCTATCCATACCTCGCGCTAGACCTTGACGTCCGCGCCAAAGATTCCCCGCTCCAATGACAATGGCTATTTCTACTCCTAACTCATAAACTCCCCGAATGTGTTCCGCTAAATCTTCAGCACGCAAGGGGTCTATTCCAAATCCTTGTGAACCAGACAACGCTTCTCCGCTGATCTTGAGCAAAATGCGTTTGTAAACAAGGTCTTCTTTCATGCTGCACCTCTCTTTTTTACAGGAATAGCGTACCTTACTCATAAACTTCGAAAATCTCTTTGTTCTTTTGAGAAGATACAGATTCAAGCCGAAAAAAAAGACCAACCCTAAGGCTGGTCTCTTCTTTATTAGAAATTAGTCATCAATGCTTTCGCCGCGTTCCCAGCGTTCAAACCGTCTAATGACGATGTTTTCTCCCATAGCAGCAATGTTTTCATGAAGCATTTTTTCGATGGTAAGCTCATCATCTCGAATATACTCTTGACGCATCAGACATTTCTCATTTTTGAACTTCTCTACTACACCATCCAAAATGCGGTCAATAATATGCTCTGGTTTGCCTTGTTCTTGGTAGCGTTTACGAGCAATCGCTTTTTCGTGTTCTATTGCTTCGGCGGGGATATCTTCTTCTTTAATCCATAAAGGGGCTGCGGCTGCAATTTGTAATGCAACCTCGTGAGCGAGCTTTTGAAAACCGTCCGAGCGGGCAACAAAATCTGTTTCACAGTTAATTTCAACCATCACGCCTATGCGCCCATTGGAGTGTGAGTAAAGTTCTAGCTTGCCTTCGGAAGCCTCACGGTCAGCGCGTTTGGCAGCTTTGGCCAAACCCTTCTGACGTAAAATATCAACCGCTTTTTTATAATCTCCGTCCGCTTTTTCTAACGCCTGGCGGCAATCTAAAATACCTGAACCAGTCGCGTCTCGCAATTCTTTAATTTGTGTTACAGAAACAGCCATCTTGATTATTCCTCGCTTCCTTCTACTACTTCGGTTTTTTCCTCTTTTTCCGCTAACTCCGCTTCCTGAGCTTCTGCTTCTTCTAATTTGGCAAGTGTGGCTTCTCCTAAGAGATCCTCATCACTAAGCTCTCCTTGCCTTTCAGGAGGAAGTTGCGCCATAGATCTGGCAGCTTCCATGTCGGCATCGTGATCTTTCCGAAGCCCTTGCCCTTCTTGTACAGCTTGCGCTATTTTTTCTGTAATCAATTGAATAGCTCGAATGGCATCATCATTAGAAGGAATAACATAGTCAATATTTTTGGGGTTAGAATTGGTATCCACCATCGCAATGACAGGGATTTTGAGCAGATTTGCTTCGTGAATAGGAATTTCTTCACGATATACATCTACCGCAAAAAGCAAGTCTGGGAGATCGTTCATCTCACGGATACCACCCAAGCGGCTTTCTAGACGTTCAATTTGGCGCGTCATGCCCAGGGCCTCTTTTTTAGACCGCAGTTCAAATTCGCCTTTATCGCGCATATCTTCTAATCTTTCTAATTCATGGATTCGTTTACGAATGGTTTGCCAGTTTGTCAACGTTCCACCAAGCCAACGTCCAATTACATAAGGCATTCCTACCTTACTGGCATTTTTCTTGATGATGTCTTGCGCTTGCCGCTTTGTGCCAACGAAGATAATGCTGCCGCCTTTGGCAACTGTATCTCGGACTAAAGCATAAGCTTCTTCCAAACATCTCACAGTTTGTTCAAGATCAATGATATGAATATCATTACGATCTGTGAAAATGTAAGGCTTCATGTATGGATTCCATTTATGGGTTCGATGCCCAAAATGGACGCCACTTTCTAACAGTTGTTTCATTGATACAACAGACATACAAAATCTCCTTATACTAATGCGTTTAGCCTCCGTTTCCGTCATTCCTTCCCGGCACTAGAGGGCAAATCCCTCGTAGCACGCACCGTTAGGTCAAGAAACGTGTGGGGTTAGAAAACATCTCGCCGCCTGGGCGAGAACGGATGCAGTATATCATGGTAGTTTTATTTCGTCCAGCCTCGGAAAAACCTAGCACAGGGCAAACGCATATGACCAAATTTAGGGCATTGCCTCTTCATGCTACCACCATATGCGGCACTAATACTTTTGCGCGAACCACATATGGTCATCAAAAATGATGCCATATTCCATATGCGATTGCCCTGTCCACAGCATTTTTTTTCATTGACAGCCATACCTATCCCCGATATAATTGCACGGCGTTTGAAAACAAAGTGTTTTGAACGCGGATTTTTTGTTGTTTTTAGTTTACCCCAAG
>Ga0164318_10003959_pt1 | contig 14120 bp, 13 predicted proteins | sample GuaBasSedimGuay9_FD_113734 | JGI IMG/M metagenome (GOLD analysis project Ga0164318, IMG submission 113734) | Subseafloor sediment microbial communities from Guaymas Basin, Gulf of California, Mexico - Guay9, Core 4571-4, 0-3 cm | ecosystem: Environmental > Aquatic > Marine > Hydrothermal vents...
ATTATCTGCTGAGGTAGTAGTTGCTTTTCTAGGAATCATTATGATATTTTAATCTTTTAACATAAGCATATCGCTTTTCTTTGGTTGAAAGTTTTAACCTCTTTAGTTCTCTAAATATAAGCTTATTTTCGATGTTAATACTACCGTATTTCTCATTTTTAAGTAATTCACCGATTTTTTTTGAAGATGCTTCTGGATGGTCTTTTATTATATCCAATATCTTTTGGCTGATTTCGTAATTAACTATATGAATTTTACGGTTTATTTCTTTAGGCATTATAACAGCTTGTTTCCCAGTTTCTTTTAGTTTTTTTAGTTTATAATAGGTACTAGGTGATATCCCGACCAAATTACATGCTTCTTTAACTGAATAGCCTTTGTTTTCTATTAAATTAAAAAGCTCTTTTCTTTTATTGTATTCTAATTCGCTGTATCTCTCCTTCTCTTTTATCACAACAAAGGTTATATCATCCGATTGTGGGGCACCTTTTGTGAATTTTTTAATATCGTTCATCAAAGCGTCTGAAAACTCTTCAGCGCTTAAATCTTTATTTTTTTTAATACTTTCAAGAAGGCGATTTTCACTATACTCTTCTCTTTCTGGATTCATAGCTTCGGTTATACCATCTGTATATATTAAAAGGATGTCTCCTTTATCCAGTGCAAGTTTTTCGCTTGTTATACTTTTTTGAAAAAATTTCGGATTTCCGAGATTCAAACCTATGGGAAATCCTTTTGGATTTAGTCTGTATATACTATCTGTTTCAGCTCTATATAAGATCATTGGATTATGACCTGCACTTGCATAATTAATAATTCTTTTTTTTGAGTCAAGGATAACATAAAAAAGTGTTATATACATCCCTTTTTTAAACTCTCCATCTAACGTAGTGTTTAGCCTTGATAATACTTCTGAGGCTATTTTTATACCTCTTGCTTCCAACCTTAAGGCAGTCCTGACAATACTCATTAAAAAGGCACCTCCTATACCTTTTCCAGAAACGTCGCCTACGGCAATACCAATTGAGTTCTCATCAACATAAAAGAAGTCGAAATAATCTCCTCCTACTTCCATTGCAGCCTGATATCTTGCTGAGATGTCATAGCCTTCAGTATGAGGTATCTCTCTGGGCAAGAGAGTTTGTTGTATATTTTGTGCCAGCTGCATTTCTCTCTTAAGTCTTGCTTGATCGGTAAGTTTGGTTTCAGAATTTTTTAGTTCTCTCATCATTTTATTGAATGCAGTAGATATTTCTGCAAATTCACCATATCCTGTGAAATGAAATCCTCCTGAAACACCTTCCTTACTTACCCTGTAAAGTTCCTCAGTAATTTTTTTGATTGGGGTAATGAACATGTTGCCCATAAAGCTTATACCGATTATTCCAAGTACCCAGAATAAAACCATGTAAAGTAATATTTTACTTTTATTTATTTGATGATTAATTGAAGCTATCATTTCAGATTTTGGGATTGTAAAATAGGTTTTTCCGATGAAAATATCAGAAATCCTAATTGGAGCGGAAATATATAGGTAATTTGAACCACTGCTATCCTTATATTCCTGAACTAAATAATTTTGTTCAATCAGCGGTAAAACACCAGGGGGTGGTTTATATATTTTTCCAATTCTCCTTACTAAACTATCGGCAATTATTATTCCGTTTTTGTTTATCACGACGATTCTTTTTATTGAAGGCTTACTTTTCATTATTTTGAATATCTGCTCTTCAACTATTATATTCCTTTCGTCCATTAAAAACTCTGAAACCCCTGCTGAAAAGTTCTTAATTAGAGATATATAACTCAATATATATTCTCGAGATAGAATCCTTTTTTGGGATATCTTTGCTAAGAAAAACATTCCAATAGTGAGAATTGATATGATAAGCGTAGAAATAATTGCAAACCTTACTCTAATTGTCATTTTTGAAGGTTTGAAATTGTTGGATATTATTTCAATTAAACTTGGTTTTGCTTCAACTTTATTAATTATGGTTAAAATGTTTCTGTTATTTTCTCTTTTATACTGCACATTATCGTTTAATCGTCTTACTAAGAATATTCCAAATCCGCCTTTACGCCTCTGCTTTATATATGTGTCAATATCTGGGTCGTTCACATTACTGTAATCAAATGGTACACCCTCATCGATTATTCTGGTTGTTACTGTATTATTTGATCTTTCAATTTCTATTATGATATTTCCGGGTGAGGCCATATCTTTGTAGGCATATCTAATTATGTTAGTGCAGATTTCGTCAACAGATAATTTAAAACCATTTATTTGCCTCAGGTTTAATCCGAACTTTTCTCCGTACTTGACGGCAAAATCTCTAATTTTTGAAAGGTATTTTGTTTCGGCAGGTATTGTTAAGGTTGTTTTTTTCTTATTTCCTAATAACATAAAAATCCTGTTAAGTAAGGATTGAAAAAAATTGTAACAGAGATTTTGTTAGATAGAGAATAAACTTTTTAATTATGGTTTTAACATCTATATATACTATAATAAAATAAAGATAAAAAAAGTAAATTTATATTTACTGAAAATATTTAAATTATTTAGTAGAACAAAGAATTAATTACTGAATGATTTTTTATATATGAAAAGACGATAGTTTGATTTATATTTTGACGTGAAAGTAAAAGCTCAAAAGAGTAATTAGAACTGATGGGAAACTATCGCCCCAGCAAAATTGAAAATTAATCGTGCAGTTTTATGGTATTTTATACCAGCGTTTTCTATTGACTTTAATAGCGGAATTTAAGATATAATTAGAGTTGCAAAATATTTATTGATACTTAATTCTAATTTTTTATGGGTGTAAAACGAATAGGCACGCCGATGCTGTAAAATCTTAATTAAAGTTTACTTGCCTATTCTTTACCTAATCAATAAATGCAGTTAGTTAGGGATTTTAGTGTATTATATTACTTGATTTGGAAGAATGAGCACATGTCAGAAAGATTATACCCTGAAAAGCCTATGGTAGGAGTTGGAGCAGTTATATTTAAAAATGATGAGGTTCTTCTTATCAAAAGGGGTAATCCGCCTCTTGCTGGAGAATGGTCTATACCAGGGGGAAAACTGGAAGAAAATGAATCAATTATCGAGGCTGTCAAAAGAGAGATAAAAGAAGAGTGCAATGTTTTGGTCGATATTGATGATTTAATCGATATGTTTGAGTACATTGAAAAGGATGAGGAAAACAGGGTGAAGTACCATTTTATCGTGTTTGATTTTAAAGCCCAATATTTGAAGGGCAAACTTAATCACCTCTCCGATGCATCAGCGGCCAGATGGGTAAAGTTAAATGATATAGATAAATATAAAATGAAGAAAGATGCAAAGAATATGATTATGAAGGCTTTAAATATGTAAAATTTTCTAATTATCTTGACCTTGTTACACCTCTTCTCTCGCAAATATCCCTCAGTCTGCATCTAGAACAATAAGGAGATACGGGTGTACATATATTTTGTCCGTAGGTTACAAGAAGATCATTGATCTCTATCCAGTATTCCTTAGGAAGCTTTTCTCTAAGTGCCATTTCTGTCTGTTCGGGTGTTTTGGTATTTACATAACCGAGCCTATTGCTTATTCGATGGACATGTGTATCTACACAAATACCCTGTTTGTTATAACCAAGGGTTACAACCAAATTCGCGGTTTTTCTTCCAACTCCTGGCAACTTCAGAAGTTCCCCAATTGTATCAGGGACATTTCCATCATATTTTTCAACTATCATTTTTGATATATTATGGATATTCATAGCTTTTACTTTATAAAATCCTGCTGGGTAGATCAGATTTTCTATTGTTCTTATTGGGAGTGTTAACATATCTTCTGGAGTATGAGCGGCCTCGAATAATCTTTCAGATGCTTCCTCAGTGGTTTTATCTTTTGTTCTTAGAGAGATTACTGTGGAAATTAAAACCCTGAAGGGATCTCTTTTTTTTGCAATTTTTGTTACTATGGGTTCTTTCAGGGTTTTCACCTCTTCTCTCAGGATAGATACAACCCTGTGTATATCATAATTTTCCATTAATTAATCCTGAATTATAAATACTTTACTACAACGTGAAGTATAGTATAATATAACAAAAGTTTAATATGTGAGTGCAATAAACTGTTAAAAGGATAACGAAGTATTATTATGAAAAGTATTAGATGAGGTAGATTATAGATGCTATGAATAAAGAGAAAACATAAGCTGCAAGTGGAGGGAAACAAAATCGTTGTAAACTAATTTAATTTTAGTTTTATCTGGATTATAGTTACATTGTAGTTGATGTTGTAGGATAAGTATGAAGATCTTAAAATTAATGAAAGGATTTTTATTTTTATGGAGGATGTTAAGCATAGAAAAAGCATAATGGATAAAATTAAAAAAAATGTATCTCTATCTGGGTATACAACATTCAAGGTAGGAGGTCCCGCAGATTACCTTGTTGAAATTGTGAATGAGTTTGAGTTTAAAGAGGCTATCCAATGGGCAATTGAGAGAGACATTAGGTACTTTATTCTTGGAAAAGGATCAAATGTTCTTTTTAGCGATGATGGTTACCGGGGTCTTATAATATATACTGGTAGATATAAAAGAATTTTCAGAATAGATAATAGGATTATTGCTGAGGCTGGGGCTATGATAGATGAGTTAATAGATTATGCAACAGATAATTCTCTTACAGGTCTTGAGTTTTTAGCCGGACTGCCAGGGAGCGTTGGCGGAGCTGTTTACATGAATGCTCGTGCTTATGGAGGTGAAATCTCCAGGGTGATTACTGAGGGGAGAGTATTGATTGTTGATGAGAAGGATAAGAAAATTAAAGAGGCTAAGTTAAACAGAGAGGCTATGGATTTTTCGTATAAAAAATCAATATTTCAGAGTGGAAATATCTATTTGATGGATGCTGTATTTTACTTAAAAAAAGGAAATCAGCTGGAAATTAAAGAGAAAATATCGGAAATAAGGACATTAAGAAAAAGTAAAGGAGAATATCTTTTTCCAAATGCAGGGTGTATTTTTAAAAATGATTATTCAGCAGGAAAATCATCCGGCAGGATAATTGATGAATGTGGCCTTAAAGGGATGAGGGTCGGAAAAGCTGAGGTTTATGAAAAACATGCAAACTTTATAATAAATAAAGGTGGTGCTAACGCTTCAGATATATATAAATTAATTAATTTTATAGAAGAAGAGGTCATGAGAAAAACAGGTATTAAACTACAGAAGGAGATTGTGCTGGTTGGGTTTGATCAATAAAACTATGATTATATTGTAGAAATTATAATTTTGTGTGTTATATTTGGTAATATGGATATGAAGGTTTTTTTTAAATTAATCCTTTTTATAAATATTTTCTTCCTGGCTATAATGCTGCCATCAGTGCCTATTTTTTCAGACGAAGTTGGTGGTGTTGAAAATGTATTTAGTTATGGTTCTGGCTTAAGAGCTCTTGGCATGGGAGGAGCTTTTACTGCAATGGAGGGGGATCCTTCTCTTATTTACTGGAATCCCGGTGCAATGGCTTTTAATCAATATAAAGAGATCTCTTTTTATGGAACTAAAACTATAGCTGATAGCTACTATTTCGGTGGATTTTATACGAATCCAACTCTGTATATGGGGACACTCAGCCTTGGTTCAATGGGTATATATACAAGTGGAATAGAATCGTATGATGAAAATGGATTACCCATTTCTACGAACCACAATAATTATCTCCATTATCAAATATTGCTATCCTATGGTTATAAATTTAGTTGGGGTCTGGGTCTGGGAGCAACGGCAAAAGTTGAACAGGAGAGATTGCTGGATTATTCCGGTACTGGGGCTAGTTTTGATCTAGGAGCTTATTTTAGACCGAGGTCAATCGGTTGGTTTTCTATAGGCGTGGCTGTTCAGGATGTATATGGTACTGGTATAAAACTTGGAACTGATTATGAGGCAAATACAAGAATTTACAAAATTGGTATAGCAACAAACTTTAAAATTGGTAAGAAAAAAGCTACTCGTTTGTCTTTTGATTTTGATTCAAGATTCTATAACGATAATTATAATCCTACTCCTGGGGCACTTCTATATGATTTCAGTTTTGGTGCAGAGCTTTCATTCTCGGATATTTTTATGATAAGAGCAGGGTATAAAAATTTTACTCCAACATCCTTTAATGATCTCCCTATGGGGATATCTGTTGGTCTTGGATTTAGGCAGTGGGGATTCGGAGTTGATTATGCTGTTACATTTGAGGATCCAGAATGGCAGGGAACTACAGAGCTTTTGATGAGGCTTGGAATAAGCTATAGATTTGGCAGGAGCATTGATGAGAAAAAAAAGATCGAAGCGCAGAAAATTGAAAAGCAAATTGAAGAGGGTATCAGGAAAGCAACAATGCAGTATGAAGAGAAATTGAATGAACTCAAGGGTAAGTATGAGCAGGAAAAAGAACAGCTTGTCCTACAGTTTGATGAGAAATTAAAGGAAAAGTTACAGGAAGTAGAAAAGAGCTATGGAACAGAAAAGGAAGAACTGATTGCAGATCTAACGGCACAATTTGAAGCTGAAAAGAAGAAAGCTATAGAAGAGCTTGCTAAGAGGTATGAAAATGAAAGACTGCAATTACAGCAGCAACTTGTACAGGAGAGGTTAGCTTTCTCACAAAGGATACAGGAACTTCAAAAAAAGTATGAAGAGGAAAAAGCAACAATAGCCAAAAAGATTCAGGCAGATGAGAGTTTTAAATCTGAACATTACGCAAAGGGTTTGCAGCTACTAGCTGATGGAAATTACAAAGAAGCCCTTGTAGAATTTGAAACTGTTGCAAGATTTGATCCAAATTATTTAAAAGTTAAAGAATACATAAATAGAGCAAAAGGTGGGATGACTTCAATTCGTAGCTATAGTCCGCAGATTATGGAAATCTACTATAAAGGGGTGGATCTATTTGTTCAGAAAAAATATCTGGAAGCTATTCAGGAATGGAAGAAAATACTTAAAATTGACCCATATAATAAGCTTGCCTTAAGAAATATTAAAGAGGCTGAGGATCGATTAAAGAGACTTGAAAAGCTTGAAGCAAATAAGTAAGGCCAGATATAAATTTCATCTTTTTCTAATCATTATTTGGATAAAAAATTAATTTTAGTACAATTAATTGATTGAAAAGGAAATTTAATACCTGCCGATTGATCATCAATATTAATTTCTCTCAGAGAAATAGATTTATGGTTTATCGTGGTTTTATTCATTTAAATAAGGTTTCTTGTACAATCATTTAAGGTTTACTAAAATACTAAAATGTTTAAGGGTATTTAAATATAGTTTTTTTTAAAATTTATAGCGTAAACTATTTCAGCTAATTATTATCAATATTATTTAAAAACCTTATTTAAGAGGTGGGCTTATGAATGGCTACCAAAGGATAAAGGCCGCCTTTGATGGAGAATGGCCAGATAAGGTTCCTGTTATGCTTCACAACTTTATGATGGCAGCACAGGAGGCTGGTTATACAATGGCCGAATACAGGGATGACCCTAAAAAGATAGCTGATTCCTTTATCAAATCTGTAGAAAAGTATGAATACGATGGGATACTGGTAGATGTTGACACTGTAACTTTAGCAGGTGCCGTGGGTGTTCCTGTGGATTTTCCAGAGAATGAACCTGCAAGAAGCAACAGAGGAAATTTAACAGATATTGAAATGGTTAAGGGTCTGGATCATCCTGATGTTTCGAAATACAGGTATGTACAGAACTGGGTTGAGGGAGTAAGACTTATCAAAGAGTATTTCGGGGATGAAGTTTTTTTGAGGGGCAATTGTGATCAGGACCCTTTTTCATTGGCCAGTATGATGAGAGGTGCTGAAAACTGGATGTTGGACCTGCTTGATGCTGAGCATGAGAATTTGGTTTTTCGCTTATTGGATTACTGTTTTGAAGCTACTAGCCAGTTCATTGATTTGATGAGCCAAACTGGCTGCCATATGGTTTCTAACGGTGACAGTCCAGCCGGGCCAGAGCTCATTTCTCCTTCAATGTACAAAAAGTTTGCATTCCCCTATGAAAAAAAGGTAGTAAATGAAGCACACGAGAATGATTTGCCATATGGTCTTCATATATGTGGGGATACCTCCTTAATAATTGAAGATATGATTGAAACAGGAACAGATGCTGTTGAGATAGATTATAAAACCGATATAAATATTGCCCATAAGGTTTGCAAGGACAGGGTAGTTTTTATAGGCAATATAGATCCATCAGGGGTAATTGCGATGGGAACCCCAGAATTAGTCAGAAAGAAAACGAAAGAGCTTTTGGAGATATACAGCGACTCACCGAAGTTTATTTTAAATGCGGGGTGTGCCATACCTCCCATAACTCCAGAGGAAAATATAAAGGCAATGATAGAAGTGGCAAGGGAGTTTAGATAATTGTCTTCCTACTAAAGATAAACCACTTGGAGTGGTCTCCAAGTATTATTTTATTAATTATGATTCTTGGTTAAAACTTAAAGTTTGGATCTTTTATGACAATACCACTTTCTCTAGAACTATTTACTATTTTTAACAAATTGATTCTCAGAAATAAATTGAGCTTTATAATTTGCTCCATTTTTTTTGAGCAATGAATAAAAAGCTCTTAAATGATTTCTAGAACCTTTATTAAGATTTTGAAAAACTATTTTAATGTCATCATTATCTGTTTTAGATATAAACTCTTCAAGGTCTTTTATATCTAAATCTTCAACTGTTGCACTGATTTTTAATGTATCTATCAAAGATTTATTTCCTTTAGATGAAAGGTCATTATAGATCTTTTGAATCTCTGGATTAGCATATTTACCAGGTATATCGGTTTTAATTGGATCCTTGAGGTTGTATCTGGAAATTAATATACCTACCGTATTCATATGAGTAGCCTCAGCTCTAGCAATATTAGAAAAAATTGGATGGTTCCATTTTTTATGTAAGTAATTATAGACATCCTTGGCTAATTTTTCCACTTCTATCATCTGAAGAATACCTGTTATTTCAATACTATCAAGCTCTTTTTTTGGTATATCATTGATAATCTTAGAAAATTGAGTGTTTTTTTACAGGTGTTATATTTTTACGATTGAACCTGCGGTTATTCACATTTCTATTGTATTCTCCACTTTAATCTGCAAACAAAAGTACTGATGTGAAAGTAAAAATAATAAATATCAAAATTGTTCTGGTTAAAATGTTATTTTTCAGGATAATTTCCTTAAAAGTTTTTTTTATTAGTCTACTCTGAAAAGATAAAGTATTGTCATTTTAAGCCTTGGTTTATCAAGGCAATAAATCTGTAATTCCTTATATTTTACAGATTTCGTTAATATACTCAAAATGACAAACAATCGGTTTTTATAGTAAGCTCATTTATTTTTTATCATTTCTATTAAATCAGAAACTGATTTGTTGTATTTAATACTTATTTCTTTTAATGTCTGATCTTTTGTTACTATAATACACTCATTTTTTAATAAATTAATAATTTTCTCTGGGTTTACCATTATATTCATTGCTAATTGCATATATCGTTTTTTTACCGTAACCATAACCTTCTGTTTCTTCGGTTATATTGATTTCATTGTTTGTTTTTATATGTTCTATATTTTCTATTAAAATGGAATATGTATTATCAGGTGATGTATTATATATTTTTGAAATATCAAACAAATTTTCATTATTATTAGATACAATAATTTTTTTTGCTTTAAGAATGTTTTTCGCTTTGTCAGTATCTATCCCAATTGTATTTGTAAATTCCTCAAAACTTTTTAGTTCTAAATGAGGGATTATCAGTTCTTCTTTGCTTTGGCTCCATGAATTTTTTAGTTTATCACCAAAATCCATTACCTTTTTAAAAGGAAAAAAATTTAAGAGGATCCCTGCTAAAAAAGCAATAATTACTATTGTAGATATAATCAATTCTTTTCTTAATCTAAAACCAGTTTTGATTTTCTTTTTTATATAATTGATAATAGGGCGCCGGTTATATGAAATATGTAAGATACCAAAAATAATAAAAAGATAACCAAAAATTGTATGTAGAGCTTCCCAACCAGCTTTGTCTATTCCAAAAAGATTCCAATTCGTCCAGTTTGCTATTCTCCCAGGTGGTACAATATATAACACAATACCAGTTATCATTTGAATGATAAAAGTCCATACTAAAATTAATGAAGTAAAAGATCTAAAGTTAAATTTTGTTTTATCCATTTTAAAACTCCTAGTATATTATCTGTTATCTTGTTAAATAGAAGTTATGCTTATACCACAATTGTGTCAATTACAGTATTGTAAATATTTGTAACTAAATTGTTAAAAAATGTTAAAAGAAGGTAATTACAAAAAGCAATATTTTTAATATTAGAGGTGTTGTTCCTATTAAAAAAATTTATATATTTGATGTTTGGTCAATTTACTTTACTTTTCATTCATAAGATAAGTATCAATAGCCTGAGCTGCACGGTGGCCATCTGCTATAGCATGAATAACATCAGGACCATGTACAATATCACCACCTGCAAAGAGCCATGGTAAAGGCGTTCTTCCGTACTCATCTGTAATAATCTTTCCGCGTACTATCTCAAGTTTTTTCATTATTTCTTCTCCAAGGTAGCTGTAGTCTGGTGCCTGGCCTATGGCTTCAACTATCATTTCTCCTGAATAATCCTCAACATCACTCTCATCATAAGTAGGATTAAATTTCCCCTCTTCATCAAATATCTTTACACATTTAACCGTTCTTAGGCCTTTGACCTTATGGTTATTATCAAATAGTACCTCTTTTGGTCCCCTTCCGGGTTTAACAGTGATTCCTTCTTCCTGACCCTCGATTATTTCTTCCTCATCCGCTAACATTTCATCTCTCTTCTCAAGACAGGTTAGTGTAATTTTAACTTCACCGTATTTTTTCTTCTGGACCCTTGCAAGAGAGCGGGAAATATCAAATGCAACATTGCCACCTCCAATGACCACTATCTCTTTGCCAAGCCAAAAATCCTCACCAGATGATATTTTTTCCAATAAAGGCAATGCTTGATAGCATCCTTCAGAGTCAATACCTGGAATTCTGGTGGAACGTCCCTTCATAAATCCTGTTCCTATAAAAACTGCATCAGCGGTATTTTTTATTTCTTCAAAAGAAATATCTTTACCAACGGTAGTATTAGTTTTGATTTCAACACCCATATCCTGAATTATTTTGATATCTTTATCAAGTGCTTCATGCGGCAACCTGTATTTTGGAATACCATACCTCATTATTCCACCAGCCATGGGTTTTGCTTCATAAATAGTAATTTTGTAGCCCATTAATGAAAGATAGTAGGCTGCTGATAATCCAGAAGGACCAGAACCGACAATTGCAATATGATGCTGTTTTTTTGAAGAAGCAAATACCCGGACTATATCTTCAATGTGCTTTACATCAACATTATCCACTGCATACCTTTTAAGCCAGCGGATTGCAACCGGTTCGCCTCGTTTTCCCAGAGAACAGACAGTCTCACATTTATGGGTACACACTCTTCCGCAAACTCCTGGAAGTGGATTATCAGTATAAATCTCCTTTACGGAATTCTCTAACTTATCCTCATATATATAGTTGATATAATCGGATATCTTCATATGAGCAGGGCATATATCTTCACACAACTTGCACTCAAGACATCTTTCAGACTCTTCCTTTGCCTTCTCAGCAGTATATCCCTTAACCTCTTCAATAAAAGAGTTTATCCGTACTTCAGAGGGCTCAATATCCATAGGTGTTCTTTCAGGTTCAAATAGTGCAAAATCAAGTTCAGAAACAAATCCCTCATAGTTGGCCCTTCTATGGCCAAGGTTAGCCTGAAAAATGGAATATTTATCTTTGGTAACAAAATGCTCTTTATCTAACTTTTCATCCTTTGGAAGATAAACAAAACTCTCTGTTCCATGATCGATATGAAGGTAATCCCTGGAAAGCCTTAAGGCTCCGGGAGGACAGATATCTACACAAAGCCCACAGTAACAGCACCTGCCATAATCTATCTGAGGACGCTCAGCTTTTTTCCCAGTTTCCACCGGCAAATCCTTAATCTCAACCATTGTAATTGCCTGGGTAGGGCAAATATCAGCACAGTTCCCGCATCCGGTACATTTCTCCCAATCGTTGAGATGAAAACCCCGGTATCTAGGAGCAGCATCCCTCGTTTCGAATGGAAATCTGAATGTTAACGGTTTTTTAAAGAGATATTTTATAGATTTAGCCGGTCTTAAAGCACTTTTTTTTTCAGTATTGGATTTCATTATAAAATCCTCCCTTATCTATCTATTTCAGGTGGAACTACATATAGGCTTATCATTATATTACCGACATCAGATATATTGGCACCCTTAAGAAGTTTTTCGAGAATAGGTATTCCATGGGTAAATGATGGGGTTCTAAAAAATATTCTGTACGGATTTTTACCGCCGTTGCTTACAACATAGGCGCCGAGTTCCCCTCTCGAAGATTCAATCCTAACATAAGTTTCACCCTTGGGAATTTTCCATTTAAAGGGATTAGGTGTTCTTTCATAAACCTTACCTTTAGGTAGATTTTCTATGCACTGCATTATTATATGTGCGCTCTGTATCATTTCATCATGAATTACCCAGAGTCGAGAGTATGCATCTCCATCTTCTCTTGTCGGGACTTCAAACTTAACCTTATCATAGGCAGCATATGGTTCAACCTTCCTTATATCGTAAGCCATCCCTGTAGCCCTTAAAACCTGTCCTGTTGCACCCAGTTCTATAGCCTCTTGGCGGGAAATTTGACCAATCCCCTTTGCCCTTTTATAAAAAAGTTTGTTTTCAAATAGAGCTGCATCAAAATCCGGAACATGATCTGCCAGTGTTTTAATAAAGTTCATTACCTTTTCTTCGAATCCATCTGGAAGATCTCTTCTAACTCCTCCGGGGCACATGTATATATGATAAACACGACCGCCGGTGAGCTCTTCAAAGAGATCAAGTACGAAATCTCTATATGCCATTGCCCACTGAGCAACCGTATCGAAACCGAGCATGTTTGCATAAGCCCATGCACCAAATAGGTGCGATGCAAGTCGAGATAGTTCAAGAACTATAGTTCGAATATATTGAGCCCTTTCCGGAACCTCAATTCTTGCAAGGCTCTCAACTCCCATCATATATATCATCTCCATGGAATCAGGTTCTACAACGTTTATCCTGCAAGGCAGGGTGAGGTTCTGTGTCCATGATCTGTACTCCATAAGTTTTTCAAATCCTCTATGTAAATATCCGGGATTTGCTTTGGCTTCAACGATTGTGTCTCCCTCTACAGAAAGCGTAATGCTGAAGTTTCCAACCATGCCAAGGTGTTGAGGACCATGGTAAAGTTCAAGTTCTCTGGTAATCATTTATATTCCTCCAGAGTTGGGATAGAATCAAAAGTATTCTTTACGTATTCTCTACTGTCAAAATCCTTCTTAAAAGGATGAAACCTTTGCCAGTTATCAAGGAAAAGAGGAATTAACCTTGGATTTCCTTCAAAAACAATTCCAAAAAGCTCATGGATTTCTCTTTCGTAATCCGTTGCATTTTTAAAAATTGGTATAATCGATTTATATGTAGGATCATTCCTCGGTATTCTAACCTGAATTATTATACGAAGGGGAGTATTGAAATTCCCAACCTGATATACTAATTCAAACTCATTTTCGTCTATCCAGTCCACACAGGTTATCATAACAAGATAGTTAAATCCATTATCTTTCAGATATTCAAGCAATCTAAAAAGTTCTTCTTTAGGAGTTTGAATATACATCCTATATTTACTGGTATATGATACACCAGTATTGCTAAAATTATCAATTATTTCTTTGGCTAATTCCTCATTCATTTTTTCTACCCTTATTAACAAAGATTCTAAATAGTCAATTTCTCATTTTTATCTTCTATAGGAAATAGGGGAGGCCATGGAAGTTTTCCAAAATGCTTCTCCTGATTTTTTCTGTACTACTCGTAATTATCCATGTATATATTATATCCTGTTGCTGCTCCATAATCTATCAAGAACCAGAGATTAGTAACGCCAATAA
>Ga0164318_10003960_pt1 | contig 14119 bp, 9 predicted proteins | sample GuaBasSedimGuay9_FD_113734 | JGI IMG/M metagenome (GOLD analysis project Ga0164318, IMG submission 113734) | Subseafloor sediment microbial communities from Guaymas Basin, Gulf of California, Mexico - Guay9, Core 4571-4, 0-3 cm | ecosystem: Environmental > Aquatic > Marine > Hydrothermal vents >...
GGACAGTGTTAGTTCCTGGGACCGTTAAAGCTAAATCCACTCCTCTTCCCCAGTACTCCAAACCGCCTTCGAGAATGGGAACAATCCTTTTTGAATTAGTTTTTATCGCAAAATTAACATTTACGCTAGAGAATTCTTTAAACTCAACAAGCTCTCCGGTTTCAACTTTTACTTCTTTTATATTTTGAGCATTTGTTAAACTGCTTTCTATTAGCCTATTATCCACATAAGGAGACCGAAGGATGAAAGGCTTAACAGTTTTAAACTCATTGGTAATTACATTGATAACCTTTAGATAAATCGGGAGCATATATTTTACTTCAAAATCTCTGCTCCCAGGCATAAAAATAACCATCAAATCATCAGGGAGAACTGATATTTCAGACCTCACTCTATTTCTATCCCCGAATACCTTTATAGAACTGTAAACAAGATCTCCAGTTACGAAAATCTTATCCGAGTGATCCTCTTTTTTTGTAGATTTATTTTTCACATATTCACTACGAACAAATATTTTCTCATACCTTTTAATCCATCCCGGATTATTTGTATATGCATATAACTGATAATTACCTCTGGTTCTGAACTTAAATAAGACTGGATGTAGAAGGTCTCCACCAAGTGAGATTATTATTCCCCTCCTCTTTAATCCATATCTTTTAATACGATTAAACCCGAAAAGTAACTTAAGATAATCAGATGAGGTTATAACTCTATCAAAAAGACTTAATTTAGATGCATAAATATGCTCCGTTCCTGAACTAAACTGGCAGGGATGAATAATCAAAACAACGTTGTATTTTTTTCTTAATTCATCATGATTTTTTATCCTCTCAGCTACCGGAAAAACCCAGGTTGATATTTCACCAGGTCCATTTGAAAAAAGTATAAGGTCTTCCTTCTCTACAGTAGATTTTTGATGTTCATTCATATATTCTTTTTCCCTCTCTAATACCTTCAAAATACGCGCTATACCTGAACAGCAATCTTTTAAGACCTCTTAATTTTACTCTATTCTTTTTTAAGTATTTTTGAACCATACCTTTCGTAAATATATTTATAATAAAGGGTAAAAATCTACTTTCTACTAGAGTAAATCTTTTTACCCATGGTAGAGGATGATTAACATAAAAATATACCGCAGTTACACCTCTTTCCTTTTCCTTATTATAAAGTGCGACAGGGTCAATACAATCTGAAATAGGGTTATAATGATAACCATAAATAGGTTTTTTTACTGATTTTAGGCCCATCTCATTAAGATGAACTCCAAGATCAAAGTCTTCCCAGCCATATATTTTATAATTTTCATCAAATCCCCCAGCTTTTTCTATATACTCCTTTAGAACACTTGCATTTCCTGTAGCTAAAAATGCGGTGTTAATATCCCTGAGTTTCCATTTTGCTGAAAAGGGATTGTTTAAATCATCGATGTTTATAACCCTTCCCATTATAACAAGCATATCGTCAGCATGGTGGGCTTGAATATGTTTACCTATATAGTTTTTCTCCACAAATATATCATCATCTGAAAATATTATTAACTCACCCTCGGAAAATTCGACTCCCACATTTCTGGCAACCGATCTCCCTGATTTTTCAATTCTTATATATTTTATTTCTGGATTTTCAAGATAGTTACCAGAACTCAAAATTTGATTAAGGTTACCAATTCTTGTTTCATTTATGATTTCTCTATGATTCTTTCTGAGTTTTGTTTCTTCAATAGCAATATTTTGAAGCTTGCTGAAAAGATCTTTAGTTCCGTCCGAAGAACCATCATCTACAATAACAAGTTCAAAATTCTCGTTTGTACCTCTCTGTTTTAAAAACTCAACCAGAACTTTTACCAAAATATCTTTCCTATTATAGGTTGGAATTACTACAGATGCTTTCATTAAAATATCTCAAATTTATTATGGTTTTATGGTTTTATTTATTTAAAAAATTCCCTAATAGTTTCAATAATATACTCCTTTTCCTCCGGGTAGAGCTCAGGAAATATTGGCAGAGAAAATACCTTTTTACTTATTTTTTCAGCAACAGGGTAATCTCCTTCACCATTACCGAGGTTTGAAAAAGAAGGTTGTAAGTGAAGCGGGATAGGATAGTAAATAGCTGTAGGGATTCCCCTTGAGTTTAGGTATTTGGTAAGCTCATCCCTTCTGTCGCTTAAAACAGAGTATTGGTTATAAACATGAATACCGTCAACCTTTTTGATTGGAACTCTTAAAAGTTCCTTAAGGTTATTGTTGTAATATTCAGAGTTTTCAATCCTCTTTTTTGTCCATCCATCCAGATGTCGGAGTTTTACATCTAAAACCGCTGCCTGAATTGCATCAAGCCTTCCATTAAAGCCGATTCTTGTATGATGATACCGTGAAGCTGATCCATGTTCCTTTACCTGTCTAACAGTGTCAGCTATAGTATCGTCATTCGTACACACCATTCCCCCATCTCCAAAGGCTCCAAGATTCTTTGAAGGAAAAAATGAGAGACATCCAGCATCTCCAATACTGCAGGCAGCTCGCCCTTTATAGGATGCTCCAATAGATTGCGCAGCATCTTCAATAACCTTTAATCCATATTTTCCTGCTATCTCCATAATAGAATCCATCTCTGCCATCTGACCAAAAAGATGAACTGGAATTATGGCTTTGGTTTTTGAATTTATCTTCTTTTCAATAAGATCAGGATTTATATTAAAAGTTTCTTCATCTATATCTACAAAAACCGGTTTTGCCCCCAAAAAAGATACTACTTCTGCAGTCGCAATAAATGTAAAGGGCGAAGTTATTACTTCATCTCCCTGGTTTACGCCAACAGCCATTAGAGAAGCAAGAAGAGCATCCGTTCCAGACGATACCCCTATCGCATGCTTAACACCTACATAATGTGCAATATCTTTTTCAAAGTTCTCAACCTTTTCTCCTCCTATATACCTACCGCTTTCAACTACTTCCCTAACAACCTGATCAATTTCCTCTTTTATACTTTGATACTGCCTTTTTAAATCTAAAAATGGTACCTGCATGTAGAATCTCCTTTCAGAAAATTGCTTGAGTATATTTTTGCACTAGGTCAATAAAACTATCTGCTATTATAAAACTGGGTATTAAAATTAACATCTTTTATCTTTTTTAATCCGATAGAAATTGTATAGGTATTGTTCCAAACATATCTATTTTTATCGTATGATATTTCCCTTCTCCCGGTGTAATCAAACTTAAGTTCCCATTCATGAAGGTCATGAGTCAATCCAAAGTTTATCTCTTTCAGTTTAAAGTTTGATTCTTTCCTATCATCAACGTTAAAAAAATTGAATGATTTGGCAAGATCTACCAAGGGATTTAAGCTTTTAACACCATTTTTCTTTGCAACGGTAGGTATATATTTCCATATAGAATCATTCCTTGATAAAAAGCCAACATAAAAATTCAGAAAAGGAAAAATCTGACATTCCATAGTATAACTTGATGTAAGTGAATCCACTATTGGGTCTAAAAAGTTATGATTCCACGCTATATGCCAGTCAATATCAAAATCTACACCCCATAGATTGATGCTCTTACTTCTATAATCCAGAGCAAGATTGTTTATTTTAAAACGGCTGTATGCAATATCATAAATCAAGGTATTTTTAATTAAAACATTTGTAACTGGCTTTAAAGTTGTAGTATTGATTAAAGGATTAAATCTATCTGTAGAAAAATTTATTGATTCATATCGATCATTATCCCAATCATAAACCGGCTTTAAATTATACGAGGTTTCACTTATATTTTCAATTTTCCAGAAATTAAAATAAAATTCAAATGAAAGCAAACTTTCTCTAAAATTACCATATGTATAGTAATCTCTTGAACCTGCAATCTTATACTTAAGATGATAATCTGTTTGTAGATATAGTTTACTTGATCCAAATGTGATACCATTAATCAAATCCGTATAAGCCAGGGTATTCTGATTGTCATTTAATTCTTCATCTTCCGTCGGATTTAAATGACGCTGCATATTAAACCCGAGTCCAATTCCGTATTTTAACGATAAATAATTGGCTATCGAATATTCGTTATCCAATTTTGAAATACCCGAACCTTCATGTATCTCTTTGGATGGCCTTCCATATTCATCAAAATAATAGCTGTGATTATAGCTACCAGTAGCCAGATAGTTAGAACCTCTTACAAGACCGATACCACTATCCTTAAAAATATCACTACTGTAGCTTGCCGTAATCATGGGCAAAACTGCAGAGTACAATCTGTATTCGTAATAATCTGGAAGATAGGAGAGTGATTCGTCTAAATTCCTCTGTGGCACGTAGGTTACTCTATTATCCACTACCAATGAGAAATTACCGGAGGAATACCTATCATTTAAAAACCAGGAGAATCCATTATCCTTTCTGGGATAATCATTCTCTGCCTCATTTATTAGTTTCATAACATCAAACTGCAGGGAACGCCTCTCGAAGTCGAAGATGTAATAGGGATCTTTTATCCATCCTACCGACAGTTCAAGTTGATTATTCTTCCACTTCTGCAACCTGTAAGCATTTACATGATATCTGAGGTCTCGGCTTATTTTATAACTGCTACTTGAAGGAGGTCCCAGGGGACTCCAATTTTCTGATACATTCTCATAGTAATAGACATTTTTTGATAAAGCCAGTGAGGTTAATAGATCTGTCTTTTGGCTTCCCCTTTCATCATACCATCTTCCGCCTGTATAAATCCCAAGCCTCTCATAGTAATCTCCCATCAAAAGCAAATAGTTATCATCCCTTTTAATGGGATAGTAGCTGTTTTGAACAACAATCCCGCTCCTTTTTCTGAAATAGACAGCGGTTTTAACTGATGGCTTTTTAAGATTTTTAAAAAAGTATGGCAGCTCTACAAGATCATCCTGACCAAAAAAGAGCTTCATGTTTTTTACCAGAGCATAAGAATCATAGTAGTATAGTTTGTCGGCTTTTACAAGATAATGAGGATTTTTGATTTCACAGGTTGTTAATGAAACATCCTCCCCGATATATTTTTCCTCCCCTGACAATTTTCTTATATTTTTACCTCTATAAATAAAGTTTCCAAGTTTTGTTTTAGCCCTAAAAAATATTCCCCTATCACTTTCTTCATTATAGTAAAAACTATCTGATTCATAGGTTCTTACAGTATCAGTATATTTAATATTGCCCCTGCCGATAACAATCTTTTTTGTTGTATTGATTCTAACTATATCTGCTTTTATATACTTATTATCATAGGTCAGATGAACATTACCAAATAAAAACAATATTTCATCTCCATTTTCATCCCTGTACATCCTTAAATAATCAGCATTTTTCAAAACTATATTTTTATCTTTTAGAGCATTTACATCGGGCAATATATTTATGCTGCTTCTTTCTCTTTCATAGTCGATCAACCTTCTCCGAACCTCAACTATATCTCCTTTATCAGAAATCCCTCTTTCCCGACATGCCTCTTTAAGATCTTCAATTGAACCAGTCAGCAACAGGTTATAGAGGAAATTCTCTTGGGAATATAGAAAAACTGGAACCAATATAAAAGTAAGTAAAATAAAAAATATTGGTTTTTCGATCCAATCCATTTAGTATGATCTCTGCCTTTTTATCCTACATAATACTAAAATATCCTTAATAAGAAAATATAGTTTTTGCTATGATTTTGCTCATAATGATTTTATATAATTTTCATTTCGGAAGCATAGAAGGTTAATTATTTCAAACAAAACAATTAAGGTATACTAGCTATAGTTCATGTATTCACGTGGGCTTAAACAATTAAAATGAATATTACTCTATATTATGCCATTGAAATCAAAAGTAAAATTATTGGATGATAAATAACCACTAATTTTGAAATATCATAGTTCAGCCCAATTTTAATAATTGATTACACACATAGGCTCAGATAATTCTACTTTTTCCGCTTTTATCCGCAAAATGGCAGGCTACAAAATGATTGCTTTCAAGCTCTCTATATTCAGGAACCTCTACAGCACATACATCTTCAGCTATTGGACACCGGGTATGAAAAACACATCCAGAAGGTGGATTTGCTGGATTGGGGATTTCTCCCTTTAGAATGATCCTTTTTCTCTTCTTTTCAATTCTAGGAGAAGGTATTGGCACAGCTGAAATTAAAGCTTGTGTGTAGGGGTGCAAGGGATTTTTAAATAGTTCATCACTATCGGCAAACTCCATTATACGACCAAGGTATATTACAACAATTCTGTCCGAGATATGCTGAACCATGCTCAAATCATGAGCTATGAAAAGATAAGTATGTTTAAGTTTTTTTTGCAAATCCTGAAGAAGATTAACTATTTGAGCTTGAATAGAAACATCAAGTGCAGAAATTGGTTCATCACAAACAATAAAATCAGGGTTAAGGGCCAAAGCCCTTGCAATGTTTATTCTCTGCCTCTGGCCTCCAGAAAATTCATGAGGAAACCGGTTCATATACCTTGTTTTTAATCCCACCAGCTCAAGTAACTCCTGAACCCTGCTTCTAACATCATTATGGGACATCTCCGTATGAATAATAAGAGGTTCGCTAATTATATACCCAATGTTGTGTCTGGGATTTAAAGAATTATAGGAATCTTGAAAGATCATCTGCATCTTAGGACGTAATTTCCTCAAAGATTCCTTATCAAGATTGGTAATTTCTTTTCCTTCAAAATATATTTTTCCTTCTGTGGGTTCGTAGAGTCTTAGAATTGTTCTTCCAATTGTTGATTTCCCAGAGCCACTTTCTCCCACCAAACCAAGGGTTTCCCCTTTCTTAATTTCAAAAGATACATCATCAACCGCTTTTACAGCCCTCTTTTTAATACCAAGAGAAAGACCACCCTTCAAAGGGAAGTATTTCTTTAGGGATTTAATTTCAACAAGTACCTCATTCCTTTCATCCATATCATCAAACCGTTTTAACCTTTTGTACTTTTATTCTTTCCTTTATATCCTCAAAACATCTAACATAATGATCCGTACCCACAGAGATTATGGGCGGATTATCTTTAAAACATTTCTCATTTGCAAATTTGCACCTCGATGCAAACTGACAGAAATGAGGCTCCTCTATCATATCCGGTGGTGTGCCCTCGATACTTGTTAGTTTCTTCTTTTTCTCACCCAATTTCGGTAGAGCTTCAAGAAGTCCTATTGTATAGGGATGGATTGGGTTCTCATAGAGTTCCTCAACAGGTGCAACTTCAACCGGTTGCCCTGCATACATCACCATCACTCTATCTGCTAATCTAGCTACAACTCCAAGATCATGGGTAATCCATATAATAGCCATACCCATTTTCTTCTGAATTTCCTTAAAAAGCTCAAGTATTTGAGCCTGAATTGTAACATCAAGAGCTGTAGTCGGCTCATCAGCAATAACTATCTTTGGACTACAGGCAATAGCAATAGCAATCATAGCTCTCTGTCGCATTCCCCCGGAGAATTGATGCGGATAAGCATATAACCTTTGCCTTGCTCCTGTTATTCCCACGCTTTCCAAAAGCTCAATAGCCCTCTCCATGGCTTCTTTTTTATCTAATTCCATGTGGGTTTCCAGCGACTCGGTTATCTGTCTCCCAATGCTTAAAACAGGATTCAAAGCACTTAAAGCATCCTGAAACACGAAACCTATATCCTTGCCTCTTATTTTATTTATTTCAGATTCTGAAAGATATAGAAGATCAACCTTTTCTCCATTTCTATAGAAATAGGCATTTCCACTTTCTATTTTGGCAGGCGGAGATGGCAGTAGTTGAAGGAGAGATTTCATGGTAACTGATTTCCCACTACCACTCTCACCAACAATAGCAAGGGTCTCCCCTTCATTAAGGTCAAAAAACATGCCGTTAATTGCATGAATTACGCCATCAAAAGTATAAAACTTAATTACAAGATCTCTTACGGTTAGTAATTTTCCCATTTTAATTTCTGTAAAAAACCCTATTATTTTTTCGCTCTTCTCAATCTTGGATCAAGGACATCTCTGAGCCAATCACCTAAAAGGTTGATACCAAGTCCGGTGTAAACAATTGCAAGTCCCGGGTAAGCAGCGATCCACGGATATATCGTTAGATACTGCCTGCCAACAGATAACATATTCCCCCAGCTTGGAACAGATGGCGGAACAGAAAGTCCCAAAAATCCAAGCCCTGATTCATAAAAAATCATTGCAGACATTTCAAAAGTTGCTAGTGTCACTATTGGTCCTATTAGATTTGGAATTATGTGCTTGAAAAGTATTCTCGAAGTGGTAGCGCCTACACTTTGTGCTGCTTCAATGAATCCCTCCTCACGCATCTTCATAACCTCACCACGTGTTACACGTACAAAAATAGGAATATCTGTAAATCCAAATATCAGGATGACATTTAAAAGACTTCTGCCAAGAATAGCTGCGATAAATACAACAAATACAAGATAAGGCAACGCAAGTATTAGATTAACAACACCCATTATAACACTATCCAGTTTTCCTCCAACATATCCGGAAACAAGCCCAATTATCATACCCAGACTTGAAGCTATCAAAACTCCAAAAAAACCTACTGTAAGAGAGACCCTGCTTCCATATATAATTCTACTAAAAATATCTCGACCTAAATCATCAGTTCCAAATATATGGTGTATACTTCCGTTTTTGTACCACGCCGGAGGTGTTTTCGATATCTTAAGGTTCTGTTTTAGCGGATCGTAAGGTGCAAGATAGGGAGAAAAAACAGCGCTAATAATAACACTTAAAAATATTAATAGTCCCACAAGGCCTGTTTTATCTTTCCAGAGTAACCTACCAACATAGTAGAGGAAATAAAAAAGACCTTTTTTCTTTTCCTCATCTATCATTAATCCAGTAACATTTTTATTATTAGCCTTTTTATCATCCATTTTCTTAAATCACCTGTACTTAATTCTTGGGTCAGCCAGACCATAAGCAATATCCGTTAATAAATGCAGAACAACGACTACAACACTAGTAAAAAAAGCTGTGGCTTGAACAAGTCCAAAATCCCTGTTAAAAACTGATTCTGCCAGTAGCTGGCCTAATCCCGGCCATGAAAAAATGGTTTCTATATAAATAGAACCGCTTAAAAGGTAGCTAAATTGAACTCCAACAATACTTATAATTGGAATCGCCGCATTCTTCAGTATGTGTCTTACATATATAATCCTTCTTGGAAGTCCTTTACTATATGCTGTTCTTATATAATCTTCATTTTTTATTTCCAAAACAGCAGACCTTGTAAAACGAGCAAGCTGCCCGGTTGTAAAGAGGCTTAAAGCGAATGCTGGCAGCACTATGGATTTTGTCGGAAAATTGATACCTAATATCCTAACTGTCTCCCTTCCAAAAGCAGGAAACCAATGTAGCTTTACCGCAAAAACAACAATTAGCATCAGGGCAAGCCAGAAACTTGGAATAGTTTGACCTATCAGTCCTGTGGTCCTAGCAACGAGATCAAGCCCGGTATTAGGGTTAGAACCTCCTAAAAGGCCTATTGGAATACCAATTATCAACGAAAATAACAGAGCAACTGTTGCAAGCTGAATTGTTGCAGGTAACCTCTCAATGATTAGTTTCATTGCAGGTTGTCTGTATCTTAATGACATCCCAAAATCACCTATAAAGGCCCCCTTTAGAAAATTAGCAAACTGCACTATAAGAGGTTTATCAAAACCAAACTCATGCCTTATTTTTTCTATATCCTCAGGACTGGCATTTCGAGATACCATTAATGAAGCAGGATCACCTGTTAAATGAAGCATTATAAATACTATAAATAAAACTCCAATTATCAGTGCAATAGCTTGTAGTAAACGTGATATTATGTATCTCTTCATGCCAGTCCCAGATTAATTTAATTATTGCCTATAGACATATAAAATCTTTCAGTCTGAAATTGAAACACCCTTAAGATAGTACTGTTCAGCAGGTCTTGGTTTGTAGCCCTGAACCTTTGAATTTATTGCTTCAAATGTCATTGGCTGATACAAATATATAAAAGGTGGATTTTCTTTCATGTATCTCATCAATTCTGTATACAGCTTTGCTCTCTTATCAATGTCGATAGTTTGAATTATCTGTTGTAACATCTGGTCGATCTTTGGATCGTACCATGATGAATAACTTGCCTTCCATCCACCAAGAGCCCCCATTAACCTCTGGTATGCTTCACCAATTGCATTCGACCAACTATCACCAAATAAAGGCGGAAGCTGCTTCTTTGCTTCAAGGTCCCAGTATTTACCTGATTCCATAAACTCAAGGTCCACATCGATTCCAACATCCTTTAGATAGTTTGCAATTGCCTGGCATACCTGTTCAAAATGCATGTAAACACCTGTTGGCGCAGCCATTTTGATCTTGAATCCATTGGGATATCCCGCCTGTGCAAGAAGCTGTTTTGCTTTTTCAGGATCATAGCCGTAGGGCTCTATTGATGGATCGTACCCAAGGTTTCCCTTTACGATAAAACCAGCTATGGGATTTGCATATCCGTTGAATAATGATTTAATTATAGCATCAATATCCACAGCCCAGTTCATAGCCTGACGCACAAGCTTATTCTCAATCGGAGTACCTTTACCGGTTGTAAGATTGTTAAAAGCTATATAGTAAACACGATCCTTTGCATAACTTAAAATTTTAATATTTGCACTTCCTTTTAACTTTTCAGCATCCTCTGAGGTCAACCTTGTAGCTATGTCAATATCTCCGGATTGTATTGCAGCTACCCTTGTTGCAAGTTCAGGAATCGGGCGGAAAATTATCTTATCTACCTTAGGATAGCCTTTCCACCAGTAGTCAGGGTTTTTTACCAATACTATCCTATCACCCTTTACCCATTCTTTAAGCATAAAAGGTCCAGTTCCTATTGGATGATTTAGATATCCCTGCTCGCCAACTTTTTCATAGTATTCTTTATCGAGTATACCCCAGCCGTCAGCTATTCTCATTAATAAAATCGCATCTGGTTTTTCTGTTGTAAGCTTTACAGTATAATCATCAATCTTCTCTGCCGATTTTACCTCTGTAAAAACATCTCTCCATTTTATATTCTTTCCACATCCACGTTTCCAGGTAAAAACTACATCATCCGCAGTAAAGGGATTACCATTGTGGAACTTTACTCCCTTTCTTAGATGAAAGATAAACTCAGTTGCATTGTTCTTTACCTCCCAGCTTTCTGCAAGCATCGGTACAATTTTGCCTTCATCGTTAAGCCATACCAAGGTATCAAAAATTTGCCAACCAACATTACTTGCATTTCTATCATCACCTGTAGCAATTTCAATAGAATTTGGGTTTGTTGTTATAGATATACGAATAACCTTTTCTTTTTTTACCTCCTCTTTTGACCCTGCATTTACAAACAGCATCAGCAGGGATGGTAGTAGTAGTAACCATAAAAACTTTTTAAACCTTCTCATAAAATGCCTCCTCCTTAATTTATTTATTTTTATATACTGATGAGTATTTTAGAATAAATAGATTTTTGTGTCAACCATAATTTTCATAATTTTTCATAAATATGATAATATACCTTCAGTAATTCTTTCCATATCAATAAGTTGGGTTTTTTTCTACCTCTGTATACAGGATTGATATATGCAACAAATCTATTATTCTCATCATATATCCCAACCCTTGCCCAATTATAATCCTTTTTTTCCCATAAAATACTAAACTCAAAGGAGATTTTATCCTTTAATAATTTTTCTTCCTTGACTTTCCCATTCATAATAAGGGAAGCTTTTAATGCACTTTCATAATTGCCATTTATATCTATTTTATAAGTAAAACTATCCTCCTCTATCTCATCTCCAGGCAGATAATTTTTTCTGTTAGAAGATATATCAATATCCATTTTAACTCCCCTTGACACATAAACTCTACCATTTTTTACAGCTTCAAAAATTGAGCCTTCGCTTAAACCATCAGCAAAAACATATGTGGACGGATCAGCATAAAGTGATGGACCTGTATAGCCCTCACACTTTTCCTCTGGTTTAAGATGATTATCACTACCTCCCACACCTGTTATTTTAAATCCCTCTCCCCAGAGAATATCAATGAGCTCTATTGCTTTTCTGTTGTCGCTCTCAGATGTATGCCAATTCGGACAGTTAACTATCTCCATCATATCTATATCTTCCAGCTTTGTCTCCATAAACCGCCAATCCCATGGAACCATCATGGGATGAGCAACATTTATCAGACCACCGTTCTCCTTTACGAGTTTTATTGAATGATTCATATAATCCGAATCGAACTTTTCATATGTAAAGCAGTCTATAAAATCCCTTAAGCCATACACCAGCAGATGACCTCTGAACAGTGTGACCTCAATAGCTGGAATAAAAAGTGTGTTTGATTTTTCAAAACCTGTATGTATAAGATTGTGCTCTGTTAAAAACATAAAATCGATTCCATTGGACTCACAATATTCTACAGCATCTTTAGGGGTCATGTGGGAATCAGAAAGGGTGGTATGAACATGAAAATCACCTCTGTACCATCTCTGTTCGTCTGATTTTTTTCTATTACCGTTAAAATTGAGCCTCAAGCCTGCCTTTACAGGAGGATAATCAATCCATCTATCTTCGCCTATCAGTGTAAAATCTCTGTGATCTATTTCATCCATAGTTTCAATCTCTACACTAAATGGTACCTTTTTCTCTCTTTCATCTTCTATGAGACCATAATTCGTGAAATATAAAACCCATTTGCCTGATTTTAATTTACCGGGGTATGTTCCGATACTTCCCTGTTCTTCTCCAACAAATATTTTCTCTTCCCTCTTCCTACCTTCAAATTGAACTCTAATTACTCCATCTGGATCAACAAGAAAAAAGAAACACAGATATGGTCGATCAGAATTAATTGTAAAGGTTAAAACAATATAGGGCTTTAAATTTTCAAGATTAATAATACTTGATTTTACCTTTTCTTCAACAAATCCTGTGATTTTCATTTTTGCCTCCAAAGTTGTTAACTTTTTGCTAAATAATATATTCCTTATATTAATTTTCTTTTTAAAATAAGTGTATAACTATTTTCAATTATTTACTGATATAAAACAGTAAAATTGAAACTCAAGAATTTTAGATTATAATTCCCATTTTTGTTGATAATTAAGTGTTCATTTATGTATTGTTAATAATGATAAAAAAAACCTGGATTTTATATAAAGTTAGGTAGACTTATAAAGTGAGAATGAGATTTTTGAGAATATTAACCCGAGATTGCTTCGCTCCGCTCGCAATGACGTTATCGAATTAGGTAACATCTATAAATTCTAGTCTTGATTTTTCAAGTGAGAGAAATCTTTAATTATAATTACATATTTTGCCATTTTCCTCAAAATTACGTTTTTAAGACTTATAGTTGACCAATTCAATCAATTTCACATGTCTAGAAATTATAAAAGAGGCCAATACCTATATATGGTAGTATTTCAATATCTCCAATTTTATCCTGTAAATTGGTGCTTCCTTCAATTGATACACGAAACTTATTGAAGTTAAAATTAAAACCCAATCCAACATTGGCACTTAATCCATTACCCCATTATCCTCCATTCAAATATCCAAGATTAAATGGGTTAATAAACTGGAAACCTCCTAAATAATTTTATACACGGAATAATTCTATCGAAGTATCAGCAGCAAAAAAAATCATGCCCTTTTCAATATAAAGCACCTCAGAAATGCCACCAGCTAAAAGAAACAAATCATTTTTAATTAATTGATAGTGAAAAATTGTATTTAGATTAAAACTACCTCTTAAACAATGTCCAGATACCTGGCTTCCATATCATCGGTAAATCCATAGCTCACTGAAAAGTAACTGGGTATATATAAGTAGCTCTGTACACCTACATTAACCTTATGCTTTGATATGGTTTCAGCATGCAAAAATCTTCCTTCTTTATATAATAATCGGGCTCCAACTGCAGGAAGAGAGAGAAATGATCAATAGAACAATTAATAAAATAAATATCAACCTCTTCATCTTATAAATAAAAAATAAACTCTCTATTATATAGTATATTGAATACACCAATTCATACAATTATACAA
>Ga0164318_10003961_pt1 | contig 14118 bp, 12 predicted proteins | sample GuaBasSedimGuay9_FD_113734 | JGI IMG/M metagenome (GOLD analysis project Ga0164318, IMG submission 113734) | Subseafloor sediment microbial communities from Guaymas Basin, Gulf of California, Mexico - Guay9, Core 4571-4, 0-3 cm | ecosystem: Environmental > Aquatic > Marine > Hydrothermal vents...
AAAAAGCACCCTCGTGAATCAGATGATCGGCCATATCAGGAAAATTCTCTAAAGCGATTTGCATGACTGAAATAAGAGGAGGATAAGAGATGACTATTGAAAAAATTGGTGTTTTGGGATGCGGACTTATGGGTGCTGGCATTGCTCAGGTGTGTGCCCAGGCTGGATTTGAAACCGTGGTTAGAGAGATTGACCAGAAGTTTATTGATAAGGGCTTTGCTCTCATAGAAAAAAATGTCAATAGGGCTGTTGAAAAGGGCAAAATTTCCGAGAAAGACAAAGATGCAATATGGAACAGGCTCAAAGGAACACTTGAGCTTGATGATTTGAGGGATTGTGACCTGATTATAGAAGCTGTCGTGGAGAATCTGGAGGTAAAGAACGAAATGTTCACAGCCCTTGACAAGATATGCCCTGAGGGGACGATTCTGGCTAGCAACACCTCTTCTTTGACAATCATGGCAATGGCGGCGTCAACCAATCGTCCTGATCGTTTTTGCGGCCTGCATTTTTTCAATCCTGTGCCGGTGATGAAGCTGGTTGAGGTGGTCAAGACCATAGCCACGAGCCAGGAAACCATCAACAGATGTTCTGAATTCTGCAAAAGGCTTGGCAAAAAAGCTATTTTGGCCAAGGATAACTCGGGCTTTATTGTCAACCGGCTGCTCATACCGTATCTATTGGATGCCATAAGAGTTCTCGAACAAGGCATTGCCACAACCGAAGATATCGATACCGGGATGAAGCTGGGCCTTAACTACCCCATGGGTCCGCTGACGCTTTTGGACTTTGTAGGTCTGGATACGACACACAGTATTGCAAATATCATGTTTGAGGAATATCATGAACAGCGCTTTGCTCCTCCCCCGCTTCTCAAGAAAATGGTGCTCGCAGGTTACTATGGGAGAAAATCAGGAAAGGGATTCTACGACTATTCCGGCGAAAAGCCGGTACCAAGTGATCTTGGTATTTAGAGAACCCTGGCTTAGCGGGGCGTGCTTTGCTTTGCCTCAGCTTTTCCTGGGTCTGAGTGAGCCTCCCAAGCCGTGATTGAGAGCTGTATCGTACTTCTTTCAATACCTAAGCGCAATTCTTGCTTAATATTGCAAATAATGGAGGCATTTTTAACCAGATTTCTCCATTTTGTCAATGAGGTTTAACATGTCTATGCACTGAGTTCTCAATCTCTGATAATATTCCTTTTTCGTTACTGTTTTCCCCTTTTTTTGTTGCTCTGATTCCAACAAGAATTGCGTTTTTTGTTGGTTGCACTTGAGATAGCCTGTTTCAAGCAGGTTGACAAAATGGTCGGCAATTTGATCAGGGGTGAAAGAGCCGTGTTTGGGTTTATACCATTTGTATACCCAGTTGCACATTCCCAAGATAGCAAATGTTTGTAACTTAGGATCTGTTTTTCTAAAAATGCCAAGAGAGATTCCTTCCTTAATAATCTCCTCCACAATACGATTATATTTATTTTTCTCGTTTTGAATCTTCCTGAATTCTTTTTCAGGAAGTTGATTTTCCTCACTGAAAAAAACACACATCATGGAAAGAGGTTGGATGATGATGTTTTTCACGTGATTGCTAAGAAGAAGCCTCAGCTTTTCATTGGGGGGGATGTCTTTATTCAGGATCTCGTTTGTGTTTCTGAAAATATGCTGCAATGCCTGGATGTAGATTATACTGAGTATCTCCTCTTTGCTCGATACATAATGATATATGGCTGCCTTGGTTACTCCCAACTCTCTTGAAACATCATCAAGAGAAGTGCTTCTGTACCCTTTCCTGCGGAAAAGGTCCGTGGCTGTATCGATAATCTTCTGTATTCTCAAGCTCTTATCCAGCGTTCTGAAATTCTCTTGTTTCGCATTTTTCTGCGCTATCAATTTTTGCTCCTTTCCATTTCCCCCGACCATCGCACTAAAGCAAAAACCACAAAAATAGGGGATAGTGGTTGGACACCAGTTTATTCAGTAAGATAAAAAATAGTTGACAATCAAAAAGAAATTGTTTTATATAATTAACTAGTCGGTAACATTAACTGACTAATTAGTAGCATTTTATTTCGTCAATGTACAGTTTTTTCTGAAATGAAAAAATGTGAACGTATACACATAGAGGATAACAAAATGGACCAAGTTAATCAAAAGAAACAGGTGGAAACTTTGGAAGGAAGCTGGGAGGACTACATTAAGGCATACTATGAGAAGCCTGCAAGTTTCAAGAGCTGGTCAGGGTATGACCTAAAGGAAATTTACACCCCGCGGGACAGGTCCGCAGAAGAATATGAAAAGGACATTGCGGACGCCGGAACATACCCGTTTACCAGAGGCATTCATGCCAATATGTTCAGGGGCCGGTTGTGGACCAAGAGAGAGGTTGTTGGGATCGGTTCTCCGGCTGACACCCACGAACGATTGGAGTATTTAGCGCATCAGGGAGGTTCAGGGCTGAATACCATTGCGGATGTGACGTATGAGATGGGGCTTGATGCGGATCACCCGCGAGCAGTGGATGAGGTGGGCCTGACAGGGGTTAATATTACATCCATAAGGGACATGGAGACACTGACCAGGGATATTCCTTTGGATAAAGTCAGTTGGTCTGTGATTACGGCATCCACAGCGGCATCTGTAAGTATGGCCCAGTACGTTGCGGTGGCAAAGGATCGCGGTTATGATCCTGCAGTACTGCGGGGCTCTATCCAGAACGATCCGATTCACTTCCGGTACTGCGGATTCAGACCGGCCTGCCCCTTGGACCTGTCCATTAAGCTGGGCTCTGATGTTATGGAGTTCTGCACAAAAAAGATGCCCAAATGGTATTACACCACCGTTAATATGTATGACTTGCGGGAACAGGGCATTACGGCCCCGCAAGAGGTGGCATTCGGCTTTGGGATTGCCATGTGCTACATAGACGAGCTGATTCGCAGAGGCCTCGATATTGATGAGTTTGCTCCCAGGTTTACCTTTTATGTATCGTGTCACATAGACATTTTCGAAGAAGTTGCGAAGATTCGTGCCGCCCGGAGGATGTGGGCAAGATTAATGAAAGAGAAATATGGTGCTAGAGATCCCAGATCCATGCAGTTCCGCTTTGCCGTCCACACGGCAGGGTGCTCTCTTATCCCCCAGCAGCCCCTGAATAATATTGTCCGTATTTCGTATGAAGCATTGGCAGCTGTTTTAGGCGGTGTTCAATCCCTCCATTGCTGCTCTTATGATGAGCCCATGTGTCTGCCCACCGAAAAAGGGCACCTTCAGGCCCTGAGAACGCAACAGATTCTGGCATATGAAACGGGCGTTACTAATGTGGTGGATCCTTTGGGAGGTTCATATTATGTTGAAAGCCTGACCGATAAAATGGAAGAGGAAAGCCTGAAGATCATGAAACAGGTGGAAGATATTGGGGGAATGGAAGATGCAATTCGCACTGAATGGTTAGACGCCCAGTTCGAGTCTGAAGCGGTGAAACGGCAGAAAGAGCTTGATAGCGGAGAGAAATTGGTGGTCGGGGTGAATGTCTTTACAACGGAACAGGAAAAAAGCACACCTCTGGGAGTGCAAAGAGTTTCTAGCGCCTCTGCAAAGCAGCAGGTTCAGGAAGTGAGGGAGCTAAAACGCACTCGAAATATGAATAAACTAAAGATTGCTATTGCCCGGTTGAGAGACGATGCCGGTGAACGCAAAAACGTGATACCTGCCATGATAGAGGCGACAAAGGCATTCGGGACCACCGGTGAGCTTTTGGGGACGGTTCGTGAGGTATTCGGGTATCCATATGATCCAATGGAGATCCTGGAGTCGCCTTTCCAATGATAAACGATGGAGGAAATGTTTGTAATGGTTAGAAATAAGAAAATAAAAGTATTGCTAAGCAAAGTCGGCCTTGATGGGCACGACAGGGGTGTGAAGGTAATCGCCTCGTTGCTCAAAGAAGCGGGAATGGAAGTCATATATCTCGGCATGTACCAGACGGAGCAAAATATTGTGAAGGCGGCGATTGATGAAGATGTGGATGTAATAGGTGTGAGCTATCTATCCGGGGAACATCTCGTTTTTACCCCCAAGATAGTAGAAGAGATGAAAAAGAACGACCTTGATGATGTTTTGCTCATTGCCGGTGGAACTTTCCCCCCGGAGGACATTCCTGCCATGGAGAAAATGGGCATAGACAAGGTATTCAGGGCAGGTTCCCTTACGGAACCGATTGCAGACTACATCAAAAATAATATCAAAAAAGGTAAGGAATGAAAAGGAAGATAGACATAGACCAAATGGTAGAGAGGCTGTTGTCCGGTGATCGCCGAGCGGCAGCGCGATTGATCACCATGGTTGAAGATGAAGCCAAAGGACACCGTGAGGTAATGAAGCGGATTTATCCTCATACAGGAGAGTGCTCTATTTTGGGCATAACCGGTTCAGGCGGTGCGGGAAAGAGCACGCTGACCGACCATCTGATTCGGGAATTTCGTAAGCAGGGTAAGATGGTGGGTGTTGCCGTAGTGGATCCGAGCAGTCCCTTTTCGGGTGGGGCTTTATTAGGGGATCGCATCCGGCTTCAAAGCCATTTCTTGGATGACGGCGTTTTCATTCGCAGTCTGGCATCCAGGGGGTATCTCGGCGGCCTTTCCAAGGCCGTTTACGATGTAATCCGCATAATGGAGGCCATGGGCGCGGATATCGTTATTGTAGAAACTCTGGGCACGGGTCAGGACGAGATTGACGTAATTCATGTTTGTCACACGTGTCTGTTGGTGCTCACGCCCGGCATGGGTGATGATATACAGGCTATGAAGGCAGGGATCATGGAGATAGCTGATATTATCGTGCTCAACAAGGCTGATCTGGACGGAGCGGAGAGGTCTTTAAGGCATTTGAGAGGGGCGTTGGCCATGGCGTGCACAGAGGAAGGCACCTGGGTGCCGAAGGTGATCCCGACGGTATCGGTTGCAAACAAACCGGGAAAGATCCAGGGCCTTAGTGAACTCGCATCTGCAATAGCGGAACATGAGCAATATTTGAAAGATAGCGGGGCGATCGATAAGGTCAACTTTGAGAGAGTTGAACAGGAGTTGGGCCTTATATTCAAAGATGAACTGCAAAAGCTGATCTTTAAGGGACTCAAAGGGACAGGCAAGAAAAGGAAATATATTAAAAGCATCATTGATAGGAAGAATGACCCCTATTCCGTGGTTGAAGAAGTGCTTAACGTCTATCTGAACCCGGGCAAATGAACCGATAAATTCCGTCTGTCTCTCCCCAATTATTTCTCCAATCAGAAATTGCGGGATATGCTTTTTCGTGAAAGGGCAAGGGATCAAAAAATCTGCACCATTTTTTGTTCGATTTTCTTTCTTGTCTCCTGCCAATAAGTTTTTTCGTCTTTACCTGTAATTTTGTCAAAATCCTTATCTTCTTTTATTCCCGCTACTCTTTTCGCAAGATCAACTTTTCTTTCGAGACTGCTTCTTCTTGCAATCATAATCTTTTGAGCAGCAGGAGACCCTGCTCCATGCATGGCTTCAGGTAGTCCGGCTCCGACAGACATGTTTTCTATCAGCCGCAGCATCTTGATGATGTCAGAAATTGGAAACCCTTCCTTTCCCACAAAACACTCCTCAATAGCCTTTCCGATCTGCGGGTTTTCAAGGTCCTTTTCAGAGGGGAGTGTAATGATCTTTCCTCCCGCGATGTCTTGGGCCAGGCGCATCCATTCATAGACCATCCTAGTAATGTTCAACTTCACCACATTCGCCAGCAAAGGATTGATAAGATAGGCGCCCGAAGGCGTTCTGTGCCCTTCGTAGGAGCAGGCCAGGGTACATGACCAGCAGGTCTCTGCCATGGCAATCATTTCAGTCAATTTGTCTACGATGTGGGAGGCCTTGCTGATCCCGTGGGCTTCCGCTGTCCAGTATGACCCGCCGATGACCACATCAGCAAGACCTACCTTGCATCCCCCGTAATTGCTCCGGTGATACCCAGCAAAGGTTTCAACCAGTTCATTACTGAAATCATATTCCCCGGCCATGAAAACCCGTTCCCAGGGAACAAAGACATCCTTGAATAAAATGATGGCTTCCCCGCCCACGATCCCATATTTCGGATTGCCCGCATCCAGGGGACTGTCCAATCTCCTGGTATCGTTTGTCTGCCTGCTGAATACAAAGGTGACTCCCTTTGCGTCAGAAGGAATCGCAAAGGAGAGGGCAAAGTCCCTGTCCTCTTCTCCCATTGTCCTGGTGGGCATGGTCAGGATTTCATGGCTGTTTATGGCACCGGTGATATTGGCCTTCACGCCAGAGACAATGATTCCGTCATCCAACCGCTCCTTGATATGGAGATAGGTGTCTCTGTTCTTCTGCTGGTGAGGCCGGAGGCTCCGATCCCCCCGAGCATCTGTCATGGCGCCAGAGGGCATCCAGTCATTTTTTTGCACCTCAGTTAACCAGTTTTTGAATCTTTCGTGGTAATTGGTCCCATATTTTCGATCGATATCATATGTGGTTACATAAATAGCATTGAGACCGTCTAATCCGACGCAACGTTGAAAACAGGTGCCGGTCTTTTGACCGAGCAGCCTCATCATCTTGACTTTTTTCACCAGATCGTCTTTGCCCTGATGAATATGGGTAAATCGATTGATCTTTTCTCCTGTCAGATGAGAAGTAGCTGTCATGATTTCTTCATATTCTGCCCTGTGTGCCAGTTCATATGTCATGGCAGCCGTGTGAATGTGGGGCAGAAACATCGGCTCATCCACAATGCTTCTAATCTTTTGACCAAAAAAATAGACTTCCGGATTTAGCTCCTGGAGTGATGCAATGTATTCTTTACCGGTCATCATGCTCATTATTTTACCTCTTTCAGAATACGGTCAGACGGAAACTTAGAAATAGATCAGTGCTGCTCATTTTTCTCTATCAGCAGTTTCATAATGTAAACGGCCATGACCTTTTCCTGCTGATTTTTTACAGTAATTTTGAGGGAGACGACCCCGCTCTTTTCATCTTTATCTTTTTTTTCGGCCACTTCCATCTCAAGATGAATAGTATCTCCAATCCTGGTGGGCCCCACAAACCGGACGTTATCCATTCCGTAGAAGGCCACAATCGCCATCCCCTCAAGCCCCATGAGGCCGGAAGCCACGGAAAGGACCAGGAACCCGTGCGCTATCCGCTCGCCGAACGGGCCTTTCTTTGCAAATTCAACATTTGTATGAAGCTGGTGCCAGTCACCGCTGAAGGCGGCAAATGATACGATATCAGCCTCCGTAATGGTTCTTCCTTTGGTTACAATTTTTTCTCCCATTTTGAAGTCATCGAAATATCTCATTTTTTCCTCCGCTTCCCAAACTTTATATATCCATACGCTTTGCAATGTCGTTCTTCATTACTTCGGTTGCCCCGCCCCCGATACTCCATACCCGGACATCACGGTACATCCTTTCTATGGGGTATTCCTTCATGTAACCGAAACCCCCGTGGATCTGGAGACAGTCATAGGCCACGCGGTTGATCATTTCCGCACAAAAGGCCTTGCAGATGGATATCTCTTTGGACCAGTCAAGACCCCGGTGATACATACGCGCCGCATGATATACGAGTTGCCGGCCCGCCTCTATTTGAATTGCAATGTCCGCCAGCTTGTGTCGTATTGCCTGGTGATCGGATAAATTTTTCCCAAAGGTCTGTCGCGCCTGTGCATAGGCAATAGTATCCTCCATGGCCTGCTGAGCATGGGAAACACAGATGGCCGAGATGACCAATCGTTCGTCTTGAAAGTTGTTCATGATGTAATAGAAACCGCGGTCTTCGTCGCCTAAACGGTTTTCTATGGGGATGCGGCAATCTTCAAATGTCAGCTCTGCTGTGTCCGAGGCAAGCCACCCCATTTTGTTCAGTTTTTTGGTTGAAAAGCCGGGCGTACCCTTTTCAACAATGAACATGGAAATGCCCCTGTGGCCAGCCTTTGGTGAGGTTTTGGCCGCCACAAAAAGGATTTCTGCACTATAGCCGTTGGTAATGAATGTTTTTGAGCCATTGAGTAAATAGGAATCCCCATCCCTTCTGGCCGTGGTCCTGATGCCCGCCACATCAGATCCTGCATCCGGTTCGGTCACGGCTATGCCGCAGCGCGTTTCTCCGTCTATAATCCGCGTAAGGTACTTCTGCTTCTGTTCCTCATTTCCCTCACGGGCGAGATGAGGTGAGGCCATATCCGTATGCATGGTTACCGACGCCATGACGCCGGCCGAGCGGCATCGGGCGATCTCCTCTGCGAGGACAAGGGTCATGAAAATGTCCCCTCCTGATCCGCCGTACTCTACTGGATGACGGATGCCCAGGTACCCCATTTTTCCCATTTTTAAAAAAAGGTCTTTTGGGATAGACCCTTCCTCTTCCCACTGGTCCACGTGGGGAACAATCTCGTTTGCTACAAATTTTTTGAGAGATTCCCTCAGGATATTATGTTCATCTTTGAACATATCCCTGTACATATATGACTCCTATAAAAATGCCCTGGTCTGAATCGCCGGCCTTACAGATTAAGGAGATGAAATCATTAAATCTTCATGGCTGCGCCATAGCCGTCCTCTATGGCCTCTAATGCCTTACGAGGCAGGAGGGCATCCCCGATGACATGGCAGGCAAGGCCTGTGTTCTCGATTTCTTTTGAAAGCCGGTTGTTCACAACCTGTTTAACTGAAACTATTGAGAAGTCCCCTTTAATGCTATGTCCTTTACCCTTAATAAGGATTGTTGCTTGTGAATTAGTTGCCCTGACCAACCTGGCCTGCTTAAATACTTCCACCCCCTGTTTTTTGAGGGAATTCAGCAAATCGAATCGTCCTATGGGTCCCATATCAGGTGCAAAATGATCCCCTTCTTCTATTACCGTTACCTCTTTTCCCCGGTTCGAGAGAAACAACGCCGTCTCCAAGCCGATCTGATTGGCATTCAAGACAACCGTATGGTCTGACAGGTCGTTTTTGCCGGTGAAGATATCAGCAGCAGTAAAGATTCGTTCGGGATCGATTCCGGGCATCTTCACCCTCTGAAACGAAGCCCCTGAAGCAAGAATCACCGCATCAGGATTTATCTCCCGGAGAGATTTCAGATGCACCTCCCAGTTTAGGCTTACTTCAATGCCCAATCTATCAATCTTCCCAATCAGAAAATCCAGGAATTCTGAAAACTCTTCTTTTCCCGGGACCATTGCTGCAAGGCGCAGGTTTCCGCCTAGTTCATTGTCTTTTTCGCACAGCACCACGTCATGTCCTCTTTGAGCAGCGACAATAGCGGCCTGCATCCCACCGGGACCCCCTCCGATAACCAGTATGCGTTTATGCTGAGAAGCGGGATGGAGCATCCACTCCTTCTCGCGACCCATGACCGGATTGACGACACAGCTTATGGGGTCATTCTCCACTTTCTTGATCCCACCCAGGAGCCTTTCTATGCATGCCTGGCCGCAACCAACACAGGGCCGAATCTCTTCCAATTTCTGTAACTTTACTTTCTTAGGTAAATCCGGGTCGGCCATCAGGGCCCGGCCCATGGAGATAAAATCGGCAGCACCCTCCTTAAGGACCTTTTCCGCCAACAAGGGTGATTTAATCCTGCCTGCAGCAATAACCGGGACCCTTGCCACTTCCTTGATGGCCTTGGCAAGGGGTACAAAACAGCCTCGCTCAGAACCGATGAGCGGGATCGTGGGAGGATCGGAACCATATACGCCTGCCGAGACGTGCAGGACATCGGCCCCTGCCTCCACCAACCAGGGGGCTATTTCCACGGCCTCCTTGAGGGTAGCCCCGCCTTTAATGTAATCCTCACCATTCAGGCGGAAAAAGAGCGGAATATCATCACCCACGGCCTTTTTTACCTCAGAAATGATTTCCATGGCCAAGCGGGCCCTGTTTTTAAGGCTCCCTCCATAACCGTCGCTTCTCTGATTGGCATTTTGAGATAAGAACTGATTGATCAGATAGCCATGGGCGCCGTGGATTTCCGCCGCGTCAAAGCCGGCCTCTTTCACCCTCCTGGCTGCTTCCCCAAAACTCGTGACAACGACGTGGATTTCATTAACGGACATTGCCTTGGGATTCTCGGTACACAGGGCCGGGGCAGGGATAGGGGATGGCGCCAGTGGTTGATCGCCAATAAGGGCAGATTTTGTCTGTCTGCCACCATGGGCTAATTGCATGACTATTTTACCACCGGCATCATGCACTGCCCGGGTCAGCCTTTGAAATCCGGGAATATGGCGATCATCGAACATGCCGCACTCTCCCTTGAATATCCTTCCCTTCGGGTGAACTGCCGTGGCCTCCACAATAAGCAGGGCCGCCTCTCCTGCGGCCCTGGCAACAAAATAGTCTATAAGTCTCTCGGTAGCGTTTCCATCTTCCGCTGCATACCCTGTGCCCATGGCCGGCATGACGATACGGTTTTTTAGATGGAGGGTCCCTATGTCAATAGGGCTGAGTAATCTCTTGAAAGCCATTATATTCAATCAGCCTCTCTGATGTTTTTCCACAATTACTGATGTTCCGAGGCCGCCGCCCACACAGAGCGTTGCAAGACCGTAACGGACATCTCTTCGCATCATCTCGTGGATTAAGGTGGTCATCTTTTGGCTTTAATCTCGATGGGCATGATTTCCTGCCGGAATACCCCATCTTTAATGGCCGTGTTGGCCTTCTCGTGACTTTTCAGGGCATATGCGTCCTGCTCTTCACGGCCTATCTGATACTTCTCGGCCAGGTTTTCCGCAGTGAGTCCCATGTTGCAGTAGCCGAAAATGTCTTCCGGCCCACCAACCGTCTCCGAGGCATCGGTGAACCAGTCATAGAGCTTTCCATGACCCAGCCGATAGCCCCACCTGGCGTTGTCGATCAAATAGGGAAGGCTGCTCATGTTTTCAGCCCCGCCGGCAACCACAATACGAGCATGGCCGGTTTGAATCAGCATGACACCCTCGCATACGGCCTGAAGGCCCGAAGCACACTGCCGGTCCACTGTATAGGCAGGGATGCTGACCGGCATGTCTGCGCGGAACAGGGCTTGTCGTGCGCAATTCAGATAGTGGCTGGTCTGATACGCGCAACCGAACACGACCTCATCAATCGCCGCAGCGTCAAGGCCGGTCCTCTCGAGCAATTCCTTAATGACCATCCCGCCTAATTCATATGAGGGAATGGTCTTCAGGCTACCTCCATATGTTCCTACGGCCGTGCGAACCGTCCCCACAATCACTACATTTTTCATAAAACCACCTTTTACCCTTAAACTGGATTATTATTTGATGTGGCGTTCCCCCGGACCCGTATACATAGCCCCATGCTCAGGCGGAATGATCCGAAGCGGCACCCCTTCCTTGATCTCTTCCACCACATGGGCAATGATGCCACACATATAAGAGACAGCGGCAATGCCCGCCATTTCTAATGGATCAAAACCCATCTCATTGAGGACGCAGGCCATCATCCCGTCGATATTCAATGGTATTTCTTTGCCTGTAACACGTACAAATTCCTTGTGTACGGCCTCATAAATTTGGCTCTTTTCTCCCCAGAAACCGCATTCCTTGGCCACATTCCTGAGGGCTTCTGATCGCGGGTCCACCTTGCGATAAGTTGGGTGTCCAAATCCTGGAATGCGTTTCTTGTTTTTGACGCATTGTGAAACCACTTCAATCGCTGCCTCCTTGATGGTTAGATCCTTAGACACCATCAATTCGTACGACTCGTTGATAAAATCGGCAGAATCCTGGGGTGAGACAGTGTAAGAACCCATTGTCAGGATACCTGCCGCAATACCGGGTATGGGGGAGTCAGGAAAGGCGGAGGCTGCAAACCGGGCCGCCGGAACCGTGGATGCTATGAACTGGTGGTCGGGGATGGAGCAGAGCACAGCGTTTAAAAGGCGTGTTTCCTCTTTTGTGGGAAGCTCGCCCCTAAGGGTCAGGTAAAGGGTTTCCGTATAAGTGATGTTTTCTATAATTTCTTCAAGCGGATAGCCCCGTATAAGGCAGGTTTTTTCAATGGCATGGCTGATACCGGTCCGCCAGTAATCGTCCCATTTCCCTTCATTAATATAGCGGCCCACATTTCTGACCTTGCCCCATCGCTCTTTTGTAGATGTCATCTAATTTGCTCCTTCATATTTTCAAGCCAGATGGTTACTTAGTTTCTCATAAACTTCCTTAGTAGATGCAGGGCAGCCCTTTATTGCGATTGCCCCATGCACATCGGGGTTAGCATTTACTGAGCATTTTCCTACTAAAAAGACCTTTTGCGAGCCTTCATGGGCCTCGTTACTGCCCATACAGATTTCTACACCTTTGAAACGGCATCCCTGATTTTCCCTGAAAAACCGGTTAAGGCCGGCGAATGCAGTAACCGTGCACCCAGAACAGAAATAATTTCCAGGGTCCTCGCACGCAATACCCCGGATACTGTATTTTTCGAGCAGCTCTTCGCACCATGGATATTCCCATATCAGTTTTTTGGCCACATCTTCAATTCGTTCGCCCCTGATATCGAGCCGGGATAGATCCAGAGACTCACCCTGACTTTTGGCAATGTAGCGGAGGTAATTGACCTCATTCGGATTTGTGCCGATTACGGCTGATCCCACCATATCCACAGAGACCATGTCCCTGCCCGCAATGATGAGGTTCATAGGGTGGATATCCTTGCCCATGGGACCCTTTTGGAGTCCATAAAGGCCGTCTATGATGGTCAAATCCACCTTGATCTGTTGCCCAAGAAATGCAATGAATTTTTCCAAGTCTTGTTTGTGAAAGATTTTTTTACTTCCCGGGCTCAGGCAACCTTTTAGGTTCTTTATACCTAAGGTAACCTTTGTCTGGGCGTGGGTCTTGAGGACAGGAAAATTGATGAGGAAGTCCGTCTCTAAAGGCGCTCTTGTTACCCTGATCTTAACACCATCGATCTCAAATTCCTTGAACGGCCCTCGATTAAAATCAATAGTCTTGACGTCATATTTTGCTGCTAACCGGCTCATGCCTGACCAGTCCATTGCCGTGGCAGTACTGGTGCCTAACTCTTTTACCTGGATTGAGCCGTCTCCAATAGTTATATCACTCAGGCCGTTTTCCTTGAGTATGAGGATCAGTTCTTCCATGAGGGTCGTCGATGTGACCATGCCTGTGGGTTTTTGGGAGGGAGGGCCGCTGATCACCAGATTCGGTTTAATCAGGACACTCTCACTGCTTTTTAGTCCGGCCAATCCTTCACAAAGGTCCAGTGCCTTTTTCAGCGATCCGGATTCCGGATTATATTTGATTAGAGAAACAACCTTTTTCTCAGTTTCCATGTCTTAACCCCTTGCTGCCCCTATGATGGATTTGTTCATTCCGCTGGTCGCTTGTACACACCACATTTTCATCTATCCAGTCTCGTGGCAGAATGTTGCAGCGTCCTAATGAAAATAAACATCGATGGCGCTTATTCCTAATTCCATTTTGCCCTGAAAGATATTCTTGAAATTATACTTTCTGCAACCATTGGACCACCGGGATATTTCCACAACTGGTTTGCCCATTGAAGGCAATTGCAGAGACAATAAGATACATATATCGTCATGATTTTTTGGTAATTATTTCAACTAGGTCCCCAAATAAAGTTGAAACGATTTTCCTGTAAACCTGCCAAATGACGGGATGGCTCAGACGCCAGGAGTGGAGCAAGAAGCAGTTGACTTCTGAAGACCCAATCTGTATACTTGGTAAACAATGCCTGTCATTTCTAACCCATTTTCTCACGGGCCTTCGTAGCGAGGTGGTGGAGAGTCCCATGGGTACAAGGCGCGCGAAGAAAAATGGATGAAGGCGTACAAAAAACAGTGCTGAGTCATCAGTGCGGAGTCCTGAGTTTCTTCCTTGATCAATGGCGTTTCGTTTTCATACTTCGCACTCGGTACTTTGCGCTTCGTACTGGATTTGTCAAAGTCATTTATAGGGCAACGCAGGAAACATGGGGCTATCCGCCGCCGCAGTAGATTGTCCGTGAGAAATGCGGGCTAAGGTTCAGGAATTTTCCAATGGATATCCAGCAACTTCCTATTCAAATCATGGACAT
>Ga0164318_10003962_pt1 | contig 14118 bp, 10 predicted proteins | sample GuaBasSedimGuay9_FD_113734 | JGI IMG/M metagenome (GOLD analysis project Ga0164318, IMG submission 113734) | Subseafloor sediment microbial communities from Guaymas Basin, Gulf of California, Mexico - Guay9, Core 4571-4, 0-3 cm | ecosystem: Environmental > Aquatic > Marine > Hydrothermal vents...
ATTATTTCCCTCTTTGGAGGGAAAACAAAGGAGGATCAATTAAAAAGATATTTGTTTTCTGATTTACAAGGTATTTCATAATCATCCACGTAGTTAACTTTAAACAAATTCACTATTAAAACTTAAAGAGGCTATCTAAAAGGTCCTTAATAATAAATCTTGTCAGATTGAGCGGAGTCGAAATCAGTTTATTACCAGTATAATACATTCTTCGACTTCGCCTGACACAACGTACGACTTTTTAGACCGTCTCTTTTTTTGCCATCCCACTTAAGTATGGTAATCTTTCTAATTGTAAATATGTAAAGTAGCGCCATCGTAATCGGCACGATACCTGATAAGCGGAAAGGAGCCGGCACCTTCAAATAACGAACCATCTAAAATATTGTACTTATTATCGTTGCAGGTATCAACCACGAAAGGGTAATAATCGCCTACCACGAGTGCCGTACAAACATTGGTCTGACTATCACAACAGGCATTGGGCTCGTTGGGCGGTGTTCGCTCATAAGCGATAAAGGTATTCATATCCATCCGGTAAACAATAATGCCACGGCTTCCGGGCGGTATATACACACCGGGTTTTCCATCAAGATAAGTCCACCCCCCCGCAACATTAAGTTCAAAAAACAGGGTTGAATTAGGATCGATCACGATATCAATACTCACAATGGGCACATTAGGATTTACCACCCCTTTGTTGCACGATCCGGCCGAGAACATCAAAAGGAAAATAAATAAGGCTACTATGTTTACAAACCTGTTTTTCATAATCTATTGTCAAACGCAATATTACGGGTTTTATTTTAATGAACATAATTTGTTAAATTTGTATTTTAAACAATAAAATCGGTTATGACCCTGATTTTCGTTAAAAAACAACTTCTGTTTGCCCTATTAGTCTGCATTTCAGGACTGTTTATGCCATCGTGTAAAACCGGAGAACCTTTGGAAAATAAAACCAGACTTACCAACGAGGAAAAGATGGTTATTAAATTAAAGAGCCGCGAAAAAAAGAAAAATATAGCCGAGTACGAGGCAGCTGTTAAGGCACATCGTAAAAACCAAACGGAGTCAACACAAAAGATGATGAAAGAAGCAAAAAAGCAACAGCGCAAAAACAACCGAATCCATCAGCGTTCGCTTTGGGACAGATTGTTTGGCAACAGCTGCAATAAAAAATCATCTACCAATTTTTAACTGAAGAATACCTGTATGAAGAAACTGAAGACCTTCCGTCCTTCGATCATATTATCGACGGCTGTAGTGGCGACTGCCCAAGCTGTTTTCAGAAAGATTATTGTGCTGTCAAAGACAATATCTGGCCTTCGGATAAGCTAAAAGCCGAAATTGAGCGAAGGAAAAAAGACGACGACGACGACACACAAAATCATTAGTACACTCGCAACAAAATATTTGATGCTCTCAACTGGCAAATGTCTATCTTTGCTCAAAACCTTATTTCAATGAGCAAACCGAAAAAAAAACTCTTTCTACTGGATGCCATGGCTCTTATTTACCGTGCCTATTTTGCCATGAGCCGTAATCCCCGTGTCAATTCAAAAGGGCTAAACACCTCGGCCATGCTGGGATTTATCAATACCCTCTACGATATTCTGAAAAATGAAAAGCCAACCCACATCGGAGTGGCTTTTGACACCATGGCACCTACCTTGCGGCAGGAAGGGTATGCTGACTATAAAGCTAATCGTGAAAAAATGCCTGAAGATCTTGCTACTTCTATACCCTGGATTAAAGACATCATTAAAGGTTTCAATATTCCCATGCTTTACGTAGATGGATACGAAGCCGATGATGTGATTGGAACTCTCGCCAAAGAAGCCGAAAAAAAAGGTTTTGAAGTTTTTATGATGACCCCCGACAAAGACTTCGCCCAGCTGGTTTCCGAAAATATCAAGATGTACAAGCCGGCACGCATGGGTAACAAAGCCGAAATATGGGGAGTAGAAGAAGTTCAGAAAAGGTATGGGATTGAGCATCCCGAACAGATGATAGATATACTGGGATTATGGGGCGATGTTTCTGATAATATTCCCGGTGTTCCAGGTATTGGCGAAAAAACCGCCAGTAAACTGATAAAAGAATTCGGAAGCATTGAAAACATATTAAAAAATACTGATAAGCTTAAAGGTAAACTCAAAGAAAACCTCGAGAAGTTTGCCGATCAGGCCATGGAAAGTAAACATTTGGCTACCATCATACTGAATGTTCCTATAGAATTCCAGGAAGAGGCGCTTCGTTATACCGGTCCTGATGAAGCTTATCTGAAAGCACTTTTTGACGAGCTGGAGTTCAAAAACTTTGCCAAACGATTTTTTACTGACCTCTCCCTGCAAAAAGGTCGTGAACAACAAGCATTGCAAGGCGACTTGTTCAGCATGCCGGAAACAGAAGAAAATAGCGAACCTTCTTCTATCAAAACCATTCATAAGGTTCAGCATACCTATCATTTGGTAAAAACCAATACAGAAGCCAAAGTGCTGGCGGCCCTACTGGAAAAGGAAGAAGCTTTTGCCTTCGACACCGAAACCACAGGCGTTGACCCGGGAAGGGCTGAGCTGGTGGGCATTTCGTTTGCCATTAAACCCCACGAAGCCTGGTACATTCCAATTTCGGAAAACTATCATGAAGCGGAGGAAACAGCAGCTATTTTTAAAAAAGCCCTCGAAGATGCTAAAATCCAAAAGATTGGGCAAAACATCAAGTTCGACATAGCCATGCTTAAATGGTACGATGTGGATGTGAAAGGATCTTTGTTCGACACCATGATTGCCCACTACCTGTTACAGCCCGACATGAAACACAGCATGGATTATCTCGCGGAGGTTTTCTTAAATTACAAACCCGTTTCTATCGAAGAGCTTATCGGTAAAAAAGGTAAAAATCAGAAGTCGATGCGCGATGTAAATACGGAAATTGTTTCGGAATACGCTGCCGAAGATGCCGATGTTACCTTACAGCTTAAAGAAGTTTTTGAACCCAAACTCAAAGAGACTGAAACCGACCAATTATTCAAAGACATAGAAATGCCACTGATTCCCGTTTTAGCCAACATGGAAGCTGAAGGCGTGAAACTGGACTCAAAAACACTCAACGAGTTTAGCAGTGAACTTTCAAAAGAGATTGATAATATCAAGCAAAAGATTTACGAAATGGCCGGTGTTGAATTTAATATTGGCTCTCCGAAACAACTCGGTGAGGTGCTTTTTGAGAAGCTGGTTATCTCCAACAAACCCAAAAAAACAAAAACAGGGCAATACAGTACCGGTGAAGATGTGCTGGTAAAACTCAAATATCGCCACCCCATAATCGTGCTGATTCTGGAATATCGATCGTTGACCAAACTTAAAAACACTTATGTGGATGCACTGCCCAACCTTGTCAATCCCCGCGATGGAAGACTACACACTTCTTACAATCAGGCAGTGGCTGCCACGGGCAGACTGAGCTCCAACAATCCCAACCTGCAAAACATCCCCATTCGCACCGAGCGGGGTCGTGAAATCCGCAAAGCTTTCATCCCTCGCAACAAGGAGTATGTTTTGCTGGCAGCTGATTATTCTCAAATTGAATTGCGCATTATTGCTCACCTGAGTAAAGATGAAGGGCTGGTAACAGCTTTCCGCGAAGGAATGGACATTCATACTGCCACGGCTTCGAAAGTTTATGGCGTTTCAACCGAAATGGTTACCAAAGAGATGCGGCGCAATGCCAAGATGGTGAACTTTGGCATTATTTATGGTATTTCTGCTTTTGGCTTGTCAGAACGATTGGGTATCCCGCGTAAAGAGGCTGCCGAGATTATTAACAACTATTTTAAACAGTATTCCGGTGTGAAAGCTTACATGGAAAAATCCATTCAGTTTGCAAGAGAGCACGGCTACGTGGAGACCATATTAGGCCGTCGTCGTTATCTGCCCGATATCAATTCAGCCAACAGCGTGGTTCGGGGCTACGCTGAACGAAATGCCATTAATGCACCCATTCAGGGTTCATCGGCAGATATGATTAAGGTAGCCATGATTAACGTTTTTAACGAGATGCGTAAACTCAACATGCGCAGCAAGATGATCCTTCAGGTACATGACGAACTGGTTTTTGATGCTCACCGCGATGAAGTGGAACAACTAAAAGCCATCGTAAACGATAAGATGCTCAACGCCATCAAACTGGATATTCCACTCGTGGTAGATATGAATACCGGTAAAAACTGGTTGGAGGCACATTGAGAAGAAGTGCCTAAAGTTTGGAGTACTTCGAGTGACTTAAGTTGGGAGATAGTACTCCATTACTGAACTACAGTTAATCCACTCAGACCCGGGTTCAGCCCGGGTCAAAGAAAAATTCCAAAACCCATAAGCTCGCCTATATTTGCAAACCGGACGTAAATAACTAACTATACTTTAAACAACTTCATTTTAAAGTTTATAGGTTGCAAATTGATTCACAAAGTTAAGGTGAAGTTTGACTAGTTGGGTAATAATTTGTACATTAGCAGGGTCAAATTTTACAGCGTAATACAGAAAGGTGTACACCGATGGCATTTGCCTTTCTTTCACAATTAATTTATAGCCATGAAATTTCTATTATTTCTTTTGCTTTTACCCGTGGCTCTCATGGGTCAGGCTGATTATCAAACTATTCTTCCTAACGCTGTTGCATTATACAAAGCGCAGAACTCTTTTCGCGTTTACGACTATCAGGATGTTGTTATCAGATTGGTTTATTTGAAAGTGGCGGCGAGTACTTTTGGATAGAGGGTGCCGGTTATAGTTTCATCTCGTGGGATGTCGACGACGGCGAATGGGATAAGGTATTGGTCTATTTTAAAAAAGGGGATGAAACCTGGGGCAATGAGCTTACACCCCCCATCTCGGTACAGGAGGTTCGTTTGCCACACTTAACGCGGGTATATCCTAATCCTGCAAACAACTTTGTTTACGTGAAACTTACCAACTACAAAACCGGCAGCCATGCTCATATCAGTATCATTGATTTAAAAGGAAAACCTGTTTATAGTGGAAGCTTTAACAACGATAGATTAAAAATTAATGTAAGCCATTGGCCAAGCGGTATGTTTATGTTTATCATCACGGCAAAAGGTTTTGAAACCAATGGAAAATTTATTGTAAATCATTAAATAACAGCTTCTCATTGATTAGGATTCAGACCAAAATATTTTAATACAAAAACCCAAACAGCCACAGCGGAATTTTATTTCCGTAGCCAAGTTCCATATTGTCGGCTGCAATATATGAATCGTCAACATCGGCAATTTGTGCAAATCCCTTTTTGCTTCCGCCAACCTCGAAAGTGTATTTACCACCGATAAAAAAATCACCCTTTTTTGATGTTTTTACCTTGAACGATTTAAGCATCTGATTCATAAAAAAGGTCTCCCTGACCGTACCCTCAAAGTTTGACTTGTTGGTGTTTAATGCATACAGTAACGAGGTATTATTAAGATATATTTTATCGGGTTTGGTTAAATAGCCAACCGGCGAACCTTCCATTTTGATGTTTTTAATAAGATTGGCTCTGTCAAGTGCCGAGAGCAATCTCAGTAATACATCCCTGCTCAACCCCACGGTGCGGCTCAACTCCGAAATATTAACCTTAAAAGGAACACTGTCGGCAAGTACGGCAATAAGCTGCCTGAGTTTATAGGCCGTTTGATAATTGATATTTTCGATAATGAGCAGGTCGTTTTCAATTACCACATTTATCGTGTTTATCAAGCGCTCGTAATATTTACCTCTCGACTCCTTAAAAAACGGGTAAACACCCTCCTTAAGATACTCTTTAAATAAGGGAATAACGGTTATTTTTTTCGTGATTTCCGAAGCAATATCCTGGTGGTTCGTGAGCACTTCTTTTAAGGTGTAACACTTAATGTCTGCTTTTCCTGACAATTTCAGATACTCTCTGAAGGAGAGTTCGTTTAGGTTATAAATGGCAGCCCTGCGACTTAAATCGCCATCAGCCCTGCTTAACTGTAATGCCGACGAGCCCGAAAAAACAATCTTTAGGTCATCATAAAGGTCATAAAGATTTTTAATCTCCACCGACCAATAAGGATACCTGTGCACTTCATCTAAAAACAACACCCTGCCTCCGTTTAGATAAAACTGTTCAGCAAAATCAAATAGTCTGTTTTTTGTAAAATAGAAGTTGTCGAGGGTTATATAAAGCGCTTTTATCGAGTTTCCGTATGCCTCTTTAAGCCGCTGTAACATTAAGGTAGTTTTTCCAACACCCCGTGCACCTTTTATCCCGATAAGCCGATCATCCCATTCAATTTCATCAATCAGATACCTCCTGAAGCTCAGCAGAGTTCTGCTGACTTTAAATGATGAATATTTAATTAACCCTTCCATAATTGTTGTTTTTTAAAATGCAAATGTACGATATATTGTTGTTTATTTAAAACATTTTTAAATTTATTTTGTTGTCTTCGCACAACATTATAAACTGTTTATTGTTGTTTACATACAACAGTTACAATAAATCATAGATTGGTCTGATTCAGTCGGAACGATATAAATTGAGAGAACGCACATTTACGATTCATACTATTTACCGGTCTTTTGGCTTTTTTCAACCGTAACGAACAGCTGCACTATCAAAATAGCTACTTTTGCTTTATGAATTACAAGGAAACATTGCAATGGCTTTTCAATAAGCTACCCATGTACCAGCGAATGGGCAAGGCTGCTTATAAAGCCGATTTGGGAAATACCGTGGAACTGCTTGACTTACTTGGAAATCCACAGAACCGCTTCAAAGTAGTACACGTTGCCGGAACCAACGGCAAGGGAAGTGTATCGAATATTGTTGCTTCTGTTTTGCAGGATGCAGGGTTAAAAACGGGATTATACACTTCGCCACACCTTAAAGATTTCAGGGAACGCATCAGAATAAATGGGGAACTTATTCCTGAAGAGGAGGTGGTTAACTTTGTTCAATCAAACATGACCGAGTTTGACCGAATCAAACCCTCTTTTTTTGAAATGACCGTGGGCATGGCTTTCGACCATTTTGCCAAAGAAAACGTTGACATAGCCGTGATTGAAGTGGGACTGGGTGGCCGTTTGGATTCAACCAATATAGTGAACCCCCTGGTAAGTGTTATTACTAATATTGGTTTCGACCATACGCAGTTTTTGGGAAACTCGATAGAACAGATAGCCATCGAAAAAGCAGGCATTATTAAGGAAGGTGTTCCGGTTGTGATTGGCAGAAAACAAGCCGAAACGAGCCCCATCTTTGAAAAAACAGCTTCTGAAAAAAGAACAGAACTAACTTACGCCGAAAACCATTATGACATCAAACTGTTACAAACCCTGAAACCCAATGAACAGTATATTGATATATGGAAAAATAACGAACTGTTTCTTGAAGAGGTAAACTCCCCTTTGCTGGGGTTTTACCAGCAGGAAAATATAGCTACTGCCTTAATGGTGCTGGAAGTTTTAACAACAAAGTACAACCTACCCGTTGAGCCCGGCAATATACGAGAAGGGATTGAATACCTTCATAAAAACACCGGTTTTATCGGTCGCTGGCATGTGTTGGATACCAACCCGTTAACAATATGCGACACGGGACACAACGAGGAGGGCATCAAAGCGGTGGTTCAGCAACTAATGTCATCAACGTTTGATCATTTGCACTTTATTTTTGGAATGGTGAATGATAAAGACCCTGAAACCATTTTGTCGCTCCTGCCCCGCAATGCCACTTACTACTTTTGCAAACCTGACATCCCCCGGGGAATGGATGCCGAAGAGCTGCAAACAAAAGCAGCAGAAATGGGTTTAACAGGATTATCTTACAGTTCGGTTGATCGGGCTTTTAGCTCGGCATTCAACAATGCCCGGCCAAGAGATTTGGTTTTCGTGGGAGGAAGCACCTATGTAGTGGCAGAAGTGATATAACAACAAGAAAAAATGCAAATTACCTTTTATCAAATAGTTCAGATGGTTTTATTAGGAATCATCCTTTTTTACCTCATCTACTATGTTTACTCTGTTTTATTTGATAAAAACTATCACCCCAAGGCCTATCAAACAGCGGTAAAAAAGGGAACCATTTCATCGGTTTTACGCAAGGCTGAAAAAAATTATCCCGACAAAGTCAGGTTTTTCAATTTTTGGTTTCAGATGGAGCGACTTGCAAAAGATAAAGTAGAAGGAGCCATTGCAGAGCTTGGGGTTTACAAAGGAGATTCCGCTTTTTTGCTGCATCAAATGGATAAGTCTCGAACTTTTCACCTGTTTGATACCTTTGAAGGCTTCCGGTCGAAAGACCTGAAATCGGAAACAGGAAAGGCTGCCACATACACTACTTCTAACTTTGCCGACACCTCTCTGCAAAAAGTAAAAAAACGACTTTCCGATCCGGAGTTTGTTTTTCATCAGGGCTATTTTCCACAAACTACTAAAGGATTGGACAACGAACAGTACGCGTTGGTGAGTATGGACGCCGACCTTTACAACCCCACCAAAGTAGGTTTGGAATATTTTTATCCCAGACTTTCGCCCGGTGGTGTCATTATTGTTCACGATTACAACCCTGACTGGCCCGGCATTATGAAAGCCGTGGATGACTTTGCCGCCACCATTCCCGAACCCATTGTCCCCGTTGCCGATGTGGATAGTAGTGTGATGATATTTAAAGCAATCTTTTAGTTTATATTAATGATTTGCTCAAAGGTGTTTATGTCGCCCGGGTAACAACAGAATCGGGTACTGTTTCAAAAAAGTTGATGGTGCGACGGTAGAGCTAAATATGGTATCTCCTCAAATTTAACCTTGCCCCGAAACTTCTGTAACGCATTCTCGTTTGCCACGAGGATGTTTCCGACTTCTCAAATCTTAAATCTCTATTCTTTATTCTGCCCTTTGCCTTCTCTACTCTTTGTACCAAAGCCATTTCCATAGTTCGGCGTAACTTACTTTTTTACCGTACATCAAAATGCCAACCCTGTAAACTTTGGCAGCCAGCCAGGTGGTAATAACAAACCCTATCACGAGCAAACCTAACGAAACCCCTATCTGCCAATAAGGCACACCAAACGGGATTCGCATCATCATGATAATGGGGGAGGTGAAGGGAATCATCGACATCCAAACCGAAAAAGCACTGTCGGGCTGTTGTATTACCACTGATGAGGATATTACGGCAAAGATAAGCGGGAGCGAAACAGGTAGCATAAATTGTTGGGTGTCGGCCTGCTGGTCAACGGCTCCACCAATGGCAGCAAACAGCGATGAGTAGAGCAAATAGCCACCCAGGAAATAGAACAGGAATGAGAATATCATCACTTTAAAATCGATACCCCCCAGCACTTCCGACACCTGACTAAAGGCGGCGGCATTTATTCCCGAGCCATTTTGAGCTGCTGCCATCTGGCCTTGCTGCGCCTGCATCACGGAGGCAAAATCGCCACCCATAATTCCCGACTGAAAGATTCCCACAAAAACAAAGGTGAGGACAATCCACAGCAAAAACTGGGTAAGCCCTACCAACGCCACGCCAACAATTTTTCCCATCATCAGCTGAAACGGCTTTACCGAAGAGATAATAACCTCCACAATCCGGTTGCTTTTTTCTTCCGAAACCCCCTTCATCACCTGTGCGCCAAACATGAAAATAAAAAAGTAAATCATGAATCCCGCGAGGTAGGCAAGGCCAATTTCCACTTCGGTATTGCTTTTTTGTTCGTTGCCGGTTTCATCTACTTTAATGGTGATGAGGTTGATGTCGGTTTTGGTCTTTTTAATGACTTTGGGGTCAATACCCACCGCCATCAGCCGTTTGGTTTCCACGATGTTTTTCATCACCGATTTGATGTAGGCACTCACGTTAAGACCGGGCTGGTCGGTAGCAAACAGCTGTGCGTTAACAGGAATGTTAAGCTCGGGAAGCGGAATGTAGAGTAGCAAATCTTTATTGGCCAACGCCTTCACTTTTTCTGTTTTCAGGTCGCCATCCACGTAATAAAAGTCAATTTTATCCTGATCTTTAAACTTCTCAAAAAACCATCCCGTTTCGTCCAGTATGGCTACTTTAGTTACTTTGCCCGATGCTATTTCGCTTAAATAAACCGGTGCTAAAATCATGGCGGCCATGAGTATCGGGCCAATCAGCGTCATGACGATAAAACTCTTTTTCCTTACTCTCGTCAGGTATTCGCGTTGTATGATTAAGGCAATTTTATTCATGAGCCGATCTGTTATTGTTGTTGACAACCTCAATAAAAATATCGTTTAACGAAGGAAGAATCTCCTGCATGGCAACAATCTCAATTTTGGGCAGCAGTTGCGTTAACAACCTGTTGGGGGTGGTTCCGTTTAGAAGCTGGATATCGGCCGAAAATCCGTCGCGCAGTTTTTCCTGTTTAACAATGCGGTAGTCGGACGGGTTTAAAATCGATGTTAACGCTGTTTCCGAGTGGTAAGCAATATTAAAAGTGTGCGTTTTAAATTGGTCTTTTATTTCGTGTATTTCCCCGCTTAGTACGTTCCGGCTTTTGTCGATAAGGGTGATGTGGTCGCAAATTTCTTCCACCGAGGCCATATTGTGTGTTGAAAAAATAATGGTGGCTCCCTGCTTGTTCAAATAGCGAATCTCATCTTTCAGAATATTAACGTTAATAGGATCGAATCCGCTAAAAGGTTCATCAAAAATGAGTAGTTTGGGTTCGTGCAGAATGGTAACGATAAACTGTACTTTTTGCTGCATCCCTTTCGAGAGCTCTTCCACCTTCCGGTTCCACCAGGAGCCAATTTCGAGTCTGTCAAACCAAAATTTCAGCTTTTTCAAGGCGTCAGCTTTTGAGAGACCCTTGAGGCGAGCCAGGTAGATAGCCTGCTCACCCACTTTCATCTTTTTGTAAATACCGCGCTCTTCGGGCATGTATCCTATGTTACCTATGTCTTCCCGCGTAAGCGGATGCCCGTCGATAAACACCTCCCCGCTATCGGGTCGGGTAATCATGTTAATGATTCTAATCAGGGTGGTTTTTCCGGCACCGTTGGGACCAAGCAACCCGTAAATGCTTTGTCCTGGCACTTCCAGTGTTACTTTGTCAAGAGCCTTTTGCGAAGCGTAGGTTTTGGTTACATTATCGACTCGTAAATAGGCCATAATTTAATTTTTGGGTTTTTCTTTTATCATAGGTTAAAGTTATTATTGAAGAGGTTTAAAGTTGAAATATTCTTAATTACAAGATATTGAAAATCAGAAAATGAATCCCATTATTTCCCTCTTTGGAAGGAAAACAAGACCCGTCCTAACGGATATTCATCCGGGCGGGGCGGAACAAAAAAAGATATTTGTTTTCCGATTTACAAAGCATTTCATAATCTTATTGCGTGTTAACATTAAACAAAGTCAATAAAGTATTCAATGATTTTTTATGTATTTTTTGTTCAACCATCCCTTCATCCTCTAATCCTCTCATCTTCTGATCCCTTGATCCTCTGATCCCTTGATCTTCTGACCCTCTGACCCCTTGATCCTCTCATCCCCTAATCTCCCTCCACAACACCTCATCTATCTAAAATACTCTTTCATTCTTTCAAAAAAACTTTTGTCTTTTGATGAGGGATTTGGCCTGAAGTTTTCAGAGTCCTTTAGCTTTTCCATCATAGCCTGCTCCTCTTTCGATAGTTTCTGGGGAGTCCAGATGTTGACATTGATAAGCAGGTCGCCATGCCCGTAACCGTTTACATCGGGAAGTCCTTTACCTCGCAAACGCAACACTTTGCCTCCCTGCGTGCCGGCCGGAATTTTAATGCGTACTTTTTTGCTTACCGTTGGAATATCGACTTCTGTTCCCAGCGCCGCTTCGGCAAAATTAATGTAAAGATCGTAAATCAGGTTGTTACCGTCGCGTTTTAGTGATTCGTGAGGCTCCTCTTCAATCAGTACGATTAAATCTCCGTTAATTCCACCACGTGCTCCTGCATTTCCTTTTCCGTTTAAACTGAGCTGCATGCCGCCGTTAACACCCGCAGGGATATTAATGGTAACAACTTCTTCATCTTTTACAATGCCGTTACCATGACAAACATGGCAGTGTTTGGTAATTATCTGCCCCTCGCCACCACATTGCGGGCAGGTTGACGAAGTTTGCATCTGTCCTAAAAAAGTATTGGTTACCCGTGTTACCTGTCCTGAACCATGACAGGTGGGGCATGTTTGCCTTGAGCTGCCATCTTCGGCACCTGTGCCATTACAAGCGGTACAGGCTACGTATTTGTGAAGTTTAATTTTTTTCTCCACCCCGTTGGCCATCTCTTCCAGCGTGAGTTTTACCTTAACCCTGAGGTTTGAACCGCGGTTAACCCTGCGCCGACCGCCACTACTATATCCGCTACCACCGAAAGCACCACCGAAAATATCGCCAAAATGGCTGAAGATGTCATCCATCGACATGCCTCCGCCACTAAACCCTCCTCCTGCTGCACTACTACCCACACCGGCATGACCAAACTGATCGTATCGCTGACGTTTATCGGCATTGCTTAAAACTTCATAGGCTTCGGCAGCCTCTTTAAACATCTCTTCCGCCTCTTTGTTGTCAGGGTTTTTGTCGGGATGGTATTTTAAAGCCATCTTCCGGTAAGCTTTTTTAATTTCTATCTCCGTGGCTGTTTTAGTAACCCCGAGTACTTCGTAATAATCTCGTTTGCTCATGCTGCTATATCAATATTATTTCTTTCTGTCAACTTTGTTAACCCAAAAAAGTCATTAGACTTTTTTGAACTTCGCTTGGTGATTGAAAATGAAAGCAATATCTCTTCCGGGTAATGTAAAGAAATCGTTCATTTTCAATGTCAGGTTTAACCCTGATAAGGGGCTGTCTAAAAAGTCACGCTTTATGTCATTCTGAGTGGAGTCGAAGAATGTATTACGCTGGTAATAAATCGATTTTCGACTCCGCTCAATCTGACAAGGTTGTTTTTAAGAGCTTTTTAGACAACCTCTTCATTAGCTTTTTATTAACCGGGCTTTAGTTGCCAACCACCACTTTCGCGTAGCGTATTACCTTGTCGTTTAACAGGTATCCGGTTTGTATCACGTCAACCACTTTACCCTTCATATCCTCTGAAGGAGCAGGAATGTTGGTTAAAGCTTCATGCCAATCAGTGTTAAACTCTTTACCCATCGACTCCATCGGTTTTAGTCCCCGCTGTTTTAAAATATTGTAAAACTTGGTGTAGATAAGTTCTACCCCTTTAATCAGTTCGGGGTCAGCATGATGATCCTCGAAAGCTTTAACTCCTCTTTCAAAATCATCCAACACAGGCAAAAGATCAACAATCAAATCTTGCGAAGCCGATTTAATAAGCTCCAGTCTTTCTTTGGCAGTCCGTTTTCTAAAGTTGTCAAATTCCGAGTAGAGCCTCAAAAACCGGTCGTTTAACTCATTGTATTTTTGCTGAAGCTCCTCTTTCTCTTCCAACAATTTCTCCTCCTTGGTCGGCTTTTTTTTACGACCTTTGCCTTTTCCCTTTTTTGTTTCAGTATGCTGATCTTCAAACTGAACATCCTCCATTTCCGAATTCTGTTCTTTATCTTTATTTTCTTTCATAGCTAATTTTTCTCCTTATAATTCATTCAGTAACTTTTGCAAGTTGTCCAAGCTATACAAAATATTTGCCAATTAATTTAGCGGTCAAATTGACAGTTTTTATTATTTGGGCGTGTCCCTCCTGACGTCGGGTCGGGCTTTCCGCTATACTCCTCGGCACAATGAAATTGTGCCTGTGGGGTGCCGCTGCAATCCCTCACGCGAAGTAAGTCGTAAAAACATTACCAGGATTAAAATTCAGGTATCTTGTTAACGGCCAAGTATATGAGGCGTTGGGCGTTTTATTGCTCCAACTTTTCAATTTACTATGTCGTTTATTAATGTTCATATAGTTCAGTTTAACTATCACTCGCCCAATGCCTTATATACATTGTGTGTGCTCAGCATGAGCTGAAGCACACCCACTCGAAAGCTTTGAATAAATTTCAAAAATACAAATTTAATTTCAGCTAAGAGTGAGTGTGCAAGGATAATTATTCCAGAGGGTGAAAGTC
>Ga0164318_10003963_pt1 | contig 14117 bp, 12 predicted proteins | sample GuaBasSedimGuay9_FD_113734 | JGI IMG/M metagenome (GOLD analysis project Ga0164318, IMG submission 113734) | Subseafloor sediment microbial communities from Guaymas Basin, Gulf of California, Mexico - Guay9, Core 4571-4, 0-3 cm | ecosystem: Environmental > Aquatic > Marine > Hydrothermal vents...
ATCCTTCCGCATGTAGGGTTCTTACTGAGATTGTGGTAAAGGCTGTGGTGGATTTCCTGTGGGGCAGAAAACATTTTGGCTCTCCTGCCCCACAGGATCATGTTTAATAGAGAGAAGTGTTAAGGAAATGGAGGAGGTATAATGTTTAAGGTAGGTGATTTGGCGGTTTACCCAGCTCATGGTGTAGGTGTTATAGAGCGGATAGAGACTCAGGAAATCTCTGGGTGCCGCCAGGATTTTTACGTCATGCGCATATTGGACAATGACATGATCATTATGATCCCTACCAACAATGTGGATAATGTTGGGCTTAGAGAGATAATTCCTCAAACAGATGTGCCCAAGCTGTACTCCATTCTGAAAAAGAGAGACGTTCAGGTTGACAACCAGACGTGGAACAGGCGTTACCGCGAATATATGGATAAGATCAAGACAGGATCTGTTTTTGAAGTAGCGGAGGTTTACCGGGATCTCTTGATGTTGAAGCTTGAAAAAGATCTTTCATTCGGGGAAAGGAAAATGCTGGACACGGCAAGAAATTTGCTAGTAAAAGAAATCTCTCTAGCAAAGAAGGTTCAGGAAGAACAAGTGGAAAGGGATCTGGATCGAATTTTTTCCTAAAAACTCACAGGCGCCAATGGCCTTTGGCGATGAGGTCATGGATTTGGTTGTGGGAAAGGACCAGGAAGGCGAGAGATTGGACGTGTTCCTGGGCACCGTGATTGAACAACTGTCCCGCACGCGGATTCAGCAACTGATCAGACAAGGATCCATCCAGGTTAACCAGACTCCATCCAAGCCGGGATACAGGATAAAGGAGGGGGATCTGGTTCACCTGCACATTCCCCCTCCACGGACCCCTCAAGGAATCAAGCCTGAGAAGGTGCCCTTTGGTGTTGTCTATGAAGACGATTCAATATTGGTGGTCAATAAACCTCCAGGTGTGGTGGTGCATCCAGCGCCAGGGCATCAAACAGGCACGCTGGTACATGGTCTTCTTGATTATTGCAAGGATTTGGCAGGCATAGGGGGAGAGCTAAGGCCTGGGATCGTGCACAGGCTGGATAAGGATACTTCCGGGTTGATGGTAGTTGCCAAGTCGCAGCGGGCTTATCAGCGTCTTGCAAGGCAGTTCAAAAAGGGCAGAGTGAAAAAGGAATACCATGCCATTGTCTATGGTATACCGCGGGCAATCTGCGGAACCATTGAGGCGCCCATTGGCCGGCACCGTTACAAGAGAAAGGAGATGTCCGTTGACCTTGCCAAGGGGAGGTATGCTGTAAGCGACTGGAAAAAGATTGGAGAATATGGTGGGCGATTTGCATTGCTTCTCGTACGGATAAAAACCGGGAGAACCCATCAAATCAGGGTACACCTTGCCTACATGGGACATCCGATAGTTGGGGACCCCGTATATGGTCATGGAAAAAACTGGTGGAAGAACACCAAATCGTGGGCAAGCGGGATACCCCTCGAGGGTGTGTCCAGACAAATGCTGCACGCGTACAGGCTCGCATTTGTCCATCCCGACAGCAGGGAGGAAGTGCGTTTTGAGGCAGGGTATCCGCCAGACATGAAAAATTTCTTATATGCACTAAATGCACTAGAAAGGGCTTGACATTCAACAGAAGAGGACTATAAATTAAATAAGGATTGAATCAATAGTCTCAAAGATCACCTCACGTTTCCGCTGATTAAAGCCCAGGGAAAAGCTTCCTTTTTCGGCCCATCAAACGGGATACTTTTGAGGCTTTGGTCAACAGGAGGTCTTAGAGTTGTAATAAGTATGTGTGCTTTCCTTCCTTTTGGAGGCTTCGAACTAGATCCTTTTTCACACATATTTCTTGAGCAATAGTAAAGAGTCGCCTGTTTCGGGCGCGAAGCAGGATCAAGGGATCATCTTGAGGCTCCTGAAGGTGTAGAGGCATGAGACCCCGCCATTTTTGGCAGGGCTCAACCAAACAATAAACCAAGTTGTGAATCAGCACAACGAGATATGAGTGGGGAAAGAGTAATGAACCTTGTTGAACTGAAGAAGATGAAAATCAGCGAACTGACTAATCTGGCGAAAGAGTACAATATCGAAGGGGCATCCAGGATGCCCAAGCAAGACCTTATATTTGCCTTACTCCAGGCCCAGTCAGAACAAAATGGCCTTATTTACGGCGAAGGGGTTTTGGAAATACTCCCTGATGGGTTTGGATTCCTGAGGGCCCCGGATGCCAACTACCTCCCCGGTCCTGACGACATTTACATATCCCCGTCCCAGATCAGGCGGTTTAACCTTAGGACAGGGGATACCATTTCAGGACAAATTAGGCCTCCCAAGGAATCGGAGAGGTACTTTGCCCTCCTAAAGGTTGAAAAGGTCAACCATGAGGATCCCGAGCTGGCCAGGGAAAAGATCCTCTTCGACAACTTGACCCCCCTTTATCCCAATGAAAGGATAAAGCTGGAAACCACGCCTGACAACCTGTCTGCTCGGATCATGGACTTGATGACACCGATCGGCAAGGGGCAAAGAGGCCTTATTGTTGCTCCACCCAGAACAGGCAAGACCATGCTCCTTCAAAACATTGCAAACAGTGTCACAGCAAACCATCCAGAGATCCACAAGATAGTGCTGCTCATAGACGAAAGACCCGAAGAAGTTACGGATATGCAGCGCTCCGTGGACGCAGAGGTTATTAGCTCCACCTTTGATGAGCCACCTCACCGGCATGTCCAGGTAGCGGAAATGGTTATAGAAAAGGCAAAGAGATTGGTGGAGCACAAGCTGGATGTGTTAATCCTTCTGGACAGTATCACCAGGCTTGCTAGGGCTTACAACGCGGTAGTACCGCCAAGTGGAAAGATCCTTTCAGGAGGACTGGATTCCAATGCGCTGCACAAGCCCAAGAGATTCTTTGGAGCAGCGCGGAATGTGGAAGAGGGTGGTAGCCTGACCATAATAGCGACCGCCCTCATAGATACCGGCAGTAGGATGGACGAGGTCATCTTTGAGGAGTTCAAGGGAACAGGTAACATGGAAATCCACCTCGATAGGAAGCTGGCTGACCGGAGGGTCTTCCCTGCAATAGATATCAATAGGTCTGGAACCAGAAAGGAGGAGTTGCTCTTGGAGGAGGCGGACTTGAACAGGATATGGATATTGCGTAAACTTCTTGCTCCCCTGACTCCCACTGACAGCATGGAATTTTTGCTTGAAAAAATGAGGGGAACAAAGGATAATAAAGAATTTCTAGCATCCATGAGCCAGTGATGAATGTTCACCGTTGACCGTTTGCGGTTCACTGGAGGAGAAGAGTATGTGTTTTAGTCATTTCCGTGTCAGCCTAAAATAAGGTAGGAAAGCAGAAATCTAGGAATTGAGATCAGTACAGAAGCTTCAAGGAGAGTAAAAACAAATGAAAGAAGGAATTCATCCAACCTATCATACAGCAAAGGTTAAGTGTGCGTGTGGTAATGAATTTGAGACGGGATCCACCTTGAAGGAGATCAAGGTAGAGATTTGCTCAAAGTGCCACCCGTTTTTCACCGGCAAGCAGAAGCTGGTGGACTCGGCAGGAAGAGTTGAGAGATTCAAGAGAAAATACGCCAAGTTTCAAGAAAAAGCTGAAAAAGCCAAGTAATATGGGCTTCGCGCGTATTACCGAGGGATCCATGGGACACAGATCAATGTTGGCAGTGGATTCAAACCCGAAACATAAATCATCAAGCCCCATCAAGAACACGCACACCAAGACCGGTCATACCTAGGTTAGCTTGAAGGGGGTGGTGTGTATTCAACATGCTGCCCCTTAATCAATTTTAAACTGCCTTTTCCAGAGAGAAAAAGCCAGTTTACTTTTTTGTAGCTGTCCATCTCATAAAAAAATATTCAGAACAAGGTTAAGAAGGTATGTTCGCGAAAATACGAGAAATAGAAGAACGTTTTGATTCCCTTGAAAAGGATCTCAGCAACCCTGAAATCATTAGCAACCAAAAGGCATATCAGAGGTACCTAAAGGAGCATGCCACCCTCTCGCCTATTGTTGAGACCTTCAGGCGGTACAAGTCGGTCCAACAGGAGATAGAGGACAATAAGACCTTGCTCAACGATCCCGATCCTGAAATGCGCAAACTGGCCAAGGAGGAGATAGAAAACCTTAGGAGCACCTTAGAGAGGCTCGAGACAGAGTTGAAAATTCTGCTTCTTCCCAAGGATCCGAATGATGAGAAGAATATTCTCCTTGAGATACGGGCGGGAACCGGCGGAGAGGAGGCTGCCCTTTTTGCGGCTGACCTCTTCCGGATGTACACACGATATGCCGAAGCAAAGGGCTGGAAGACGGAAATAATGAGCCAACATCCTACAGGAATAGGGGGATTCAAAGAGATAATTATTCTGATCGAAGGAAAGAATGTCTACAGCAGGCTCAAGTACGAAAGCGGGGTACACAGGGTGCAGAGGGTACCTGAAACAGAGGCGCAGGGAAGGATTCATACCTCCGCAGTGACGGTGGCCGTGCTTCCGGAGGCCGAGGAAATCGATGTGCAAATTGACCCTGAAGACCTCCGAATTGATGTATACCGGGCATCCGGCCACGGTGGACAGCACGTGAACACTACCGATTCCGCGGTAAGGATCACCCACATTCCAACTGGACTGGTAGTTACCTGCCAGGACGAAAAATCTCAGCATAAAAACAAGGCAAAGGCAATGAAGGTCCTTCGCTCCCGCCTTTACGAACTCCAGCAGGCTGAGCTGCAGTCAAAGATTTCGGAAGAAAGAAGGAGTATGGTGGGCACGGGTGACCGCAGCGAGCGCATCAGGACGTATAACTTCCCACAGGGCAGGGTAACAGATCATCGGATAGGGCTTACGCTTTACAAACTGGAGGACATCCTTCAGGGGAACCTGGACATGGTAATTGATCCCTTGATCACCCACTTTCAAACCGAGGCGCTCAAGAAGGCCTCCTACCACTGACAGTGCCTCACCCCATGGAAAAGCGCACTTGGACCATCAAAGAGTTACTGCACGTTGCTACGGATTATTTGCAGCAAAAGGGAATAAACAAGCCTAGATTGGCCTCGGAGATTCTTCTTGCCCATGCCCTGGGTGTAGAACGAATCACCTTGTACTTGGACTATGATCGGCCCCTAACTTCCAACGAAGTCTCCATATTTCGTCGACTCATCAAAAGAAGAGCTACATGTGAGCCACTCCAGTACATAACAGGGAGCCAAGAGTTCTGGTCTCTTGAGTTCGCGGTGAATTCAAGTGTCCTTGTGCCTAGGCCGGAGACTGAGCTTCTTGTAGAGCAGACGGTAAAGGCGTGCGGCGAATTGAAGCAAGTGGAAACAGGACAGCTCAGGATACTCGACCTTTGCACAGGCTGTGGCGCGGTTGGCATATCCATAGCACATGAGTTACCCGAAGTGCTGGTTTGGGCCACGGACTGCTCGGCCAAGGCCCTTGAGGTTGCCAGGGCCAATGCTCGAACACACAAGGTTAGTGAAAGGGTAGAGTTATTACAGGGAGACCTCTTTGGACCTTTAAAAGCACTGGGACTGAAATTCCATGTTATTGTTTCCAATCCCCCTTATGTCGCAGAGGAGGAATACAGTGATCTTCCAGTGGAGATTAAGGACTACGAACCAAGGGAGGCACTTGACGGAGGCCCTGGAGGGATGCTTTTTATCAAAAGAATTATAAAAGAGGCTCCGGATTTTCTAGCCCCTCACGGCCGAGTTATGATAGAAATGGACCCTCGGCAGGTGACCACAGCCAGAGAACTTGTTAATTCAAATTCAGCTTTCAAAAGGTGTGATGTGATCAAAGACTATAGCGGGTTAGATCGCGTAGTAATAGCTGGAGGGTAGAGATTGTCATGGCGCACAGGCCCATGTTTTTGATGATAGGGCAAGCGTGGATTTTTTATGCGCTTGCGGCAATAGCCGTTATTTTATTTTTTGGAGGATTGGTGCTTTATTTAGTCACTTGGAAGCGGGTAGACAGGAAAGGTCGACCCGTATTTTCATGGGCTGCTGTGAGACGCACCTTTGAGGATGCGGTCCTGGGCAAGCGAACTTTTAAAGGGGACGTTACGGCCGGGGTGATGCATCTTTTTATTTTTTGGGGATTTTTTGCACTTTTCATGGGCACGGGTGTTTTGTCGGTGCACCATTATATTGTGGAGTTTCTCCGCGGTCGTGCGTATCTGGTCTTTTCCGCGGCCATGGAACTTGCAGGGATTGTGCTTGTAATTGGTCTTTTGTGGGCAGCGGTACGCCGTTATTTGCAGCGAATCCCGAGATTAGAGCACCGGGCTGAGGATGGGCTAGTACTGTTATGGCTGATTGTGGTGGTAGTGTCAGGGTTTATGGTGGAAGCCGTTCGCCTTAGCGCCCAGGATCCGGCATGGAGAGGATGGTCTTTCGCAGGAAATGTCCTGGCAAAGCTGATTCCCACCTCCACGGCCTCTTCCCTTTATCCATACCTGTGGTGGGGGCACGCCGTGGTGAGCCTCGGGCTAATTGCCGCGATACCCTTTACAAAGCTGTTTCATATGCTGGGGGCGCCCGCATCAATTTATCTTCAAGCGACCAGGAGTCCTTCTGGCTTGATCGAGAATGAAAAGGCAAGTCTTTTTCAGTTGGAGGACATTGTATTCTTTGATGCCTGCATGAGGTGCGGCAGATGTGTGGAGGTATGCCCGTCGAGTGGTGCAGGAGAGCCTTTTGCGCCCAGGGATTTTGTCCAAGCGGTGCGAAAATCTCTCTGGCGACAGAACTCTCCTCTAGGGGATATCCGATTTTTTATGGCAAATGGCTCGCAGCAGGTAGATGAAAAACTATGGTATTGCACTACTTGCCGCGCATGCCTGGAGGTATGCCCTGTTTATGGTGCTGCCTTTGAGGAAGTGATAAAGAAAAGGGTGGAGGTCATTGAGGAAGGCACCAAGGTTCCCCCTTTGTTGAATCAGACATTGGAAAGGCTGTATAGATACAACAACCCGTGGGAGTCTTCAAAAAAGAGAAGGGCGGAATGGGCAAGGGGACTTGACGTCAATGACATAACAAAGGAGAAAGATAACATAGAGTTTTGTTACTTTGTGGGTTGTACCACCTCACTTGATACAAGGGCGCAGGAAATAGCGAAGTCTCTAGTCAGCATCCTTCAAGCGGCACATGTGAGGTTTGGCATTCTGGGTAAAAAAGAGCCTTGCTGCGGAGACATCGCTAGAAGGGTAGGGGAACTGGGACTATTCATGGAACAGGTGGACAACTGCATAAGCCTTTTTGAGAAATACAGGATCGAAGAGGTCGTAACCTCTTCACCGCACTGCTTTCACACCTTTCGCAATGATTATCCTGAGGTTTTGTTTAGGACCAGACATTACGCATTGGTGTTGGATGAACTCATCGCCTCTGGTAGGGTGAAGCCAACCAAGTCCCTGGACCTGGTGGTGACCTATCACGACCCGTGCTATCTGGGCAGACACAATGGGGTATTCGAGGAACCCAGGCGTGTTATCAAGTCGATCCCCGGCATTGAGCTGAGGGAGATGGTGCACAATGGACCTGACAGCCTGTGTAGTGGGGGGGGTGGGGGCAGGATGTGGAAGGAAGATATTGATGCCGAGACAAAGATGAGTGAGATACGAATCAGGGAGGCCCATGGGACGGGGGCCAGTATAGTTGTTACGGCGTGTCCGCTTTGCCTTATCATGCTGGAGGATGCGAGGAAGGTCCAAGGACTTGAAGATGAGTTGAAGGTTATGGACCTGAACGAACTGGTCTTGATGTCGCTGTAAATCAGGAGGTGAAGACATGAATATTATTGTTTGCATAAAACAGGTGCCGGAGGTTACTGACGCCGACCTGGAAATTACAAGTGACGGGACGGATATCGACAAAGAAGACCTGGAGATGGTTATCAATGAATGGGATAACTATGCAGTGGAGGAAGCCGTTCGCATCAAGGAGGCCCAAGGTGGGAAGGTTACTGTAGTGACCCTTGGAGATGAGGACTCTGAAGACGTGCTCCGGCGTGCACTGGCCATGGGGGCCGATGCAGCGGTTCTTATAGATGAGGAGGGCTTTGAGGGTTCGGATGCAGCGGGTATCGCGCGGGGTCTTTTAAGAGTGGTCGAGGAAATGGAATTTGATTTGGTTCTCACCGGTGCCCAGAGTTCTGATGACAACTGGGCTCAAGTGGGGTTGCTCATGGCAGAATGGCTGGGGCTTCCCTTTGCTTCTCTGGCGGTGAAGGTGGAACCGAAAGGGGAGACGGTTGTGGTCCACCGGGAACTTGAAGCAAATACCCTGGAAGAGGTAGAACTACCGCTTCCCGCGGCCGTAACCATTCAGACAGGCATTAATGAGCCCAGGTATGTGTCCATAATGGGGATAAGGAAGGTTCGGAACATACAAATTGAGGAAGTCAGCGCCGGGGATCTAGGGCTCGAAGCAAGCCAGATAGGTAAGCAGGGCTCTAGCATAGAAAAGATAAGGTTGAGCCTGCCTGAGGAAGGAGAAGGGGCGGAGATTCTCACCGGAACCATGGAAGAAATTTGCGAAAAGGCCGCCCAGGTGATCAAGGAAAGAGGGGGGGTGGCATAAGGATGAATGATATCCTTGTTGTGGCTGAACACAGAAAAGGGGAGTTGAGGGATATTACTTTCGAGATGCTGGCCCTTGCCAAAAGGCTTGCCCGCGAGCAAGGAGGAGCTGTTACAACTGTTCTTTTGGGGGAGGAAATCTTAGCCTTACAAGAGGAACTTTCGAGTTTGACAGACAAGATACTAGTGGTAGAAGATCCCTTGCTGGGCAACTACAATGCTGATCCATACCTTGTGGTCCTTAAAGAACTTATTTCTCGCGACACCCCTTACATCACATTGCTCGGCCATACTGCAATGGGGATGGACCTGGCACCCCCATTGTCAGCGCGCACAGGAATTCCCCTTGTGACCGACTGCATTGATGTGATGATTGAGGAGTCGCATCTCAGTGTTCAAAGGCAGGTGTATGGTGGAAAGGTAAATGCACATTTGCAGCTGAAGCCAGCAGAACAGTATATCCTGACAATACGCCCTGGATCGTTTACCTACCAGGAAGAGTGGGACAGCTCCGCAACAGTAACTAAATTGCCTGCTCCATCATGGGATGCGCTTCGGGGAAGAAGGTTTATCGGGTACCTTGAGCCCGAGGCCGAAGATGTTGATATTTCCGAGGCCGATATCCTTGTCTCCATTGGTCGGGGCATAGGAAAACCTGAGAACATCGCTGTGGCCGAGGCCTTTGCAGAGGCCATCGGGGCTACTTTGAGCTGTTCAAGGCCCGTGGCCGACAAGGGATGGTTGCCAAAAAGCAGACAGGTGGGAACATCCGGGAAGACCGTGAGACCCAAGGTGTACATCGCCTTGGGCATAAGCGGAGCCTTTCAACACCAAGCTGGGATGAAAAACTCTGGAACCATTATCGCTGTTAATAAGGACCCCAAGGCCCCCATTTTCAAAGTTGCCCATTACGGAATTGTTGCTGATCTTTTCCAGGTATTGCCAGTGCTGACGGAAAAGTTTAAGAAGCAATAGACCAGTAAACGGAACGCTATACTAGCGGAAAGAACAATGGAGAATATCAGCCCTTGTTTGACTGGGAACTGCCACAATGATAAAGAAGTGTGGCCTTTCTGTAGTTGATTGGTGCTTGGCGCATGGTATTGAACGGCAAAGAAAGTGGGAGGTAGATGGGGATTTATGGATTTTAATCTGAGTAAGGAGCAAAGGGATATCGTCCGTGCTGCAAAGGAGTTCGCCCGGGGAGAATTCCCTGACAAGGCACAAGAGTTTGACAGGAATGAGACATTCGATCTGGATCTATGGCGAAAGGCCTGCGAATTGGGTTTTGTTGGTGTTTTTATAGAGGAAAAATACGGTGGTGCCGGCCTGGGTTTTCTCGAGCACTGCCTGATCACTGAAGAGTTCTGGGCCGTTGACCCTGGCATCGGCCAGGCCATACTTTCCACCACATTTGGGTCCGAGCTGCTGAGCCTTTTTGGAAATGACGAGCAAAAGAATCTGGTGCTTCCTCAACTGGTCAGTGGCGAAGCCATTATGGGCACAGCCATAACCGAGCCGGACGCCGGCTCCGATGTAACACAGGCGACCACCACAGCATTTGTGGATGGAGAGTCCTGGGTCATAAATGGCTCCAAGATGTTCACCACAAACGGGAATCTCGCAAAATATGTGTTGGTTTTCTGTTTGACTGATCCCGAGAATCCCTCACGCCATGGCCGGCATAGTTTCATCCTTGTTCCCACCGAGACACCGGGATATGAGTCCAGCAAGATTTACGGAAAGTTGGGTATAAGGGCCTCTGATACAGCTGAGCTTTCCCTCAATGATGTGAGGGTCCCTTTGGAAAATCTGGTTGGTGAGCGGAGAAGGGGCTTTCACCAGCTCATGGCCTTTTTCAATCGCACGAGACTTCATATATGCGCCCAGGCAGTAGGCCTTGCCCGAGGTGCACTGGATGAATGCATCCGACACGTTAAGGAGCGGAGCCAGTTTGGAAAGAAGCTTGCCTCGTTTCAGGTGACCCAGTTCAAGATAGCAGAGATGGCAACATGGATAAGGGCCGCCCGTAACTTGTACTACGAGGCTGCGTGGTCAGTGGACCAGGGAAAAGTGGATCACGCACTTATAGCCATGGCAAAATGGTATTCGGCAGAGATGGCAGTGCGTTGTGCAGATGAAGCGGTACAGTTGCACGGAGGTTATGGCTATATTGATGAGTACAAGGTGCAAAGACTTTACAGGGATGTCAAGATTTTGGAGATATACGAAGGTACCAAGGAAATGGAGAAGACCATAATCAGCAGGACTCTTCTTGGATAAAGGGGGAAGATGACATGGCCCATGGGGACTCAAGAGACATCAAAGAGCTGCAAAGTTTTGCCATGGAGGCAGTACGTACTGCCGGAGAAAAGGCCTTGGGGTTTTACGGCAAAGGGCGAAGGGATGTTAGGTTTGACGAAGCCCTTGTGACGGAGGCCGAATTGGTTTTGAATGATTTTTTTCGCGAGCAATTGAGCATGGCCTTTCCTGATCACCAGATATTTACCAGTGCGTTGTTGGAAGAGGGTTACACACATGAGGAGAAACGATACGTATGGGTCTATGATCCGCTCGATGGGGTGTCAAATTTCCAGGCAGGAATTCCCATATGGGGCGTGTCTTTGGCCTTGCTGGAGAACTTTTGGCCATTGCTGGGTTGTTTTTTTATGCCTTGCACCGGAGAGTTTTTTCATGCAATAGCAGGGCAGGCAGCCTATTGCAGCGGGCAGGTCATAGGGGTGCCGGAAAGAGAGATGGTCAACGACGAAAGCGTGCTTCTGGTGTTTTCCAGGTTTCATAACAGGTTTCGCTCGAGCTTCCCGGGGAAAATGCTGAATTTGGGCTGTACGTCGGCACATGTGTGCTATGTTGCAAGAGGTGGGGCTGACGCTGCTGTATTAGCCAATGAGACATATCAAGATCTGGCTGCCTCGCGAGTAATACTTGAGGCAGCAGGAGGGCGATTTTACCACCTCGACGGCAAGGACATATTTCTGAACGAATATCTGGAAGGGGAGAGGATTGATATTCCTCTTCTTGCAACCGGTCCTGAGCTGTGCAGGGCGATAGGGCCACATTTATCCCGGGTTTAGGTGTCTCTTTTTCGGGTCTCCACCCTAACGACGCTCCACAGATTAACCGTTCAGATCCTTTTTTCCGAAACGGATCCGGGAATGCTAAAAAGGGATGTGGGGGTCGTGCTGGCCTACTGTTGTATTTGATCATTTTTTTGCATATTTTTTGAAAAAGCCTTATGTTCATGCGTTGCGTGATTGTTCTGACTTACGAGGGGATGGTGGAAATGAAACGAGTAATCAAGATGCGGCAGATGTCTGACAATCAGAAGGGTGTGATCAGAAAGGTGTCGGCAACAGGTGACATGGGCAGGAGAATCCGGGAAATGGGGCTAGTGCCGGGAGCGGAAATACAAATACAGGGGCGGGCGCCGTTAAAAGATCCGGTCGCGGTTAAGATCAAGGACTACACACTGACCCTAAGAAATGACGAGGCAAGCTATATAATGGTCGAGGTGGAATCGCCAGGGGGAGCTCTTGAGCAATGAAAAAGAAGATAGTCATAGCCCTTTCGGGAAACCCCAATTCTGGTAAGACAACGGTCTTTAACGCCATCACCGGTGCACATCAACATATTGCAAATTACCCTGGCGTCACGGTTGAAAAAAAGTATGGAACAGTGACCCACAAGGGGGTAGAGATCGAGGTGGTCGACCTGCCTGGGACCTATTCCCTCACCGCCTATTCCATGGAGGAGATTGTTGCAAGGGATTTCTTGCTCAATGAAAGACCTGACCTGGTGGTGGATATCGTGGACGCGTCCAACCTGGACCGAAACCTATACCTTGCGGTTCAGTTCAAGGAAATGGGCGCGCCTTTGATGATCGCGCTGAACATGATAGACGTTGCCGAGTCCCGCGGCATAGAGGTAGATGTGGACAAGCTTTCATCCCTGTTGGGAGTGCCCGTGGTTCCAATGGTGGCGCGGTCCAACAAGGGAATCAAAGAGTTGCTTGATGCCATAGTTGATTATGCCGAAGGTGGGGCGAAGTGGGAGCCAAGTGAGATATCCTACGGTATGGATATTGACCAGGCCCTTGAGAGGATAGCCGGTATTTTGGAAGGCATTGAGGGGCTTGCGGATCGGTACCCCGTAAAGTGGCTTGCACTAAAATGCTTGGAGCGTGACAAGCAGGTACAGGATTTGTTGAAGCCATACCCCCAAGAGTTTGCCAAGATAAACAAGATCTGCGATGAACTGTCCCGCCACGTAATGAGTACTCTTGAAGAAGATGTGGAAGGGATTGTCGCTGATCACCGCTACGGCTATATAGCTGGTATTACTAAGAAGGCAGTCAAAAGAAAGATTGAAGCGCGACTGAACCTGTCAGATCAGATTGACAGATTCCTCACTAACAGGCTCTTGGGTCCGGTCATAATGATAGTGATCCTATACGTTGTGTATGCGATCACGTTTTGGGCAAGCGAGGTACCGGTTTCATGGTTTGAATCGTTTTTTAACGGCTTGAAATATCTGGTCACACTGGTGGTGCCGCCTGGGGACTTAAGATCCTTGCTGGTCTCAGGAATTATTGACGGGGTAGGGGGGGTCATGGGCTTCATACCCCTGATTATGGTGATGTTCTTTGTCATAGCAATCCTGGAAGACTCTGGGTACATGGCAAGGATAGCATATATGCTGGACAGGGTACTTCGTTGGTTCGGACTTCACGGTAACTCCGTGATCGCACTCATTGTAAGCGGCGGCATATCCGGGGGCTGCGCAGTGCCGGGTGTGATGGCCACAAGGACTCTGCGAGACCCCAAAGAAAGAATAGCCACGCTTCTGGTGGTTCCTTTTATGAATTGTGGGGCAAAGTTACCAGTTCTTGCGATGCTTATTGGTGCCTTTTTTGCTATGAACAGGGCAAGGATGCTGTTCTTTTTGACCCTGTTGTCCTGGGTCTTCGCACTGCTGGCTGCCAAGCTGATTCGATCAACCGTGCTGAGGGGACCCAAGACGCCGTTTGTTATGGAGTTGCCCCCGTACAGGGTTCCTACACTTCGGGGCCTTATAATACACTCGTGGGAACGGACCTGGCATTACATCAAGAAGGCCGGCACAATTATACTAGGTATTTCCATCGTGATATGGGCCATGATGACTTACCCTGGCCTATCACCCGAAAAGGCGCGCTCGTTTGAGGAGAATAAGACAAAAGCGGAAATGTCTTTTCTTTCAACCCCTGGAATTGATCAGTGGGTGAAGGACCGCGACGAGCTTCAAAAGCTCAGTAAACTCTATTTGGATTACGCTGGAGCAAGAAGAAAGGGGCGAGAAACTCAACACCAGAAAGCCGTATTGAAAGGACGCCTAGAGAGGCTTGCAGCAGCGGCATATGAATGGAAAGAGAGTCCTTTTGCTACTAAGAATGTTGATCCGAAACTTCTAGCGGCGGCAAGGCAGTACCTTGACTTCAGGGAAAGGGTC
>Ga0164318_10003964_pt1 | contig 14115 bp, 14 predicted proteins | sample GuaBasSedimGuay9_FD_113734 | JGI IMG/M metagenome (GOLD analysis project Ga0164318, IMG submission 113734) | Subseafloor sediment microbial communities from Guaymas Basin, Gulf of California, Mexico - Guay9, Core 4571-4, 0-3 cm | ecosystem: Environmental > Aquatic > Marine > Hydrothermal vents...
AAAACCGTGCAGATATGGGGGAAAATGTACACACATTGGCCAAAAATCTGGTGTAAGCAGGCCATTCCCCGATGGCGGTAACTGAGAGCGTTTGCGCCCGTTTATTTTCGAGGGAGAAAATGAAAATCGCGGTCTTGATTTCTGGATTCGGATCGAACCTGCAAGCCATCATTGACGCTATAGCGGTGGGCGAACTGCCCGACGTCGAGATCGCCGTCGTCGTCTCCAATCGCCAGGACGCCTACGGTCTGGAGCGAGCGCAGCGGGCCGGCATTCCCACCGAATACATCCCCATGCGGCCCTATCGGGAGCAAGGGCGCAGCCGGTCAGAATACGACGCCGACCTGGCCGCTCTGCTCCAACAATACGGGGTCGAATGGGTCGTACTGGCGGGATGGATGCATGTGCTCAGCTCGGCGTTCTTGGACGCTTTTCCAAACCGGGTGATCAACCTGCATCCGGCGCTGCCGGGCACATTCCCCGGCGTGAACGCCATCGAGCGAGCTTACGAAGCGTTCCGGCGCGGCGAAATCACCCACACCGGCGTGATGGTCCACCTGGTGCCGGACGAGGCCGTGGACGCCGGGCCGGTGCTCCTACAGGAAAACGTGCCCATCTACTCCGACGACAGTCTGGAGACGTTGGAGACCCGGATCCACGCAACCGAACACCGGCTGCTGGTTGAGGCCATCCGCTGCACTGTCCATTAGCCTTACATCTTACGCTTTGTGTTTTTACGCCTCACTTCTCATCAGGAGGTTCTATGATACAGCGAGCATTACTGAGCGTGTACGACAAACAAGGACTGGTACCTTTTGCTCAAGGGCTAGCCGAACTGGGTATGGAGTTGGTCGCTAGTGGAGGAACGGCCCGCAAGTTACGGGAATCCGGATTGGCCGTGACCTACGTCAGCCAAGTAACCGGCTTTCCGGAAGTGTTGGGAGGACGGGTGAAGACGTTGCACCCGGCGATCCACGCCGGCATCCTGGCCTGCTCTACCCCGGAGCACAAAGCCGAGCTGGCCGCGTACGGTCTCGAACCGATCGCGTTAGTCGCCTGCAACCTGTATCCTTTTATCCAGGTGACCGCCAACCCTGCCGTGACTATTGAGGAAGCCGTGGAACAGATTGACATCGGCGGGGTGACACTGCTGCGGGCGGCAGCCAAGAACTTCGAGCGCGTCACTGTGGTGGTTGACCCGGCCGACTATGCCGGAGTGCTGGAGGAGCTGCAGGCCGATGGCGCGGTGAGCCTGGGTACCCGCCAGCGACTGGCCTACAAAGCCTTCGCCCACACGGCTGCCTACGACGAGGCCATCCGCCGCTTCTTCGCCCGCCAGGGTTTTGCCGCCAAAGAGGATGAAACTCCCTTCCCTGATCGGCTGACCCTCACCCTGGAGCGCCAACAGGTGTTGCGCTATGGCGAAAACCCCCATCAGAGGGCGGCCCTGTATCGCTGGCCCGGTGTGGAAGGCCCGATGGGTGGGCGCTTGTTACAAGGCAAGCCCCTCTCGTACAACAACCTGTTGGACCTGGACGCCGCCTGGCAGGCCGCACAGGACTTTGCGGCCCCAACGGTGGTGATTGTCAAACACACCAACCCATGTGGCCTGGCCTCGGCGGAGTCGCTGGAGGCAGCCTATGGGCCGGCCCTGGCCGGCGACCCGGTCTCAGCGTTCGGAAGCATCATCGCGGTGAACCGGGTATTCGATGCGGCCACGGCCCGGCAACTGGGCGACCTGTTCGTCGAGTGCGTCGTCGCCCCGGCGTTCACGCCAGAGGCGCTGGAAGTCCTCTCGGCCCGTCAGAACCTGCGATTACTAGAGATGCCGTCGGCAACAGTCTCGGATTGGGAATGGGAACTCCGCACGGTGCAGGATGGCGTATTGCTGCAAGAGCCGGACACCGCCTCGGAGGATCAAACCACCTGGAGAGTGGCAACCCAGCGAGAACCGACCGACGCCGAGTGGACAGCGCTGCGTTTCGCCTGGCGGGCCGTCAAACATGTCAAGTCCAACGCCATCGTCTTTGCCGAAGGGACGGCGTTGGTCGGCGTGGGGGCCGGACAGATGAGCCGGGTGGACTCCGTGCGTCTGGCGGCGCTCAAGGCAGGGAAGCGCACACAAGGCGCGGTGATGGCCTCGGACGCCTTCTTCCCCTTCCCCGATGGGATACAGGAAGCAGCGAAAATGGGAATCACGGCGGTGATCCAGCCTGGCGGCTCGGTGCGCGACAAGCAAGTAATCGCCGCCGCCGACGAAGCCGGGCTGGCGATGGTGCTGACCGGGCGACGCCACTTCCGGCATTGAGCCCCCAACTTCCCTAACCAACAGGGAGGAACAGGCATTGCAGTTGCCTCGTACAACCGGGCGACGGCTACCTTAGAGCCTATCCGAAAAAGTTACTCCTCAGGCCAGCGGTTGAAACCGCGCCTGAGGAGCTAAAGCTGGCTGTCCACCTGCGTGGACAGGCGCGCCCACGCAGGTAGACGCTCGGCTGCAAGCCCTCTAGAGGCGATTTCAATAGCCAACAGAAATAGCCTGAACAGTTACCCGAAAAATAGGATGGCATCCCTATGCCGTCCGCCGCGTATAGGGATGCGCGGCTACGGGAGCGATTTTTCGGACAAGCTCTTACAGGCAACCGTCGCCCACATTTGCACTCCACCACAAAGGGAAGTATACTTATCTGCAAGCACCCGCTCCTTCGCGCCCTGGGCACAGCCCAGGTAACAGCAAACGCACAAATCGGAGAGCAAGATGGACAAAATCGTAGAGGAGGTTCTACGAGCCACTGCATTGATCCGCACCTTTGGAACGGAGGAATGGGGACGCACGATAGACGCCAGCAGCCGCGACGCCCTGGTCTGGCTGTTGGAAGTTGTCAACGACAAACACGCCTACATCCGCTCGCAGGCCTTTCGAGACGTGGTGACCACTGCCTACCAGATGGGGCGTCAGAGCGGACGCATTGAAGAAATCATACGCCTGTTGGGAGAAAACGGTGGAAAATATATCTTCATGGAAGGTCGCAACGTATAACACGAACTCAATCCGGGCGCGGATAGAGCTGGTGACGAATTGGTTGAAACGAGAATCGCCGGACGTGCTTTGTCTCCAAGAAACCAAAGTGCAGGATAAGGACTTTCCCGTAGAGCCATTTCAACAAGCCGGGTATCACGTCGTCTTTCGAGGGCAGAAATCCTATGCCGGGGTCGCCATTGCGAGCCGGAGCGAGCCACAAGACGTCCGCTCTGGCCTGGACGGAGAAAACGGAGAAAACGAAGCGCGGCTGATTCGAGCCGTTATAGACGGCATTCCGGTCGTCAACACCTACGTGCCCCAAGGGCGGGATGCCGAGTCGGAGCATTTCCAGCACAAACTGGCATGGCTCGACCACTTGCGGGCACTGTTCGAGCGAGATTACCGGCCCGACGAGCCACTGGTGTGGGCTGGCGATTTCAACGTAGCTCCTGAGCCGATAGACGTGTACGCCCCCCAACGGCTGGCCACCCACGTGGATTTCCACCCCTTGGCCCGGGCGGCGCTGGAGCGGATACGAGCCTGGGGATTCCAGGACGTATTTCGCCGACACCACGCGGGGGAAGCAGGACAGTACACCTTCTGGGACTACCGTGCCCGTAATCCGGTGGAACGAGGCATCGGGTGGCGTGTGGACCACATTTGGGCGACTTCTCCACTGGCTGACCGTTCCATCAACGCCTGGATAGATGTGTCGGCCCGGCTGGCCGAACGTCCATCCGACCACACATTCCTGGTAGCCGAATTCGGGATGTAGCGAAAACTCCGGCATTCCTTCACACACAGGAGGAATGGGTGAACGAAGAAGAACTGATTGCCGCTGCCCAACGAGGCCACCTCGCTGCCTTCAACGAGTTGGTACTGGCATATCAGCAACAAGTCTACAACCTGGCCTACCGCATCATGGCCGACCCGGCCTCGGCCGCCGACGCAACCCAGGAAACATTCATCGCGGCTTACCAGAACATCCACAAATTTCGGGGCGGCTCCTTCAAATCCTACCTGATGCGTATCGTCGCCAATCGCTGCTATGACGAACTCCGCCGACGGAAACGGCATTCCACCACTTCCTTCGAGGATTTCGGCGATGTGGACGAAGAAGCCAACCCCATCCTGACCGATGACCACGAAACCCCCGAACAATACGCCGAGCGCCAAGCTCTCTCTCGCATCATCCAGGCCGGTATCGCCACCCTGCCTCCTGACCAACGCATCACCCTGGTCCTTTCCGATGTAGAGCGATTGAGCTACCAGGAGATTGCAGAAGTCACCCAGGTCGCCATCGGCACGGTCAAATCCCGCCTGGCCCGGGCGCGGGCCAGATTGCGAGACTATCTGCTCGCCCGGCAGGACGAGGAACTTTTACCGGCCCAATATCGTCTTGAACAAGAGGGGCGATCATGAAACAGCGAACAGCGCGAATGACACAAGACGAACTACTCTCGGCCTACCTGGACGGCGAACTCACCGCCGAGGAGCGCGAGCACCTGGAGGCGCGTTTGCTCACCGACCCGGCGCTCCAACGCAGGTTGGATACCCTGCACCGGACGGTTGCCCTGGTACACGACCTCCCCCAGGCACCGCTCCCCCGCAACTTCATCCTATCGCCCGGTATGCTCTCCAGTCCATCACCGACAGCCCCCACTGTTCCGAAAGTCCGACGGCGAGTACTTCCCCCCTGGATCGCCCCATCCCTGACAGTCGCCACGACAATCGTCGCCATGCTCTTCGCCATCGTCCTGGTCAACAGCATCCGCTTCTCTCACCTGCCGATGGCTACTGCACCTCAGACAGTCGAGTACGATATGCCGGAGAAAGCCATTACCACTGTGGTGGTAGAAGAACTGGCGGTCGAACACGAGGCAGAACAAGAGGCCACAGACGACGAACAGGCCCAATCGTTGGGCAGCGAGTCCACACCTCCCCCTCCCGCCCTGTCGCCAACGTTAGGGGCCGGAATGGACAGCGGCCCTTCATTCTCCTCTTCCCCTGCACCGCTGGTAGCCGGAGCAGCCATAGCCACCTCGACTGCAACGGCTCGGTATGAAACAATGCCTCCCATAGCCACAGCCCCACCTGTCACCGAAGTTGTCACAGAGGGCGGCATAGCAGCTACCGAAGAGGAAACAGAGGAAACAGAGGAAACATTCAGAGAACAGCCAGAAGGGCCATCTCCATCCCCGGCAGCCCTATTGACGTTGCCAGAAGAGGAACCTGTGACAGAAACCGCCGTCGCTTTCCCCGGGCCATCCCCGTGGCGAGTGTGGGCAATCGGGTTGGGAATATTGACGCTGATCCTGATAGTAGCATCCGTACTGGCGTGGCGTGCCCGTCAGGCTGGAACCGAGGAATAGGCGCTATGGCACTTCACCTCTCCTTAAATTACTGTCCCACCTGTGGTCATCCCCTCGAGGACCGCCTGGCCTTTGGCCGGGTGCGAAGATACTGTCCGGCCTGCAAGACCATCATCTTTCGAGAGCACAAAGTGGCCGCCGGGGTACTGGTCGAACAGAACGGTCACGTGCTTCTCGTTCGCCGTCGGATGCGGCCACGCCGGGGGCAATGGACGTTCCCGGCCGGGTTCGTGGATTATGACGAGGCACCGGCCGACGCAGCGGTTCGAGAATGCCGGGAGGAGACCGGGTTGGAAGTGGAGATAACCGCGCTGTTAGATGTGATCCCCGGCAGGGAACATTCCCACGGAGCCGACATCACCATCGTTTACCTGGCCCAACAGATAGGCGGCGAACTACACGCCGCAGACGATGCTGACCGAGTGGGTTTCTTCCCTCCCGACCAACTCCCCCCCCTCGCTTTCCACGCCACAGAAACCGCGCTGGAGAGTTGGCAGCGCCGGACACGGACGAAAAAGCGGCAATAAATCACTTGCTACAAACCTGTATTTGTAGAGCAATTCACCGCGCCGGGCAATAACCACCTACCACAAACGTAACTACTACTCAGGCTACGTCTGTTAGCGATTGAAATTGCCTCTGGAGGGCTGGCAGCCAAGCGTCCACCTGCGTGGGCGTCCTGTCCACGCAGGTAGACAGCCAGCTTTAGCTTTAACTCCTCAGGCGGTTTCAACCGTCAGCCCGAACTCACCACCCGACATTTTGACCCTCCCGCAGGTTCAGAAGCGGTTTGGGGGCATTTTGTGCCTTGATGTGGGGCTATACACGTGCAACTGACGTAATTTCAAACCTGCGGGAGGGTTACCGATCAATATGTCGGGTAGTGAAGGCATCCTTCAGTGCTGGGATGCTCCTTTCTCGACCAGAGAGACAATCCGGTCGTACCCTTTCTCGATCAATGCAGACAACTCCTGAGCGGTGCGGGCATAATCGCCCCGTGTCCCACCATACGGGTCCTGAATGTCATACTCCAACCCAACCATTTCACTCAACAGATAAACCTTGTGCAAGTATTCCGGAAAAGCCGCTCCCAGAGCGCTGGCATGCTGACGAGTCATCACCAACACCAGGTCTGCCTCCGCCATCATCTGACGGGTAATGTTACGCGAGCGATGATCGCCGATGTCAATTCCCCGCAGCGCCATCTCATCCACCGCGTAGGGACTGGCCGGACGACCGTCCTCCGTCCAGACGCCGGCTGAGACGACTCGCCAATCCCGCCGCCCGGTATCCCGGGACAGTTGCTCTCGTAATAGGCCGGCCACCATCGGCGAACGACACAAATTACCGGTACAGACGACCAATATCACAGGCATCCTATCCTCCTATCTCGAAAATCTCACCGAGTAACCGAGGGCAATGTTCTCGTCTATCCCTTCCCTGCGCTCGCCCCCTCTACCAGTGCCATCAACCCGCCGGCGACCACCGAATGTCCCCCCACCACGATCGGCCGACCGGTCTCCACGATTGCGCGTGTCAACGTCCGCAAGAAAGGCTCGGTGACCATTTCCCAGCGTCCCAAGTCGGCATTGAAGCGATCGGCCGCCGAGGGCCACAGTCCCCGTGCTGCCAACAAAACACGATTGTCCCACAACATACCATCCACCAGACCGGACAGTCGCTCCACCATCCCCTCGACACCTACCAGGTCCACCCAGTCGGAAAGCAACGAGCGCACCTCTCCGCGTGCCTGTCGTCCACTGGCCCGCATTCCGCGCTCCTCGGCCAACACCCGTATCCAGCAGCGGGTCGCTCGCTCCAGCGCCCCCCAGGCCGCCGACGAGACCCGTCCAATGACGGCCAGGCTGCTTCCCTCGCGAAACATCACCTCCAGCAAGCTATCCAACCAGGGAGTTTCCCACTCCAGAGTATCCAGAAAGGCCCGTAAGTGGAGGCCAATGTCAGGATGGCGGTCAGCGATCAGCAGGTCCGTCGGTGTATCCAGATCGAAACGTGAGGAGGCTGAGGGAGGCAAAGCGTGCACTCGCCACCCACCTCGTTCGGCCAACAACCAGGGCAAAGCGTTGTCACTCGTCTCATCGGAAAGAAACGGCAATGCCTCCAAGGCATCGGTCCATCCCAACCAATCGCCGGAATGCAAGTTGTTCGTGACGGCCAGCCGACAAGCCGGCGACTGCAACCGAGCGGCTATCTGTCGCCACTCTTCCAGGCGCATCAGAGGGGCCGAAGCGCCCCCACTGTACAACACCCGGTCGGGCCGATATCGTCGTATCAGGCCCGCCAGGCGGCGACCAAAATGGAACGGGGTCCCCGCCGATTCCGGCCTCGCATCCAGGTCCACATCCACAGAGTGGAAGGCCGGAAGCGCCGCCCCCCACTCTGCATCGTCGGTTGCCACCACGATGTGAGAGAACGCTTCGACCTGCCGCCACACATCCAGCAGATCGGCGGCCGCTGCGCGCTGCGCTTCCCGCACAGTCCGTTCAACCTCGCTCGCCCCCCCACCCCCCACTATCAGAAACCCAACCAGCGCTCCGGACATCGTCGTCCTCTTTACCCAATCCCTACGAACAAGATAAAGGGGCCTGGTTACCCAGACCCCTTTGCTCCCATTTCGTCACAACGGCAGTATCAAGCATACTCCGGTTGCAACAAACCATAGTTTCCGTCGCCCCGTTTATACACCACGTTTAACATATCCTCTTCAGCATTGAGGAAAATGTAGAAATTATGTCCCAACAACTCCATTTGTTCGATGGCCTCGTCCGGCGACATCGGCCGCACGTCGAACCGCTTGACGCGCACGATTTCTCCCTCCGGCACTTCGATCTCTTCAAAGGGCAACACTTCCTCTATGCTGTGTCCTCGATCCCGGCGCTTACCTTTGTAACGGGCAATCTGGCGGTACATTTTATCCAGCACCGCATCAATCGAAGCAAACATGTCATGCGTACGTTCCTCCGCCCGCAGAATCGTACCGCGAACCCGTACAGTCAACTGGGCCACCTGGCTATGATCCGCGTTGCGGGTATTTTCCACCGAGAGATCTATACGGGCCTCATCAATCGAAGACAAATAGCGGTCCAGCTTCTCGATCTTGTGGTCAACGTACTCATTGAGACGCGGCGTCATCTCCATATTGCGAGTGAAAATAGATACATCCATAGGTTACCTCCTAAGACAAATTTATAGGCGCTGTTTCCGAATCCAGGGCCGACTTCAGGTATGTGGCCCCGATTGTCGGTAACGCGCACGGGCCAACGTCAAAGCCTGCACGTGGACTGCGCCACCAGCATACAATGCTGCGGCGCAGGCTTCCAAAGTTGCCCCGGTAGTACACACATCGTCAATCAACAACACGCGCTGGCCGGCAAGCCGACCATCAGCGCACCGAAAAGCGGCATGGACGTTTTCCTTCCTCTGTTGGGCATTCAGGTCAACCTGCGAGACGGTCGCTCGTTGACGGGTCAATGTCCGCTCGTCCAACGGCAACCCAGCCTGGCGGGCCATCTCCCGCGCCAAGAGGGCGGCCTGATTGTATCCCCGTTCACGCAATCGAGTAACATGCAGAGGGACAGGAACCACAACGTCCACCGGGTCAGCGTAGCGCCGCCAATGCGTCGCCATCAGGGAACCCAACGGTTCGGCCAGGACGAGACGTCCATGGTACTTGAGGGCATGCAGAGCCTCCCGCGCGGGTCCCTCGAAGTAGGCCACTGAGCGAATCATCTCGATTTGCAGAGGAGAAACCCGACAACGCCGACACAACCCATTGGACGTTACAGCATCCCCACAACGAGGGCAAACCGGGGGAGTGACTAGAGGGAAAGCATTCAGACAATCAGCACACAGCCATGCGCCCACCCGATGACAACCGACACAACGCGGGGGAAACAACAAATCCAACAGGCGACTATGCCACTGTCGCCACTGAAGACCCCATGTCTCCATCACAGGATGATAACCGCCTTGTTATCGCCCAACCACCGGCATACAGCGCAGACACACAACGGTGGGACTGATATAACGCACTCGCGTTGTTTCTCACACTCGACCAGGAGAGAAGCGCCAATCTCCCCTGTCTAAAACATGCCCAACTGGCCAGACTGGACCATCTTGATCACCTGGATCGCCGCCGGCCCCAACAAGATGATGAAGATAGCCGGGAAGATCAAGAAGACAATCGCCGGCAACATCTTGATACCAGCCTGGTTAGCCTGCTCCTCAGCCCGCTGACGTCGCCGCATCCGCATCTGGTCCGATTGGATTCGCAGGACGCGGGCGATACTCACGCCCAACTGGTCCGCCTGGATAATGGCCGCCACGAACGTGGAGACATCGGGCACCTCCATTCGATCCGCCATCTCGCGCAACGCCTCTCGCCGCAACTTCCCCAGTTGCAACTCCTGGATCACCCGGCGGAATGCAACACACAACTCGTTGTCCCACTTCTCCGCCACCTTGGCCATGGCTGCATCGAACCCCAATCCAGCTTCTACACAGATGGTCAACAAGTCCAAGGCATCGGGCAGAGAGCGAATGATCTCCTTTTGACGGCGGCTGATTTTACTGCCCAAGGACAAAACCGGCAAGTAATACCCTAAGCCGGCTCCCACCAAAGGCATCAAGACCCGCTGGATGAAGGGCAAGGTCTTGGCCAAGAAGAACCCGGCGACTCCCAAGGCGCCAAACAAGATAGCCGCCAGGATGCGCGTGCCCACGAAACGAGACATCTCATATGGGTTCCCGGCTAAGTCCAATTTATGTTGGAGCGCCTCCCGGCTCTTGGCAGGCGAAAAACGCATTGCGAAATCGGCCAGTTTATTGATGATTGGGACCAAGACACGTTCGCTAAACGGCAAAGAGAGCTCAATCTCTTCCAAAGTCACCGGCCGATCCAGTGTGCCGAACTCTGCCAATCGGTCCTCGATACTTGGAGTACTCCGCCTGAGCGCCATTTCATCACCCCCCTACGTGTCCATTTTCCACATCAGACTTCGATCTGCATAATCTTGTTCATCACCGCAAAACCGGCTGCAATGCCAATACCGGCGCAACCTAACATAATATACCCACAGACATGATCCAGCATCTGTCCTATATAATCCGGGTTGATCAAGTACAAGAATACAGCTAGACCAACCGGTACGAAACCAACCATATACCCAGACAAACGGCTCTGTCCGGTTTTGGCCATCAGTTCTCCCTTGATTCGGATCCGCTCTCGAATGGTATAGCTGATGGAATCCAACACTTCTGCCAGGTTACCACCGACCTCACGCTGCACGTTGATGGCGGTAATCATCATATCCAGGTCATCACTGGGGATACGACGCAACATATTTCCCAATGCTTGTTCCAAGGTCAGTCCTAATTGCACCTCTTTGACCACCCGGCCAAACTCATCCGCAATGGGTGGCCCCATCTCTTTGGAAACGGCCTCCATCGCTTGCATGACGCTATAACCGGCTCGAATGCCATTGACCATCAAGTTAATGGTATCCCCCAACTGATCGTTGAAAGCCTTCAGTCGCCGTCCCCGGGCCATATTGACGTAGATGCGCGGAGCAAAGAAAGCCACCAGAGTAGCAATCACAGAGATCAAAATATCCCGTTTGAGGAAGTAGGTTATCCCACCGGCGGCGACCATCAAGATCACCGTCAATGCCATAAACTCTCCGACCGTGATCTTGATGTCGGCACGGGCTAACTGAGTGGCCAGTGTGGATCCAATGCCCCGCTGGGCTAAGACTCGGTTCAGGGCATCTCCCACCGGCGTTTGCCGCTGCCCCGTGGCTACATCTACCGTCTGTGCATCGGTCAAACCCAGTCGTTTTTCGATCAACGATTGGCTGGCTCGGCGCGAAGCGATCACCCCTCCAACGATGATCAAAAAGCCAAGCACAGCCATGCCAATGAGAATCATCCCCAGGCTACCCATCGTCATGCCACCTCACCGACTGACGATCTTTACCATTACTATCGCCTCATTTGCCCCATTCCAAACACTGTAGGTGGTAATCGAATCCCAGATGCCTCAATCTTCGTCATAGATTTTGGACGCAATCCAGTCGGGCGCAAGATTCCTACGACCTTGCCACCCTCATACCCTGCCAACTCAAATTTGAAGATATCGGACATCGTGATCACGTCACCTTCCATTCCTTGTACCTCGGTAATGCTGACGACTCTTCGGCTTCCATCCCGCATCCGTTCCAATTGGATGATGAGATCCAACGCGCCGGCGATCTGTTCGCGGATGGCACGGTGCGGCAAGTCCATCCCAGCCATCATAATCATATTCTCCAGGCGGGCGGTGGCCTCACGGGCGTTATTGGCGTGGATAGTCGTCAGGCTACCTTCATGGCCGGTATTCATTGCCTGGAGCATGTCGAATGCCTCTGGGCCACGACACTCGCCCACGACGATCCGATCCGGACGCATTCGGAGAGAGTTGATGACCAGGTCCTGAATCGTGATCTCCCCACGGCCCTCGATGTTGGGGGGACGTGATTCCAGGGTGACGACATGTTCCTGACGGAGTTGTAGCTCGGCTGCATTCTCGATGGTGATGATCCGTTCGTCTCCAGGAATGTACCCCGAAAGGATGTTCAGGAACGTAGTCTTGCCGGTGCCGGTGCCCCCCGAAACGATGATATTGAGCCGGGCCAACACACAGGCCCTCAAGAATTCCATCGCCTCAGATGTCACGGTTCCAAACTCGATCAATTTCTCGACCGTCAACGGAATCTTGAAGAACTTCCGGATCGTCAACACCGGCCCGACCAATGAGATCGGTGGGATCACGGCATTAACCCGCGAGCCATCCGCCAGGCGGGCATCTACATATGGCGAACTCTCATCAATCCGCCGCCCCAGGGGGGCCACGATACGTTCAATGATCCGCATCAGGTGTTCGTCCGACTCAAATGCCGCCTTGGTACGGACAATCTTTCCGCTCCGCTCCACATAGATGTTCTTGGCCCCATTGACCATGATCTCTGTTACAGTCGGGTCGGCCAGGAATGGTTCCAACGGCCCCAGCCCAAGGATTTCCGCCACAATCTGCTCGAAAAGCCGTTGCCGTTCCGCACGACTCAGAACGATGTGCTCCTCAGAGAGGATCGAGTTATACATTTCCTCAATGGTGCGGCGTACCTCATCTGACTTGGTGACATCCATCGAAGGATCCAATTCGGAGATCAGCTTGTTTTGAATGCGCGATTTCAGGTCCATATAAGCATCTCGAGCCGGAGAAGCCGGCTTTCGGCGCACCCGCATTTCAGCCTGCTGTTCAGGTTTGGAGGTTGATCGTGATAGTCGTTCTCCTGTCGCCGCTTGCCGTTCCCGCTCAATCCGCTTTAACAATGACATCGTCTAACTCCTCTAGCCGAACACACGGCTCAATCTCAAGCGACTCACAGCATCATCGGTTGTCTGAGTCTCCTTAGCTGCTTCTTGTTCTGCCACCAGCACATTACTAACATGCCGAGCCAATTGAATAATCCCCTGGGATACCGGACGGTTTTCGTCACGCATCAAAAAGGGGACTCCATGGTTGGCAGAGGCCTGGACAATCGGCGCATCCATAGGAATTTGGGCCACCACAGGGATCATTGCCTGTTCAATCTGCTCCACACGAATGCCCATCCGCCGGTCTACCCCATTGACAACCAGCGCGATCTTGTCCATCGAATAGTCCAGTTGCCTCGCCACTTCCAAGAACAGACGAGCGCTTTTAATTGCCGGGATGTTAGGCATCACCACCAACACGATCAACGTCGCCGCATCCAGGATACTCAGTGTGATGTCGTCTACCCAACTCCATGTGTCCACCACGACGATGTTGAACTCAGAGCGCATTAAATTCAACAAGGCATTGATCACTGCATCGGCACTTCCCAACGACCCGCCGGTCAAGATCACCTCGGCTTCCTCTGGACGTGGGGGAGCCAAGAGGGCCTTGACCCCAGAACCGTGGGGAGCCAGAACAGAATTCAACAGATCGGTATCCAATTCTTCGATGTGAGGTACTAAATCGGCCATACTGCGGCTGGCCTGCAAGTTGAGCATCACACCGATATCACCAAATTGGACGCTGGCATCCATCAAGCCGACCCGCGCACCATCCAGCGTCCGTTGGAGAGCGATGGCCAAATTGACCGCAACCATGGTGCACCCGACGCCTCCCTTCGGACTGAAGACAGCAATGACATCTCCTTCTTGCCGGGGTTTCTGTCCCTCGGCTACGACACCTTCGGTCGGTGCCGCAGGCTGCGCCGGCATCATCGCCACCCGCTCTTTTCCCATCTCATAGACTCGCCGAATGGTGCTCATCAACTCGTCACCACTGGGCGGCTTGGTCAGGAAATCCCGAGCGCCGGCCAACATAGCCCGCCGCAAGTAGTCCGTCTCCCCCTGTACAGAAAGCATCACAACTTGAGCGGTCGGCACTTCTTTGAGGATTTCTTCCGTCGCCTTGATCCCATCCATACCGGGCATATTGATGTCCATCAGGATCACATGAGGAAGAAATTCCTTTGCCAATCTGATCCCCTCCTGCCCGGAAGAAGCTGCCCCCACCACCTCGATATCGGGGTCGAAGGATAGTAACTTGCGCAGGTTTTCACGGGTCTCTGCAATATCATCCGTTATGAGGACTTTGATCTTTTCACCACTTTTTGAATTCACACCACCCTC
>Ga0164318_10003965_pt1 | contig 14115 bp, 9 predicted proteins | sample GuaBasSedimGuay9_FD_113734 | JGI IMG/M metagenome (GOLD analysis project Ga0164318, IMG submission 113734) | Subseafloor sediment microbial communities from Guaymas Basin, Gulf of California, Mexico - Guay9, Core 4571-4, 0-3 cm | ecosystem: Environmental > Aquatic > Marine > Hydrothermal vents >...
CTGAATCAATAGAAATGTTTACCGAAGGTTTCATAACGCCAAGCTCGGATTCTTCAATATATTGGGCTTTGTTTTCTACTGCCGATCTATAAACAAACCCCGCAAAGCCTTCAGGGGCAACAGACATAGACGCCATATTATATCCTCCAGCAACCGCATTGCTAGAAACAAGAACAGTTTTCCATGGGATATCTTCACAAACTGTATATTTATAAACTTCTGTTGTAGAAGACATTCCATCAGTATTTTCGGCTCTCATTTTGAATGAAACTACTGAATAATGAACCTGACTGATTATGTTGCCTACATACGCGTCCGGAGTTGTGTTTGTTGCCATTGGAAAAGGTCCCTGCCAAGCCCCGCCATCAACACTATATTCATAAGTAACATTTGTCAAAGTTGAATTTGCAGTTGTAATGTTGGCAGAAATTGTTACTTCGTCTGTATCCAGCGGCTCAGGATATGGAGAATAAGATATTTCTTTAAAAGACGGCGGTTGCGGAACAAGAATTTCTGTGTAAGCTACAAATTGAGTCGGATCAAGGGCTACATCACTAATACGAACTTCGTCAATTGTTCCATCGACCCAATCCGCTACTCCCCCGCCCCACATTCCACGGCCAATTGACCAGTGAGTATCCCAAGGAAAAGTAGCTGGTCCTATATTGCTTTGCTGAGAAGTTGCTTCAAGCTCATATTCAATATCCGTTTCTTCCTTAATATAAAGTTTTGCAACATTTGAACCGTCATAAGTAACAGCAAGGTTATACCATTTATCAGGAAAAATTTCAGTTTCGCCGGAACCTCCACAACAGCTACGCCCGTCAAACCAATGTTCGACATTATCATCGCTAAAAAAATCAGCTTGAATGAACGGTGGGTCAAATTTTATTAATTTAAGAAAAAATGGCGGGGCTCCGCCGCCCGGATTTCCGTCTTTGCCGACTATAACAGGCCAGCCGTTTCCGAATCCGTCATTGAATTTTACCGTAGCTTCTATTGTCCATCCATTAGAAAAGACATAAGAATCCACCATTTTATTTGTTATGTCATTTTGTGTAAGAATAACGCTGTTAGGAACAAAATCCAAAGCGAGAGTGTTAGGTTCGCCGGTTACAGGAACAGTAGCAAACGGAATATCATCCGTTGCAGTTGGCGCGTCTTCTGTTGGAATATTCGACATGGCGTTGCTGTTCCCTGAAGAATCTACATAAAAATCATCGTTAGTGCCGGTGTGCTGCACGCCTGCAGTTCCATTTTCAAACCTCCAATAAGCAATAGTTTTAGCAGATATTTCCTGGTTTGTAAAAAATATCAATGCGAAGATTGCAATAATCCCCCCTTTTATAAAGGGAATGAGGGGAATTTTTTTTAAATTATTTACTCGCTTTTTCATAACATTTCCTTTGTTTTGTTTTTTAAAATTAATAAATGGAGGGTCGCCGTCCCCAGCGACCTAATCCGCGTAACTAATTTATTGAATAAAGGTTTTCGCTAGTTAGGACGTTGAGGACCCGAAATTCTCCGGGCATGACAACGTCCCTCCACATAAATTACCGCACTAAGAAATGCGGTTTACTTTGCGAAACGCAAGTAATGCAAGCGCCATTCCGCCAATCGCCAAACAAGGTTCCGGCACGACCGCGAGAAACTGTGTGGGTTCCAAAGGTTCATCGCTAATTCTAACTTCGTCAATTACGCCATCAGCAAAGTCAATCAGATTATTATCCCACATTGTACAGCCTACCACCCATGGTGTGTCCCAATGGAGCGTAGCATCACCTATACCGCTCTGCTGAGAAGTGGCTTCCCATTCATATGTTAAATCCGTAGCTTCTTTAATATAAAATTTAGCTACATTTGTTCCGTCATACACAAAAGCAAGATTATACCATGTGTCAACTGCAATAGGAAGTTCTCCGGTTCCGCCATATCCGGAACGTCCATCAAACCAATGTTCCGCATCGTCATCACTAAAAAAATCACATTGTAAAAATGCCGGTGACAATGCAATCAATTTCATAAAAAGCGGAGGAGCGCCAGGACCGGGTGGGCGACCGGTTTTAGTTACTACTCCCGGCCATCCTGCACCGAGAGAATGAAACTTTACTGAAGCTTCTACTGTCCAACCGTTAGAAAGATTTTTAGTGTCAATCATCTTGCTGCCGGTTGTTGTAATGTAGCTGTTCCAGTTTCCAAAGTCAAGGGCGAGATTGTTGGCTTGTGCGGTTTGAGGAACAACTGAAAACGGTACATCATTTGTTGCAATTGGTCTTGATGCTGAGTCAACCGTTGACATAGCATTGCCGTTGCCTGATGAATCTGCATACCAGTCATCGTTATCGCCGGTATGTGCAGTTCCGTTTGTTCCATCTTCGAACCTCCAGTAGGCGAGTGTTGCGGCATTCAAGCTCATACAAAGCATAACTGCCATCAATGAGAAAACAAGAGTTTTTTTCATAATTTGTCTCCTTTTTTATTATTCTTATTTTGCAGGGAAATAAGAATGTTTGATTAACATTAGTTGTTAAAAGTCCCCCCCTGCGGAAAACGCCTTTTGTTTATATGTTTAAATGTTCAGACATAGTATACCATATTAGTTTTCAAATTGCAAGACTTTCAAATTTTTATAATTTTTTTTATAAACTATTTAGTATTAATATTGATTTATTTCACCTTAAACTCTCGCACGCTTTTTACATTATCTTTATTAAATTTCAGTTCAGCTTCAATCCGGTAATTTCCGGAATTTGTAGGATAAGTCATAGCGAACCGATGGTATTCGCGACCCAAAGCAGGAACTTTATATTTTTTAAAAATCTCTTTATAAACTTTTCCTTCACTACTCAATATGCTGACTTTAACATCTCCATTCCATTCTTCCTGAGTATCATTAATTACCGGAACATTAAACGCGATTTTATTTCCCGCTTTCACTCCTTTTTCGTCAGGCCAAAGTTCCAGCATTAACCCTACAGGGGAAAAAGAATCGCTGACATATTCGAAAAAATGAGGTTCAAATTTGAGTGAATCCAAATCTGTCCAGTTGTCACAGGTAAATCCGTTCGGTCGGGAATATCCAAGTCCGCAAAAATGTTGTACGCCTGCAACTCTTCGATACGATCTCCAGAATTCTGTTAATGCCGCGGTAGCCAGCCCGTAATATTTTCGTTTATCTTCCGGTGAAGCATTTTCACCAACAAGATTATTATATTGCGGCACAGTTAACTTGCATGAAGAGCCATCGCGATTTAGCCAAAGCCACGCGTATTCATTTATGATAACGTTGCAGCCTTTATTTTCCGGAGCGCACCAATAACCGCTTGGCCATGTGTCCATATTAGTTAAATCACTCAATTTAAATTCCTTTCGAATAAAACGGTAAGGATGGCTTTCAAAACAATCCGTTTCACGTGCCTGTCCTCCGAGACTGTTTTCCCATGGTCTGTCGGATTTGTCCAGATCGCGAACTTTTTCTATAGCTTTTGCAATTCTTGCAGCAGCTTCAGGCGGTGTCTCATTGCATGCGTCCCAAATTATTACACATGGATGATTTACATGATTTTCAATCCATTCGGTAAACTCATTTGTCAGGCAATCAACTGTCAGCTCTTCAGGAAGTTCCGGCAGCCATATAGGGAATTCATCCTGCACAAGAATTCCTTCTTCGTCAGCGATATCGTACCAAAATTCAGGTGGAAAACCGATGCAGTATCGCACGGAATTCCAATGCATTTCTTTTAATTTTTTATGAAGTTTTCGCACCCATTTTTTATCCCAAAGTTTATAACCGTGTAAAGGATCTTCGAGAAATCTGAAAACACAAAAGTTTGAACCGTTAAGATATGTTACTTTACTATTGAGTTCCGCGCGATTAGTTTTCGGATTGAATTTAAATTCCCGCATACCAAAAGTTTCAGAAAAATCGTCAGATATTTTATCTGTCTCAACATAAGTTTTTAAAACATAAAGAAAAGGATTTTCCGGCAACCACAATTTCGCATTTGGAATTTTTATAATATTATGAAACGAACGAACAGATTTTTCTTTGAAAGTTTCAGGTTTCCCGGAAAGTTCGGCAATAATTTTTCCGCTGTTTTTTTCCAAAACTTCAAAACGAAGTTTAACATTTTTCGCAGCAAAATTTTCGGCATTTTTTACATCTGTCCATACTTCGATTGTGTTTTCATCAGCTGCTAAAACAGGTTTAATCTGCACTTTTTTTATATAAGGTGAGTCCGTTAAAATTAGATTTACGGAATCATATATTCCGGGAAGATAAACGCGCTTTTCCCTGTCCATTCCACGCACAACTGATTCAGGCACAGATTGTTCTGTTGCACCAACACGAACAACAAGTTTGTTAGCAATATTATTACCACGAAGATAAGGTTTGAGATTAAAATATCCCGGATTAAAACATGGCAGATGTTCACCAACAACATTCCCATTAAGAAAAACTTTTGTTCCGTATTTTGCCTTGTTAATTTTCAGCTGTGCAATTTCAGGAACAGTTCCTTTTAGTTTAAATGTTTTGCAATACCAGAACGCTTCCCTTAGTGAGTTTGTAACACCAACTTGCTTAAATTTTGGTTCCGCAAGGTCTAAAACCCCGGGCACTTTAACTTTGTGTCTAAAGGAAGTTGGAATTTTATCCAGGCTGCCTTGTTCAACAAGCCACTCACCATCAAAATTAATTATTTGTCTTTTTGCCATTGTAGTTGTCGAATAGATGAAAATTACAGTTAACACACATAGAATGAATCGAATGTTTTGCTTTAAGTTCATAATTTTCAGTGGTTATTGTTTTTTTATTTTCAGAGTTATAGGTTTTCCTTTTGTCGTTATTTGAATAAAATCACCGGTTGGTGATGGAATGTAATCAAACGCTACCGGTTTGCCTGAGATGTCTGTTGCGCTAATTTTATCTCGGCTCACATTTTTGAATCTTAACACGCCATTTCCATAACCGTTTATTGTGTATTCAACACTTTCTGAAGAGTCTTTAACATCCAAAAGTTCAAGATTTGTGTAAAGCAGCAATGGCTGACATTTTTTATTAAGAAAACTTATTTGGTGAGTTCCGGGTGTCAATAAATTAGATGGAATACGTAAAGTATAAGGCACTTCTTTATCATCCACAACAATTCCGCCAAGATTTTTCGGTGTTTTTAAATCAATATTCAGAACAGACTTTTTGAAAATCAAATCATCAATTCTATTAAGATAACCTGACGGCATGATATTTACACCGTTATAATCTACGGACGCGCCGAGGGAAACAATTCCATAAAGACAAGGCGCAGCCGAAAAAACTTGCGGACGATGACAATGAAAAATTGTTGTCCACTCGAACATCGCGCCTTTCATCGCGTATAAAGCTTTCATAGTGGGGTTATAACCGAGACGCTGGGACGCATCGGCAAGATATTCAAGAGCGGTTTTAGCTTTTTTGAATTCGCCGCCCCAGGTGTAAACACAAGCTGAATAACCGTACGGAATACTTGTGTGATGTTTTGTTGTGCTGAAAGGTGAATCAGGGAGCCGAGGGTTCATCATAAAATTTATAGAATCAAGACTCCTTTTCGCGTTTGGCGTAATTGGATACAGCGCGAAAGCCCAGGCGTAATCTAAAAAGATGTCGAAATAAGTTAAGTCAACAAGAATTTCTTTGCCGTCATCCATAACTGCGATGCCCGTCCAATAGATGTTTTCTTTTGGATTCCATAATTTTTTATCAATAGTTTTTGCTAATTTTTCAGCTTGCTCAAAATGTTTTTTGCTTTTGGAATTTTTGTTAAGAGCAATCGCCATTTCTCCCATCATTAAATGGCTGGCGTACATCAAATTATTAATGTAAATACTGTAAACACGCATAGGCCAATCATCGCCGATTTTCAATCCGGGAACTTTTTCATCTTTCCAATATGGCGATTCTTTTAAAGGTGCTTCGTTAATGAACGATTCACTATAAAGTCCCATTTTTTTGCTATAAGATTTGACCGCTAAAAATTGCATCGCGCTGTCAAGTGTTTTGTACCATTCAGCGAGTTTACTATCATCGCCAAGCAGTTTCCAGTAAGCGTAAGCGGAAAGAATCGCGTAAGCCGGCCCATCATCTTCCATTTTGAAAATATGTCTGCCGGCATAAGGGGCGATGATGAAAGTTTTGTATTTTTTACCTTCAACTTCTGCAGGTGTTGGGTTTGCAAGCAAATACGGAGTCCAGCGTTTTAAAAATTGAGGATCGCCGGAAAGCGCTGTGCAAATATTTACAATCGTTGTGTCTCGCACCCAGATAGCTTGGTAACCGCCATCAAGAGCAGCGTATGTTCCTCCGAACTGAAATCCCATGGTAAGAAAAGTTCGTTTATCGATATCGGTGCGATTCGCAAGTTTAGCAGGTCCGGAAACGCGACCGTTTTTAGTTTTGTTTTTCGCCCAGGCATCTGCGGTTTTTTGTGATGTTTTCCAATCAGCTATTTGTTTGCTTAACAATTTCAGATCAGCCACGGAGTCAGCCCAGAAAACTGTAAAACCGTTGCAATCAACATTTCCTGTCGACAGTTCTTTGCGCAGTGTTTCGATTTTTTTATCTTTGAAAATAACAGCATAATAAAGAGTCACATTGTGAATAGATTTTACTTCGCCGGATAATAAATTATTGGTCAAACTTAGTTTTGACAAGTCAAACTTAACATGAAGTGAAAGTTTCGGCGACCAAACGCGTACAGCCGCTTTGTCCATTATTTGAACATCGACATCACCTTCACAGTAGCGATATTTTGTCAAGAGCGGGTCATAGTCGATGTCACGAAGTCCGATGTCATAATTGAGACATAATTTTGTTGATTTATTCCGTGCTTCCGCGCTTGTGGCGATTTCTATCCAGCCAAATAAATCTCTTGTTGCGTATTGAGGGTGATATTTGTGTTCTAATGAAGTTGCTTGTGGCAAAACATCAAGCATGAGTTTCAGTTTGTCTTCCTGGCGCACTTTTACAAGAGCTCCCCATGGACTTGCAAGATGAGTTTGCGCGGAAGTTTGCAACTCCGGTTTATATTTTTCAACAAGCATAGGCTTAACGCTATCGCGAATTTGATTTAAACTTTGTTGAGTTGCGGCAAATTTTTGAATTAAAAGTTTAAACTTTTTTTCTGTCAATAATTTTTTAAGATTTTTCAATTCAATTTTTATTTTTTTCAGTTTATCTCCATACAATTTTGAAATTTCTTTGTCATGTTTAGCCAATTCAAAAAGTCCGTTGCAGCCCGACACGATTGGAGCAATTCTCTTTTTAAAAGTAAGTATTGGATAAAGCGATTCATCACTGCCGCAATCGACAAAGTAATACGCGATGGAATCAAAATTGCCGTTAAGCACTTTTTCCGCAGTCATTTTTTGCGCCTGCCAGTCTTTAACGTCGAATACCCAGACACCTGCCAGAACCGGCACATGGTCTTTCGTTTTGGAATACGGATCAACAGAAATATCAAGCCAGCCGTTTTTATCGGCATCCGAGGCGAAAACATCAACTGCCAACGTTTTTTTTCGGCCGACCATTTTGGGAACATCCACTATTTTTTTTTCAGCGCCCTCGATATTAAGCTGCATAACGCGCTGCTTTGCCCTGCCATAATAATTTTCAAAGAAAGCAAAGATCACAACATATTTGCCGCCTTTTTCTACCTCGGCGCGATATTGAATCGGGACATTTAGCCCCCAAAGAACTTTTCGCATAACCGGTGGAACTCCTAATACCTCATACCCCGCGCCGACTTCAGAAATGACATGTTCCATTTTCGGTTCTTGCACGGGCTGGCTTGCGCTGCAACTTAAAGCAGCAATAAAAAAAACTAAGACCGGAACGAATAAACTTACTTTTAAGAATTGATTTGTTTTCATGGTGATAGTTGGATTATTGGTCACGCCAAATGCGTGGTAAAATTAATGGATTAATGGATTACGGCACAAAATTTTCCCAAACTTCTTTTTTCAAAATTGGATTTGGTACAAAATCGAACCTGCTGTTTTCTTTTTTATATTGTTCGTAAATAGAAATTCCTTTTTCAAGGCCAAGATTTTTATAATCTTCAGGACTTTTTTGAATTAATTTACTCGATTCGTAATTTTTATTCGTTTCCCAGTAAATATTTCCTTTTTTATCTAATTTCGGAAACCAGGCTAACCCTTTATGTTTGCGAACTCCGTCATAAACAAAACCATAATCCCTGTCACACCACGCGCCAAAAGTAAGCGGTTGAGTTGGGTCAGCACTGATTGTTGCATGTGCCCAATAAGGCGGTACGATTACAACATCTCCGGGACCGGCTTCTACAGCAAAACATTTTCCAGGATTGTCTTCTGCAAATTCCTGCATAAGAATTATAGCTTTCCCTTGCCAAATTTCGTAAATTTCCGGTGTTGACCAGCCGCTAAAAGAGGAAATTTTATGAATGTGCCCTTGGGAACGCACAGGCTCATCCCCTAATCTGCCGGCGGCGTAAGTTACAGCACCGTAAAGCAGATGCCTTGCTACGAGATCGTTAAAATCTTCTTTGCAGCCGATGTCCATTACGATAGCGTAAACATTTTCAGGTCCATCGCAATTAGGATTACTTAACGATTGACGAATATCATCAAGTTTTCTTATTTCAGGTTTTGGTCCGAAACAATTTTTGCCATAAGTAAAACCAAGAGGGTTGGTGGTGGATGTAATATTCATTTTAGAAGATAAAGTAAAATTGATCTAATTTCTAATTGACCTAAAAAATGTCCTAAAAGAAGAAATAACCAATTTTGGGATTTAGAATTGTTGGAGTTCACAATTTTAGCGTGAGTTTGGTCATTGGATATTGGGTTTTATTTAGAAATTAGGTTAATTTAACTGTGGTTCTCATCTAACAAAAGCTTTAATTGTCGCATATTCTGTTACACCACCTTTTTCAAATGGCGAAACCGTGTATTCGCCTACCGAAGCAGGTATAATAAACGCTTCCGCATAGTTAAAAATTATCGGTTCAAATTTACCCGACGGACTTTCAACAATTACCTGCTCTCCTTCAACTAACATCATAACATTAACGCTGCCGTTTGTATTATGATAAACTTTATCAGAGAACCAATGTCGTCTTGTTTCAATAAACTCACGTTCATGCAGTCCGGTTTCTTCTTCTACATAATCATCAGATTCGCATATTGTTTTTATTTTATTAACGTGATTTTTATAAATTTCATCTGTTTGTAAGTCCCAGTTTATAACATTTTTCCCGTGTTCTATATGTATCGGTCGCGGCTTGCCATCAGTTCCCAAACGGTCCCAATCCCAAAGTTTGAAAGTAAAAATGTATGGAGTTGCGCTAATCTCAAGAACCATGCTTCCCGCACCTGAACAATGAATAGTCCCGGCAGGAATAAGAAAATGATCGTGTTTTTTTGCCGGAATTTTGTTAATATATTTTTCAGCATTAAACGATATTTCCCCTTCCTGTGCTCTTTCCAAATCTTCAATCATCGCTTTTCTATCAATTCCTGTTTTTACCCCGAGATAAACATGTGCTCCTTCTTTCGCATCAAGCAGATAATAGCTTTCATCTTGCGTATAGTGCATTCCGAATTCATCTTGAATATATTCAGTAGTCGGATGAACCTGTAAGCTTAAATTTCCGCCTTGCATAGTATCCAAAAAGTCAAATCGAATCGGAAATTCTTTTCCGAAGCGCGCATGTACTTTTTCTCCAAGTAATTTTCTTGGCTGATAAAAAACCAAATCTACGGATGGTATTTCAATTATAGTTTCTCCAAATTTAAGGAAAAGACTATTTTCTTCCGGTACGCAATTAAAACACCACGCGAAATTTTCCACATTCTTATCAAGGTTACAAACTTGTTTCATCCATTGCCCTCCCCAAGGACCTTCATCAAAATACGGAACCACAGAAAATGGTTTTCGCGCAACTTGCTTTAACGCGTTACGAAAAGCCTCTCCGGTAATCATTTTCGGATGACCGATTTCATTTGTGTCGAGGAGAAAATCTATTTTATCGAATAAAGTTTGTTTATGTCTGTCGGCAACCCGCCAATCAACAAAAAAACCGCGTTTATACATTCTTAAAAAATCTTCATTATAATTTTGCGCACAATAATTTGCAATTTCGCCCCGACGGTAGCGAAGCTGAATTTCCCAGCGAGCCAAATCAGCATAAATTATCAAATCAGGGTCGCAGCATAAACATGCGCCGACACCGTAAACTAAAATTATGCCGTTATCAACATCATCAATTTTCTTTTTAATTTCTTGTATTTTTTTCTGGTCAAAAAACTCAATGAGCTTATGATGCGATAAAACACCGCGAACCCTGTCATCGGTGAGATTTCTTTTTATCATCGAAAAAATTTCCTCATCCGATAAATTTGCTTGTTTTGTATTTATAGTTAGAGCAGGTGATATGGATTCTGTAAAAGCGGGAAGTATGTCGAAATCTAAAACACCGGGGTAACAATCTACTGCAATAACAGTTTTTTTTCTACCGGAAGTTTTATTTATTATCTGACTGCAAATGTTTTCGTATCCACTCCATGCTTGGTCATCAAAACCGTTTATTTTAGTACAGGGAAATTTATTATATTTTTTTTCCATTTTCACATTTCAAGTTTCACATAACAATTAAATCTTTATTTTCTCCTGAACAAGCCATTCGCAAGCAAGCAATGCTGCGGAATCTCCAAGTTCGGAAAGTTTTATTTCCGGAAAATCCATACTGAAATTGGCATGCTTTTTTACATACTCTTTTATAAAAGGCAGAATAATGTTTGCGCTTTTCATAACTCCACCACCAATTATTAACATTTCGGGATCATAAGCATGAATAAGATTAACTGCCAGCGCCGCCCATGCTTTCATAGCATTATTTTTTAATTTCGTGGCAAGTCGATCTCCTGTTTCCGCATAAGAAAAGATTTTTTTGTAGTCTAAATTTTCCGTCAATTCTTTGTTTTCAAGTTTGGAATACTTCTTAACTATTTTAGGAAGAAAATGTGTTCCGGATTCAGCTTCTGCACAACCAATATTACCACAATAACACTTCTGTTCAGAATTGTAATTAATAGTTAAATGACCTCCTAAACAGCCTGCCCGGCTATGAACACCTCGCAAAACTTTTCCTTCTATCAAAGCCGATGTTCCTATTCCGGTTCCAAGAGTCATCATAACAATATTATTATAATTTCTACCGGTTCCAAACTGCCATTCTCCTATCATTGCCATTCTTGCGTCATTTTCTATCGCAAACGGGAGAGAGAAAGCTTTTCTGCACCAGAAGTTAAGGTTTAAAGATTCTGCATCTGAATATTTATCAGAGTCACAAAGCACACAACCGGTTTTATTGTCAACAAGACTTGGAAAAGCGAGTCCTACTCCAAGAAACTTTTCAGAAGAAATTTCTGATTGGTCGGCAAGTTTTTTCAAAACTCTTTCAATGTTATCGAGTCTTGAAGAAAGCCCTTCGCGTGATTTTGCTTCTATAACATCACAAGCAATAACTTTTCCATTATTAACAATTCCCATCTTTATTCTTGTGCCGCCGAGATCTATTGCGTAAACAGCCATTATTTTTTCTCTCTTTCAATTTCTATTGAATATGTAAATCTATCTCCCCGATAGTAATTTATCGCATATTCAAAAGGCCTGCCGCCGGGGTCCGTTACGATTCTCTCTCGTTTAAGTAAAGGCAAGTTCTTTTTAATACGCAAAATTTTAGCTATTTCTTTTGTCGCTAATACAGAAGTGATTTTCTCGCTTGAACGAAAAGGTATAGTATCATACTTCTCTTCCAAAATTGAATAAAGCGGCTTCGAAAAATCTCCATCGCTTTTTACATCTATCCGGGGATGAAACCATGAATTGAAAATTACAACCCGCTCATCATTATAACCTCGAACTCTTGTTAGCTTAACAACTTTTTTACCTTCTCGAATGCCTAACGATTTCGCTGTTTCTGTGTTTGCGTGCTCGACAGTAGTATGGATTTCAAATGTTTGAACTTTTATACCCTGCTCCTGCATTTCTTTTGTAAAACTTGTCCAGGCTCCTAATTTAGTCGTCTGTAATTTTTTCCCTATAACTTTCGTGCCGACACCGCGCTTACGCTCCAAAAGTCCGTCATAAACTAATTTATCAATTGCTGCTCTGACTGTATTTCTACTAATTCCAAGTCTTTTTGCCAAAGAGACCTCTTGGGGAAAGAATTCCCCGTTTTTATATTCAGATAATTCACAAAGTTTCCTTAATTGTTCTTCTAACTGAATATGCAAAGGTATTGGACTACTATGATCTACGATAATTTTCATGGGTATTGGATTATTGGATTGTTGGATTATTGGATTATTGGAGTCCACGCTTTAGCGTGATATTAGGTTTAAGGTTTAAGGTTTAAGGAGTAAATTTAAATCATTACCATCCCACAGACTTTAATTTAAGTTTTTAACACCCGATAAACAGAGAGTTTCGCACTATAAAGTGGTATATCCCGAGTATTCCCTCGAGAGTGGGTTAGGGGGATTTTTGATCCCATTAATCCTTCTTGATTAATTCCGGTTCATCGTTAATACACATAACTCTTGCGGAAAAACCTTTTTCTAATATGCTGTTGTAATCATGACCTGCGTTGGAAGGCCAGCAAGCACTGAAGACAAGCGTTTCTTCACCGATGTTACATACACGATGAGCCATTCTTTTATTTATATAATGTAAGCTTCCCGGTTTCAAATATTCCGCTCTGCAATTACAATCCTCATCCATCAGCAAAAGAACTCCTTTTCCTTTGATACACCAATAAAATTCAGCTGTATCGCGGTCCGCGTGAAAATGCCCTTTTGTCATGAAATATTCATCCCCAACCTTTCCGGGCTCTATATAAGAAGTTCCAAAAAAAAGGCCACCGCATGTTCCGGATTTTTCTGAAGGATAAAACTCAACACGATAAACAAACTGCTTTTGATTCATCGCACTTCTTTCTTTTTCATCCTTAAATATATTTTTTAAGTCACCAATGGTTTTAGATGATTTTATAATTTTATTACCTGAAAGCTTGCCGGTAATAGAATCGAAAAATATTTCACTATCAATAATATTCATTTATAATAAAAGTGTATCAATTAATTATATGTTCAATTGTCTGAACATTATACACTTTTTAAATAACAAATGCAAGGGGATAAAACCAGGAGAATATTCTACTTATTTTAATAATCGTTACAATGAACATTTAGAAAGTGGTGAACGAAACTTCCACATTTACTTTCTTCCGGCTTTAGGATTATCAAAACTTGACCATTTTAAATTCCCTAACTCTTTCGATATAAAAATCATTCAATAATACATTTGATTATTCCGGCGCTGAAGTTTTCTTGTAGTTTTATTTTTATTCGTAAGGCGCCTGTTTCAAATTCTTTACCGGCGTGGACTACATTATACTGGTTTTTAAAACTGCGATAGCCATCAGTAATGTAAATCGGAAACTTTTCCCATTTTCCGTTACTTTTGTATTCAAGTTCCCAACTTTCAGGAACTTTGCAACCACCATTCGGGCTGTCATCAAACCAGTAAATAGACACGACTTCTACTTTTCTTTTTTTAGGAAAATTTATTTGAAACCATTCCGCAGTTCCTTTGTGAGGAAAAAATGTGCAGCGGGAAACATTTATGTCATGAGAATTTTCCGGTTCATACTCATCTAAAATTGATGAAAGAGATTCATTTGGATAAAAGTATGAAGCAGTAACTTTTCCCAATGACTCTCTTTCTAATTCTACTGCTCCGGCTTTTTTCGCGTCATTTGAGTTGTCGGTAAGCCAAACGCTCATACTGCCAATCCCACGATTCTGCCAGGCATAATATGGAATAGCTGTGAATTCTATTTCTTTGTCATCACTTTGAACGAAAGCATGAGCTTTCCCCGTAAGAGCGATAATTTTCCCAAACTTCTCCTTTTTTTCTATCGATTCCAACTCTGTCTTTTCCGGAATATAAATAAGCTGAGTTTTAACTTTGTTATCAATTTCTTCCGCACAATAAATTATTGGCCCGCGTTCAAACGCGATTTTATTTTTGTTATA
>Ga0164318_10003966_pt1 | contig 14114 bp, 12 predicted proteins | sample GuaBasSedimGuay9_FD_113734 | JGI IMG/M metagenome (GOLD analysis project Ga0164318, IMG submission 113734) | Subseafloor sediment microbial communities from Guaymas Basin, Gulf of California, Mexico - Guay9, Core 4571-4, 0-3 cm | ecosystem: Environmental > Aquatic > Marine > Hydrothermal vents...
ACCGGATGTATGCTCAAATGTGAAATTTACCGTATCGCACGGTATACTATTAAAGGTGTACGCACCTGTTGCATCCGTTGTATCCAGATATGTATTCGTATGTGTAACAAGAGTTACGATTGTCCCGGACAAATCTCCAGGATTATCGCTAAGGTTTACAATTCCCGTTATATTATAAGTAGTATCTATTGTCCAATTCGATTTGCCCCATGTCTCATATACATCAAACCATGTGACTCCACCGCCGCTTGATGCCCAATCAAAACCGTAATGAGGACCGGCTCCGTCGGGGTATCTTTGGTATGTATAATCGTTATAGTCGCCCGCCCATCCAATCTGATCGATTCTTGTTGAATCCGGGGCAAAGAGATAAGCAACATCAGAACTTGAAAAATCCATTGAAGTTGTCCAATCAACATTCTCTTCGAGGACAACCCAACCCTGTGGAGGTACTACAGGTGATGTTACGATTTCTGCAAATGCATCACCATCAGAGAGATAATAACCGCTAAGATTCACCGTATCACTTGTGGGATTGTATATCTCAACCAGATCATTACCTGATGGTGGATACGGGTCTATTTCATTTATGACAACACCGCTTCCAAGTGCCGTTCCTTTAACGGAATTTGCCGCTCCGGGAGTCGAATTTGCTGTCATATTCCAATCATTTGCCATTTCCGACCAAACCTCTGCCTGTGAACCGTTCCAATTAACGGTATAAGAACATCTAGACAAATATAAGCCGTTCGGAGAAACAGGTGCAGGTCCCTCGTCACCGTAAGCTACCATATCAAATAATGTGGTATCCGCTCCTTCAATGATACCGACTGCCACCGTATCACCGCTATTGTCCAGGTGATTCGACGGGAAATCTACCGTAAAATACCCGTTTGCAGGAATTGTATTTCCGGTAAGCAGCGTATCGAATCCATTCGAAAATACGGCGAGATGAACACTGTCAAGAGATATATCAACATCTTTCGTGTTGTAAAGTTCGACATACTCCGAACCTGTTTTCGGGTTTATCTCGTTTATAATGATATCTCCCGCTTCCGGAGCAATGATAGGTCCCGTAACATCATCTACAAACAAATAATATTCATCTACGGAAACGCATTGGATTGCCACATATACTTTATTCCCGTCATAGCTGTCAAGTGGAACAACCATTTCCGTCCATGTATCAGGTGCAGATGTTACTGAATTCACTATTGCGTAAGATGACGTATCGGAAACATCAGAACTTGTCGAAACCCTAACATTGAAATCCTCTGGAAAGTAACTAGAATTGGACCTGTACCAGAATTTCAATGTGTCCGGAGTAGAAGAGGAACAAACAAGTCTCGGCGTAATAAGCCAATCGTTATTACCTGAACCATTCCAGTGTATACCTGCTGCAACGCTGTCCGTATGCGCAGTTCCTACACCTAGTAGATATGCGCTCCACTCATAGCCATCTCCATCAAAATCGTAGATCGTCCAATTCGCAGGTATACCGTATTCAAAACCTTCGTTTAGAAGCGTATACCCACGTACATTTGCATTACCCGTTTTTGGATTAAATACGGGTAGTTCCGTTTTTGCCGCCGCAAAAGCCATTGAAAATGTTACAGCGACAACCAAGATTGCGAGTAGAAATTTCTTCATGAAACCTCCTTTTTGAATTAAAGTTTCGTAAACTTCTGTTTTTTATTATAATTACTTTCCTGAATTTTGTCAACATAAATGGGTAGATGGGGACAGATAGGTGGTAGATAGGTAGTGAATTGAATTGATTTGCCTGTACTAAAGTTCCGGCGGACATATCTGCCCTTGTCCTTAAGTTATTTATTGACATATGAAATCATTTTGATATAATGATGTTATGATTGAATTTGATATAAACGGCATAAAATTATACGGGTTTCACGGTTTATACGAGAGAGAGAGGGAACTCGGGCAATTTTTCAAAATTGATATTTCTTATATTATGAAAAAGGGGAAACCTTATCCTGATTATACTGAAGTAATCAAAACTGCTACGGATGTGTTTCTCGAGCATAAATACCATTACCTCGAAGATGTCGCCGATGCGTTGTGTGATAAAATTCTTTCTCTTTTTCATGTGGAATCGGTAAAAATAAGGGTAACAAAACTCCACCCTCCCCTTAACATAGATGTGGAAAATGTATCCTGCACAGTTGAAAAACGGAAATGAGCATTGCCATTTTGTCTTTTGGTTCTAACCTCGGTAATAAACTACAGCATATAAGAAACTCTATTTTAGACATTAAAAGCGATAAAAAGATAAAAATCTTACGTTATTCGAATATATATGAAACCGAGCCAATCGGCGTTGTAGGGCAAAATAATTTTTACAATTGTGTAATTACCATTAAAACGGAGTATACTTCCGGCGAACTATTACAATTCCTTCAATCCGTTGAAATAAAAAACGGCAGAACAAGAGAATATAAATGGTCTCCAAGAACCATTGATATCGATATAATTGATTTTGACAGAATGATACTTGAATCCGAGATCTTAACATTACCTCATCCTCGTATGCATGAGAGAAAATTCGTACTTTTGCCTATGAAAGAGGTTTATCCCGATTATATCCATCCGAAATTCAATATGGATATCAATACGATGATCGATAAAATAACAGGGCAATATTGTTACAACTTGAATCTGGAGAATTGGTACCATGAATAAGAAATTTATCGTAGTGGAAGGGGTAATCGGGGCTGGCAAAACAACTTTAACAAATATCCTTTCGGAATATTACAACGCCGAAAAAATACTCGAAGAGGTTGAAACCAATCCTTTCTTGTCCAACTTCTACAAAGATAGAAAAAGTTATGCATTTCAAACTCAAATCTACTTTCTTCTTTCGAGATATAAACAGATGTCTAAATTCAAGCAACTAAACTTATTCAACAATACAATAATTTCCGACTATCTTTTCGACAAAGATTATATATTTGCAGAGATCAACCTCGACGATAACGAATTCAATATGTACAAATCTATTTACAATCTAATGAAAGCTCAATTAACTACACCCGATCTGGTAATTTATCTACAGGGTTCATTGGAAACTCTCATTAAACACATCAAAATGAGAGGAAGATCATTCGAATCCAACATCAGTCATAATTATCTAAAAACGCTGAATGAAAAATACAACGAATTCTTCTTTAAATATAACAATTCCCCACTTCTGATTATAAACATAGATAAAGTTGATTTTGTGAAAGAGAATTTTGATTTTAATTATTTCATAAAGGAAATCGAAACCGATTTTTCCGGGAAAAAATTCCTTTCGTTTTAGGAGGAAGAATGAATATTATAACGAGCATTGGTGAAATGCAAGCATATTCAGATAAAATGAGAAAAGAGGGGAAAACCATCGCTTTTGTACCGACAATGGGTAATCTTCATGATGGTCATATCAGTCTCGTCAGAAAAGCAAAGAAACTTGGAGATATTGTTGTTGTCAGTATCTTCGTAAACCCTACTCAATTCGGTCCAAATGAAGATTACAAATCTTATCCGAGAACATTTGAAGAGGATAGAAAGAAATTGGAAAAGGAAAATACGGACATAATCTTTTTCCCCGATGCAAAGGAAATGTACGACAAGCCAAAAACATATGTTTATGTGGAGGATTACTCACGCATATTATGTGGCAAATCACGTCCGACACACTTCAGAGGTGTAACTACGGTTGTTTCGAAATTGTTTAATATTATAAAACCACACATAGCTGTTTTCGGAGAAAAAGATGCTCAACAAGCTTTTATTATAAAGAAAATGGTAAAAGATTTAAATTTCGATATTAAGATTGAAACGGGAGAAATCAAAAGAGAACCAAACGGTCTTGCTCTTAGTTCCAGGAATGCATATCTTACAGACGAGGAGCATTCAAAAGCTTCTCTCATCTATAAAAGCCTCAGGGAGGCTGAAAATATGATTCGCAGAGGAGAGAAAAATCCTGAAAATATCGTTATTTTCATAAAAAACTTCCTGAATAAAAATAAAGTCGGAAAGATTGACTATGTTGAAATAGTAAATGATGATGATTTTTTACCAACAGAGTCTCTTACCGGTAATATTAGAATTCTCGTTGCAGTATATGTGGGTAAAGCAAGGCTTATAGACAACATAAAGGTGAGTGTATGAAAAAAAGTATAATTCTTGCTGCCGGACTCGGGAAAAGAATGAAATCCTCCCTACCAAAAGTAATGCACAAAATACTTGGAAAACCTATGCTTTCTTATGTGATTGATGCCTCTGATAATGCGGGGATTAATGAATCTATAATAGTTGTTGGAAACGGAAAGGAAAAAGTTATCGATTACTTCGGTAATAGATATAAATATGCGGTTCAAAAAGAATTGCTCGGTACCGGAGATGCTGTAAAATCAGCCATCGAATATATTGATGATAATGATACTGTTGTTATTTTGTGCGGAGATGCTCCTTGCATTAAATCGGAAACGATAAAGAACGCAATCAATTTTCATATTGAAAACGAGGCATCATGTACGGTCATTACAGCTGAAATAGATAATCCTTTCGGATATGGCAGAATCGTTAAGAATAACAAACGAATTATAAAAATTGTAGAAGAAAAAGATGCCAATATCGAAATAAAAAAGATTAGAGAGGTGAATTCAGGTATATATGTTTTTGCCGGTAAAGATCTTCGTGAAAGCCTAAATCACCTTTCAAACAACAATGCCCAAAACGAATATTACCTTACCGATACGGTGGAATATCTAAATAAAAACAATATGAAAGTTATACCTTTTTTACTGAATGATCCTTTTGAAATGACAGGCATCAATGATAGAAAACGACTTTCCGAAGTTGAAAATCATTTTTTAAGGACAAAGAGAATCAAGCTGATGAACGATGGTGTAACAATGCACATTCCCGAAAGTATCTACATCGATTATGATGCAATCATAAAAAGTGATGTGGAAATCTATCCCGGAGTATCGATTCTCGGCAAATCATTCATTGAGTCAGGAGCAATAATTTACTCTAACTCAACAATTATAAACTCCAATATTCCAAAAGATAGCATAATTGATCCTAACGTAGTAATCAATGGCAAAGAAAAAGAGTAAGAAAAAGTTAAGCCCTTTTTATAAATCCGCAATTTTTTTACTATCCGTAATTATCCTGATGATGTTTATTTCTCTGTTTCTTCGTTTTACCCATCTGCTATCCCGCAAAGAGGAAAGCGAAGTTTATAGAAAATCCTTTACGATTGATGTAAGAAATGCCTGCGGAGATAGAGGTGTCGCAAGTTATTTTTCGAGTTTACTGGAAAAAGCAAATTTCGATGTCATAAATGTGGGTAATCTTGCAAAATGTAAAAAAATGAGTTATATAGTTTATAAGGAAGGGTTACCCAAAAGGAAAGTTAACCTGATTTCCTCGGTTACCGGTATAGATTCTGTTGTTGTTGATTCAACAGGAACATATCTTTTTGATGTAACCATTATTTTGGGCAATGACTATAAGCAAAAAACAGCCTTATTTATAAGGAGGTATGGTGACAAAAGAGAAAACGAAAAATAGGGACATGCTGGAAAAAATTATTACATATGCCAATGAGAAAAAGCCTGACTTAATCAAAATTATGAATGTGGGAAAAATTACTTCGTTAACGGATTATTTCGTCATAATTAAAGGTTCATCCAATATTCACCTTCGATCGATAGCCGACAATATCAAAAAGAAAATGAAAGAAAACGGTCAAAATGTGTGGCATATGGAAGGATATGAAAATGCAAAGTGGATTCTTATGGATTATGTTGATATAGTCATTCATATATTCGATGAAGAAACCTATTATTACTACGATATCGAATCGTTGTGGGGAAATGCAGAAGTAGAAACGCTGAAAACCGGAGAGTAGAATGATAAAAACAGCTATAGCCGAATCGTTAAAAAAAGCTATTGAAGAAATTTTTAAATTATCTGACACGGAGCCATCAGTGGTGGAAAGTCCAAATAAACAATTCGGTGATTATTCAACACAAGTAGCATTTCAACTTGCAAAAATACTAAAAAATGATCCTAAAAAAATCGCCTCTGATATTAAAAATGCTCTCGAATATAATAGTAATTTCGAAAGGATAGAAGTTGTAGGCGGTTATATAAATTTCTTCCTGAAAAATGAGTTTTATCACAAGGAGATTGAAAAGGTTTATTCAGAGGGAGAGGAATTTGCAAAATTAAAACATGTTTCGGAAGAAAAGATACTCGTTGAATATGTCAGTTCAAACCCTACCGGCCCGATGGTTATAGTTAACGGAAGAGCTGCCGCCCTGGGCGATAGTTTCATCAGAATTCTTAATTGGAGAGGATATAATGCCATTGGCGAGTTTTACATTAACGATGGTGGAAACCAGGTTTATCTTCTTGGATTGTCTTGTAATGAAATGTATAAAAAGTTAATGGGGATGCCATATGAGATACCTGAAAACGGCTATCACGGTTCGTATATCGAAGATTTTGTAAAATTGATGATGGAGAAGTCAGACCTATCGGGAATGGACGATAAAAGCAGAAGTAATTATTTAGGGGAGGAAGGAGTTAGATATTTTCATGCAATGCAAATAAAAAGTCTGAAGGACTTCGGTGTAATATTTGATTCGGAAATACATGAAAAACGGATACGAGAAGAGGGATTAACCGAATATGTAATAAAAACTCTCCGTGATAAAAATCTGATTTATGAAAAAGATGGCGCAATATTCTTCAAATCAACCGATTTCGGTGATGATAAAGATAGGGCAATTATAAAAAGTGATGGTAAATATACCTACCTACTACCGGATGCCGCTTATCATGAGGATAAAATGCGCCGCGCTTTTGACTATTTGATTGATATTTTCGGTCCGGATCATCACGGCTATATAAAGAGATTAAAGGCTATTTTCAAAGCCCTGGGACATGATCCCGATAAGCTCGAAATTTTGATACATCAGATTGTAAATCTGGTCAACGAAGGGGAAAAGATCAAAATGTCAAAGAGAAAAGGGAATATTATAACCCTTGATGATCTCATTGACGATGTGGGAAAGGATGCTGCAAGATTTTTCTTCGTTATGAGAAAGAAAAACTCTCATCTCGATTTTGATTTAAAGCTGGCAAAAGAAAAGAGCGAGAACAATCCCGTTTTTTATGTTCAATACGCCCATGCACGAATCTCAAGCATTATGGATTTTGCGTATTCAAAAGGAATAAAACTCAACGAATACATTGACTTTTCTCTTCTAAATGAGGAAAAAGAAATTGAACTAATAAAATCGATTCTTCTCTTGCCTGATATCCTTGACGATGCAATAAGAATGAGAGAGCCTGCTGTTTTACCTAAATATCTAATAGATTTATCTTCCTCTTTCCATAGTTTTTATAATAAACACAGAGTAATAACAGATGACACGGAACTATCCATGGCTCGCCTTGCTCTTGTGCAATGTGTTAAAAACACAATAAAAATCGGTTTAAACCTTATCGGAGTTGATGCTCCGAATAAGATGTAAATTAACGTTTTATTTTGAACTTGTGTATCGATTCATCGATACTATCATGAACACTTTCCATAAAAATTTCCCCTATTGTCGGATGCGGATGAATTATATGGGAAAATTCTTCTGCATTAACCCCCTCTTTTATTAGAACGGATGCTTCACTGATCATAATATCGGCTCCTTCTCCGAGCATTTGAACTCCGATAATTTTACCGCTATTCTTCTCCGTAACAACCTTGCAAAATCCGGTACTCTCCCCCATGGCAAGGGCTTTGCCATTTGCACTGTAATTAAACTCACCAATCTTGACTTCGATACCATCTTTCTTAGCGTCATCCTCCGTATATCCACACGTTGCAACAGGTGGAATCGTAAATATGCATGCCGGAATATTCCTAAACAGTTCTCTTTTATTATCTTTCCCTGCAATACTATCGGCGGCTACAATACCTTCAAATTCAGCTTTATGTGCAAGAAGAGGTCCCCCCGTTATATCACCTACGGCATAAATACCCTTGATAGAAGTCTCCATCTTATCATTAACTTTTACAAAATGACCGTCAAATTCCGCACCCGATTCTTTAAGTAATCTATTTTTAATTGCTCTACCGATAGCTATAAGAGCCTTCTCCGCCTCATAATTATTACCCTTATCCGTTTTAATAACAACTCGGTCACCGTCTGTTTCAACCGATTCCACCTTTTCCGCTGTATGAATTTTAATTCCACACTTTTTCAAACTAAGGGCAAGAGTTCTTGCAATTTTTCTATCGTGAATCTCGGGGGCAATATCTGGTAACATCTCAATAATATCCACTTCCACACCTAACTTTGCAAATATTGTAGCAAATTCGAGTCCTATAGCTCCGGATCCGACAATTACCATCGATTTGGGTAGTTTGCTTAGATTTAATGCATCCGTGCTGTTTAAGACATTTCTATGATCCACTTTGAACATTTCGGGTTCAAGTGGCTCTGATCCCGTAGCCACTATAATATTATTTGTTTCAAACAATTCTTCCTTACCGTTCTCATATTTGACAGATACTTTTTTGTTAGAATCAAAGGTTGCTAATCCTCGTATTATTTTTACACCGTTTTTATTAAGTAGAAACTCCACACCTGATGTAAGTTTATTCACTATTTTCTCTTTTCTCTGCTGTATTTCTTCCCAATCAAATGTCATTGCTTCTATATGAACTCCAAAAGAGTCAGCAAGTTTTAACTTATGAACCACTTCGACACTACCTATCAATGCTTTTGTGGGAATGCATCCCCTGTTTAAACATGTTCCCCCTATTTCGTTTACCTCTACTATCGCTGTTTTTAAGCCGTTTTGAGCAGCCCTTATGGCAGAAACATAACCGCCGGTACCACTTCCGATAACAATCACATCGAACATTGTCACCTCCGGATTGAGTTTATTTATTTACTGCAGTATAGTTTAACATTGTTTGAGTGTCAATATGTTTATGTGAATCTACTCTTCCATATGCTTTATATTGACAATGACGTTTAAAATAGTGTATGATGATTCAAAATATAACTTTAGGAGGCTTTATGAAGTTAAAAGAAGTTTTAATCTACATTTTTTTAATTGCGGCATTTGCCGGATGTCATATCGAGCAACCGAATAATATTCCCGTAATCGGCGGTAGTTTGAACATCCCCATAGGAGATTCATCAATGACCGTTCAAAAGGCAATAGATACTTACAATAGCAAATTTAGCGGAATCAATCTCTACATTGAAAACGATTCGATTTTCATGCAATCGGACACTGCAATTTACAGTTCCTCCAAATCTACAAGAGATTCTCTTGAATTTTATCTCGGAATATCGAAAAGCATGCCTGATAAAATCGACACGATAAAAACCGTATTTCATACGGAACTTAGAAATTTCGAAGGTGTTGTTCATATAAAGGGAAATTGCCCGGGACCTGATACATTCGTAGGAAAAGTAAATTATTCATTGACTCTCTTAAATGGAGATACAACACTTTACGATTCACTGATGATTTCACTTCCCCCCGGAGATTTTGATACGACAATTTCAAAAAATTTTAATAATTTCAATCTCGGTGGCTATAAAATGACTATTGAGGGATATAGCATTAACGGTTCTGCAACTTTCGATTCCGTTTGGGGATATACAAAATCCGGTTTTGACGCTTATATAAACGGAGATACTTTATATACCGTAGAAATACCATTTTCCATATCGGACGACATGAGAAAAGCATTCAATCCCGATTCTCTCGACACTCCTAATTTCAAAATCAACTATATCAACATTGCGGCGGTTCTCTGGAATCATCTCCCTATTGGTGTTGATTATAACATTTATGTTATGAACTCCACTAAGACCGATACTTTCTATCTCGCTGATTCGCTCCTGCCACCTCAAATTGATTCAAACGGATATGCTATTTCCGACACACTTTCCGAGCTCGATCTAAAAATTGATTCTACCATCGCAAATGTATTCAATGATACTTCCGGTATTTATCTTATAGAAGCAAACACACCGGCTATCGGCAAGATATTCGTCAGGCCATCGGATTATCTCAGGTTTCACGGACACATTACGATTAATTACTGGATAAACGCTAACGACACTATACAGTGAGGGAATGATGAAGAGAACAATATTAATTATAACCATTTTCATACTTATATTTTCAACTTCGATAAACGCTTCTTATCAAAACCTATTTGAAGGGTATGGCAGCCAGGCTTCAAGCGGACCCGGAGCATTGTTCTATAACCCTGCAATGCTTGGTTACAAATATGCCCCTATGCTTGATATAAACCTTCTAAAAACAGGTTTTGAATTCGGTAATAACTTTCTATCCCTTGATCTCTGGAATGAATATGCTATAAAAGACACATTGAAACAGGCGGATAAAGATACGCTCCTTATGAATATTCCATCTTCGGGATTCTTGATTCATCAAAGACTCAATGCAAATTTACTCGGATTGAAAATCGGCGGATTTGCAATTGCTCCGAGGATTGTTCAGGGAGTAAGCACAAACTTCTCCAAAGACCTCATAGATTTAGGATTGAATGGAAACCAACTTGGTAAAATATACGATTTTTCTACAAGTGATTACGGAGCAATTTTATACGGGGAAGTCTCCGTCGGTTATGGACAACCGATAAAACTAAACAACAAGCACAACCTTTATGTAGGCGCCTCTTTTAGTTATCTATATGGAGTTGCCTATTTCGATGTTACGAAAAACACAGCATATTTAAACTCAGACAGTAATTTCTATCAATCAACCGATACCGTTTCATTCAGGCTGTGTGTAAATCCAAAGGGTAATCCCGGTTTCGGTATGAATCTTGGTTTCGCCTATGATATATCCAATTCTTTCACGGCCGGGATATCACTGAAAAACGCATATTCATTCATTAATTGGGATGCTGACTCAATAGATTTTTCGGATAGCAGCGATGTATTTAATAACGGTGCCATTCTTATAGGTGAGGGAATAATTAACTTAGACAGCATAAACCTTTATAAATTAATCGATATGTATCTCTCAGGTGATTCAATAAATGGCGATTCCATTTTTAATAAATTCATAGATACGACTTTTTCAAAATCTTATGCCCCATTTACGACACACCTTCCTCCTATACTAAATATTGGAGCTGTATGGAGAGGGATTTATTCACCATGGAAATTGAGTTTTAATTATGAACAGGGATTTTCAAATACACCGTTATCAAGCGTTATTCCAAAATTTACACTTGAAGGAGAATATGCCATCGGGCGATTTTTACCGGTCAGAGCCGGGATAGGAATAGGTGGGAAAGAGCTTATAGAATACAGCCTTGGTTTAGGTTTGGAACTTCCCTTTGCTTATATTGATCTGGGGGCTTCTAACCACAGAGGACTATTCTACGGTTTGAAAGGGATTAGTACCGAATTGAATTTTGGCTTCCGTTCTCCAATATGGTCAAATATCAATTGTATAATAAAAGACTCTACCACAGGAAAACCTCTCGTGGCTGATTATACTGTAACATATGGAGATGGTAAAACATTTACCCGCACAACAAATGCTGATGGTAAATTCGGATTCCACACATACTCGCCTGATGTTAAGATTCAAATTAAAAGGAAAGATTTTGAAACAAAAACTGTGGAACTTTCACTTGAACCCAAAGAATCTGTACAGAAAACAATACTAATGCAACCATCCACGGGTCTTCTCATTTGCCGTGTAATTGATAAATTGTCTGGCAAACCAATTGCATTTGCTCCTGTTAATATCGTTTCTTCTAAATTATACAAAGCAAAATCAGATAGCACGGGTACAACAAAATTCAATCTATTAGAAGGGGATTACAATATCAGGATTCATCTGAAAGATTATGTCCCGTTTGATAAGAGTATCAAGATACATAAAGCCAAATCGTTGACTGAAATCTGTGAGCTAAAAATCAACAAGGGTTATCTAGTTGGCAAGGCTCAAAATGCAAAAACAAAAGCGGGTGTGGCTTGTGAAATTACACTCCTCGATTCCACTCTTAAAAAGTTCAAAGTTATAAACACCGATAAGAATGGTATTTACAGAGTATTATTACCGTCAGGTAAATACACAATGAAAGTGAAACCCCTTGTTAAGCATTATATAAAACAGGAAATTCAAGTTGAGATTAAACCGGCAGAAACAACACAAAAGAATATCAATTTGCTTAAGAAAAGGATGAAATTCACATTCAGGAATATTAACTTTGATCTTAATAAAGCTACAATTAAACCTGAATCATATCCTATTCTTGATTCTCTCGGAATGATTATGGTACAGAACCCGTCCATAATTGTTAAGATTAGCGGACATACCGATACTCGAGGCTCCTCGAGATACAACATGAGACTTTCAAGGAGAAGGGCTTATGCTGTTAAGATGTACATCGTCAAACATTTTAACATTCCGAAATCAAGAATAATTTCTCGTGGATACGGCGAATCAAGACCTCTTGTTTATCCAGAAAGAACCGAATCCGACTATGCTAAGAACAGGAGAGTTGAATTCGAAGTCTTGAGAGAAATGAAATAACTTTATTATTCCACATGTAAGGGGGTATCATCGATACCCCCTTTTTGCTAATTGTAGGTGTTTTCAACCTTTACAGAAACAAATAATAATACAATATTCTTACTAATACGAGATAGATACTTTTGGTAGATTTAATTTTTATAAAATACTACCATTTAACCTGATTTGATATATTTCTAATTTTCACTTCTTGTTTTCTATATCCTATATTTACTTATTCCCATAGGGAAAAAATAATTATTGACCGAACATAAAAAATATTCTATTATAATATTAAGGAGTGTTGATGAATATTTTGCTCAGTCTCGGTATAATTTTCATTTCAGGACTCGTGGTCAATAAATTGATCAGCAAATTTAAATTACCAGAAGTGACAGGAGATTTGATTGTAGGAGTTTTAATTGGGCAAGAGTTACTGGACCTCGTTCATAGTACGATACTATCGTCCACCGGATTGATTTCAAATGTCGTACTGGGATTTGTAGCATTCCAAATAGGCAGAAACTTCTCTTTAAAAGAATTCAGAAAATTGGGTAAACCGATACTATGGATATCCGTATTCGAAGCCAGTGGTGCCTGGCTGCTTGTAACATTTGTTTTTTTTATTGTGCTGAAAAAACCATTATATATATCTCTTCTTTACGGAGCAATATCATCTGCCACGGCACCTGCTGCGACAATGATGGTAATAAGACAATACAAAGCAAAGGGATATTTTACAAAAGTGCTACTCGGTGTTGTAGCTATTGATGACGCCTGGTGCTTGATAATTTTTGCCATATCTTTTGCCGTATCAAAATCACTCTACCTACACAGTTCGACTAATGTCTTCCTCGTTTTGGGCAAATCCATTTTAGAAATCATAGGTGCACTCATTTTGGGAGTATTTTTAGGGTATATATTTTCATTATTCTCGAAATACTTCAAGAGACATAGCAACATGGAAATTTATACATTGAGTTTTGTGTTACTGGCTGTCGGAATAGCCGACATGTTACACCTCTCATTACTGCTCACTTCAATGGCTCTCGGGATTGCCGTTGTAAATTTACAGAGTACATCATCCACATTCTTTGAAGTACTGGAAGACATAGAATCCCCTTTGTATCTTCTTTTCTTTGTTCTCGCTGGTGCAAATTTAAAATTATCCTCTTTAAGACATATAGGAATAATTGGAAGCACATATTTTATCGTAAGAATAATCGGGAAGGTAGCCGGAGCAACCTTAGGTGGATATTTAGGTAAAGTCCCGAAAAGAATAAGAAATAACATAGGTTTGGGATTGTTACCTCAAGCAGGAGTGGCTTTGGGGGTAGCGCTCGTCGCTAAATCCAATTTCCCCGAAATCGGTAATAGCATATTTACCACAATTGTGGCAACAACTGTAATTTATGAATTAATGGGGCCTATATTCACAAAATTTGGGCTTTTACGTTCGGGAGAAATTCAATAATTTAGATTTCTTTGGCTTTTGCAAGAGCATATTTTGTAAA
>Ga0164318_10003967_pt1 | contig 14111 bp, 10 predicted proteins | sample GuaBasSedimGuay9_FD_113734 | JGI IMG/M metagenome (GOLD analysis project Ga0164318, IMG submission 113734) | Subseafloor sediment microbial communities from Guaymas Basin, Gulf of California, Mexico - Guay9, Core 4571-4, 0-3 cm | ecosystem: Environmental > Aquatic > Marine > Hydrothermal vents...
AATGCCTGGTGACAATGTGACGATTACGGCAGAGCTTATAACGCCGATAGCCATGGAAAAAGAATTGAGATTTGCCATCAGGGAAGGCGGACGGACAGTCGGCGCAGGTGTTGTGAGTGAAATCTTAGAGTAATAGTTGAAGGAGTCTTCCGGTGAGAATAATTGTTATCCTTGCGTGTAGTGAGTGCAAAAGAAGAAATTACACGACGACGAAAAATAAACGGACAACACCGAACAAGTTAGAATTTAGTAAATATTGCAGGTTTTGTATGAGACACACTTTGCATAAAGAGACCAAATAGTGCATAAACGGGAATTAGGATTTTTTGTTAAGATCGAAAATTTTAACATCCCCAGTACCATCTGGCAGATCTTCGGGGCAGGTGATAATACTGGTAGTATTTCGAGGATTTAAATTTGAGTATGATGCAGGTATTGGCGAAAAAGATAGTTTTTGTTCGGGCACTAAATAAACGTTTTAGTATAAAGGTATTATGCAGGCCAGTAGCTCTAACGGTAGAGCGTCGGACTCCAAATCCGGGTGTTGGGGGTTCGAATCCCTCCTGGCCTGCCAAATCATTCTGAATGCAAAGCTCAAAGCTTGAAGGATATGGATATAAGACTTTCCTGACAGTTTCAGCTTTGAAATATACGATATTAGGTGTATAATGGCTCGGTTACAAAGAAAAAAAACTTCAAACGCCAAGAAAAAGAAGAAACGAAGTGCCGCCGGGGAGACATCACCCCGGAAAATAAATGATGTCGCCGCCAAAAGGACAACGTTGTTTACAAGTTCTATCAGGGAGATTAAAAGCAGATCCTCTTCACCACAGACCAAAGCTTTAACCAGAGCCAAGACCGAGCCTGGAAAGGTTAAAAGTTATATAAATAAGGGGCTTCAATTTCTAAGAGAAGTAAAAGTGGAGCTTAAAAAAGTTGTCTGGCCTACACGCAAGCAGACGCTAAGCTCCACGGTTGTTGTCATTATTTTGACTATGATAATAGCGCTCTTTCTTGGAGTGGTTGATATAGGTTTATCAAGCCTGATCCGTGTGGTTCTTCACTAAATTGAGGAGAAGAGAAGAGTGGCTCTTAAATGGTATATAGTTCATGTTTATTCAGGGTTTGAAAGCAAGGTTAAAACTGCTTTGGAAGAGAGAGTGGCGTCATTTTCTCAAACGGATAAATTTGGCGAGATACTGGTTCCCACCGAGGAAATTGTTGAGCTTGTAAAAGGTAAAAGAAAAACATCATCCCGAAAGTTTTATCCAGGTTATATATTGGTTAGGATGGAGCTTGATGATGAAACCTGGCATATTGTAAATAATACAGCCAAGGTGACCGGATTTTTAGGTGGTCGGGAAAAGCCGACTCCCATTTCAGATGAAGAAGCCGAGGAGATCTTGAATCGTATAGAGGCTGGCAAGCTCAAACCACAGCCGAAATATATTTTTGAGATCGGAGATGAGATTCGTGTAATAGACGGGCCTTTTAAAAATTTTAACGGCACAGTGGACGAAGTCAATCCGGAAAAGGGTAAGATTAGGGTTATGGTGAGCATTTTTGGACGTTCAACACCAGTGGAACTGGAATTCGTACAGGTTGCAAAGTTGTGATAAATTCGTAAAAAAGTCAAATTCATTAAGCAAAATGACAGGAGTAATGTTAAAAAATGGCAAAAAAGATTATGGCACAGATAAAATTGCAGGTAACAGCCGGTCAAGCCAATCCGTCCCCCCCGATTGGTCCTGCACTTGGGCAACATGGCGTTAATATAATGGATTTTTGCAAGGCTTTTAATTCCAGGACCGCAAATGATGAAGGTATGATCATACCCGTAGTTATTACTGTTTTTCAAGACAGATCATTTTCCTTTATAACCAAGACACCGCCTGCATCTGTACTTTTGAAGAAAGCGGCAAAGATAGCAAAAGGCGCCGGTGATCCAAAACGTGAAAGAGTTGGCAGTGTCACTCAAAAGCAGGTTGAGGAAATTGCCAAGCAGAAAATGGTTGATTTGAATGCGAATGATTTGAGTGCTGCCTTTAAAATTATAGCCGGAACGGCCAGAAGTATGGGAATTGATGTTGTCTGATGGAAGATGGCACGGACTGTGGGTTAATTTTAAGCTTAACTCGAACGAGCCGGAACCAAAACTTTTTGTCACAAAAAGCACAAAATTTACAACCAAGGAACTAAGGAACTAAGGGCCTAAACATGTAAACAAGGAGTAAACAAAAAACATGCCGAAGCGGGGTAAAAAATATTTAAAATCGAGCAAAAAAGTAGATGTTGGAGCAAAGCATATTTTTAGTGATGCTGTCAAATTATCAATCGATTCATCTTATGCTAAATTTGATGAGACTGTTGATGTTGCCGTTTGTCTTGGTGTGGATCCAAGACATGCCGATCAGATGGTTCGAGGAACAGTTGTTTTGCCCAATGGCCTTGGCAGGGAAGTAAAAGTCTTAGTGTTTGCTAAAGGGGAAAAGGAAAAAGAGGCTTTGGATGCAGGTGCTGATTTTTCCGGGAATGACGAATTAATAGAGAAAATTAAAAAAGGATGGTTTGGCTTTGACAAAGCTGTTGCTACTCCCGACATGATGGGTTCTGTTGGAAAGATAGGAAAATTCCTTGGTCCCAGAGGGCTCATGCCCAATGCAAAAATCGGAACTGTAACTTTTGATATAGCGAGAGCGGTCCAAGAGCTAAAGGCTGGGAAAATTGACTTCAAGGTTGAAAAAGCCGGAATTGTTCACGTTCCAGTAGGCAAAGTTTCTTTCGGGGTAGAGAAGATTGTGGAGAATGCAGCCGCTTTTTTAGAAACTATTGTTCGTCTCAAACCGGCTTCCAGCAAGGGAATTTATCTAAAAAGTATTGCCATTTCAACGACCATGGGACCTGGCATTAAGATAGATGTGGCAAGCGTCAAGGACTTAATCAAATAGTCCACTTCCATATAGGGATTTTGCAGTCTTGACTCTACTATCCCAAGAAAAACCAAATCGAGAGGCTTTTTTAGTATAGCTGTCTATTTTTTATATTGTTTCCAATTTAAAATATTTCTGTCAAAGACCGTAGGTGCACTTATTTTGTGTTTAATTGGTGTTTCCGGCCTACCGAGACATTCTATGGTAATAAGTTGTTACCTCCGGTTTTTACGGATCAAGGAAGGAGGTGTTGTAAGTTATGAAGCTGGAAAAAAAGAAAGAAATTGTCAAAAGTCTGCATGAAAAATTTGCAAGGTCTAAGGTTGTCATCGTAACAGATTGTAAAGGACTAGATGTTGAAAAAATGAATGATTTGCGAAAGAGGCTCAGAGAGTTTGATATTGAATATAAGGTGGCAAAAAATTCGTTACTTATAAGAGCTTCTAAAGAGACAGATGTCGAATTGATAAAAGATTGCTTTAAAGGTCCGAGTTCCGTTGCTTTAAGCTATGACGACCCGATTGCACCCGCAAAGGTCTTGATGAAGTTTTCTAAAGAGCACGGCAAACTTGAAATTAAAACCGGAGTTATGAACGGCAAAGTGATTGATTTAAACGCCATCAAGGCGATGTCGGTCCTTCCTCCCCGTGAAGTTCTTTTAGGGCAATTCCTATCAGTCGTCAACGGTGTTCCGGAAGGTTTTGTCCGAGTTCTTAATGCTATACCGATGCAGTTTTTAAATCTATTGCAGGCCGTCAAGGAACAGAAAAAGGCGGTCTGATATTCGAAAAAAACAGAAAAACATTACTTGAAGTTTAATAATGGAGGAAAAATAAAATGGCGGATATTACCAAAGAGGATGTAATTGAGTTTATAGCAAACATGACTGTACTTGAACTGTCTGAGCTCGTTAAGGAAATGGAAGAAAAATTTGGTGTTTCCGCGGCCGCACCTCTTGCTGTAGCGGCTGCCGTCCCTGGTGGAACTGATGGGGACCAGGCGGAAGAAAAAACCGAATTCGACGTTATTCTGACAACGTTTGGCGACAAGAAGATCCAGGTTATCAAGGAAGTCAGGGCGATTACAGGTTTGGGTTTAAAGGATGCCAAGACTTTGGTTGATGAAGTTCCAAAACCGGTCAAGGAAGGCATTTCTAAAGATGAGGCTGAAAAAATCAAAAGCCAGCTTGAAGAAGCCGGTGCTCAAGTTGAAATAAAGTAATATATAATTAGGTAATAGATAATAGAAGATAGGTAACAGGTTACAGGGCACGGGGCAAAATATCCTTGGTCCTATAACCCATAACCAAAATATAATATATCGGAGATGCCATGTCAGAAAGGATTTTGGCAAATAAGCGTATAAGAAAAAACTTCGGTAAGATAGAAAAGATCATTGATATTCCTGACCTTATCGAGGTTCAACGGGAATCATACAGCCGGTTTTTGCAAATGGATGTTCCTCCGGAAAAACGTAGAGACATCGGTCTGCAGTCTGTATATAAGTCCGTATTTCCGATAAAAGATTTTACCGGAAGTGCTTCCCTTGAATTTGTATCTTACAGATTTGCCGAGGTTAATAACAGTATTAAGGAGTGCATAAACCGGGGAATGACCTACGAAATTCCGGTTCGAATTACTGTCAGGCTTGTTGTCTATGATATTGATAATGATACAGGAGTTACTAATATCCGTGATATCAAAGAGCAGGAGATTTATTTCGGAACAATTCCCTTGATGACCGACAATGGTACGTTCATCATTAACGGAACCGAACGTGTTGTGGTAAGCCAGCTTCATAGATCTTCAGGAGTGTTTTTTGATCATGACAAAGGCAAGACACATTCGAGCGGCAAGGTTATATATAGCTCCAGGATCATTCCTGTCCGAGGATCATGGATCGATATGGAGATCGATCACAAAGGTATTGTCCATATTCGGATCGACAGGAGGCGAAAGTTTCCTATTACAATTCTTTATAAAGCTATTGGATATACTTCCGAAGATATTCTGGCTTATTTTTATAAAACAGAAAAGTTTGTAGTTCGTGACAAAAGGATTTTCAAGAAGTTTAATGAGGATTCAATGCGAGGGCAGCGTGCCAGTAGTGATATTAAAGATCCTGAAACGGGCGAGCCTATTATTCAAAAAGGACGTATGTTTACTAAAGCTGCAATCAAGAAGATTAAATCCACTAACTTGGAATTAATTCCGATAAGTGTTGAAGATGTTCTAAACATGGTGTTTGCAAAAACAATAGTTAATCCTGATACTGGAGAGACCATCGTAAAATGCAACCAGTATTTTAACCAGGAAATTCTCCAGACCTTGATAGATGCCGGTATAAATAAATTTGAACTCCTTTTCATCGATGGTGTAACCAGTAGTGATTCTATCCACAAAACCCTGATTTTGGATAAGGTCGAAACAAAAGAGGATGCACTTATTGAGATATATCGAAGGCTCCGACCTGGCAATCCTGCAACACTGGAAGTGGCCCAGGAATTTATTGATCATATGTTTTTTAAGTCTTCCTATTATGATCTTTCCGGTGTAGGACGTATGAAGATTAACATTCGACTCGGTATTAACTCTTCCATTGACTTAAGAACACTCAGAAAAGAGGATATACTCCTTACAGCTAAAACACTTGTGAAGCTAAAAGATACACAGGGAGCTGTTGATGACATTGATCATCTCGGGAATAGACGGGTGCGTGCTGTTGGTGAACTTTTGGAAAACCAATATCGTATCGGACTCGTTCGCATGGAACGTGCGATTAAAGAACGGATGAGCCTCCAGGAGGTAGATGCGCTTATGCCGCACGACCTCGCAAATTCAAAGCCGGTATCCGCCGTTGTTAAGGAGTTTTTCGGTACTAGTCAGCTCAGCCAATTTATGGATCAGACCAACCCGCTTTCAGAAACGACCCATAAAAGACGTCTGAGTGCCCTTGGACCGGGAGGATTAACTCGTGAACGAGCCGGTTTTGAGGTCAGGGATGTACATCCGTCACATTACGGGCGGATCTGTCCCATAGAAACACCGGAAGGGCCTAATATCGGCCTCATTGTTTCCCTGAGCACCTATGCCAGGGTTAATGAATATGGATTTATTGAAACATCGTACAGTATTGTAAAAGATTCAAAGGTATTGCAGGACGTGAAGTTTCTCAGTGCCTTTGAAGAAAAGGATCACCCGATTGCCCAGGCCAATGCACCTCTTGATGAAAATAGAAGATTTGTTAAGCCCCTGGTAACATCACGGGTAGGAGGTGAATTTATGATGGTCAAGTCCGAAGATATCGAGCTAATGGATATTTCTCCAAACCAGCTGGTGAGTGTTTCTGCATCTTTGATTCCGTTTTTGGAAAATGATGACGCAAACCGGGCGTTGATGGGATCGAACATGCAACGCCAGGCGGTTCCTTTACTGGTAAGCCAGGCGCCTCTGGTTGGTACAGGTGTTGAGGGCGTGGTAGCCAAAGATTCCGGAGTTACGGTAGTTGCCAAACGCGGTGGTACGGTGGTAGACGTTGAGGCTTCTCGAATTGTTTTAAAACATGAGGCCGAAGACGATAAAAATTCAGAAATTCCTGTAACGGTTTACCAGCTTTCAAAATTTATACGGAGCAATCAGAATACATGTTTCAATCAGCGTCCTATTGTCAGGAAAGGACAAAAAGTCAAAGCCGGAGAGATTATTGCGGATGGGCCTGCAACAGAAAAGGGCGAACTTGCCCTGGGGAAAAACATAATGGTGGCATTCATGCCATGGGGCGGCTATAATTTTGAGGATTCGATTCTGGTGGGCGAAAGGATTCACCGGGATGGCGTTTATACGTCTGTCCACATTGAAGAGTTTGAGGTCGTGGCCAGAGATACCAAGTTGGGCAAAGAAGATATAACGCGCGACATTCCAAATGTAGGTGATGAAGCCTTAAAAGATTTGGATGAAAGCGGTATTATAAGACTTGGCGCTGAAGTCAGTCCAGGTGATATTTTGATTGGAAAAATTACACCAAAAGGTGAAACACAGCTTTCCCCTGAAGAAAAGCTTTTAAGGGCCATATTTGGCGAAAAAGCAGGAGATGTCAAAGATAGTTCTTTACGAGTGCCGCCCGGTGTTCATGGAATAGTTGTGGATGCAAAAGTGTTTTCTCGGCGTGGTGTTGAGAAAGACGAACGCACCCGTTTTATCGAAGATAAAAAGATTGCTGCCTTTGAAAGAGACAGAGATGATAAGCTTACAGTTATCAAGGACATGGTTTATATGCAGCTTGAAAAATTGCTTGTGGGCCAAAAATGTTTCACGTCTCTGAAAAAAGGCAAAAAGGTTCTGATTGCAAAGGGGAGCATGATAGATACCGAGATGCTGAACGAGATACCTGTGGCGCAGCTTGAAGGGATCGTCCTCGAAAGCCCCGAACTGACCGAACAGGTTCATGATATTCTTGAGCGATATAGAAGTCAATGCGAATTTTGTAGAAAGTCTTTTGAAAAAAATGTCGCCAGATATGAAAAAGGGGATGAGCTTCCTCCAGGCGTGATCAAAATGGTTAAGATCTATGTGGCAATGAAGCGCAAGCTATCCGTGGGTGACAAAATGGCGGGACGACATGGGAACAAGGGGGTGGTGTCGAGAATTCTTCCACAGGAAGACCTTCCTTATTTTGAAGACGGAACGCAGGTTGATATGGTCCTGAATCCACTTGGAGTTCCTTCCAGGATGAATGTCGGCCAGGTTCTAGAAATTCATTTGGGTTGGGCCGCAAAAGGGCTTGGCGATCAGCTTAACAATCTTCTGGAACAAAGAAAGAATGAAGTCCTTCGAGAGAAACTTAAACGAATATTTTCTGAACCATCCGCTCATGAGATGATAGATGTCTTTGATGATGAAGACCTTTACGAATTTGCAGGCAATTATAAAGACGGTGTTCACATGGCCACCCCGGTTTTTGATGGTGCTAAGGAGGATGAGATCAAGTCTCTTCTCGCCGAGGCCGGGCTTCCCACAACTGCTCAAGCCACTTTGTATGACGGGCGGACCGGAGAAGCTTTTAAGGAAAAGATTACAGTTGGTACGATGTATGTGTTAAAACTCCATCACCTGGTCGATGACAAAATTCACGCCCGGTCTATAGGTCCATACTCGCTTGTGACGCAGCAGCCGCTTGGAGGAAAAGCTCAGTTCGGAGGTCAGCGTCTTGGTGAAATGGAAGTCTGGGCCATGGAAGCCTATGGAGCGGCGAATGCTCTTCAAGAATTTTTAACAGTAAAGTCGGATGACATGGCAGGTAGGACTCGTATGTATGAAAAGATTGTAAAAGGTCAGAATACATTAGATCCAGGTCTTCCTGAGTCCTTCAAGGTCCTGACAAAAGAATTGAAGAGTTTGGGTTTGGACATAACCCTTATGGAAGGAAGATAATCAATGGAAACTATATACGATTTTTTCACCAAACCGACCGATCCGAGACTTTATACCGGTGTTAGGATTGCCCTGGCATCCCCCGAGCAGATTTTAAAATGGTCGCACGGTGAGATAAAAAAACCGGAAACCATCAATTATCGAACTTTTAAACCCGAACGTGACGGTCTTTTCTGTGCCAAGATATTTGGTCCCACAAAGGACTACGAATGTAACTGCGGCAAGTACAAGCGGATGAAACACAGGGGCGTTATTTGTGAAAAATGTGGTGTGGAGGTTATTCAGTCTAAGGTACGGAGAGAGCGGATGGCGCACATCGAACTCGCCACACCTTGTTCCCATATCTGGTTTTTAAGGAGTCTTCCGAGCAAGATTGGTAATTTGCTCGATCTGACGTTAAAAAGTCTTGAAAAAGTGATTTACTTTGACAGTTACATTGTGATCGATCCCAAGGATACGGATCTTAAACACAATCAACTTTTATCTGAGGAAAAATATCGAGAAGCACGTGAAGTTTACGGGACGAAATTTGAAGCCGGGATAGGGGCCGAGGCTGTCAAAAAGCTGCTAGGTAAAATCGAACTTGATACTGTATATAAGGAGTTGAGAGTTGATATTAGTGCCACTCGCTCTATAACAAAGCGACAAAAATTGTCCAAACGACTCAAGATTGTCGAAGCATTCAGGCGGTCGGAAATAGATCCCACCTGGATGATACTCGATATTATTCCGGTTTTACCACCGGATTTACGGCCACTTGTCCCTCTTGAAGGTGGAAGATTTGCAACATCTGATTTGAATGACCTTTATCGCAGAGTCATTAACCGTAATAACCGGTTAAAACGACTTATTGAATTAAAGGCACCTGACATTATAGTGCGGAATGAAAAAAGGATGCTCCAGGAGTCAGTGGATGTTCTTTTTGATAACGGTCGGCACGGCAGAGCGATTATGGGAACAAACAAACGACCGTTAAAGTCGCTTAGTGATACATTGAAAGGCAAACAGGGACGTTTTAGACAGAATCTTTTGGGCAAAAGGGTCGATTATTCCGGCCGTACCGTTATCACAATAGGACCGGATCTCAGGCTACACCAGTGCGGTTTACCCAAAAAGATGGCCCTGGAAATGTTTAAGCCGTTTATTTATTATCGTCTTGAGCAAAAAGGATTTGTTTCGACGGTAAAAAGTGCCAAAAAAATGGTGGAAAGAGAAGTCCCGGAGGTCTGGGACACATTAGACGAGGTGGTAAAGGAGTACCCGGTTCTATTAAATCGAGCCCCAACGCTTCATCGGTTGGGAATTCAAGCATTTGAGCCCATTCTCATTGAAGGCAAGGCCTTACAGCTTCACCCGTTGGTTTGTACTGCTTTTAATGCAGACTTTGACGGCGATCAGATGGCTGTTCATATACCCCTTTCGGTGGAGGCTCAGATAGAGGCCAGAGTATTGATGCTGTCCAGCAACAACATCCTTTCTCCTGCAAATGGGAGCCCTATAATTGTACCGAGCCAGGATATTGTTCTTGGCATTTATTACATGACGAGAAGTGTTTCCGGGTCCAAAGGTGAGGGTAAAATATTTGCAAATCCTGAAGAAGTTCGATGTGCATACGATGCAAAGGCCGTTGATCTTCATGCCAAAATTATCGTTCGTGTGGAGGGAAAAAGGTTTAATACTACCGTGGGGCGTATCCTGTTGTGGGAAATTATTCCCAAAGATAATATCATAATGATACGTCATATTAAGGTTTTTGACGAACAAGAGGCAGATACCATTTTAGAAAAGCTGCAGGCCGGCACTGATTTTACTGAAATGGTAGCCCAATATTCAAAAGGACCCGAGAAGGATAATCAAGGGCTTGTCGGCCTATTCAGAAAGGATGAATTCAAGCGGATGTTCGATGTTTCAGATGAAGACACGGAAAAAGTTTTTACTCTGGAAAAAGAGGGGATCAGCGACATCATTTTTGCAGAACAAGCCTATCATATTTTTCAGGTGATTAAGAAACGTCCGGAGATACCTTTTTCTACAATAAACAATGTTAGAGATAAAAAGACGCTTAGCGAACTTGTAAACTACGCATACAGGAATATGGGGCCAAAGGCCACAGTTATTCTTTCCGACAGATTGAAAGACATTGGTTTTCAATATTCAACCCAGGGAGGGCTTTCCATTTCCATTGATGCTATGATCATACCGTCTGCCAAATGGAATATTTTGGAAATGGCCGAAAAGCAGGTTGAAAAAATAGGCCGTCAATACGTCGAGGGTCTTATCACACGAGGTGAAAAATATAACAAAGTTGTCGATATATGGGCAAAAGCAACTGACGATGTGGCCGATGAGATGATGAAATCCATGCGAATGTCTCTTGCAACTGACCACGATGGAAATCCTTTACTGGATGAAAGCGGAGAACCTGTTGTTGAAGAAAGTTTCAACCCCATTTTTATGATGGCAGACTCCGGAGCCAGGGGGAGCAAAGATCAGATGAGGCAGCTTGCAGGAATGCGAGGATTGATGGCTAAACCGTCGGGTGAAATCATTGAAACGCCCATCAGTGCCAATTTCAGAGAAGGCCTTTCCGTGCTTCAATATTTCATTTCGACTCACGGTGCCCGGAAGGGGCTCGCGGATACGGCCTTAAAGACCGCTAACTCGGGATATCTTACCCGACGTCTTGCCGATGTTGCCCAGGATTGTATTGTTATGGAAGAAGACTGTGGAACGATACTGGGTGTTGAGGTCGAACCTCTGGTGGAGGGCGGCGAAGTGATCCAGCGTTTAGAAGAACGTATTTTAGGGCGTGTTGCTGCAGACGATATCCATGATCCGTTTACAGATGAAATAATTATAAAGAACGGAGAAGACTTGGATGAAGAAGCTGTAAAGGCTATAGAAGATGCAGGAATTACTAGTGTTAAAATAAGGTCGGTTCTGACATGCAAAAGCGTTCGTGGTGTGTGTGCCAAGTGCTATGGACGGGACCTTTCCCACGGAGGAAAAGTCGAAATTGGACAGGCGGTTGGAATTCTTGCGGCTCAGTCAATCGGTGAGCCCGGGACCCAGTTGACTATGCGTACATTCCACATTGGAGGAACGGCTAGCCGCAGGGTTGAGCAGGCGGACATCAGAGCCCGAGCCGAAGGCAAGGTTAAATTTCTTAATCTTAATGTTGTGGAAAAAGATGGAAATATATTTGTAGTTATGAACCGGCGGGGGGGTGAAATCGCCATAGTTAGTGATACCGGACGCGAAAGAGAAAGATTCCCTGTCATTTACGGTGCTCACATTGAGGTAAAAGATGGTGATCAAGTTAAGGTCGGAGATCTTCTGGCAACCTGGGATCCTTTTACGACGCCAATTATTTCAGAAGTTGACGGGACCGTTAAATTTGGTGATGTCATATCCGGCAAAACCATGCAGGAGAAGGTCGACCCTGTTACAGGCAAATCCAGTCGTACAATCATCGAATCCAAAAGCGGTGAGGAACGTCCAAGAATTTCAATCAAGGACAGAGATGGAAAAACAGTCAAACTGCCGGGGTCATCGGAGATGGCACAATATTTACTGCCGATAAATGCTATTTTGCTTGTTGAAGAAGGAGATGATGTTAAAGCTGGTGATGTGATTACAAAGCTTCCCAGAGCAACGACCAAGACAAAGGATATTACCGGCGGCCTTCCAAGGGTGGCCGAACTTTTTGAGGTTAGAAAACCTAAGGAAACCGCAGTGTTGAGTGAAATAGATGGGTATGTTTCGATAGCCAAAACCACGAAAAAAGGTAAACAGAAAGTTATTATTACGCCTGTAGATGTCGGTGAAAAGAAGGAGTATCTGATTTCACACGGTAAACATATAAACGTTTTTGAAGGTGATTATATCAGAGCAGGCGAGGCACTGATAAGCGGTTCGGCTATTCCTCAAGACATATTGAATATCAAGGGTGAGATTGCATTAGCACGCTATCTTGTTGATGAAGTTCAGGAAGTTTACCGCTTACAAGGAGTCCGGATAAATGACAAACATATAGAGGTTGTTGTACGGCAAATGATGCGGTCTGTTAAAGTTCTTGATGCTGGTGATACTGATTTTATTATTGAAGATCAGGTTGATAGAAAGATATTTGAAGAAATTAACAGGGCAGTAATTGAGAAAGGAAAGAAGCCCGCTGTTGCTGACCACCTTATATTAGGGATTACCAAGGCATCACTTTCAACTGAAAGCTTTATATCTGCCGCTTCATTCCAGGAGACGACTAAGGTTCTCACTAATGCCAGCATTGCTGCTAAAGTGGACAACCTTCAGGGTCTTAAAGAGAATGTTATTATGGGAAGAATCATTCCTGCGGGGACCGGCCTTTATGAATACAGAGATATTAAGATTTCAGCCGGTTAAAATTTGTTTAAAATAATGGGTTGTTTTTATATAAAAGGCTTGACAATTTGATGATACATGTCTAATAATTAATACTTTGTCGATACAACTTAATTATGAATATAAAAGAATTTAAGGAAGAAAATGCCGACCATTAATCAATTAGTAAGAAAGGGAAGAAAGCGAATAAAGAAAAAGACAAATACTCCGGCGCTGAAGGGTGCTCCTCAGAAAAGAGGAGTTTGTACACGGGTTTATACTTCAACACCTAAAAAGCCCAATTCTGCCTTACGGAAAGTTGCCAGAGTTAGACTGACTACCGGGATAGAAGTTACCGCATATATTCCCGGCATAGGGCATAATCTTCAGGAACATTCGGTTGTTCTCGTTCGTGGTGGACGGATTAAGGATTTGCCTGGTGTAAGGTACCATATTGTCAGAGGTACTCTTGATACACTTGGTGTTGAGGATCGAAAACAGGGCAGATCAAAATACGGATCCAAGAAACCCAGGTAGAAAAATGGTACAAAACACATGATGTAATATGCACTGTGCCTGAATCTTGTGGTATAAAAATGAATAAAAAATAGGAACGAGATCTTTGAAAAATGTTCAATTTTGTTCAAGACCAAGAAAGGCGAAAATTTTAACCGAAGGAATAAATTGCGTATTTTGAGGATTAAGATTTGAGCCTGACGCAGGGATTGGACGAAAAGGGACGTTTTGCAAAGATCTCGCAACAATGGTGTAGCATATGCCGAGAAGAAGAGAAGTTCCCGAGAGGATAATTATACCTGATCCCAAGTATAATAATAAGCTGGTTTCAAAGTTCATAAAATCTATAATGCGAGATGGGAAAAAGAGTACTGCGGAGTCGATATTGTATAGTGCCTTCGATGTAATCGAAAAAAGGACAAAAGAACCTCCTATCAAGATTTTTGAACAGGCAGTTGAGAATGTAAAGCCGATGATTGAGGTCAAGTCGCGTCGTGTAGGGGGCTCAACCTATCAGGTGCCAACAGAAATTCGGCCATCCCGGAAAACGGCTTTGGGGATTCGTTGGATCATAGGTTTTGCTCGCAAAAGACCTGAAAAAGGGATGGTTGATAAACTGGCAGCCGAGCTTTTGGATGCCTCCAATAAAAGAGGGGCTGCTGTCAAAAAGAAGGAAGATACCCATAAGATGGCTGAGGCAAACAAGGCGTTTGCGCATTACCGCTGGTAAACTTTATTGTTAACTCGCTCTAAAGGGAGGACAAAAAGATGGGGAAGGAAAAGTTTGAGAGGACCAAGCCGCATGTAAATGTGGGTACGATAGGTCATATAGATCATGGCAAGACGACCTTGACGGCGGCGATAACCAAGCATATGG
>Ga0164318_10003968_pt1 | contig 14109 bp, 11 predicted proteins | sample GuaBasSedimGuay9_FD_113734 | JGI IMG/M metagenome (GOLD analysis project Ga0164318, IMG submission 113734) | Subseafloor sediment microbial communities from Guaymas Basin, Gulf of California, Mexico - Guay9, Core 4571-4, 0-3 cm | ecosystem: Environmental > Aquatic > Marine > Hydrothermal vents...
CATAAGAGCTTATCTGATTTGAGAAATAATCAACTGCGGCTTCAATTTCGTCATATTGTGGATGAGTTGGAGGAACTTCACGAATCATTATCTTATCCACAGAAAGATACTTTGCCCAACAATCTATATGCTTGATATATGTAGCATTAACATCAGGAACAACATGATAAGTATGTATGCCTAAAAAGTCATAAACTAACTGATCAATCTCTTGGTGAGTTAAGCCAGGATTTTCTTCCCAAACAAGTGTTGTAGATATAGCAATTCCTTGTCCATCAGTCATATAGTTGCCACCAGTGTGAGTAATATCCATTCCATAAACAGGGATGTTATTTACATTACCAAAAACAACCGGGATATTGTCATCATAAGGTCTTGGTCTATTGTATGGAAAATCTGTTATAGCTTGCTCATCATTTCCGTTAAAAATGAACCAAGGTCCGTAATCTCTTATCCAATATGTGTCTGTCTGTGCAATTAAGAAACTACAATTTGCTGTATTAACACCGTGACTATTATACTGTGAAAGCACATAATTCTGCTGACTTGTGCTACTTACGACAGTTACAACTTCAGTATCTTCTGACATTTCAGCAATAATGTCATAAGATATGCCGAAAGGATAGCGAATTAAAACGCCTTGCATTGGTTCAAACTCTGCTGGTTGTCTTACAGGTGCAGGTGGAGGGTCAGTTGGCGTAAAGTCCTTTCCTATTTCATCTCTTCTCAATTCCTCTTCTGGTGTCATCCAGTGTGGCAATTCACCTGGATGCTCTTTAAGCCACTGCTTTTGCTCAGATGTTATATTGCCTGTTGACTCTATATTACTTGCCACAAGTAATACTGAATTGAAAATGAATATTATTGTTATACCGAGCAAGAATATTTTTTTCATAGTCATAATCCTTTTATATTTTTTGACAATATAGCTAGTATTCTACGAAATTGTGTCAAAAATAAATTTGGGTCAGGTCTAAAAAGCCAACATTACTCTTTTAAATACTTATGGGTAGGGCTTAGATTTTGGAAACGCAGAACTCTGCGTCTCTGTGGCAAAAAATATTCAGGAGGAAAAATGTTGAGAAAAAATAATCTTACTTATTTCATTACAATTTGCTGGATGCTTTTATTGGCTAATTTATATGCATTACAACAGCCAATTTCGTTCTCTTCTCATCTAAATGACTTCTATTACAATCCAGCATTATTATCTGCTGATAAGGACAATGGTATAGCTGTTCAAACTTCTTTCTCGGATAATGATGACTTCAATATCTACTTACGGTCATCATCTAGTATATCATTTGCATATCTGAATAATGATAAAAAATACTTTATTGGAAATGGCAGTAGAATTTTCAAGAACTTCTATCTTGGCACTGGATTGGAATTCAAAAAACACAAGAAAACAATAAAGAAAATTGGCATAATTTATCGTCCTTTTGATGTTAGCTCTTTTGGAATAGTAGCACAAGGGGTGAATTGGAAGCCAGATTTAACTACAGAAATCGCTATTAGACCATTATTCTTCATTCGCAAATACAGCTCTTATCTTAATCTCTTTTTTCAACAACCCATATCTTATGACTATGAAAAAGATAAATATCAAGATGATGATTTCATCATTGGTGGACAAGTTGAGCCAATCAATGGATTTCAGATTGAGGCAAGTTATATAAATGATAAAGACAGAACTTATCAGATAGGTTGTAAAATCAATTTCTCACAATTTGGCACTGCTTTTATTAGCGAAAGAACTTCTGATAACCATTCAGAATATAATATAACCGAGTTTTCCGAACGCAAGAAAAGGAGTATATTTTCTATTGGCAAACATACAGCCAAAATAACAATTTCCGGAAATATTTCTCAAGAATATGAGGGATTTTCTATCTTTGGGCACAAATCTATAACTGACTTTGAAATTATTGAACAAATAGATAAAGCCATTAAAGATAAGAGCATCAACAAAATATTTATAGAGATAAAGCTATTCACCTGCAATTATGCTTCTTTGGAAGAAATTAGGAATAAATTGCTAAAATTTAAAGAGCAAGGTGGCGAAATTATCTGTTATTTTGAACAGACAGGCAGAGGTGGTTATTTATTAGCATCCACTGCTGATACAATTATTATGCCAGAATCTGGAATGCTAAATATCACAGGTTTTTATGCAGAGACCCCATTTTACAAAAGATTATTGGAAAAAATTGGCATTAAAATAGATGTATTTAAAATCGGCAAATATAAGTCAGCAGATGAGCATTTCACACAAGAGGAATTTACTGAACCTGCTTATGAAGATTACAGGAAATTATTTGATAGCTATTATGAAACATATATAGAAGAGATTGCAGAAGCTAGGAAAATAATACGCGGAACTGATGCATTAAAGGAAGCAATTGATAATGGACCTTTTACAGCTGAAGAAGCATTGAAATATAACCTGATTGATAAAATCGGATATAAAAAGGATGCTGAAGAATTATATAAATCAAAATCAACAGTAAAAGTAACAAAAGGGACTGTTAATCTGAAAAATGTATATTTTAAGAATTATCATTGGGTTGAGGCACCAAAGATAATGGTAATCAATGCAATAGGCACAATTATTACAGGCAAAAGTCAAAAAAATCCTTTCTCTATACCGTTTTTGGGAAGGAAATTTTTCGGCTCAGACACTTTTAGTGAAATGATTGAAAAAGGGAAAAAGGATAGGAATGTCAAAGCAATTGTAGTAAGAATAAATAGTCCAGGCGGTTCTGCACTTGCTTCTGATTTGATGTGGCATAAAATTTATCAACTAAATAAAGAAAAGCCCGTTATAATTAGTATGAATGGTGTTGCAGCTTCTGGAGGTTATTACATTGCTTCAGCTGGAACAAAAATATTTGCTGATAAAATGACAATAACTGGTAGCATTGGTGTCATTTCAATGAGACCTAATTTCTCCGGATTATACAGCAAATTAGGAATAAATAAGCAGGTTATAAGACACGGTAAAAATTCTGGTATGTTCCATACTTGCGAAAATCTAACTGATGACGAAACAGCAAAATTTAATAAGCTTACAAAGGATTGGTATAATCTATTCACAAAAAGAGTATCTTGTGGACGCAATGGATTAACTCAAAATGAAGTAGATAGTTTAGGACAGGGAAAAGTTTATATTGCAAGAGAAGCCGAGAAATGCGGACTCATTGATGATATTGGCGGACTTTATGATGCTATTGAGTTTGCAAGAAAAATTGCTGGATTGGATGATTATTATGAAATCACATTCTGTCCTGAGCCAAAACAACTGTTCAAGGGTCTAACTGATATTATAGACAGCAGAAGTATATTTTACATTCCTGATTTCGGAGATATGATTTTTCATTCAGATATTGACGAGGATATATTAAAAGATTAGATGACCGTGAAACCCGACTCGAGTTCAAAGAACCCGAGTCGAGTTTCTGTTTTCAAGTAATATTAACGAATTAACAAAATCCTATGTCGTTAGGGGGCAGATATGAAATTTATTGCTGATTTTCACATTCATTCGCATTTTTCTATAGCGACAAGTAAGAAACTTATTCCAGAAAATCTTGTGAAATGGGCGCAATTAAAAGGAATAAAGCTTGTTGGTACAGGAGATTTTGTCCATCCTGGCTGGATGAAGGAATTAAAGGAAAAAATAGAACCAGCAGAGCAAGGACTATTTAGGATTAAAAATGAATATAGAAATGATAAACTACATGTTTTCAGTTCTTGCAAAGATGAAGTGAGATTCATTCTTACAGCAGAGATAAGCAACATCTATAAAAAGCAAGGGGAAGTTCGTAAAGTGCATAATCTCATCTTTGTTCCTGACTTTACTATTGCAGAGAAAATTCAAAAAGCATTGGCAAAAATTGGCAATATTACTTCTGATGGCAGGCCCATTTTAGGATTGGATTCTAAAAACCTATTAGAGATTGTATTAGAATCATCTGATGATGCATTTTTAATTCCAGCTCATATATGGACGCCATGGTTCTCGGTTCTCGGCTCAAAATCAGGATTTGACAATATAACAGAATGTTACGATGAACTGACTGATTACATTTTTGCTGTGGAAACCGGGCTGTCTTCAGACCCTCCAATGAATTGGATGTGTAGTTTCTTGGACAGATTTACTATTGTTTCCAATTCTGATGCACATTCCCCTGAAAAATTAGGCAGAGAAGCAAATATATTTGATACTGAACTATCTTACAATTCTGTAAAAGAAGCAATGAAAACTGGCAATCCCAAAAATTTTCTTGGCACTATTGAGTTCTTTCCGCAAGAAGGTAAATATCATTTTGACGGACATAGAAAATGTGGTATTAGATGGAGTCCTATACAAACATTGCAAAATGATGGAATATGTCCAGAATGTCATAAAAAGGTAACTATCGGTGTTATGAATAGAGTTGCACAACTGGCTGATAGAGAGAATTGTTATGAAAGAAGGAATAGGCATCCATTTTACTCACTTATCCCTCTTAAAGAAATAATTGCTGAATTTCTACATATCGGAGTAAGCGCGAAAAGTGTTGATAGAACATATAATTCTCTCCTAGAAAAAGCTGGCTCAGAATTTACTATACTATTAGACATTCCAGAAGAGGAGTTAAAAAACATAATGAATAAAGAACTTGCTCAAGGCATAATTAGAATGCGAAAAGGAAATGTCTATATAGAAGAGGGTTATGATGGTGAATTTGGTAAAATAAAGGTATTTAACAAACAACTAAAAGCACACACTTCACAAAAGAAAATGTTTGGTAGTATATCAACCGAAAATCAAGAAGCAAAAGAGAAAACCATTATCCACATAGGATTTAATCTTAAAGAGTATAAGAGATTAGTCCAAAAAATGAAAACTCGGCAATCTGACGATATTTCTGAAGTTAAAGAAAAGAAGAAAAATTTCATCTCTTTGAACACTCAACAAGAGAAAGCAATAGAACATCATTCTGGACCCATTTTAATTATAGCAGGGCCAGGTACAGGAAAAACTCTAACTCTTACATCAAGGATTGCTCATTTAATCCGTAATAGACATATTAAGCCAGAGCATATACTTGCAATAACTTTTACAAATAAAGCATCAATGGAAATGAAAGAACGATTAAATCATTTATTAGAAGATGAGCATATTATAGCAGATTTAAATGTTTCTACTTTTCATTCTTTTGGACTCTCTATTCTAAAAGAGCATTGTAATAAATTTGGAAGAGATAGTAATTTCTCTATTTTAGACGAAGAGGAAAAGAAACAGGCATTTTCCAAAATCGGTATAACTCAAAAAGAGATTAATTCTTATGTCAAAAAGATAACTTCTGCAAAGCAACTTGTTAAGTCATATAAAGACATATCTGACGAAAATTTTGCTAGGATATATAAAAAATATGAGCAATTACTTAAAAAATATAATGCTTTTGATATTGATGATTTAATCTATTATCCAGTCAAATTATTGTCGGAGTTTTCTGATATTGCTAATCAATATAGAGAGAAATATCAATGGATACTTGTGGACGAATATCAAGATATAAACTATGCTCAATATCAGTTTATACGATTATTAGCACCTAATAAACATTCCAATTTATCAGTGATTGGAGATCCAAATCAAGCAATTTATGGTTTTCGTGGTGCGAATGTGAAATTCATTAAGGACTTTACAAATGATTATCCAAATGCAACTGTGTATATACTACAAAAAAGCTATCGTTGTTCTGACAGAATTTTAAAGGCATCGGATCAAGTAATAGGCAATATTTCTAAAACTATGTTAAAAGGAATGGAATCAGGCATTAGGATCAACATTGCTGAGAATGCTACTGATAAAAGTGAAGCAGAATTTGTTGCTCGCACAATAGAAAGTATGATGGGTGGATTACGGTTCTTTTCTATAGATAGTCAGGTAGCGGATGGATATAAAACATTGGGTATGGAAGGGCTATCAGATTTTGCTGTGCTGTGCAGAATCAATAGGCAAATGGACGCCATAGAAAAAGCATTTATTGACCATAGTATCCCATATCAAAAAATTACGAATAAACCATTTTTCCAACAGAGACCTGTCAACACGATCATTGATTTCTTGAAATTATCTATGAACCTCAAAAATGATATTATTTTGGACAAATTAGCAAAACAGTTAAGTGCAAATCACAAAGTTAATATAGATAATTTAAGAAATTTTGCTGATACTTTACAAAATATGGCAATTAGTAAAGCAGTAAAAATGATTGTAAGTAATTATCTTAAAGATGAAACGGATAATGTATTGATTAAAGAATTGTTAAACATTACACATGATTTTGGGAAAAATGCCAAGGAATTTATTAGATATACAATATTAGGCAGTGGTATAGATGCTTATAAATCTGATGTAGAGAATGTTGCATTGATGAGTATTCATTCGGCTAAAGGATTGGAGTTTAAAACTGTTTTTATAGTGGGTTGTGAGAATGGATTATTGCCTTATACGATTTTCAATGCGCATGGAATAGACCTTGATGAAGAAAGACGGCTCTTTTATGTAGGAATGACAAGGGCAAAAAAATTCCTATTTCTTACTTATGCAAAAAAGAGGATGCTTTTTGGACAGATAATGAATTTAAGTAAAAGTCCTTATTTATCTGATATAGAAAAAGAGTTGGTGAAATTATCAAAATCCGAGTATAAGAAGCCAAAAAAGAAAAAGCATGATGATCAGGAGACCTTATTTTCCCTGAAATAATGCATTAGTTATACATCGGCTAAACATTTTCCTGGCATTAGATTATTAAATAGATTGATAACTAAAATTATTCCGTGTCCTTAAATCTTACTCTGTGTTCTCTGTGTCTCTGAGGCTAATAATTAATGAAAAGGTTTGTAAAAGTTTCTTTTTAAGTGTAATTAAAAGGGGTCAAAAATGTGTGGAATAGTTGGATATGTTGGTAATCGTGAAGCATTGCCAATTCTAATACAAGGCATAAAGTGTCTTGAATATCGTGGTTATGATTCAGCAGGTGTGGCAATTATCAATAATGAGCAAAAATTAGTAATTCATAAATGTAAAGGTAAAATAGTAGATTTAGAGAGAAGTTTTCCAAAAAATCTAAATTTTCAAGGTAATATTGGTATATCTCATACTCGCTGGGCTACTCATGGAAAATCCACAGAAGAAAATGCGCATCCTCATACAGATTGCACAGGTAATATTGCTCTTGTCCATAACGGTATTATAGAGAATTATAAAAAATTACGAGCAATGCTAAAAAAAGAAGGGCATAGATTTGTCAGTGAGACAGATACGGAAATTCTAGCTCATTTAATTGAAAAATATTATAACAACAATAATGATTTACATTTAGCAGTCCAATGCGCATTGAATTTAGTACAAGGGACTTTTGGTATTGTTGTGATAGATAGAGCTAATCCACAAAAGATTGTTGCGGCAAGAAGAGGCAGTCCATTGATAATTGGAATTGGCAATGGCGAGAATTTTGTCGCTTCTGATGTAAGTGCTTTGATTTCTCATACAAAAAGTGTTATCTATTTAGACGATAATGAAACAGTGGAGATAACTAAAGATAGGTATATTATCAAGAATTTGGAGAATGCAGAGATTGAAAAAGAGATTTCAAGTGTGTCCTGGGATGTATCTGATATTTCCAAAAAGGGCTTTAACCATTTTATGTTGAAAGAGATTTTTGAACAGCCAGAATCTATTACTAATGCGTTTCGTGGAAGATTTATGGAGAATTTAGATACAGCACGATTAGGCGGTTTGCAACTTAGTGCTAACGAATTACTGAAAATAAAACATATCCAGATAGTTGCTTGCGGCACTTCTTGGCATGCTGGACTTATAGGTAAATATTTATTGGAGGATATAGCGCGTATACCTGTAAAAGTAGAATATGCATCTGAGTATCGTTATCATAATCCAGTAATTCCGTCTGATACTCTTGTAATAGCGATTAGTCAGTCAGGTGAAACTGCTGATACTCTTGCCGCTTTGAGAGAAGCAAAAGCAAGAGGTGCAAAAGTTATAGGCATTACTAATGTCATTGGCAGTACAATTGCCAGAGAAACAGATAGTGGAAGTTATATTCACGCTGGAGCAGAAATTGGTGTTGCCTCAACAAAAGCATTTACTTCTCAAATTACTATTCTTATACTACTTTCTATCATTTTAGGCAGAATGAAAAGTATATCCCCTATGGAAGGCAGAGAATATATTGAGGAATTAAAAAAAATTCCGGATAAGGTCCAACACATTTTAGATAAGAATGATGAAATCAGAGAAATTGCGAAGATTTACAAACATGCAAAAAATGCACTTTATTTGGGTCGCGGCGTCAACTTTCCTGTTGCATTAGAAGGTGCATTGAAATTAAAAGAGATCTCTTATGTTCATGCAGAGGGCTATCCAGCCGCAGAAATGAAACACGGTCCTATAGCTTTAATTGATAAAAATATGCCTGTATTTTTTATTGTTATTAAGGATTTTATACATGATAAAGTTATAAACAATATGGAAGAGGTAAAAGCACGGTCAGGTAAAATTATTGCTATCGCTAATGAAAACGACATTGCTGTGGAAAAATTAGCAGACAGTATAATTACTATTCCAAAAACATTGTCTAATCTGTCGCCATTATTAACAGTTATACCATTACAATTATTAGCATATCATATAGCAGTATTGCGAGGATGTAATGTTGATCAACCAAGAAATCTAGCAAAGAGTGTTACAGTTGAATAAACTATGTCAAAACAAATTATTTGTTGTAATGCATTTATTTTACGAGTAATAAATCATAGTGAGACCAGTCAGATTATCCATTTTTTCACTGACAGATTTGGGCATATTTCAGCTATTGCAAAAGGCAGTCGCAGACCGAAAAGTAAATTTCTGGGCTATCTGGAACAATTAAATGAAGTAGAAATTGTTGTGTACTACAAGGAACAAGGACTCTCAATTTTAACTGAAATTAGTTTGATAACTTCTCATTTAGCATTATTTAAAACTTTTAGTAAATCAGTGATAATAAATGCGGCTGTAGAAGTATATCTTCAACTCCTATTTAGCGATGAGGAAGTGAAAAAATTTTATCTATTGTTAAAGAATTTCTTAGAATATTTACATAAAGTAGAGAAAAACGAAATTCTGATTCTCTGGCGATTTTTACTGCGGATTACTTATTATTTAGGTTTTCCTTTACATATTAGCAGTTGTGTAATGTGTGGCACAAGAGATATTAGTATTTTATCAGGAGTGTCTTTTCTTAATAATGGAATAATCTGTCAAAATTGTGAAAAGAATATAAAAGTCAATCATTATAATGAAATATATTCAGAAAAAGTAACTTATCATTGTAGTAAAGAGGCATTAGCTATTTTAAGCACATTGAAAAATATTTCTGAAAAGATAAATAATTTGAATATGAGCAAACAGACAATAAGAGAGATAACTGCCATTTTTAAAATTCATTTTAGCAATCATTTACATAAAGATTTTCATTTAAATAGCTTGAAGCTATTTTATTAGATGTGCAGAGTGTTATGATGTATTCTTAATTTCTTTTGACCCTAGCATTGGACATGAAATAAAGAAATCTCGTCCTTGTGTTGTAATATCTCCTGATGAAATGAATGAGAATATTTCAACAGTAATCTTTGCACCTATGAGGACTCAGTCGCATTCATATCCAATTCGTGTTCCCATATACTTTAAAGTAAAAACTGGAAAAATACACTAATTATTATATCAATATTGATTAGTGCGATAATATCCACCTAATTGGTGAGAGTACCAAAAAATATAAGGAGTAATTATGTTAGCAATTAAAAATAAAGGCAGATATATTAACGATAGAGAGATTTTAATAGACAAACCATTAAAAGATATTCCTATTGGAGCAAGTATTGAAATTATCGTTTTATTCCCAGAAGAGAAAAAAAGTAGTAAAAATGAGTGGCTATCTAAAGTTGAGAAAATGTCTGTCTGGGATGAAGAAACTTTGAACAGAATAGAAAATGTAGGGAGAGAGATAAACAAATGGAAAATAACGACATTTTAGTTGATACGAATATCTTGATTGACTTCTTTCGTAAGAAAAATAAGCAAAAAACAATTCTGAAGCCGCTATTACCTGACTACAATTTCTATTTATCAGTCATAACAATCTTTGAATTTGATTGTGGAGTAACTGACCAACAATTTAGAGATGAATTTAAAACCTTAATAGAACCTTTTACAATTTTGGATTTTGATCTGGAGTGTAGTTATGTTGCATCAAAAATCTATAAAGATTTGAAGAGAATAAACAAAATGATTGAGATGAAGGATATGTTTATTGCAGCTACCGCTCTTGAAAATAATCTGAAATTGTTGACCTTAAACAATAAACACTTTGAGAATATATCTGAAATAATTTTATTTAGTAAAATCAAATAAAAAAATAAAGCAGAAAGGTCAAAATGAAAACATCAATAGTTCCGATAGGAGATTCCATAGGCATTAAAATACCAAGAACAATATTAGAACAATGTCATATTAAGAAAAATGTCATTATGGAAGTGAATTTGACAAAATCATTATCAAGCCTATTAAAAATAAGCCAAGAGAGAATTGGAAATGGTCTTTCAAGAAAATGCACGAAAATGAAGATGACCAATTGATTATTGAGGATAATATCCACCTAATTGGTGAGAGTACCAAAAAATATAAGGAGTAATTATGTTAGCAATTAAAGGCATCTACGAAAATGGTAAAATACACTTGCAGGGGAAAAGTTAGAATTACTAAACTAGTTAATGTTATAGTTACATTTATGGAAGATATTAAAACATCTATTCACAAAAAACTTGATTTGAAAAAGTTCTCATTTGAGAAAAGTAGAGAACTTCTGAAAGATTACAAGGGTTCGTTAAGTGAAGCAGTTATAGAAGAACTAAGGAGTCCATAAAAATGATAACAGAAAAAGATAAAGAAATAATTTTAAAGTATGCTAAAAAATATAATGTTTCATATATTATTTTATTTGGCTCCTCAATAACAGAATATAAAGAAACGAATGACATTGACATAGGAGTAAAGGGAATCAAACCTCAACTATTCTTCAAATTTTATGCTGAGTTATTTAAACATTTATCAAAACCTGTTGATCTTGTTGATATTTCTAAAGAGTCGTTATTTAATCAGATTATAGAAGAAACCGGGGTAAGAATTTATGGATAAACTAAATAGGCAGATTCTTGCAGAAAAGGAGAATGTTGATATAGCTCTGGATAATCTCAAAAATGCAATGGCAAGAACAGATAAATCAATTATTGAATTAGCCGCTATTGGTACATTTCTTCACAATATCTACAATGGGATAGAAAATATCTTAAAGCAAATTCTATATGCAAAAAGTGTTGATATACCTAAATCTGATACATGGCATAAAGACCTCTTAAATCTATCAGTTTCTATTGGTGTTATTTCAGAGGATTTATCTGATAAACTTTATGAATATCTAACTTTTAGACATTTTTTTGTTCATTCTTATGGATTTATGCTTGTAGAATTTCATTTAGAAGATTTAGCTAATAACATTCCTGATATTTGGTCGCAATTTCTATTGGAGATACAGAATTTATTAAATGAGTTGGAACTTAATGGATAATAGTTCCGATAGATAACAAAAGCCTGACTTCCAAACCTGAAACAAAAAAATAAATAGCCAAGGATTATTTACAGTAACAAAAAATTTTGCACAAAAAATAAATTAGTGGAATAATAGAAAAATAAGGAGATAATAATGAAAAGATTACTTTTATTGACGGTCATTTCTATTTTGTTGTTCAGCTGTGCAACACAAATGGATTATTCATTCTTACAGCAAATCAACAAAGATAAGTATGAGAATGCTAATGCAGTTATTGTGTTAGATAGCACTTATACTGATGTTGAAGAATCAGGAAAATATGTAACGACACAGCATAAACTTGTAAAAATACTGACGATGAAAGGAAAAGCACAATATTCAGAGGCAACTTTTGGCTATTTTACTTTATATGATACAGTAATTGTAGAAATGGCAAAAGTAATTAGTCCTGATGGCGAGGTGATAAAAGTTCAAAAAGAGGATATTAAAGATCTAAAAATCCCTGCTTTTGGTAAATTCTTTCTGCCCAATGTTAGAATGAAAAAGATTATCTTCCCAAATGTTGAGGAAGGTTCATCTGTTGAATATGTAGTGAAAAGTATAATGAGAAATCCTCCAATGGAAAATAATTTTGATACTTATGTTCTTTTTGAATCTAGTGAGCCGATAGAAAAAATGGTGTATGTAGTAGCATGCCCAATTCCTCTGAATTGGAAAGTAAAAAATGATGATAGCCAATCAATACAATTTCAGCAAACCGAGAAAAAAGGTAAACAAATTTACAAATGGTCTGCTGAAAATGTGGCTGGAATAATTGAAGAACCTATGGTGCCACCTATTCCAGATGTATGCAAAAAACTCCTTATTACTTCTGTTCCATCGTGGGAAATCTGGTCAAAGTGGTATTGGAATCTTTGTAAGGATAAATTCGCTACTAATGATACTATGAATGCAGTAATAGACAGTGTTCTTGTTGGAAAAGAGACAAGAGAGGACAGCATAAGGGCATTGTATTATTATGTCTCAAAAAATGTAAGATATGTAGCAACTAAAATGTCAGGTAAAAAGGGTGGTTATGAGCCATTCCCAGCAGCAAAATGTTTTAGAGACAAATATGGCGTGTGTCGTGATAAAGCATGTCTGCTTGCCGCAATGTTGAGAAAAGCAGGATTTGATGCTTATACTGTTTTGACTAATCCATCTTTGAATATAGAAAAGGATATTCCTGTTGACCAGTTCAATCACGCTATTACTGCTGTAAGAGAAAAAGATGGCAGTTTTTTGTATATTGACCCAACAGCAGAGAATACAAAGGAGTTCTTAATTTCAATTGAGCAAGATAAGGCAGTGCTTGTATGTGATGAGCATGGTGAAGACCTTGAATATACGCCAAAAGTACCAGCAGAAAAGAATCTCTTTTATATGGAATCAACAGGATATTTGCAAGAGAATGGTTCACTGAAAGAGACATTGACAATGAAGTTATCAGGGCTGATGGATATGGCTTTCAGACAACTTCTAACAATGCTTCCACCAGAACAAATGAAACAGGTATTTCAATCTATGGTAAGTGGAGTGGCAACAGGTGCAATTCTGGATACATTTTATTATAGCGATCCAAAGGACCTTTATAAGCCATTGGAACTTACTCTTATATTCAATGCTGAAAATTATGGTCTATTTCTTGACGAAACTTTCTCATTCAAATTTCCTTTTTCTTCTGGCGGTGGAGGTGCCTCTATCTCATTTGGCGGAGGTGGAAATCCATTTGCACTTGAAGAGAGAAAATATCCACTCTATATGTATAGTACGATAAAAACAGAGGTAATAGAAACGATTTACATTCCTGAAGGATATGAAGTTATAGAAGTTCCAGAAACTGTTAAAGAGAATCTCGGCTTCTTTAGTATGGAAAGTCAATATAGAGTAAGGGATAAGTTTATTTCTCACAATGCTGTGGCTACCTTTAATGACTTTATTTTTCCACCTGATAAGTATAAGAAGATTAAGTCCATTATGGATAAAGTATCAGAAAAGAGCGGTCAAGAAGTGATTCTTAGGAAGAAATAGCACACAAAAGGACACTGATAAGAAATTATAAAATGTGAATTGGTGAACTTGTGAATTAGGAAAAATTTGTCAGTGTTTTTCTGCTTCGCCACGTTAAATAACTTAAAATAAACGCTAAAGGATTAATAAAGTGGTTCTATTTAACGGGGTAAATTTATGTTTTTGCGAATTAAATTACACAAGAGGTGAATAATGAAACGACATATTTTAACGATTTTATTGATGATAATGATTATACCGCAATTTGTAATGGCAAAAGAGTATCCTAATGCATCAGGTATTGTGCTTCTTGATAGCACAACCATTACTCTGCAAAAGGATATGAAGGTTGTTAAAGAGAGATATTTGAGGATAAAAATATTAGAAAAGAGAG
>Ga0164318_10003969_pt1 | contig 14108 bp, 11 predicted proteins | sample GuaBasSedimGuay9_FD_113734 | JGI IMG/M metagenome (GOLD analysis project Ga0164318, IMG submission 113734) | Subseafloor sediment microbial communities from Guaymas Basin, Gulf of California, Mexico - Guay9, Core 4571-4, 0-3 cm | ecosystem: Environmental > Aquatic > Marine > Hydrothermal vents...
CCGCCCGGATGCTGACGGATGCCTTTCTGCGGGATTCTCTTGCGCAACGCGAGACCGGAGAGGGACCGACCCTGCTCAATGAAGGGGTTGCGGAGGTCGGGATTGCCCTTGTAGGCGGGGAACTGGCTTTTACTGAAGGGCCGGTTCATGGTTATATGCTTTCTGTGGTATTGGCTCGTCCGGTTATGACACTGTCTCATCCGATCCAGTGCGGGCATTTTTTCCATGATTACAATTATAACCGGGAGTATGATCCTGGTGAAGAGATGCTAGGGCTTACCTTAAGCTTGAAAGACGGTCAGTTTCTTGCGGTTACAGGGCTACGCGGAGAATATTGTTTTCGCTGGCCGTCTGAAGACGATCGGTTCCTGCTTGTGAACGGACAAATTCAGTTACAACGTCCTGAAACTGATTGCTGTGGCGAAGACGGAATCATATATCGAGATTATAGATACGCGGAGTTTCTTGGTCCCTATTACAGTCGGTATAATGATTATGTGACAAATAGAGCGATCATATTAACAGGATTTGATCCCGCCACCCATACCGGCGGTATTAAGACTTATATTAATGCTTTATAATACATTTGCTGAGACAATTAAAATTTATGTTTGATGTCCATTATGCCGATCAATATCTACTAGCCAGACAGGGTTTGATTTTGAGAGGAGAACAAAATGCTTGAACGGACAGGCGAAAGAGAAAAGCTGCTGACAATCCTTTTTTCCCTTGATATTGAAGCAAATTAAAGTATCAAACTAGACATACCAGAAACACCTTGATAACACTTATTACGTATGGTAAGAAAAAAGAACTATTTTATATTTTGAGAAAGGCAAAGGTGCTAATTTTTTTATAAGGAGGTGAGGAGAAATGTGATTAACTGGAGTGAGAGTCAGGATAAAAGGAGTTTTTGTGGTTGACAAAACATTTAAATTGTGAGGGAGGTAAGCGTAATGAAAATCAGGATATTTATTGGAGCTTTAGTGGCAGCCTTTTTGCTGTCTTCTGGTATGGTAGTAAAGGATGCCAAGGCAGATTCCATTTTGTTTCCCTGGGTAGCAAAGGGTGGGGCGGTATCAACCCTTATTTCTGTAGTGAACACCGCTGATCTGGACCCGGACGAGGACCAGCAAATTCACTATCAGTACTGGTACAAAAAAACAACTGATAATGGGCAGTGCGAAGTGTGTGAAAATTACAGTTTTACAAGACCTACATCCAAGGATGATATCGTAACCTTTGATGCCTGTGGTAACATTAACGATGGCAAGGCACTGTATGACGAAGAAGCCCGTTATGACGATGACAGTTTTCACCTTAAGGTAGAATCACCAAGAAGGGCCTTTCTCATTGTAGATAACGATGAACTAGATGATGCTGAAGATGGGACTCTTTATGGTGAGGCCATGGTCCTAGAATTAGCAGGAGGTTCTGCATGGGGCTATGTCGCATATAATCCTGCTGGGGAAGATGCCAATAATTTTGAGGATGGCAATGATTTGCTTGGTGAGGTAATTGGAACTACCGAGATGACCCAGACAGTGCTTTTGTCACCAGATCAGGGAACTACCAGGTTTTTCATAACGCCTATTTGTAATAACGCTACTAGTCAAAGGGACGGTGACATTGATGGGCAAATGTACCTAACAGCATGGGAAGAGCAAGGTATGTATGACAATGATGAAAATGTGATAGACTTTGCTAAGAAGAAAAGCGTTGTATGTACAGCAGGTGCGGACCTTGAGCATCTTATCGGTGAAGGCGCTTTTAATGAGTTCAAAGACACAGGTGGACAGGGCTGGGCATATGTAAGGGTCACTGGTAACGTCCCCCCCACTTGCTCCGAAGTTCAAAATGATGATGGGATTGATTGCAGTGGTATGATGATAGGCAAGCTGAAATACACCACAAATGGAATCACCTTTAGTGATACTGATGTCCCCGGGACATTTAACAACTTTGTGTTGCTAAGGGATAGTGAAAGCGTTGCTGGTGATGGTGGCATCAACGGCATTCACAACAACAGCGATTAATTAACACACAACACGCTTTTTATTTAAAAAAAGGGGGGGTTGCCCCCCTCTTTTTTTGTAAATACTTAGTAAATACCGCTATGGAAGAAGCGAGTATTTATGAAAGTTACGGTGATATGAAGGAAAATTCTAAATCCGAAATACTAAATAAATTCCAAACAGACCAATTACAGGTTTAAAAATTAGAACATTAGAATTTAGGATTTCATGAATATGTGACGCAGGTTTTTGTGAGACAAGAAAATTTATTAAACGTGGTTCAGTGAATATTTACTTTTTAAGGAGTGTATCTGAAGTGGTCAAGATATTAACCGTGGTATTTTTTGTTATGTTAAACTCATTGGCCCTGGCAGGTGAAAAGACCCTCACCCCTCAATCCTTTGACCGGTATAAGCCAAGCTACATAAAGGTTAATGCAAAAGGGGATATCTGGGTAGCATACTATGACCTAAAGGGTGTTATCCATATAAGAAATCTATCTAAAGAAAGGGAACTCATGGTAAATGAGGGCAGGAAGGCTGGCTCTTCCGGGCTGGCCTTTGATGTTCAAGGGGATAAGGCCTTTGTGGTATGGAGGGAAAAAGCTCATGGAAAGAGGCTGTGGTTCAGGGCCTCCTATGATGGGGGAAAGACACTTACTAAGCCCATCCTTATAGATGAGAAAACTGAGGCCCTCACACGCATTAAGTTGGCCTCTAACTTTGCGGGTAAGGTATTTGTCACCTGGTATGGTGAAGCCCGGGCGGGAGACTCGGATTATAATATATATTGTGCATCTTCCAATGATTTTGGAAGGAGTTTTTCAGAGGTAAAGAACCTGACCCTGGGGTATAGACATTCCATTTATCCCACACTCTTAGCGGATGAAAAGGGGGCATATGTCTTTTCTTATTCCGGCAGGCAGGGGAAAAAATATATGATTTTTAGGAAGACCACTGGTAAAAACTGGAGTGAAGCCACTGAGATAAAAGAGATAGGGGTAGTAACCCTGTTTGTGGAACCCATAAAGATAGGAAATAGGCTGTATGTCTTCTGGTTTAATACCTATGATGGTATATCCATAATAGAGGGTGCTTATTCAGATGATGACGGAAAGACCTGGAAGACTGAAGCCTTTGAAGATACACGGGGATTAGATGTGGGCCTTCTAAGGGTGGCACATGACTCCAAGGGCCATATCTATGTGGCCTTTTATGGGAAGAGGAAAGAAAAGGAGAAAAACAAGGTGTATATTATGAGGTCTGAAGACAAGGGAACCACATGGAAAAGGCCAGTACCTGTGAGGCACTATCCATTTGAGAATACCAATGCCGAAGGCCTAGATATTATTGCCCAGGACAACGGAGAAGTAGTGATAGCGTGGGTTGACTACAGAAATATCCGCAGCAATCTATATATGCAGTACTCAAGAGACTATGGCGGGACATGGCACAAAAAGGATATAGCCCTTGAGGAGCCAGGAAGGTTTAATACCAGGCACTTTCCTTACACTGATAGCTTGGTAAAACTAAAAGACAGGTATTATATGCTGGCCTACAGGTTTAAAAATGACCTTACCCTAAAAGAGGCAGACCTACTATTAATAGACTTTATATTGGGTGAAAAATGAAGAGATTGTTTTTAGTTATATGGGTATTACTATTATTTATAGCCTGTGCCACTATGGATTCAAGGAGGGGCATGGTGGAGGATTTGGGTTCTCCTAAGAAAATCGCGCTCTTAAGGGAAAGGGCCAAAGTCTTCTGGTCGGCATTTGTTAAGGAGGATTATGAAAAGATTTATTACCTTTATGACCCATTCTTTCAGGCCAGGACAAATAAGTTTGCCTTTATCGGGACATTGGGCAGGATTAAATACCACAGGTTTGAGATAAAGGATATCAAGGTGGAGGGAAATGTGGCCAAGGTAAAAGTAAGCACGGTGTATTCAGTGCCAAAGACCACATTTAAAGGACTGGAATTTAGCCAGCAAGAGAATTCAACTGAATTTGAAGAGACCTGGCTATATATATATGATAACTGGTATAAGGAATACTATATGCAGGTATTAGAGGCAGGGATTGTTCGCTATTGAATCCCAATTTATCTTCCAGATCTTCCGAAAGCCATAACAGATACGACATAACTATTTTACCCTTGACTTGATTTTTTTGACTATGCTGTTGTAAATATACCTTCTCTTAGACTTACAAGGAAAAATAGTGTCTCTGATTCTATAAAAGTAGTTCACAGTTTTTAACAAATCGTTGTAATTATTTTTAAGACTATCAATTTCTATCTCCTTTTGTCTTAAAAGCTCATTGAGCTCATTATTTCTTTTGAGACTTTGCTGGTAGTCAACTAGAAGTTGATCGGTTTTTTTAAACTTTTCTAAAAATTTATAGGAAGATGCCTCTTTACTCAGTCCATAGGTTAACCAATCTATTATCTCATCTTTACTGTCAGTTGCATTGATAATGTAAAATACCTCAAAAAAACCATTGTTTAAAAAATCAAAAGAACGATAGGCGTTTAAACCCTTAATCGCATGGAACATATTCTCCGGTTTTTCAAGGAGACTATACTTATAGCAGATCGTAGCTTTTTCTTTGATTTCTATCATGTCTGTTATATCAATTATGCAGTTGAACCTTATAGGAGCATATACTTCGTAAAAAGCCACTTTGAAAGAATTAAATTCCTTTAACAGGGAAAGCGTGATTTTAGATGTAGTTACATGGTCAGGATGTAAATCCGTGATTGATGGAGAGAAAATGATATCAGGTTTATACGATTTAATTACACTCCTGAGAGACTCTTTTACTTCATCATAATGTTTATAAAGTTCACCATCAGGGAAATCCCTAAAAAGCGACTCCTTAACGCCTAAAATTTCATATGCCTTGTAAGCCTCGCTTCTCCTTATATCCACAAGATTTTCCACCTTAACATTGACAGCACCACCCGTTGAAATAACTAAAACGCATACATACCTGCCAGATCGTGCGAGCTTTGCAATTGTTCCACCACAGCCTAGAGTTTCATCATCAGGATGGGGAGCTAATACGAGTACCCGATCCGCCGAATAAAAATTTTTGATACACTCATCCATCCTTGTTTTTACTCCAAGTCCTCTCCGTAAATCTTCAAAAAAACATCTTCATACTGCTTAACCATCTTTTCGGTAGAGAAATCTATCAAGCATTTTCTTGCCCCGTCAATCAATTTCGTTCTTAAGTCATGGTCTTCTATAACTTTTTTAAAAGCCTCCATTAGCGCAACCTCATCTGAAACAGGAACAAGTATGCCATTATTCATATTACTGATTATTTCTCGTGGACCAAATGGACAATCCGTTGCAATCACAGGCACTCCACAAGCCATTGCTTCTAATATGATATTTCCAAAGCCTTCAAAAAGGGACGTATGCACAAAAACATCCGATCTTTTTATAAATTTATATAAGTTATTCTGAAACCCTACAAAATCTACATCATTCACTACATTTAAAGTGGCTGCAAGGGACTCTAAATGAGGCCTTTCCGGCCCGTCACCAATAATCCACAATTTTGCCTTTAGATCTTTCCTGAGCATGGCAAAGGCTTTGATCAAAACTGCCATATTTTTTTCTGCAGCAACTCTACCTGCAGTTGATATCACAAAATGATCAGGAGAATCTTTTTTGTTGACTGACCCCATAGAGAATCTCTCTACCGATTGCACATTTATACTATTATTAATAATAACTATTTTATTTCTTTTCGCTTTATATTTCGATATACACTCCTCCTTAATGCCATTACTTGCTACTATGATACAGTCTGAATGTTGACAAAAAAATTTAACCATGAAATTCCAGAGCGCCTTTTTTAGGATTTTTCCCCTAAAATAAAAATTAATGGCAGCCCCAGAAGGCGTTCTTGGGCTTATGATAACCTTTACCTTATTTCTTAAAAATACTTTTACTAAGGAAAGCATTATGCAGGCATAATGAAGCATTCCAAATACCATATCAGGTTTTTCTTCCTTTATAAATTGAATCATTATCTTTGTATCTTTTATTAATGAATCAATCCCTTTGAAACCATCGCTTATGCCTAAATCATCTATATAAATGACGCCTTTTACAGGTAGAGGTGGAAATATGCCCTTTTTTGTAACGAATAGTACATCAAAAACTGCTTTTTCGAGTCCCTTCAAAAGTGTGATAGTTGTACGCTCAGCCCCACCAAAAACTATCGTTGGGTGGAAATATAAGAGTTTTAACTTCCTCTTACAATTCATCTTTTTTTAGATCCCAAGTACTTTCTCCATATTTTTTCTCCACTGTTCAATGAAAAATTTCTCTTTAACAATCGCAATGCCCTGTTCAGCGATTTCTTTTCTTAGTTCGAGGTCTTTTTTCAATAGGTCTATTTTCTGATTTATTGCAATCAAGTCCTCCTCACTCGTTTTACAAATTTCTGGTAATAGTAAGTGTTCAAAAGGTTTGCCATTATAAATTGATGGCACTACCCCAACACTTGTCGTAATAACAGGTACTCCACATGCTATCGCCTCTATGATCACCATCCCAAATCCTTCATATAGAGATGGAAACAGCATAAAATCTGCTAAGCAATACATCAACGGCATATCTTCATAAGGAATCCCCTGTTTAATCATTACATTATGGTGACCGTTAAATTCACAGTCCTCTCCTCCACTTCCAAGTACCAGCAACCAATATATGTCATTTCGATGCAAGATAACAGACCTAAGGATATTATTCCGTTTTAAATACTCCCACCTGCCAACATAAATTCCCACAAATGCATTTTGTGGAATACCAAATTTCTGTCTCAGTTGACCTTTTTCCTCCGCACTTTTGAATAGAGTTGTATCCACTCCGCTATAAACAACCTCTATATCTTTGAAGCCGTAGATTGATTCAAGTTCCCCTTTAACCAGATCACTCACCGCAATTTTTTTTCTCCCATATCCTGATACATATTCTGCCATCTCAACACATAAATACTGAAACTTGAAATAAGGGTTATCTCGATTACTTTCACAATACTTTGATATGTATCCTGCATGTGTGGAATGATAGATATTAAAGGTTTCTTTTCCTGGTGGGAAATAACCAGCGCCATAGAATGAATTTGCGATAATAAAATTATACAGTTTTTCCTCACGGAGAAGTTTTTTCCCCAGCCGATAAATATCTTCTAAAAATTCACTCAACGTAAGATGGTCAGTCTTACGTTCATTACTTAAAAGACCGGTATGATAAACAGTAACCTCTATGTGTCTGCTCTCCAGTAGGGATATTAATTGCAGTGTATAGGTCTCTATACCACCTTTAAACAAGAAGGGGTCAAAGGCAGTAATTATAGCCGCTCTTTTAGGCATAACACTATATTGGTTAGTGCTAACTTAAATGGGATAGAATAAAGATTGTAATACCTCGCACGAGTCTACATAAAATCGGTATCAGCCATCGTAAAGAAAAAATTACTGTTCATTTCTCTGGGATCACATATTTTCAGCTTGATAATGTTTGGAATATATGTACCTCTCTCGACGGATTGGAACCCTATAGCCCTTAATCTGTCATTATATTTGTATTTTAACCACAGTATAGCCTTTTTTTTATCTTCTCGATAAGCCATCGATAGAGCCTTCTTTAGTAAATGCTCCATATGTTCTTCATCAAAAAGCATATCCACTATAAAAAGTGTATCATGCACCTCTTTTACAACAATCCATCCTAAAATCCCCTTTGTAAATCTTCTCTTGAGTCCATACAATTTGCACGTATAAAAAGGATTATTTTTGAACCTCCATTTTAAAAATTCTCTATCCCTTACCATGCTCCATCCAATGCTTTTATATATTTTATTCCACAAGACATCTATTGCAATGTCATCCCAATCTATCTGTTCCAGTTTATGCAGCGGGAATGAATATTTTTTAGTATTTATTGAATAATCTTTTACAGAAATACAATCTTCGAAAAAGCCGGCTATTTTTCCAAGTCTCATATGATTTAGATTAACAAACCCATATTTAAACGAGTTGATATTTTCCCAGAAAAAACTTCCTAAATGATAGTATAATCCTTTTTTATATCCTCCTCGATATCTTTCATCAATCATCTCGTCGACAGCTTGATATGCTGTGTCAAACTTATCCATAAACCACACCCTAACAGTAATAGCGCCAAAATGTCCTATTATATTCCCACACTTATCAATTGCAACAACTGACTTATTATTCAAAAATCCCTGTCCTTCATACTTCCACCTCCATTGCTCAGTTGTCATATCCTGATGAAAAACTTTTTTAAACAGTCTAACGATTTGATACTCATCACCTTTTTCATAGGTCCTTATTTTATAGTCCATTTTTTAATTTACTCGTCACAGATTCTTATGACCGTTATTCACATTTCCCGTCTAAATGTCTTTAATTTCACAGGTATTTTCAAGAAAACATATCCCCTTTCCAGTAACTAAATGGACCTTCAGGTCAGTTTTGGTATGGCTGTTTTCAACCATCCCTTGCCCCCGGCCTGGAAGCCCTGATACTAAACCCGGGAAACAAATTCCATGTTTTGAGGGAAGACAGGATCGAACGTGAATGTACCTTCATTTATCGGTTGACTTTCGTTTTGCTGATTTATAATATCATATTATTAATAATAAGGAGGTAGTGCAATGATGAATGTCAAGAAGATAATTATGGTCTCGTTTCTGTCTTTTTTAACGGCTTTTGGTCTTCTTTCAGCGGCTCTGGCCGATACCATTCTTTTTCCTGTTATTGCGGTGAGTCAGCCCACCATCACCACGTTGGTATCGGTCGTCAACTTCCCACATCCTTCAGGAACCTCTTATCTCCATTACATTTACAGGCACAAGGCCGCCGGGAACATCGGAGCTACTTGTTCAAAGACAGAATTTACCAGATCCACCACTGATTCCGATCTGGTCAGTTTTGATGCCTCGGGCGTAATCGGTGGCGGAAACGCCCTTTTTGGGGACACCAACTCCTATGGCGGTAGTTTTTATCTGCCAGGCTCAGGTGCAAGGAGGGCCTATCTTTTGGTGACCAATTCAGATGCCTCTGGAACCCGGGTTGATTCCACGACGGATACGGATCTTATGGGAGAAGCCATCATAATGGACATCGCCTACGGCGCAGCCTGGGGGATGAAGGCCATAAATGATAATATCAGCCAGACCTATAATTTTGTTAATGCTGAAGACGGAGGCGGTGTATGGAGTGCCCTTCCCAGTAATGGTTATATGGACAGGACATTTGCCTTTTTTCCGCCTGATGAGTGGACGACCAAGTTTTTCATAACTCCCATAGGCAACAATATGGATTCCAACGACCTGAACGCCACTGTTACATTGAGCGGGAATAATGTTTTTGACAGAAACGGCATCAACCATACATCAGTTTCCGTCAGTCAATCCATAACTTGCACCGGGGTGATCACCATTAGAGATTTGATGGACAGCTCCATATATTCGGCAGTTGAAAATATCGGAGGCTGGGGATGGTTCCAGGTCAGTTCAGGAGATGCTATAGTTTATAAACTCGAGTATGTCGTAGACAATGCCACGTACGGCGGCACCAACAACAACGGGTATCTCCTGAGCACTTACGACTTGCCGTAATTAAAGGGTGTCCGTCACCTAATTTTGAGGTGGGATTGCATAATCCCACCTTTTTTTATGAAACAGAAAAATGTCTCTGGTCCCCAACAACATTAAATTCTGTCTCGCTCTTGTCTTCCTCGTTTTCTTTTTTGGAGGGACGGCCCTGGGATATCAAATCGTCAAGGACGGACCGGTTGACATCACCTTAGAGCCCATCCTTGCTTCTCAATGGGCCTGTCATATCCAGGATAGAGACCTCTATGTCAGGACCATTGATGGGGAAACGACACTCGTACGGGACCCTCAAGAGGGCGCAACAATTCTGAGCCCGGCACTTATTGCCAGGGGAAATACCCTCTTTGTAGCCTGGATTGAAAAGGGCCTTAAGGGGAACCGGCTCTACACGGCCTCAATAAATAAAGAAGACAACTCCACGTCTGCGCCGCTGGAAGTCGCCAGCTCTACAAATGCGACCACGGCCAGAATTTTCACTTACGGAGAGGAAACGGTATTCATACTTGAGGCACTGACCGGCAGGAGTTCTGAAGTCTTTATCAACGTGTCCGGCGATCGTGGAAAGTCCTTTAAACGGATGAGATTAAACACTGGGGAAGTGGAATCTCTTTACAGCCTCGCACCTGTTTTAACGGATGATACCGTCTGGATTTTCTTTTTTGGAATAAAGGGTGAGAAAAAGAATATATGGGTTAAGGGTTACAAGATTCCCACTATGGAGGTTAAGGAATCGGCCCTGATAGCCGAGATCTCCGGGATCTCTTTCATAACGGCCGTGAAAGTGAACGATAGGCCAGTAGCTATTTATAAGACCACAGAGGGCGAAAAATTTGTCCTTAATGTGGCGCTGAAAGAGACTGAGGGCTGGAAGACTTTTTCAATCAAAGGGGCCGGGGGGCTAGATGTGGCCCGGCTGGATCACCATGCCTGGGATGAAAGGCTATTGATAGCCTTTAGCGGCGAGAAGAGGGGTGTCTTCAAGCAGAGGATCTATACGGCAGTCAGCGAGAACGGCGGCAAGAGATGGAGCCTCAGGAGAATCGACACCAGGCAATTTGACAATACTACATCCTGGCTTCCCAGGATGGCCGTTGAAGGAGAAAAGGTGGCCGTGGTCTGGGAAGACTCGCGGGATATCAGGCGGAGGATCCGGATGAAGCTATCTCCTGACCGGGGGAAGACATGGCTGAGAAGGGATATCCCGGTTTCAGACAGGAAGACATACGCCATCAGGCCGCGGATAAGCTCCCACAATGGAAACATTTACCTGGCTTGGCACCAATATCGTTCTGATGAGAAAAGGACCGCCGATACCGCATTGATGAAACTCACCTGGGATGAGGCCTTCCGAATGGCAAGAGAAGAGGAAAAGATTATCAGTCCCAAGGAAAAGAAGAGGCTTCTTTTTGAGAGTGTCAGCCGGTACTGGGATGCCATGATAAACAAGGATCATAAGACCACATATGAGCTCCATGATCCATTTTTCAGGGCAAGAATACCCCTTGATTATTATTCCTCCCGCCGTGGGCCCATGATATATCATCAATATGAAATCCTGGATGCGGAAATAAAAGGCAATGAGGCCCTTGTAAAGGCAAGAGTAAGGTATGAAATCCCCAGCTTCAGGATTATGGGCCGGGAGACCTCTGTGTCCCCAAAAGATTTTCCCATTGAGGATACCTGGCTCTTCATAGATGGGAAATGGTACCGGAAATTTGTTGACGCCATGAGCGGCGGAAGTGCCATTAAGTACTAGCGCCGGCCGTCATTTGTGCTGTATATATTTTTCACCGCCCGCTTCGCTCAAGGCGCAAAGTTCGCAGAGGAAAAATATATTTTCTTTTCTGCTGACCCCGGAGGAATAGGCTTCGCATTCCACAGGGCAGGGAGGGCAGAAAATAAATATGCTTACGCAAAAACCATAGCATGGCCATTCAAAGCATATATACTGACGGATATAATTGTTCAGTTGCCATAAGGCTTGTGGTTTTTGTTTTCCTTCCTCTCAAAGGAAAACAAAAAGGAATTAAACTTAGCGTTCTTTGCGTCTTAGCGGTGAACGGTATTCAGACAAAGACCTTTTTAGGGTCACCATCCAAGCCACCCTTTTTAGGAGTGGTGATTGATTCCGTTCATTCTGTCAAAAAAACGGTTCTAATAACACTGAATCCTGATACAGGCTATGCAGAGATTTAATTTTGATCAACTTGCGAAATCGGAACCGAGTAAGACCGGTCCACGGTCTCAAGGTGTGGGATCTTCCAAGTTTACCTTGGAAGCACAGGGCCTGACAAAGCAGTATCGGCTTTACCGTCGTCCTGTTGATCGCCTGAAGAGCTTGCTCATGCCTTCCAACAATACCGGGGAGGTTATAACTGCGCTGGAAGATGTGAGTTTTCAGGTTAGTCGAGGCCAAAATATCGGGATCATGGGGGACAACGGCGCCGGCAAAAGCACGCTTCTCAAGATCCTTGCCGGGGTATTGACTCCAACCAGAGGTACTATGGCCGTATATGGACGAGTGATGTCCATTCTTGAGCTGGGCGTGGGATTCCACCCGGAATTCACCGGGAGGGGAAACATCTTTTTTTACGGGGATCTCCTTGGATTCAGCAGGGATTTTCTCAATAAGAAGGTTGATGAGATCATAGATTTTTCTGAACTTGGGGACTTCATTGACCGGCCGGTCAAGACATACTCCTCGGGCATGTCGGTACGTCTTGCCTTTTCCGTTGTGACGGCCTTTGAACCGGAAATACTGATACTGGATGAAGTGCTGGCAGTGGGAGACATCCATTTTCAGCGGAAGAGCCTTTCCCGCATCCTGAATTTCCGGGAAAAGGGGGTTACAATCCTTTTTTGCTCTCACGACACCTATCATATAAGGATGTTGTGTGACCGGGCACTATGGCTCAAGGAGGGGCGGGTGGCCTGCTGGGATGACACCGAAAAGGTGGTAGCGGAATATGAGAGTTATCAACTGGCCAAAGAAAAGCAAGAACATAAGGAAAATCAGGTGTCATCTGTTCAACCGGTACGGATAGAGTCGGTGAAGCTGCTCAATTCCCAGCCGCTAAGACGGGGTGACGAGATGGTCTTTGAGATCGTCACCCAGACCAGAAACAATGACCTGGCTTACAATGTAACTCTTTCCATCAAGCTGAAGGAAGGACGCGGAGTCTATGCAACCGGCACACACCTTTCAGGGTTGTCCAGCCTCAAAGGATCCAGGCGAATATGCATTCGCTTCCCCGATGTCTCTCTCATGGCCGGTGTCTTTTATGCCCATGCAAGGATATGGGACAAAGAGGGATTTATCCTTTATCATGAAAAGACGACCATGTTTTTTGATGTAAAAAAAGACACCAAGGAATTGGGCTTTTGCTATCTTCCCAATTCATGGGAGGTCACGTAATAAGTTCAATATGAACGTATTTGAACGTATTTCATACCGGGTACCCAAGGCCACCAGGCTCTTTTTCCCTTTGCTGATAAGAGATGTCCGTGAGCGTTATGCAGGTTCAGTCCTTGGAAGCTTGTGGAGTGTGCTCAATCCGATTTTTTTGATCCTCATTTATTGGATCGTTTTCTCGAAATTTTTGAGAATTCGAATTCCGGCCGGTCGTTTTGAGATACCTTTTTTCCCATACCTGCTCACGGGTATTCTGCCGTGGCTCCTTTTTTCAGAGGGCCTGATAAGAGGGGCATCTGCCATAGTCGATCGAGGTGACATTATCAAGAAAGTCTTTATTCCTACGGCCCTTTTTCCCTTAAGTGTTGTTTTTGCCACATTTTTTAATTATCTGTTCGGGATCGTGGCTTTTTTGACCGGTCTTTTTGTATGGAAGGGGAATATCGATTTTATACATATCGTCGCATTTTTCTCTATCCTCGGACTTCAACTCATTTTTACATCGGGGCTGGCCTTGGCACTTGCATCTTTGACAGTATACGTCCGTGATCTAACACAGATAATCGGGCTCGTAATCCAGATACTTTTTTACACGACTACTATCCTGTATCCGATCGCTGCTGTTCCGGAACGATATCGTTCCTATATTCTTTTCAATCCATTGACGCTTTTTATCGAAGCCTACCACGATCTCTTGCTATACGAGCGCATGCCGGGCCTGGACAATTTGTGTATACTTCTTGTGATTTCCGCAGGGAGCCTCTGGGCAGGTTTTACACTGTTCCGCAGATTGCAGCCTGGTTTTTCCGATGTACTCTAAGCATCGAATCAAGCTCATGGTGCTGCATCCCACCTTTGTGTTTGGTGGTGCCGTTTTGCTGATTACCTTATAGTGGCATCAAAGGGACTTCGAGAAGAATGCACGATTCAAGCCAAAGAGGGAGGAGCGGGCGGCCGCTGGTATCCGTGATTGTACGGACAAAAGAACGTCCGGATCTGTTGCGTGAGGCCTTGGCCA